>ENA-OUNI01000916-OUNI01000916.1-human-gut-metagenome-genome-assembly--contig:-NODE-916-length-12747-cov-5.762124_pt1 | contig 12747 bp, 9 predicted proteins | sample MGYA00242499_ERZ504580 | MGnify/ENA primary metagenome ERZ504580 (study PRJEB26092, sample SAMD00036315) | human gut metagenome | host: Homo sapiens | study: EMG produced TPA metagenomics assembly of... | reverse complement strand
TAGAAAATACGAGTACAAAGAGAAGGGGATAAGTATGCCCATATAAAAAAACAAAAAGCAGGAATCATAGTTTTATAAATACTTACGATTTCTGCTTTTTGCTAAAGTTAATGACATTGTGTATTTATGCGGTTTTTGCCACAAAAAAAAATTTTTATTTTTTTGTCCCAGAGAAGAAATGCCATGGCAGCTCCACCGCTTTCCATGGCATTTCCCAGTTATTTATTTCTGTTTCTGACTGTTTCTTATTCCTCTATATCCTCCGCAGGCTCTGCCGGAATGAATACGCGGGATTTCTTTTCTTCGTGTTTATGAAGTGCTGCTTTCTCAGTTGCCTCAATACAGAATTCCATCTGAGAGTTAATCTGTGCTTTGCCTCGTTTATCCGGCTTCACATAAGTTCCATCCGGCTGCAGGATATGAGCTTTTACATTATCCTTAAACTCCAGATCAAGTACGTGTTCCAGCTCTTTCTTAATCTTCTCATCTTCCACAGGGAAAACAATCTCTACCCTGCGGTCAAGGTTACGCGGCATCCAGTCCGCACTTCCCATATAGATTTCCGGGTTTCCGCCGTTTTCAAAATAGAAAATACGGCTATGCTCCAGAAATTCCCCTACAATAGAACGGACATGAATATTTTCACTGATTCCCGGCACTCCTACTTTCAGACAGCAGATCCCCCTTACCAGAAGCTCCACCTGAACTCCGCAGGAAGATGCATAATACAATCCTGCAATAATCTTCGGATCACAGAGGGAATTCATCTTTGCGCGGATCAACGCCGGAAGTCCTTTCTTCGCATTCTCTGCCTCACGTTCAATCAGGCTTAAGAATCTGTCTTTCATCCAGATCGGCGCTACGATCAGCTTATTCCAGCTCTTCGGTTCTGAATATCCGGAGAGCATATTAAATACTGCTGTTGCATCTTCACCAAAACGTTCATCGCAGGTAAAGATACCGCAGTCTGTATAGAGTTTGGCAGTGGAATCATTGTAGTTTCCGGTTGCCAGATGCACATATCGGCGGATTCCTGTCTCTTCCCTGCGCACAACCAGTGTGATCTTGCTGTGTGTCTTAAGACCTACCAGACCATAGATTACATGACATCCTGCCTTCTCCAGCTTCTTCGCCCATACAATATTATTCTCTTCATCAAAACGGGCTTTCAGTTCTACCAGTACGGAAACCTGTTTGCCGTTTTCTGCTGCCTGCGCAAGGGCAGCAATGATCGGTGAATTGCCGCTGACACGATACAGAGTCTGTTTGATAGCCAGAACATCCGGATCTTTTGCTGCCTGACGCACGAAATTTACAACAGGATCGAAGCTCATATAAGGATGATGCAGGAATACATCGCCCTCACGTATCACCTGGAAAATATCCTTCTCATTCTGGAATTCCGGTACAGGTGCCGGCTGATATCTCGGTGTCTTGTAAGCGTCAAAGCCATCCGCACCATATACTTTCATCAGCATGGTAAGATCCAGAGGTCCGTTTATCTCAAAAACATCTGCCTCTTTGATGTCAAATTCCGTCTTCAGGATCTTCAGCAGGCGTTCGTCCATCTTATCCTCTACTTCCAGACGGATAACTTCGCCCCACTGGCGTTTCTTTAACTGACGCTGAATCTCCACCAGCAAATCCTCTGCCTCATCTTCATCGATGGTAAGATCCGCATTACGCATAATACGGTAAGGATGAGCACATATTACATCATAACTCAGGAAAAGTTTGTCAATATTTCTTTCAATAATCTCTTCCAGCAGGATCACTGTGGTATCTCCATCCTTCTTTGACGGAATCTGCACCACCCTTGGAAGCACAGACGGAACCTGCACTGTAGCAAACAAAAGCTCTCCTGCTTTATCTTTCTTGTTGAGTTTATCACTCTTCTCCTTCTTGGAGATCAGAGCGCCGATATTCAATGTTTTATTTCTGATCAGCGGAAACGGTCTGGAAGAATCCATCGCCATCGGTGTAAGTACCGGATATACATTATCCTCAAAGTATCTGTCTACAAATGCACTCTGTACTTCTGTAAGATTCTCATGAGCTGCCACCAGATGCATTCCTGCTTTCTCAAGCGCAGGGATCAGAGAACGGTTCAGGGTATTATACTGTACATGAACCAGTTCATGGGTACGGACACTGATTTCTTTTAACTGTTCCTTGGCTGTCATTCCTGCAATGTCTGTTTTATGATATCCTGCATGTACCTGATCCTTAAGAGACGCCACACGCACCATAAAGAATTCATCCAGATTGGATGCGGTAATGCTCAGGAACTTCAGTCTGTCAAATAAAGGAAGATTTTTATCTCTTGCTTCACTCAGAACACGCTCGTCAAATTTGAGCCAGCTCAGCTCACGGTTTACGAAATACTCTTTTTTTTCAAATTTTCCAAGATCCATAAGTTCATCCTCCTTTATGCTCTGCCTTACGCCTGAGAACCAAACGAATGCCAAATTACTTCTTCAAAAAATGCGACTTTATCTTTCAGCAGTCCCAGTTCCAGGGAAATATCCTGTGCGGAATCCACGATCATCTGCAGTTCTCTGTCCTTAAGCGCTGTCTTGATCCCTTTTACTTTCTGATAATGGCTTCTGTCCATGGCATTTGCCAGACGAAGGATCGCAGTCATCTTTGCTACCTTGATATAGCTCTCTCTGTCAATCGCTATTCCCATACTGTAAAGTTCATCGTAGTGAACAAACGCAGAATTATTGAATCTGACCGCACACGCGATCATCTGGCGTTCCAGAGAGGACAGACCAATAATATCTGTGGACATAATGATCTGATAAGAACACTCAGAAACATTTTCCATGCTGATATATTTGCCACAGTCATGAAGCAGTGCCGCGATCTGCAGCAACAGACGTTCTCTTGCACCCATACCATGAACCTTCTTCATACTGTCAAAGATATTCAGGCAAAGATTCATAGTTCCCTGGATATGACTCTTACTGCTGGAATAGCGTTTCGCAATGTTCTTTGATGTAACCAGAATGTCATTCTCAAAATTATGGACACTTTTGAGAAATTTTTTCTTCTCTGCAAAATCATAGGCAATTCCATCCAGCAGGGAAACACCTGGTGCCCAGAGAGACTCTGCATTGAAAATATCAATAAAATTTCTGCACACTACCATGGTCGGTACAACAAGGGATGCATATTCCGGATCAATCTCCATCTCCTGTGCCAGCAGGTCAACAGATTTTCCAACTGTATCCTCATAGCGTTTCATAAATTCTTCCCTTGTAATGATCCTGTCTTCCATTTCCTCCTGGAAGATCATATCTGTAATAAAATCTCCCATCAGGATCACATTCCTGATATCCTTATCCTTCAGATACAGACGCTGAAAGCTCATCAGGTCATTTCGGATAAATTCCTCAACCAGCTTGTCATAATGAATGGTTGTTTTCTCCAGTTCTTGCAGACGCTGGCGGATTCTTAAACTTCCCATTTTAAGTCCCTGGGTAGTGACCAGAGCATCCTTGTCAAAGAGGGAAACCTGAAGGCTTCCGCCGCCCACATCCAGGATTGCGGTGCCTTTCTGGATCATCTTTTTGAATCCCTTTTCTATAGCAGCAATTGATTTGTACCCAAGGAAATGCTGTTCTGCACTGCTTAGGATTTCAATTTTCATTCCTGTACGCTGATAGATCTGTTCAATGATCAGCAGCGGATTCACAAGTTCTCTGAATGCACTGGTGCCGCAGGCACGATACTCTTCCACCCAAAGTCCTGCATCAGCCTCTTAAAGTCGTTCAGCACCTCACATAAAACATTCAGCATTTCTGAATCGATCTTTCCGTCAGAATAGACACCCTTTCCGATTTCCAGACTGTATCTGACATCATTCAGTTCACGAAAACCAATTCTTTTTGACATCTCAAAGATCTTCATGCTGACTTCATAAGATCCGATATCAATGGCTGCAAATGTCATGACTGCCATATGCGTTCCCCCTTTACCATTCATCTATTTGCTTTTTTATTCCTTCTCCACACCCAGCAGATGGTCGATAAACTGCTGTGCAGTTCTTCCTGTAAGTCCTCCATGGGAAAGCTCCCACTTATTTGCTTCCAGAAGCAGCTCGTCCTCCGGCATGGTAATTCCGTTTCTCTCTGCGAGAGCTTTCACAATTGTCTGGAATTCCTTTTTGCTCGGTGCACCATAGTAAATACGGACACCAAAACGATAAACCAGTGAAAGCTTCTCCTGCACTGTATCGGAGGAATGCAGATCGTCATCATCCATGATCTCCAGCTTGTCACTGGATTTCTCTCTTACCAGATGTCTTCTGTTACTTGTTGCATAGATCAGGATATTGTCCGGCTTCTTCTCCAGACCACCCTCGATCACTGCCTTCAGATATTTATATTCGATTTCAAATTCCTCGAATGACAGATCATCCATATAGATAATGAATTTATAGTTCCTGTTCTTAATCTGCGCGATCACATCATTCAGATCCTGAAACTGATGCTTATACACCTCGATAATACGAAGTCCCTCATCATAATAACGGTTCAGGATTCCCTTGATACTTGAAGATTTACCTGTACCTGCATCACCAAAAAGCAGACAGTTATTTGCTTTTCTGCCTCTTACGAACGCTTCTGTATTCTCGATCAGCTTCTGCTTCGGGATTTCATAGCCGACCAGGTCCTCCAATTTCACATGCGCGATCCTTGTGATAGGCTGGATCTCCACATTGTCATTCTCATCATGTCCTACACGAAAAGCCTTATGTAATCCCAGCTTACCCACACCAAAATCCTTATAAAACTGTACCATATCCTTCATGAATTCCTCTGTGGACTCCGCTGCTGCCAGCGTTTTGCTCAGATCACAGATACGGTCTCTGATACGGGAATTAAACATCTTGCTGTTACTTCCGGTGTTGGTATAATCACCGAGAACCTTACAGCAGGAAATTCCAAATGCCTCATCCAGTACAGTCAGGTCAAAATCATACAGTTCTTTAAACACACCAAAATCATTCAGTGCCAGTTCATTAATACTTCCGTTGACAGCCCCTCTGATCTCACAGGCTGTACTGAATGCATTTTCATTATTTACCAGAAGAAATGTCAGATAACAGTGCCATAAATTTCCGGAAAAGCCATAAGCGCCGGCAGTTTCCACCAGTCCGTTGGCACACTCAAAGAACAGCCCTTCCTTTTCTTTCAGATCAGGTGCTTTCTGTTCCCAGGCATTCATCAGTTCTGCCATTTTATCAAGGATTTCTCCATGTTCAAAGTCACGGTATAAGATGCATTCATTTAATCTAGCCATTTTTATTACTTCCTTCTTACCTTGTTGTTTTATCTTATTGTTCTGCTGTGAGTGGTATAATTATTTCGAAAACGATGTACCAGAGTGTGTTTGAAAAATGCTTTACGCAAAATATACCGCAAAGTGGGACGTGCAGATTGTGGAAATGATTTTTCAAACACGCTCTGGCATTATGGAAATGATTTTTAATAATTTCCCAAAATTCTCATTCTGTCAGCTTCTGCTTCAATCCCTCTCAGGGCATTCTTCACTGCACTGTCCTTTAAATTCCCCTCGAAGTCAACAAAAAAACGGTACTGCCAGTTCTTCCCTGTGATCGGGCGGGATTCTATCTTCGTCATATTCAGTCCATTATAAATAATGTGAGACAGCATATTGTAAAGAGTTCCGCTCTCATGATGCAGTTCAAAGAAAATACTGATCTTATGTGCATCCTTCACATAGATTGGTTTCTTACTCACGATCACAAAACGTGTGGCATTCTGTCCGTTATAGCAGATATTCTCAGCCAGGATCTTCAGTCCGTAAAGCTCTCCTGCCTGTCTGCTGGCAATAGCTGCCTGCGTCTTGTCATTGTCTTCTTTTATCTTCTTGGCAGAACCGGCAGTATTTTCCATCTCTTTCTTCTTCCAGCCCGGATGAGATTCCAGATATTTTCCACACTGGGAAAGTGCCTGAGGATGAGAACATACCTGTCTGATATCCTCCAGTTCAGCATCCGGCAGTCCCAGAAGTACATGCTCCGGACGGATGATCTGTTCTCCTACAATGCTAAGCTCATACTCTGTAAGAAGATCATAAATATCAGCAACAATACCGGCAGTTGTATTCTCAATGGGAAGTACCGCATAGTCTGCTCTTCCCTCCACAACTGCTTCCATTGCATCACGCCAGGTTTTTACATGAAAGCTCTCAATATCGTCCTGGAAATATTCCCTCATTGCAGCATAACTGTATGCACCTTCCACACCCTGAAAGACAACTCTTACATCTTTCAACGGAAGTGCATCTACCATTTCCAGTTTCTCATCATCCTCGATTCCATGCTCTGTGAGAAGCTGATACTGTCTCTTACGGCTGATCGCCATGATCTGCTGAAAAAGCTCCTGCGCACCAAGCTGATTAAATTCTCCATGCGCCTTACCTCTCAGGACCTCCAGCTTCTGTCTCTCTCTTTCCGGATCCAGAACCTTCTTTCCTGTTCGTATCTTATATTCTGCAACATCCTCACACACCTTCATTCTCTGTTCAAAAAAGACGTATGATATCGCTGTCGATCTTATCTATTTCATTTCTGCATTCCTGTAAATCTATCATTTATGTTGTACCTTTTTACTTTCACAAATTCTCTACAATATCAGTCATCTCTCCGATAAAGGAAAGAGAACCAAAGGCAATGATCACATCCTGTTCCCCGGCAAGTGAAAAAGCCTCCTCCACTGCATCTTTAATCGTATCCATTGCCTGTACATTGGGATTGTATTCACTGACAGTCTTCGCCAGCTCTCCGGCAGGCAACGCCCTTATATTATCCGGAGTCTGGATCGTAAGTATCCGGTCTGCAAAGTGCGCAGTTTTCTGAATCACACTTCTGTAATCCTTATCTGCAAACACTCCCATAATATAGATGATCCGTTTTCCCTTAAAATAATGCTCTATTGAAGCTGCCATCATATCCGCAGCAGCAGGATTATGAGCCCCGTCTACCACAAACAGCGGTTTTTTACAGATAACTGTAAACCGTCCGTTCCAGTTTACTGTGCGAAGCCCTTCTTTTTTCTGCTCCGCAGCAGTGGGAAAGCCCAGCTCATCCAATACTTTTAAAGCATTCAGTGCAACTACTGCATTTTCCTTCTGATAAACACCTGCCAGCGGAATCTCATACTCTTCACCCCTGTACCGGATTGTCTGTCCAAAGCAGCTTTCCTTTAGCACCTCTGCCTCAGAAGCATCTGCTATGGTACATTTTGCACCGTGTTCTCTGCTGATCCTCTCGATCACCTGCATTGCTTCCGGCTTCTGTCTGGCAGTCACCACTCTGCAGCCGTCTTTGATGATCCCGGCTTTCTTCTCTGCGATCTGTGCCAGAGTATTTCCAAGAAAAGACATATGATCCATACTGATCGATACCAGCACTGCCAGCAGCGTATTTTTAATAATATTTGTGGCGTCCAGATTTCCGCCCATTCCCACTTCCAGCAAAACGAGATCACAATTCTCTTTTTTAAAGAACAGAAATGCCACCGCAGTCTCTATTTCAAATGCAGTGGGATGGGGATAACCATCCTTTGTCATAGCAGCAATAACATCAGACACCTGTGTAATATAAGCAGCAAAGTCCTCTCTGCTGATCCTGCTTCCCGAAACTTCCATCCTGCCTCTGTAAGAATACAGGGTAGGCGAAACATATCTTCCAATGCGATATCCCGCACCTGATAAAACAGAATACAAAAAAGCAATGACAGAACCCTTGCCATTGGTACCGGCTATATGCACATATTTCAGATCATCCTGTGGATTTCCAAGACGTTTCATCAGCTCACGCATATGATCCAGTCCCAGGACACTGGGAATTTCCCGGGTGATTTTGTCTATGTACTCCCGGCTTTCCTGATAATTCATAATAAACTCCTCTTATTTCCATGAGATCCCCTCCACACGTTCCTTTTGCGCATAAGGCACCTCATTGCTATAGTGTAATAACGTGTTCTCATTATATCCTACGTGTATGTTTTTTTCAAGGCAGGCAATACTAGAATCATAGAAATTTATACAGGAGCGTTACCTATGAAAAAGCTTTTATTCTCTGCGGTCTGACGGGCTGGTGCATGGAAATCCTCTGGACCGGACTGCATTCCATCCTTTCAGGAGAACTTACCATGACAGGAAAAACTTCCCTTTTAATGTTTCCCATTTACGGATGCGGTGCCATCATCCGCCCGCTCTCCGGTAAACTTTCTGCTGTCCCGCTTTTTGTCCGCGGCTGCATTTATACTGTCGGATTTTTCTTCGTGGAATTTATCAGCGGTGCTCTTTTGCGCTGTTTTCATATGTGTCCCTGGGACTACAGCAACACTCCTCTGAATTACCGGGGACTGATAAGACCAGACTACGCTCCCCTCTGGTTCGGAGCCGGACTTTTTTTTTTGAGAAAATACTTGGAAAACTCTCTTGAAAAAAGCACCTGATTATTATATGATGTTATGAAGGATTAAATAAAAATTCCTGAACCAGTAAAATATGGAGGTATGAAATGAGACACTTAATGAGTCCGCTGGATCTGTCTGTTGATGAGTTAAATACTCTTCTTGACTTGGCCAGCGATATTGAGAAACACCCTGATAAATACGCACATGTCTGTGACGACAAGAGACTTGCAACTTTATTCTATGAGCCAAGCACCCGTACCCGTCTCAGCTTTGAAGCTGCTATGATGAACCTTGGCGGTAAAGTTCTTGGTTTTTCATCAGCTGATTCCAGTTCCGCTTCAAAGGGTGAAAGTGTTGCCGATACAATCCGCGTTGTATCCTGTTACGCTGACATCTGTGCTATGCGCCACCCGAAAGAAGGTGCTCCGTTAGTAGCTTCTATGGCTTCTTCTATTCCTGTTATCAACGCCGGCGACGGTGGTCATCAACATCCTACCCAGACATTAACCGACTTACTTACCATCCGTTCCCTGAAAGGACGTCTGGACAATCTGACCATTGGTCTGTGCGGCGACCTGAAATTCGGACGTACAGTTCACTCCCTGATCGAAGCACTTGTACGTTACACAAATGTAAAATTCATTCTGATCTCACCGGAAGAGCTTCGCATCCCAAGCTATATCCGCGAGGATGTTCTGAAAAAGAACAATATCGAATTTCAGGAAGTAGAGAGACTGGAAGATGCCTTACCGGATCTTGATATCCTCTACATGACACGTGTACAGAAAGAACGTTTCTTCAACGAAGAAGACTATGTCCGCATGAAGGATTTCTACATTCTGGACAAACAGAAAATGGAACTTGCAAAAAAAGACATGTACATTCTTCATCCGCTTCCACGTGTAAATGAAATCTCAACAGAGGTGGATGCAGACCCGAGAGCAGCTTATTTCAAACAGGCACAGTACGGTGTATATGTACGTATGGCCCTGATTCTCACATTACTGGAGGTAAAATTACCATGTTAAATGTTGGAGCACTTCGCGAAGGTTATGTATTAGACCATATCAAAGCAGGCAAGGCCATGACTATCTATCATGATCTGAAGCTTGATAAACTTGACTGCACCGTTGCCATCATCAAGAACGCGCGCAGCAACAAAATGGGTAAGAAAGATATCATCAAGGTTGAATGCCCGGTTGAGAATCTCGATCTTGACATTCTCGCTTTATCGATCATAACATTACTGTAAACGTAATCAAGGACGAGAAGATCGTTGCCAAAAAAGAACTGAAACTTCCGAATCAGGTTGTCAACGTGATCAAATGCAAGAATCCACGCTGCATCACTTCCATTGAACAGGGACTCGACCAGATCTTTGTTCTTGCAGATAAAGAGAAAGAAGTTTACAGATGTAAATACTGCGAAGAGAAATACACAGGTAAACGCAATAAATAATAAAACAAATATCAAAAAACAGAACGGAAGAAATCCGTTCTGTTTTTTTGTACGCAATCAGACCGATAAGCCGGGTTATGTCATTGGGTAATCATCTGTCTAGGCCTTACGTTGCCATAAGGCTCAAGCGACCCACCTGAAAGCACGACGGGCAGCCGTATCGCTTTCTATTCGGTCTTGCTTCAAATGGAGTTTACATGTGCCCGGCCTGTTACCAGGACGGCGGTAGTCTCTTACACTGCCTTTCCACCCTTACCTCAGCAAGTGAGGCGGTTTATTTCTGTTGCACTGGTCTGGGAGTCACCTCCACCGGACGTTATCCGGCATCCTGCCCTGCGAAGCCCGGACTTTCCTCGTCTGAACCCTTTCGTCTGTTCAGCCGCGATTACCTGGCCTGGTTGCGCAAGTGCTATTCTAGCACGTTTTTTTGCACTTGTAAAGAATTTTCATTCTAGTATTTTACACATTAAAGCAGCTTCCACCGATAAATTCTCTTAAAATCGAATTATTCGGCACTGCCTCGCTTGGCACCGGAACAAAATATTCAAAGAACTTCAGCAGCCTCTTCGCCTCTGTATACTCCGGTTCGTCCTTGGCAATCCCAAACAAAAGCGGTTCCGCATATACTTTCAGGCATGCCAGTTCATAGATCAGCGCAGAATTAAACATCACATCTGCATCCTCCTGGAACGGAAAGATATTCTGTTCTTCACCTCTGCGCACAGACGGCCATCTTGCAATTGTCTCTTTCGCAGAAGTCCCTCTGGTGCGGGCATCTCTTACAATTCTGCGGATCAGACGGCCATCCGTAGTAGGAATCCTGTTATGTTCATCAATATTCAGCTGAGTCAGAGCGCTGAGATAAATCTTAAATTTGCTCTCCTTTGGCAGCGCATAGCTAAGCCTGTCATTCAATCCATGAATTCCCTCGATCACCAGAATATCGTCTTTATCCAGCTGCAGAAAATCACCTTTATATTCTCTGGTTCCTGTTTTGAAATTGAAAACCGGCATCTCTACCCTTTTTCCTTCCAAAAGCTCAAGCATATCTTTATTAAACTGCTCCACATCAATCGCTTCCAGACACTCAAAATTCTTTTCCCCAAACTCATCTACAGGAGTCAGGTGCCTGTCAATGAAATAATTATCCACTGCAATCGGATGCGGTTTCATTCCATGGGCAGCCAGCTGAATAGACAGCCTGTGTGAAAACGTAGTCTTTCCGGAAGAAGACGGACCTGCGATCATAACAAACTTCTTGTTTCCGGCAGCGGCAATCTCAGATGCGATTTCTGAAATCTTTGCCTCCTGCATAGCTTCCTGGATCAGCAAAATATCCTGGATACCGCCTCTGGTAACCTTTTCATTCAGATCACCAACTGTCGCAATATCCAGTTTATCTCCCCATTCCTGAGATTCCTTCTGCACACGAAAAATCTTCTCCCTCGGTTTAAATTCAGGTATCCGGTCCGGTTCATTCTGAGTCGGAAGCTGCAGTACGAAACCACCCTCATACAAAAACAGATCAAACGTCTTAATATATCCCGTATGGTTCGCCATAAAACCGTAGAAATAATCCTCAAAACTTCCAATACTGTAAAGATTCACCGCAGAGCTTCTGCGGTAATTAAACAGCTTCTCTTTGTCATACATATGATGCTTATGAAAAAGTGCAACTGCCTCACTGGTGCTTACGCTTCGCTTTACAATGGGAAGATTCTCGTCCACGATCCTGTGCATCTGCGCCTTTACCTTATCAATAAATTCCTGATCCAGCGCCATAGGTCCTTTCATTGTAAAATAATAGCCGCTGCCTACAGAATAATGGATCACTACACTGTCTATATTTTCCTGCCCTGCCACATCATAAATTGCTTTCAGAAGAATCAGACTTGCACTTCTGCAATAAGTTTTGTGTCCGATCGGATCTTTGGATGTCACAAATTCAATCTCACAGTCTGCCTTGAGGTGCTTATGCAGTTCTCTCAGCCTGCCATTTACGATCACCAGCATTACAGGTGCATCCGTACTTCCTTCGTATTCCTTTACAATCTCACTGTAAGGAATCTTCTCAGGATATTGTTTTGTTATTCCCTGTATCGTAACGTTATACATTTTCTGTCCCATAAATCCTGCCTCCATTTCTGCTATACCGACAAGTAAATACAGTTATCAGCTCCGCTGCCAACAGGCAGATCAGCCAATTTTCATTTATAATTTCATTATTATATGGTAAGAACCGTATCACAGAATCGTGTACGGGCTCTTTACCTCTGCACAGGAGATTTTCAGTTCCGGAAATGCCTGTGTCAGTTCTTTTTTCATTGCATCCATAAAAATATATTCTGTTCCATAGTGTCCGGCGTCGATCAGCGCCAGTCCCTGCGCAACCGTATCAATTCCTGTATGGTGGTCGATATCACCGGTCACATACACATCCGCACCGGCCTTAATGACATCCTTGATCATGCTCTTGCCTGATCCTGTACATACAGCAGCACATTTTACCATGCTGTCCAGATTCCCATAAACCTTTACATCATTTAACTTCAGAGACTCTTTGACAAGCTGTGCATACTCTCTCAGCGTCATTTCCCGGGGAAGTTTCCCAACTCTGCCAAAGCCCTGTACTTCCCCCTCTCTCTCTTCAGTTACGGAAAGGACTGTGGTATCATGCATCTTCGTATAGTCTGCACTCAGATCCGCCATACCCAGCACATCATAATTGGTATGCATCGCATAATAAACAATTCCTTTCTGTATCAGCGTAAAGGATCTTTCTTCCTGTAAAGCTGTGATTATTGATCTTCTTAATTCCGGAAAAGATCAT
>ENA-OUNI01000915-OUNI01000915.1-human-gut-metagenome-genome-assembly--contig:-NODE-915-length-12755-cov-2.276291_pt1 | contig 12755 bp, 11 predicted proteins | sample MGYA00242499_ERZ504580 | MGnify/ENA primary metagenome ERZ504580 (study PRJEB26092, sample SAMD00036315) | human gut metagenome | host: Homo sapiens | study: EMG produced TPA metagenomics assembly of... | reverse complement strand
TGAAGAATTTGATTGGGGTTAGTGATCAGTGATTGGTGATTAATGATTATTTTTGCGGCGATTTACGATTATAGCGGGAAGCATCCGTCTGTCAATCACCAATCATTAACCACTAAACACTATCAAAATGGCCAACAAGAAAAATACGCTTCAGGTTGTTGTCGGAAGCATTCTGATACTATTATTAATAGGTGTTACCGTATTGCTGATTTCAGAAAAACCGCGCAACAACGAGTTGGTGCAGGAATTCAACCTGGAAAAGGAAGACCTGGAAAACCAGTACACCGACTTCGCCAAGCAGTACGATGAATTGAAGCTCACCGTATCCAACGACTCCCTTTCCGTCCTTCTGGAGCAGGAACAACTGAAAACGCAGCGTCTGCTGGAAGAACTCCGTACCGTAAAAAGTACCAATGCCACCGAAATACGCCGATTGAAGAAAGAACTGGCAACCCTGCGTAAAGTAATGATAGGCTATATCAACCAGATAGACTCCCTGAGCCGCCTCACTACCCATCAGAAAGAGGTGATAGCCGACGTTACCCGCAAATACAACGTCGCTTCGCAACAAATCAGCAGCCTTGCCGAAGAAAAGAAAACCTGAATAAGAAAGTGACGCTTGCCGCCCAGCTCGATGCAACGAACATCAACATCTTTGCCGCCAACAAGCGGGGCAAGAAAGCCAAAAAGGTAAAAGACGTCGTCAAGCTGAAAATCAACTTTACAATTGTCAAGAACATAACTGCCGAAACAGGCGAACGCACCCTCTACGTCCGTATCACCAAACCGGACAACGGCGTATTGAGCAAAAGCGATTCCAATACATTCCCCTATGAAAACCGCGAACTGGTATATTCCATCAAGAAATATATAGAATATAACGGCGAGGAACAGAACGTAACGGTGTATTGGGATGTCGAAGAGTTCCTGTACGCAGGAAGCTACCGTGTAGACATATTCTCGGACGGAACGCTTATCGGTTCACAGTCGTTCAATCTGGATTGATTCGGATGATTCGGATTAATTCGGACAGAAGAACAAAAGAACAAATTTGAGGTGTGTCAAAACTAAAATTTGTTCTTTTGTTCTTCTGTCTGAAAAAGATTGTTTTCTGTTTCTTCCCTCCCTTAAATCAAAAAATCCGCAATTTATTTTGTAATATCATTGAAACCCTATACATTTGCATCGTTGTTTATGCAATTATTGTTGCTTCATAAAACAATATTTCCACAACATTTACAATGTATAGATACAATGAAAAAAGTTCTTCTGTTTCATCTACTTGACCTGCCTGATGCTGCCAACGAGCGCGCAGGGCATCCTGAGCCTGGATAGTTGCCGTGCACTGGCCGTAGCCAACAATAAGGAGCTGCTGATAAGCCGCGAGAAAATCAATGCGGCGCACTACCGTAAAAAAGAAGCATTTACAAACTATCTGCCCAAGATTTCCGCTACCGGCGGATATATGCGCAACCAGAAAGAGTTTTCCTTATTGAACGATGCACAGAAAGGTGCACTCGGCAGTGTAGGAACGCAGGTAAGCGGCGCGCTGCAAAACGGAATCCAGGGAATGATGACCCAATACCCGCAACTGGCACAGAACCCGCAATTCATGGCACTTGTGCAATCATTGGGCAATATAGACATTGCCACCCCGCTCAACGGATTGGGACAATCGCTCGTAGATGCTTTCCGCACCGACACACGCAATATGTATGCCGGAGCGCTGACGCTGACCCAACCTCTCTATATGGGCGGTAAGATACGCGCCTACAACAAAATAACCAGATATGCCGAAGAACTGGCACGCCAGCAGCACAACAGCGGAATGCAGGAAGTAATTCTGAGCACCGACCAGGCATACTGGCAAGTGGTGTCTCTCGCCAACAAGAAGAAACTGGCGGAAGGCTATCTCGAACTCCTGCAAAAACTGGAAAGCGACATAGACAAGATGATTGCCGAAGGAGTGGCGACCAAAGCGGACGACTGTCGGTAAAAGTCAAAGTGAACGAAGCCGAAATGACACTGACAAAAGTAAACGACGGTTTAAGCCTTTCCAGAATGTTGCTATGCCAACTATGCGGATTAGACCTTTCCACTCCCGTCACTCTGGCAGACGAGCAGGAAGACGACCTGCTCCCCACCCCGGCCGACAGCGGCAGCATCGACATGAATAGTGTATATGCCACACGGCCGGAAGTGCGCAGCCTGGAACTCGCCGCACAAATCTATAAGCAGAAAGTGAACGTGACCCGTTCGGAATTCCTGCCGTCCGTAGCGCTCATCGGAAACTATATGGCAACCAATCCGTCCGTATTCAACAGCTTCGAAAACAAGTTCAAGGGCATGTGGAACGTAGGCGTCATGGTCAGCATACCTGTCTGGCATTGGGGAGAAGGCATCTACAAGGTAAAAGCCGCCAAGTCCGAAGCACGCATCAGCCGGTACCAACTGGACGATGCCAAAGAAAAGATAGAACTGCAGGTCAGCCAATCGGTTTTCAAGGTAAACGAAGCGGCCAAGAAACTTATCATGGCGGAGAAGAACCTGGAAAAGGCTGATGAGAACCTGCGCTATGCCACTCTCGGATTCGAGGAAGGGGTTATCCCGGCAAGCAATGTATTGGAAGCCCACACCGCCTGGTTGTCCGCCCAATCGGAAAAGATAGATGCACAGATAGACGTGAAGCTGACGGAAATCTATCTGAAGAAAGCAACGGGAAGTCTGAATATCGAGAATTAAAAACTGAAATCATAAATTACAATAATGGATACAAAATCACAAAACAGTAACATGTTGCTGGCATTCCTCACCCTGACGGGAGTAATCGCCATCGTTGCCCTCGTAGGTTTCTTCATGCTGCGCAAAGGGCCGGAAATCATACAAGGGCAGGCCGAAGTAACAGAGTATCGCGTATCGAGCAAAGTACCGGGACGTATCCTGGAGTTCCGGGTGAAAGAGGGACAGAGCGTGCAGGCAGGAGATACGCTTGCCATTCTCGAAGCCCCGGATGTGCAGGCAAAACTGGAACAGGCCCGTGCTGCCGAAGCCGCCGCACAAGCCCAAAACGAAAAAGCCTTGAAAGCGCCCGCCAGGAACAGATACAGGCAGCCTACGAAATATGGCAAAAAGCCGGGCAGGACTTGCCATTGCCGAAAAATCGTACAAACGCGTAAAGAACCTGCACGACCAGGGAGTGATGTCCGCCCAGAAGCTGGACGAAGTTACCGCCCAGCGCGATGCCGCACAAGCCACTGAAAAAGCCGCACAAGCCCAGTACACTATGGCGAAGAACGGCGCGGAACGCGAGGACAAGGCTGCCGCAGCCGCCCTGGTAGAGCGTGCGAAAGGCGCTGTTGCCGAAGTGGAATCATACATCAGGGAAACCTGCCTGATAGCGCAGACAGCCGGAGAGGTTTCCGAAATATTCCCCAAAACAGGCGAACTGGTAGGCACAGGCGCCCCCATCATGAACATTGCCGTTATGGACGATATGTGGGTCACTTTCAACGTGCGCGAGGATTTATTGCAGGGACTGGGCATGGGAACCGAATTTGAAGCTTTCATCCCCGCCCTCGACAGGAACATCCGTCTGAAAGTATACTACCTGAAAGACCTCGGCACATACGCCGCCTGGAAAGCTACCAAAACAACCGGACAATTCGACTTAAAGACATTTGAAGTCAAGGCATCTCCACTGGAGAAGGCAGAAGGCCTGCGTCCGGGTATGAGCGTGATATTGAATAAGTGATAAGATTGCATAAGGTTGTAAAACAATAAGGTGACAGAGTGATAATGGAGAAGAAGAACAACAAATACACGGCCCTGCTGAATGTGATGAAACGCGAGTTGCGACGGCTCGTTTCGCGCCCGCTATACCTGTTCTGCATGGTCATAGCACCTCTGTTCTGCTATATATTCTTCACAACGCTAATGGATTCCGGCTTGCCTACCGACATGCCCGTCGGCGTGGTGGACCGGGACATGACCGCCACTTCACGCCAATTGGTGCGCAACCTGGATGCTTTTGAGCAAACCGCCGTCGTAGCCCGCTATCCCGATATTTCCGATGCACGCATCGCCATGCAGAAAGGAGAAATTTACGGCTTCTACTACATCCCCGAAGGAACAGCCGCCAAAGCACAGGCACAACGGCAGCCTAAAGTATCCTTCTACACCAACAATACGTTGCTCATAGCCGGTTCACTGCTCTTTAAAGACATGAAGATGATGAGCGAACTGGCATCGGGAGCCGCCGCACGCACCGCACTATACGCCAAAGGCGCAACGGAAGAGCAGGCAATGGCATTCCTGCAACCGATTGTCATCGACACCCATCCGCTGAACAATCCGTGGCTGAACTACTCCGTATACCTGTGCAACACTTTTGCTCCGGGCGTACTGATGCTGCTTATCTTTATGATAACCGTCTACTCCATCGGGGTGGAAATCAAGGACCGTACCGCCCGCGAATGGTTGCGCACGGGCAACGGTTCCATCTGGATATCCCTTGCCGGAAAGCTGCTGCCACATACAGCCGTATTCTTCCTTATGGGAATCTTATACAACACATACCTGTACGGTTTCCTGCATTTCCCCTGCAACAGCGGGATACTGCCGATGCTGCTCGCCACGCTCTGCCTGGTGCTGGCATCGCAAGGCATGGGCATACTGATGATAGGTACTCTGCCCACCCTGCGTCTGGGACTCAGCTTTGCTTCCCTATGGGGCGTACTGTCGTTCTCCATGTGCGGACTGTCATTTCCCGCCATGGCGATGCATCCCGTACTGCAAGGCCTGGCAAACCTGTTTCCCCTGCGCCATTACTTCCTTATCTACGCAGACCAGGCCCTGAACGGCTATCCCATGATTTACTCGTGGATGAACTATGTGGCACTGCTTGTTTTCATGATGCTTCCTTTCCTTGTGGCCCGCAGGCTGAAAGAAGCATTGATACACTATAAATACCTACCCTGATGAAACAGATTACCTTCAAACAGAAAGTAGTACAAGGCATATACGACCTGTTCTATATATGGAAGCAGGAATTACGCAACCTCTTTCGCGACCAGGGTGTGCTGATATTCTTTGTACTCGTTCCGTTGACATATCCTTTGATATACTCGTTCATCTATACCAACGAAACAGTCCGTGAAGTGCCCGCCGTGGTGGTGGACAACTCGCGCAGTTCCCTGAGCCGGGAATATCTGAGGAAAGTGGATGCCAGTCCCGAAACAAGCATCGTGGCGCATTGCGCTGATATGGAAGAAGCCAGACTCATGCTGAAAGAGCGCAAGGCATACGGCATCATCTACATACCCTCCGGCTTCAGCGATGACATAGTCCGGGGCAAGCAGACGCAAGTCAGCATCTTCTGCGACATGAGCGGACTGCTCTATTACAAGGCATTGCTCACTGCCAACACCAACGTGTCGCTCGCCATGAATGCGGATATTAAAATGGAACGTGCCGGCAATACTACCACCCGCCAGGATGAAATAACAGCCTACCCCATCGAGTATGAGGACATAGCCATCTTCAACCCCACCAACGGGTTTGCCGCCTTCCTGATACCTGCCGTACTCATACTGATTATACAGCAGACATTGCTGTTGGGTATCGGTCTGGCTGCCGGAACAGCCCGCGAGCAAAACCGGTTCAAAGAATTGATTCCTGACGACCCTCATTACAACGGAACATTCCGTATCGTCATGGGAAAAGGATTGAGTTATTTTATGGTCTACTCGCTGGTAGCCGTGTACATACTATGTGTAGTACCGCGCTTTTCAGCCTCAACCAGATAGCAATTCCCAGTGTGCTGGCTCTGTTTGCCCTGCCCTACCTGACAGCCTGCATCTTCTTTGCAATGACAGCATCCATTGCCATACGCAACCGGGAAACCTGTATGTTATTGTTTGTGTTCACTTCCGTACGCTGTTATTCCTCTCCGGCATCTCCTGGCCAGGCGCCGCAATGCCCGAATTCTGGAGGTATTTTTCCTATATCTTCCCTTCCACTTTCGGAATCAACGGCTATGTACGTATCAACAGCATGGGAGCCACCCTCAACGAAGTAGCCTTCGAGTATCAGGCCCTATGGATACAAACCGGAATTTACTTCCTCACCACCTGCCTCGTCTACCAGAGAAAGAGCGGTTAGCGATTAGTGTTATCACTAATCCCTAACCGCTAACCTATAGCATACCGGCACTGTGCTGTTGCCTACGCGATAGATGCCGAACTTGAAGTAGTAGCCGTCGTCGTCGTTGCGTCCTATCAGGATTTCTTCGTTATTCACGATATGCTCTTTAACGGTTTTCTTTTTGTCGGCATACTCCATCTGCACATCCAGCTTACCCGGTTTCACAATGGTTTCGGCTTCCTTGCCGTAGGTGGTCCAGTCGATATGAATGCGGAAAGTCACCCAGCAATCTTTGGGGAAGTCGGCAAAAGGCATTTTATAGGCTATCGTAGAAGCCTTGTATTCGGAAGTAACGGGCTTCATTATCGGAGTCTTTTCCGGATTGGCATTGCAACGGTCGTCTTTGTCGGTCAGCCAGCGGCGGTCCGAATTGGCCTTGATGTAGAACCAACCGCCGGAAAATCCGAAAGCCAGCGGCGGATAACCGCCCTGCTCTACCAGCCAGCCGTTCTTCTTCCCTGCCTTATAAACAGGGTTTCCCTTTTTATCTTTCATCGGATTTCCCAGCTTATCCAACTTCGCCACCTTTTCATACCCGGTATTCTTCTTGAAGATAGTATCTTATCCAGCTCTATGAACTCGTCAACGGTCAGCTTCTTCACTTCACCCTCAGGAGTCTGCACAAGCGTGCGGTCGGCATGCCGGTGCCATTGGGCAAAAATGGTGGACACATTGCTGTCCAAATCAGACGGGATATATACGGAAAACTCATAATCGCGCGAAGCCCCTTGCGGACAGATGCCTTTTCCGTGATGATATACGGTTTTCGTAATTTGCGCTTTCCGGTAAGCATCCGCCGGCAGTCCGTTAAAATCCGCCGAAGTGGCATAACAATAAGAAAGCTCGGCACGGCCTTTGGTTTCTCCCTTGCCGTATCCCTCCAATGTGTTGTCCTCCCGACGCAGTTCGAAACGGTAAGAAGCTTGCCGTTGAACAGACATGTGAAATCCCGCTGAATCGCGTGTTTCTTCTTTGCACCGACAGCCACCCAGCGACCGTCTATAATCTGGTCGATACGTGCAGAGTCTGCCTGAACATTCACCCGTTCGGTCAGGGGAACCAACGTTTCAGCGCCTTTGGTTTGTGCGGTCAGCGTTGCCATGCACCCCGCTGCCGTCACCATGCAGATAGCAAAAATGTTTTTCTTCATCCTTATTTGATATTAAACTTAAAAACGATGCGGCAAAAGTACGAAAGCTGCGCCTCACACCTATCCCCTATTTGTTTCGGAAAACCCTATATTTGTGCAAATACTCCACAAGATATAGAAATTCTGAAAGATATTAGTATCTTTGGTCCATCATAAATTTTACGGTTCAATAATGAGTATCCTGAAAAAGATAACAACCATCCTGTTTATTTTATGTATAACGGGAGTCTCTAACGCTTATCCGGAAGCTTGGGGACAGATAAACTTTTCTTATATATCCATTAACGACGGTCTGTCACAAAGCACGGTCTTCTCCATAGCGCAGGACAAGCTCGGCAATATGTGGTTCGCCACCTACGACGGCGTCAACAAGTACGACGGATACACATTTACCGTATATCAGCACGATGAAAACGACCCCAACAGCATCGCCAACGACATCTCCCGCATTGTTATGACCGACAGCAAGGGGCGTGTATGGATCGGCACCCGCGACGGCCTGTCGTATTATGACGAGGAAAAAGACAAGTTCCAGAACTTCTTCCTCGAAAAGAACGGCAAGCACCTGCAAGTCAACGGCATTGTGGAACTTTCGCCGGAGCGGCTGCTTATCAGCACGCTCGAAGGACTGACTATGTTCGACATCCCCGCATCCCGTTTTGTAGACGACATATTCGGCACGGCAATGCACAAAATGGTTGCATCCGCCCTGTACAGGCATGACGACCAAATCTATATAGGCACACCGTCGGACGGTCTGTACTGCTATTCCATTCCGAAGAATACACTCGAAAAACTCGCTTACATTCCAGGCAGCAAGCAAATCCAAAGCATCCTGCAGCAATCTCCTACCCGTATATGGGTAGCCACGGAAGGTTCCGGCCTTCTCCTTGTCAACCCCAAGACCCGGGAAGTCAAAACATACAGGCATTCCCCTTCCGACCCGCAATCCATCAGCTCCAACTATATCCGCTCACTGGCACTGGATTCACAAAACCGCTTGTGGATAGGAACTTTCAACGACCTCAACATCTACCATGAAGGAAACGACTCGTTCATGTCCTACAGCAGCAATCCCGTAGAAAGCGGCAGCCTGTCGCAACGCTCCGTACGCAGTATCTTCATGGACTCGCAAGGCGGCATGTGCTGGGAACGTATTTCGGCGGACTGAATTATTACCACCCCATCCGCAACCGCTTCAAGAACATAGAGCACATCCCGTTCAAGAACTCGCTGAGCGACAATGTTGCAAGCTGTATCGTTGAGGACAAGCAGAAGAACCTTTGGATAGGAACCAACGACGGCGGCTTGAACCTCTACGTCCCCGGCGCTCAGAAGTTCATCCACTACGCATTGCAGGAAAGCCAGCGCGAAGACGGCTTAGGCTCCAACAACATCAAATCCGTATACGTGGACGAACCGAGAGGACTGGTATACATCGGCGCACATGCCGGCGGCCTGAGCATCCTGCATCGCAACAGCGGACGCATGGAAAACTTCAACCAGCTCAACAGCCCGTTAATCAATGAGAACGTATATGCCATCCTTCCCGACGGAGAGAACAATTTCCTTTTAGGAACATTAAGCGCTCTGGTACACTTCAACCCGGAAAAACGGAGTTTTACCACCATCACTCAGGAAAATGACGGAACGCCAATCAACGTCCAGAAGATTACTACCCTGTTCCGGGATTCCAAAAAGCGTCTTTGGATAGGCGGTGAGGAAGGAGTGTCCGTATTCAACCAGCATGGAACCTCCATACAGAAAGCGGACATTTTACCCGAATCCACCGCTACGAAAGCATTCACCAATTACATCTACGAGGCAAACAACGGTTTGGTCTGGATAGGTACACGCGAAGGATTCTATTGTTTCGACGAGAAAGCCAAACAGATTAAACGGTATACCAAAGCCGACGGACTGCCCAACAACGTGGTTTACGGCATTCTCGAAGACTCTTACGGCCGCCTGTGGATGAGTACCAACCGGGGTATCTCATGCTTCAATCCGGAAACGGAGAAATTCCGCAACTTCACCGAAGCGGACGGATTGCAGAGCAATCAGTTCAACACCTCTTCCTGCTACCGCACTTCCGATGGCGAGATGTACTTCGGAGGCATAAACGGCCTTACCACATTCCGTCCGGAACTGTTGCAGGACAATCCCTATACCCCGCCGGTAGTAATCACCAAGCTACAGCTTTTCAACAAGACCGTCCGTCCCGACGATGAAACCGGCATTCTGAGCAAGAATATCAGCGACACGGAAAGCATCACGCTGAAATCCTGGCAGACAGCATTCTCCCTGGAGTTTGTCGTATCGAACTACATCTCCGGACAGCATAATACATTCGCCTACAAATTAGACGGTTACGATAAAGAGTGGTACTACCTCACGGACAGGCATCCGGTGTCCTACTCCAACCTGCCGCAAGGTACTTATCACTTCATGGTGAAAGCCGCCAATAACGACGGCAAATGGAACACCACGCCTACCGTACTGGAAATCGTTATTCTGCCGTGTGGTACAAGACCTGGTGGGCTGTCATACTGTTCCTTGCCACTTTTGCCGGCTTTGTCACATTCGTATTCCGCTTCTTCTGGATGCGCAAGAAAATGGAAGCAGAGCTTGAAATCGAACGCCGCGACAAGGAACACCGCGAAGAAATCAACCAGATGAAGATGCGCTTCTTCATCAACATTTCGCATGAACTCCGTACACCGCTTACCTTAATCCTGGCACCGCTTCAAGAGGTCATCAGTAAAATCAACGACCGCTGGACCCGCAACCAACTGGAATACATCCAGCGGAATGCCAACCGCCTGCTGCATCTTGTCAACCAGCTTATGGACTACCGCCGGGCGGAACTCGGAGTTTTCGAGCTGAAAATAAAGAAAGGCAATGCCTATCGCCTGATACGCGAGAACTTCCTGTATTATGACAAGCTGGCACGCCACAAAGAGATACACTACGCTTTCCACTCCGATTTGGAAGAAAAAGAGGAACTTTTCGACCCTAACTATCTGGAACTGATTGTCAACAATCTTTTGTCCAATGCTTTCAAATATACGGACAACGGAAAGAGTATCACCGTTACCCTGAAAGAGGAAAACAACTGGCTGATACTGCAAGTGAGCGACACCGGTGCCGGCATTCCTATCAATAAGCAGGGTAAAGTGTTCGAACGCTTCTATCAGATAGAAAGCCAGCATATAGGAAGCGGCATCGGACTGTCACTGGTACAGCGTCTGGTCGATTTGCACCACGGACGCATCGAACTGGAGAGCGAAGAGGGCAAGGGAAGTACATTCTCCGTCTATCTGCCGCAAGACCTGGCTGTTTATAAGGCCACCGAGCTGGCAGGCTCCAACACTTCCAAGGAAGAAGAGCAGGTGTACTCCACCAACTCCAAAGAAATGTATTTCATCGATACGGAGAAAATGGAGAATGAAGCCATAGAAACGGGCGACAAGAAACGCGGAACCATCCTTATTGTGGAAGACAATCAGGAGATTCGCCATTATCTCAGCAGCGGTTTGGCTGCATTGTTCAACATACTGGAGGCCGGAAACGGTGAAGAAGCATTGGAAAAACTGAAGAACCATGAGGCGGACATTATTATCACCGATGTCATGATGCCTGTAATGGACGGCATCAAGCTGTGTAAGAATATCAAACAGAATATTCGTACCTGCCACATTCCGGTTATCATCCTGTCTGCCAAAACCGACATAAAAGACCAGTTGGAAGGCCTGCAAGTAGGTGCGGATGATTATATCTCCAAGCCTTTCTCCATCGCCGTCCTCACTTCCAAGATACAGAACATGATGCGTACCCGCCGCCACATGCTCGAGAAGTACGCCAAATCCTTGGAAGTGGAACCGGAGAAGATACTTTCAATGCCATGGACGAAGAGCTGCTGAAACGCGCCGTAAGCATCGTAGAAGAAAACATTGATAATTTTGAGTTCTCTACCGATGAATTGCGCAAAAGATGAATATGAGCCGCTCCAACCTGCATTTGAAACTGAAAGCAATCACCGGAGAGTCAGCCATCGACTTATCCGTAAAGTACGGTTCAAAAGGGCTACCGAACTGCTGAAAAGCGGACGTTATACGGTAACCGAAAGTCAGCAGCATGGTGGGATTTAATTCATCTTCTTATTTTGCAACTTGCTTTAAGAAGTATATAGGCTGTTTGCCGACGGAGTACATTAAAAAAGTAAAAGGATAGGCCTTATCCCGCAAGGCAATTTTGCTTTTCAAAACACCGCATGTTAGCGTCCGAAACACCGCGTCTTTGCGAGTGAAATGCCGCGCTATAACAGATAAAATCCCTGAGGTTTGCCAAGCAAATGCCTGCACTTTCGGGTGGTAAGGTGTGGAGTTTTATATGCAATTGTGTAGCATTGCCAATGAAGCTCTACAACCGGGCTTCACCCGCTATCCCGCATGAATAAAGAGTTGTGAAGGGTGAAGGAGGTACAGGCTAACATTTTTCTGATAAGATACTGATAGAATGCACATAAGAAGGATAGTTCCTATTCATCCGAACACCCCTCTCAGAATACCTCATGCAGGCTTTTTAAACAAATACGATATTTCATTCAACAAATTTAATAATAAAATTCAGATTTCAAAGAAAGCATAAACAAGACAGATTAGCTCTTAGAAATCAATGTAATATATTTGCGGCAAGGAAAATTGAAACTTTTACTAATAAAAAACAACTTAAGTATGAAGAACACTCTTTTTATCTGTTTGTTCGCAATGTTTGCACTCTCCGGATGTGTTGACGACGAAGAAGAATTCGCCACAGGCGGAAACATCAGTCCAGAACTGACTCCTGAGAACAAAGAAAACGCAGTATTGAACACTGCTGTTTTTGACCAACTCAACCTCGACTATCCCGGCTTGGAAAAAGTAAAGCAATATCATGAAGCAGGTGAGGATTATCTTGCGGCCAGCGCATTGTTGGAATATTACCGAACACGAACTAATGTTATAAATCCTAATCTCTCATTGGTCGATGTAACTTACAGCGATGCTGATTTATCCAAAGCAAATTATGCATTAGAATATCGTTTTTATGTTAACGGACAACTTGAAGATCCTGCTATAGGAAAACCATATTCTGTAGGAAAAGCAGGAGCTATCAATTGGGCCAATAATCCTAAAGGAACAAGTGCAGAATATCAGAAACAGTTACACCGTCATCAATGGTTCATACCGCAAGCTAAAGTATATCGTGGAACCCATGATGAGAAATATATCAATTCCTGGATTGAAGTATATGGCGATTGGATTGTCCAAAACCCGAAGCCAGAAGCAGGACCTATAGACGAAGGTCCTTGGTGGCAGCTACAAGTAGCGACACGCGTTCTTGATCAAGTACAGCTTTTGGA
>ENA-OUNI01000914-OUNI01000914.1-human-gut-metagenome-genome-assembly--contig:-NODE-914-length-12771-cov-4.464410_pt1 | contig 12771 bp, 14 predicted proteins | sample MGYA00242499_ERZ504580 | MGnify/ENA primary metagenome ERZ504580 (study PRJEB26092, sample SAMD00036315) | human gut metagenome | host: Homo sapiens | study: EMG produced TPA metagenomics assembly of... | reverse complement strand
CTTGCGTCCAGAAACAGCCGCAACTTTTCAACCGAATTGCGGAGTTGGTACCCGAGGCTCGGTTTATATGGATCGGGGATGGCGAACTGGAGAAAGAGCTGACTGCTCCAAACATAGAAGTTACGGGTTGGAAACCACGCAAGGAGGCTCTGGCTATGGCGAAAGGAGCCGATGCATTTATTCTTTGCAGCTTGGGCGAAGCTATCGCAATGAGCCTTATCGAAAATATGTATATCAAGAAGCTGATTTTGGTAAGCAACACAATAGGCAATAAGAGTGTCATTGAAGATAGCGTTAATGGATATGTCTGTGAAACTCCGGAGGAGTACGCTGCAAAGATAAATGCAGCGATGAAGGCATTCCCGAAGGAGCTGCCAGAGAGAGCATATCAAGATGTTTTGGAAATTTACAACACAGAGGCGATGAAGAAAAAGTATATTGAGTTTTATAACAGAATAATTCAGGAAGACAATGCAGTTAAAAGGTAATGTATTCCTGAAAATAAAGAGGAGAAGCATGAATAACATGATTACACCAAAGGAAATAGAACAAAAAACGATGAGCCTGAGAAGCGGAAATCTGCAAAAAATGATTATTTTGCATTCTATATTGGCAGGCCACTCACTTATGTACTCACCATCCCATTTTTGTATACTAATATTTCACCTAATGCGGTGTCATATATTTCGTTTGTGCCTACAATTGTTGGGTTTGTATTGCTGGCAATGGGAAAAAATGAACTTGCATTATTTGGGGGATGGTTCGCTTTTTTCCTGTGGAGCATGTTGGACGGAATTGATGGAAATATAGCGAGATATAAAAAACAATTCAGCAAGATGGGGGATACGCTTGATGCTGCAGCAGGTTATTTTGCGATGGCACTCATCTTTTTTGGCGCAGGAATAGCGGCAACAAATGATGCTGCTTGTTTGTTAAATAATTGGTTTGGTTCTTACCCGAATGTATATACAATTTTTGGTGGCTTGTCTGGCATGTGTACCATTATGCCAAGGTTGATAATGCATAAGGCAATGACGTCTATTGGAAGCAAAGATGCAGGAGGAATGAAAGACCGTACGCATTACGGCGTGGTTAAAATTTTGGCATTGAATATTACATCTGTTCCAGGAATGGTTCAGATTTTGCTATTGGTGTGTATTTTTACGCACATGTTAGACTTGTATACTGTGGCATATTTTTTTATCAATTTGGCTGTGATGGTAATTTCTATGCGTTCGATTTTCAAAGGCTAAACTAAAGGAGAAAATGTGTTATGAATATAGCTTTACTTACAGCTGCAGGCTCCGGAACACGTATGCATCAGGACATCCCGAAACAGTTTATTCATGTGGATAACAAGCCCGTGATTGTATATACAATGGAGGCGTTTCAGAATCATCCAAGCATTGATGCGATAATTGTTGTTACTCTGGAATCTTGGAGTGCTGTCCTTTGGGCATATGCAAAACAATTTAACATTACAAAGCTTCGTTGGGTCGTTCCAGGAGGAGAAACGGGTCAGGAGTCTATAAAAAATGGATTGGAAACAATCAAAAAAGAATTGCCGAACGAAGATGTTGTTGTAATGGTGCATGACGGAAACAGACCGCTTGTTACAAGCGAGGTGATTTCTGATAGCCTGGCTACCTATGCAAGGTATGGCAGTGCTGTTGCTGTAATTCCTTGTACAGAAGTTGTTTTTGAGAGCGAAGACGGAAAATCTTCTTGTGTTTCTACCGAAAGGGAAAAACTGTGGCGGACGCAAACGCCCCATACTTACAAATTGGACGAATTGTTGGCAGCTCATAAAGAAGCCGCTGAAAGAGGAATCAAAAGTACCGCAGCTAGTTGCATGCTGATGAAAGAACTTGGAAAAACTACGTATTTTTCAAAAGGATCTGAAGAAAATTTGAAAATAACAACAACAGATGACTTGAAGATTTTCAAGGCGTTGCTGCATACTAGACAGGATGACTGGATTAAGTGAAAGCTTTTAGGAGGATGAATCAATGCTACATTATACGGAAGAATATTTATGTGATTTATGTGAAGCTAGTACCAGTCATTTGGATTTAGAAAAACTTGCAAGCAAAAAAGTGCTTGTAACTGGAGCAAGCGGGCTGATTTGCTCGGCTTTAGTTGATCAACTGCTTATATGGAACAAGATGCATAAGCTTGATATGGTCATATACGCTGCTGGGCGCAGCAAAGAAAAATGATGCGCCGTTTTTCGTACTGGGGAGGACAAGATTGCTTCCGCTTTTGCCAGTATGATGCAACACTTCCGTTTCATGCTGAGTCTGGGTTTGATTATATAATTCATGGGGCTAGTAATGCTTCCCCAGCCGTATATGCGGCAGAACCCGTGGAAACTATGTTGTCAAATTTTATTGGAACACAAAATTTGTTGAATGAGATACGTCAAAAGAAAGCAGGACGCTTTCTTTACATTTCATCAAGTGAAATTTACGGGGAAAAAGATGGCACACTGCCATATTCGGAAAACAGCTATGGCTTCGTAGATATTCTTAATCCACGTGCTTGCTATCCATCTTCAAAAAGAGCGGCGGAAACACTTTGCGCTGCATATAAAAAGGAATATGGAGTTGACGTTGTAATTATACGTCCAGGCCACGTATATGGCCCGACTATGACGGACACTGACAACCGTGCATCCTCCCAATTTCCGCGAGATGTAAAAGCTGGTAAAAACATTATAATGAAAAGCGCGGGAACACAACTTCGCTCCTATTGCTATGTCTTGGATTGTGCAACAGCAATATTAACAGTTCTCTTAAATGGAGAAAGTGGCGAAGCGTATAATGTTTCAAATAAAAATTCTGTTGTTACTATTCGGGAAATGGCTGAGGCGTTTGCTGAAGTAGGAGGAAAAAAGTTGATTTTTGAAGAGGCAACAAAAGCTGAAAGCGCAAGCTTCAATTTGATGCAAAACTCAAGCCTGACAAGCGAAAAGATAGAAGCTCTCGGTTGGTCAGCACAGTTTGATATGTTAAGCGGAGCTAGGCGTACGCTGAATTCTATGTTTTAAGCAGAAGCATAAAAAATTTACAGCGGAGAACGATTTTGCTATGATAAATGATTTGCAGGTAAATTGAGAATAACAAACGAAAATCTGGTGGTGTGGTATGCAGTCTTTAATTTTGATGACAGGCTTCAATGGCGAAAAGTATATATGTGAGCAAATAGAGAGTATCTGTAGACAAACTCTAAAAGACTGGCATTTACTTATTCGTGATGACGGTTCCAGTGATAAGACCATAGATATTATTCGATCTTTTATGGCTAAAGATAGTCGAATAGAATTGATTAAAAACGAAACTGAGCAGCATGGCGCGTATTTGAACTTTTGGACGTTGATTGAATATGCAAAGGCTTTGCCTGCCTATGATTATTATTTCTTTGCAGATCAGGATGACGTTTGGCTTCCTGATAAGTTGGAAAAAATGATTGCGGCGATTGAGGAAAAAAAGAATTTGCCGGTTTTAGCATACGCTGATATGCAGGTTGTGGATGGAGAAGGTAAGCTTATCTATCAGAGTCTCAACGATATTGTTGGAATTTCAGAAATAGGTGCTTACTCCGAGTTTTTTGCTCATGGATACGTATCTGGATGCGATGCTGTGATAAACCGGAAATTGTTTGAAGTTGTACCTTGCTTCCCATTGGAAAGTAGAGCAATTAAGATAATGTCGCATGATAATTATTATACGAAGTTTGCATTGGCTTTGGGCGAGGTGGATTATCTTGATTTTCCGGTTATCCAGTATCGTAGGCACGGAGACAATGTGACCAGCGGAAATCAATACAAGTTGAACGCTAAAAAAATATACAGGAAGGCTACTGGCGTATTTGGTGAGCTGGCAAAAACACACGGCCGCGTTTATGCGCAGACGCTTCTTACCATAGAGCAGATGAGAAAAGCTGGTGTTATTACGCCGGATATTGAGCGTATAGAGGCAGGCATAAAGGCTGGCGGTATAAAGGGCGTAAGTGTACTTAGAAAGTATCATGTACGGCGCAAACAGAAATCCAGAACGATTGGCCTTTATGTTGTGATGCTGCTAGGGACGTATAAGAAGTATATGAAAGAATTTATGGAGATATAATGGTGGTACAGCAATGAAAAATGAACCAATTGACAAGGATAACAAATCTCAAACTCAAATAGTGGCATTTCACTTGCCGCAATTTCATACTTTTCCTGAAAATGATGAGTGGTGGGGAAAAGGATTTACAGAGTGGGTAAATGTAAAAAATGCCAAACCTTTATATAAAGGACATAACCAACCGAGGGTACCGCTCAACAATAATTATTATGATTTATCTAAGATAGAGAATATGGTGGCGCAGATGGATCTGGCCAGAGAATATGGTATCCATGCGTTTTGCTATTATCACTACTGGTTTGATGGAAAACTGCTGCTGCAGAAGCCTCTTGAGGCAATACGCGATTATCAGGGTGTTAAACTTAATTATTTTTTGTGTTGGGCCAATGAACTTGGGCGCGCACCTGGGATGGACATGAAACCGACGTGCTAATGCCGCAGCGGTATGGAGACAGGCTGGAATGGGAGCAGCATTTCGAGTATCTGCTCAGCTTTTTTAAGGATCAGTATTACGAAAAAATCGATAACAAACCGGTTTTGGTGCTGTATAGGTGCACCAGTATTCCAAAATGTGAAGAAATGATCGCGTGCTGGAATCAGCTATGCAAACAAAACGGTTTTGACGGAATATATATTATCGAGGAAAAAAACTCTTTCCAAAACAAACCTGTTTGCAAAAATTCCAACGCTTACTTGTACTTTGAGCCGGGTTATACGCTCAACTTTGGTCGCACGAAATTTGAGCATGCCCGCGATAAAGCTATTACAGTCGCTTTCAATTTGAGCAAGCACAGCCATAACCTTGTAAACGTATACTCATGGATATGGCAAAGGCTTTTATTTAATACAAAAAAGGATTTGGGGCAAAATGATACAGGAAAGGAAATATTCCCGGGTGCGTTTGTGGGATGGGACAATACACCGCGAAAAAAGGACAAGGGCCGATTTATAGTTGGCAATACACCTGAAATTTTTGGCAAATATTTTTCAAGGCAGTTTTCTCAAGCTAAGGAAGCTGGATGTAGATATTTGTTCATCAATGCGTGGAATGAATGGGGCGAGGGCGCTTTCCTTGAGCCAGATGAGACGTTTGAATATAGTTATTTGGAATGTATAAAAGATGTCTCACATACGTGATTTAAGAAAAAGAGCAGAAAGGGTATGAGTGAATGAAGATACGAGTGCATTGGCCTAGAAGGATAAGAATATCAGGTGCTTGGCTTTTTTTCTACTTCTTTATATGTTCCAGCCATCTGCCCTGTCTATCGGAATTGTATCAAAGTTTTATAATTTATTAAAGTGGATGCTACCTTTACTGATTGCAGGGACATACATATATAAAGGGAAACGCCCATCCAAATGGATTGGACTGTTCTTTTTTATGGAATTGTGGATTTTGCTGGTCACAGTATACAATAAGAATTATACAGCGTATGCCATTAAAAACCTGATTTCAATAACTGCAACTGCTTGTATAGTTGATATTTATGCAGACAGATTTGTGCGCTTTTTAAATGTCTTGTTGCTTCATTGTGAATTGTGCATTTACACTAACTTGTTTACTCTTATTATTGCGCCAAATGGTTTTATATCTCGCGAAAATGAAGCGTACGGGATGTCAACTGAATGGTTTTTGGGGGCAAGAAACTTATTTATAATCTGGTTTTTGCCAGCATTACTTATTGCTGCCTTATACAGGGAAAAGACAAAGAACAACTTCAGATTTTTTCTTTGATTGCCGCTATAATCGTATCAATTGCTATACAGGGGTCTGGTACGACAATGGTTGGTGTTGCAGTATTCCTTCTTTTGTATTTTTTCCCTGCAATCAAGAAATTCCTTACGCCTACAAATATTGCAATAGTGGTTGCATTTCTTGTTGTAACAATTGTGATAAATAACAGCTTTGAATATTTAAGGCCGATTGTTGAGGGCGTTTTGAAAAAAGATATGACAATGACTAATAGATTGTTGATTTGGCAAAATGCGGTTTCTGAGATAAAATCAAATCTTCTATTTGGTCATGGCTATCTTATGGGATCAGATGCATATAATTTGCTGGGAATATTCCAGGCTACATACGAACAACTGCAACACATTGCCACTGTCATTATCTGCAAGTGTTTTTTGAGGGCGGATTGATTAGCGGGCTGATTTATTTGTTTCTTTGTGTGAAAACTCTTTATGTTTGTGGCACAAAGCGACGCGATAAAATTTTCCAATTGATTCTGATAGCTTTGTTTTGCTTTTTTGTTATTTCAATTACAGAAGTTTACGAAAATGCACTTTTGTATTTTATACTTGCGCTCCCACTGAAGATTGGCGCGAATAAGATGCCATGTAAAAACAAAAAATTGGTAATTGGAAGTCTCAAATTTGATGCTAATACATTTTAAGGTGATGAATTTATGTGGCCGATAAATAAGATAAACAAGGCAATCAAAAGAAAAAAATGGAGAAGACTAAATTCTCACAATTTTACCAACCCACAAAACGATTTTAATTTTGACCTTGTTAGTGTTGGAAAAGGAACATACGGCGGAATATATGTGCTTACTTTTGATGATAAGCACAAGCTCAAAATTGGAAATTACTGTTCTATTGCGCCGGATGTTGCATTTATGCTAAGTGCGGATCATCCTACCGACCTGTTGTCAACGTATCCTTATAAGGTTAAACTGCTCAATCAACCGCTCGAAGGTGTTTCAAAGGGTGATATTGTTGTTGGGGATGATGTGTGGTTTGGATTCCGGTCGACCATTATGTCGGGTGTGCATATCGGGCAAGGAGCAATTATTGCCGCAGGGGCGGTTGTAACAAAGGACGTGCCCCCTTATGCAATTGTGGGCGGAGTACCGGCAAAAATCATTCGATACCGCTTTGCCAATGAAGTAATAAGCGAGCTGATGAAGGTCGATTTTGAAAAGGTTGACCGCAGTTATTGTGAAAAGAATATTGAGCAAATGTATTCGCAAATCAACACAGTTGAAGATTGCAAAAAATTCAAGGAGCTATATGGAAAGTAAAGAGAATATGCGCAACATAAAATTGGTTTCGGTTGTTGTGCCAGTGTATAATCAGGAAAAGTATTTGGATACATCTGTTCCATCAATATTAAATCAAACGTACCCCGACGTTGAAGTGGTTCTTGTAGATGATGGATCAACGGATAAAAGCGGTACAATGTGCGATGAATATGCAAAGTTAAACGATAATGTGCAAGTGATCCATCAAAAAACGGAGGGCTTGGAGCTGCCGTTGTAACGGGAGTGTTGCATGCACAGGGTCAATATGTTTGCTTTGTTGACCCTGATGACAATATTGGGCCACATTTCGTCGAGTCGTTCATGCGTGAAATGACGGAGCAGTATGATTTTATTGCAATGGGCTTTTTTCAAAATGACAACGGGATTTATAAGGCGTGCCCTTTGGCTGGAGATGCTGTTTATGCTGGCAAAGAGATTGATGGCTTGAAAAAAAGCTTCCTCTATGATTTCCAAAATTTGAAGGTTTCAAATAGGGTTTATATTTCGCGGTGGCATAAACTATATCGTTCAGATTGTGCAAGGGCTGTTTGCACGGACTATGCTAAATGCGGCAGACTTATGCTTGGGGAAGATAGCATTTTTACTTATCTTGCGCTTAAATACAGCAAAAAAATACGAGTGATCCGCTGCTCAAATTCCTACTATTATAATATCTCGAACCAGGGGTCTATGATGCATAGTGCCGACGTTGAAAGATATTTGGCTCGGTGTGCAGAGACTTTTAATGCGTTTGTGGCAATTTTGCAAGGGGATGGCCAGGATTTGATACAGGCTTATGCGCTGTATTATTTTTTAGTTGACGCTTTAATTCGACGAGTGCGAATGGTGATTTATCAGGTAAGGAAGAGCTGCGCACGATATATTTTGATCCAATCTACAATAAGGCCTTTAAAGACTGGTAGCTGCATCAAATAGCCAGAGTGATAAATTAAAGCTAAAAGGTCGTACATCAAAAACATATCCGCTGTATGAAACATTGGTGAATACCCGAGATGACCTGAAGCGAGCATATCGGGGCTCAAAGACTGCGGTTAAGAATACGCTTTTCTATTTAGATAAGGCTCGTGCTAAAGGTTTTAAGCAAGCAGGCAAACTGACAAATTTTCACATTTTGAGGCAGAGTGCGTTCGTTGATATGAATGAACAACTCCCAAAGATCGAAAGTGATGTGCTTCCCATTATAAAGCCATATATTGGGAAGTCTACGGATTTGGACAAATGCCCAATCAAAAAAAATGTATTTGTCTTTTGGTGGGACGGCTTTGAAAATGCATCGAATATTGTGCAAAAATGTCTCCAGTCTGTACGCAAGGCGTTTGATGGCTGTACCATAGTTGAAATAACGAAGCATAACTTTGAGGACTATACAGACATTCATCCGCAAATATTAAAGGCTTACCGAGCAGGAGATATATCGGTTCAAACATTTTCGGATATTTTGCGCTTTAATCTTCTCAAAAATAATGGCGGCGCATGGATCGACTCGACAATATATTTTGATGGCCGATTTGATATATTCAAGGGTCTGGAGTCTAAATCTTATGATTCCGTAGATTACGCTGCAACATCAGATTTTCTGAGCTATAAAGGCGAGGTTTGCTCTTGGTCAGGCTTTTTTGTGGCATCGAGAAAGAACGGAATGCTTGTTACTGTGATGGATACAATTTTTAGGGAATATTTTTTAAAACACAAAAAGTATCCGATATATTTCTTTATAGATGCGCCTACATGGTTTGTAAGCTGTATGGTATGGATGACAATGTATTAAATAAAGTGTCAAAGTATGCTGGCAATATGTATGCGTTATATCGTTTGTTGGATGAAGAATATAATGCGGACCTTGCTGCTGAAATATTGAGGCTGCCGCAAAAGCTTGCATGGAATTATGTGCCTAATAAGTCGAACGATAAAACATTTTATAGTGAAATTATTGGAAAATCAAATTATGAGAGGTGAGTAGAAATATGAGTGAAATTGTTGGCAAGATGAAGAAATCTATCAAGTTTGCTCTGCGGCAGCCTGGGCAAGCGGTTGCGTCTGTTATTAATAGGTTGACAGTTGAACCGGATGTGTTTGACAACAAATTAGGAATCGTAGTGATCATTAAGAATGAGGGTCCATATATCGAAGAATGGGTCCGGTATCATTTGCTTGTTGGGGCGGATATAATATATATCTATGACAATGAGAGCACTGACAACACCAGACAAATACTTGAGCCTTACATCAGTTCGGGTAAGGTTGTGTATAAGTATTTCCCTGGTATAGCTATGCAGCTTCCTGCGTATAATGACGCATTACGCAGATATAAAAATAGCTGCAAGTATATTGCATTTATTGATGCGGATGAATTTCTCTTTCCGTTAAACGAAGGGGAAAGCGTCGCAAACATTGTAAGCTCTATTTTAGATGTGGAACCCAAAGCAGGTGGACTTGCAGTTAACTGGCGTATGTTTGGGTCATCTTTTCACGAGGAAAAACCATACGGAGGGGGGGGACTGGAAAATTATCTGTACCGTGCTTTTGAAAACGGAAAGGGCAATGACTGCATAAAAAGCGTGGTGAACCCAAGGAGAGTATATAGATATTGCCATGTGCATTATCCTATGTATTATTTTGGATATTACAGCATTGACGAGACCGGGCGCAAGGTAACGGGTTGGTTTAATATAAATAATAATATAAAACTCTTGCGGATCAACCACTACTTTACAAAATCAAAGGAAGAGTGGATTGCCCGTAGGAGTATAGGAAAAGCTGATGCGAAAGACAGAACTAAGACAAGAACAATGCAGGAGTTCTATGAACACGACAATAATGATATATACGATGCGTCAGCGTTGTATTATTCTAATCTTCTAAACAAAGACAAGAGTAATGCATAACTAACTAAATAAATGCAATGAGGTGAATTTGATGAAAATGAAAGCCAGCGCAAAGTCTGAAGAAATTGATGGCATAAAAGAAAAGCAAAATATATTTTGGGGTAATGTGGTCAAGAATAAATGCTGCTTTACGTTGATTGTTGGCATTTTGCTCCTTACCATATTCGGGGGGGGTATATTTGCTATAGATTTATAAAACATGAGCATTGGCAAAATGAAAAGATAAATTCCCTACAAGCGCAGATTAGCGTTGTTAAAGCCCAGGTTGACAATCAGGCTGCCATTATAGATTGGGGCGATGGCTTCAATTATCTTGCCATAGGCAACAGTATCACCAGGTGCCCCGGGTTCTTAGATGAAGACCGAGGTATGGCGGCCAGCACGTCCGACAAAGACTATTTTCATATTGTAAGCACCTATTTGGAGGATGGTTTGGATGAGGATGTGGTCTCTTATGCTTTCAATGCTGCCGCTTGGGAACAGCAAGCCAACAACCGTGGTGAAGTGTTGGCTATGGGGCTATGGGATGGTTATTTAAGTGAGAAACTGGATTTGGTTACGATCCAACTTTCGGAAAATTGCAGCGATACTACCACCTTAGAGTATGACTTCCGTGAGATGGTTGAGTATGTGCAGGAAAAATGTCCCAATGCGCAGATCATTATTGTGGATGATTTTTGGAGTGACGAAAAGTCCCAAATAAAGCATAGTGCCATTGATGGTTTGGATATTGAGTGGGTCAATCTTAGCGAGATAAGGGGAAATGTTGAGTATCAGGTCGGAATGGGCTCCATTGTATATTGGAATAGTGGAGAGGAATATGTGATTGAACATGAGGGTGTTGCTTCTCACCCTGGAGATAATGGAATGATGTATTATGCTCAAAAAATTATTGAGCAAATAAATTTGGATAAGTAGGATGCGAAGGCATAGATTGCTAACGCAAGATAAAGGTATGCATAAACATGAATGAGAAAGAATTAAATTCAAAAATTTTCTCCGGCACTATCTGGAAATTCTGCGAGAGAATTATTGCGCAAGGAGTTTCATTTGTCGTCTCTTTGATTTTGGCGCGTCTATTGATGCCAGAAGATTATGGGGCAATTTCAGTTATAAACATTTTTATAGCCATAGCTGACGTCTTTTTGAGCAGTGGGTTAAATACCGCTTTGATTCAGAAAAAAGATGCGTCGGAGTTGGAATTTAATACAATTTTTTATTGTAATTTGATACTTGGTGGCATTGTTTACGTTGTGTTTTTTATTGCTGCGCCTTTTATAGCTGAGGCATACGACACGCCTATTTTGACCACTGCTATGAGGGTGTTTGCGTTACGGCTTCCTATTTCGTCGTTTCAATCTATCCAGAGTGCGTATGTATCGCGGACAATGAACTTCAAGAAGTTCTTTTTTGCAACAACTATTGGCACGATTGCGTCAGCCGTTGTCGGTATAGCAATGGCCTATCAGGGCTTTGGAGTGTGGGCGTTAATTGCTCAGTATCTTACTAACACAATTGTAAATACGTTTACTCTGTTTACAATTGTTGAATGGCGGCCCAAATTGCAATTTTCTTTTTCGGCGGCTAAACCTCTCATCAGCTATGGATGGAAAGTGATGTTTACGGATTTGGCCGGAACGATATGTAATAATCTGGGAAACCTTTTGATCGGATACCAATATACTACAACGGATCTGGCATATTATTCCCGTGGAAAACAGTTGCCTTTGCTTATACGGAACAATTTGTACACAACACTTATAAGCGTACTGTTCCCTGGCATGTCGAATGTCAATGATGACTTTGACCATGTGAAAAATATCTCTCGCAAAAGCATACAGGTTCTATCCTATGTCGTTTTCCCTATGATGGTTGGCATGTGCGTGGTTGCGGAGCCTCTAACTATTGTGATGTATACTGAAAAATGGATCGCAATAGTACCGTATGTTCAAATTGTTTGCGTGGAATGTATCCTTTCGGTAATTGGAACGATCACCTTACAAGCAATTAAGGCAATTGGACGTAGCGATATTATGCTGAAGATGGAATTTATTAAAAAACCAATTCTGATCCTTTCTATTATTATTGCAATGCGATTTGGAGTTACAGCAATTGCTTTAACATTGCCATTTAATACGTTTATCGATTTTATTATAAACGGAATTGCATGTCAGAGGCTTATCAATTATAGACTCACGGAACAGGTTCAAGATTGCAGCTATGCGTTAATATCATCTATTGTGATGGGTTTATGTGTTTATCTTGTTTCGTGCTTTATCTCAAATATTTACGCAGAACTTGTGCTGGAGATTATAGTCGGGGTGGTTGTTTATGTGGCTATATCGCTGATTTCCAAAAACGAAACATTTTGCTTGCTGACTGGTGTATTAAAAGATAAGTTGCATATTCACAAAAATTGATGCACACATAATTTAATCGAACTTTTGACTAACAAGTGATCAAAGACATCTCCTACATATCCCTCTGCCTGATTATTGGCACGGCACATTGGGGTCTGACCGCAATGTGGTCAACTTAAGCCCAGAATGCTGAAAATTCAACGATTCTGGGCTTATATTCTGGATTTTTTTATATAAATATCTTGACATATCCTCCTAAATATGTGGTTTATAGATTAAGCAATATTACGTTACCAGCGAAATATTTATCTATTCCAATACGTAGGAGGTATGCCATATGAATCGAACTAAT
>ENA-OUNI01000913-OUNI01000913.1-human-gut-metagenome-genome-assembly--contig:-NODE-913-length-12779-cov-2.588998_pt1 | contig 12779 bp, 13 predicted proteins | sample MGYA00242499_ERZ504580 | MGnify/ENA primary metagenome ERZ504580 (study PRJEB26092, sample SAMD00036315) | human gut metagenome | host: Homo sapiens | study: EMG produced TPA metagenomics assembly of... | reverse complement strand
GACCTGCTTCATTGGCTCCGCTCATCAAATAGCCCGCGTACTGGGCGTGCGTCTCGGCACATTCCTTGACGACCAGGACGAGAACGGTCCTGTGGTATGCCGCAAGTCGGAAGCAAAGGACAGCATCAGCTTCTCCAACAACGCTATCCACTCGCGCAAACACATGGAGTACCACTCTCTTTCCAAATCAAAAGCAGACCGCCACATGGAGCCGTTCATCATTGACGTAGCCCCCACGGACGACAGCGATTTCGTTCTTTCCTCACACGAAGGCGAAGAATTCATCATGGTTATGGAAGGAACCATGGAAATCAGCTACGGCAAGCACACCTACCTGCTCGAAGAAGGAGACAGCATCTACTACGATTCCATCGTACCGCACCATGTACACGCCTATGAAGGACAGGCAGCCAAAATACTGGCAGTAATTTATACACCAATCTGATAAGTATAAGGCATAAGGGAGTGTGTCAAAATACACTTGATGATTTCTTTTAGGCACGGATTACACGGATTCTACGGAAACACAGATTTCTTTGTTCTTTTTCCGTGAAATCCGTGTAATCCGTGCCTAAAAAGAAACAAATGGCAAGCGAATTTTAGTTTTGACATACCCTCTTATATTTCATACTTCATACGTTAATTAGCATCGTTATGTTATACGAAAGAACGCTTGGCCAATGGCTGGAGCATTGGGCCACAACTACACCTGACAAAGAATACATTGTTTACTCCGACCGTAATCTGCGCTTCACCTGGAGCCAGTTCAACCGCAGAGTGGACGACATGGCAAAAGGACTTATCGCTATCGGCGTGGAACGGGGAACACACGTCGGCATCTGGGCGGCAAACGTACCGGACTGGCTGACATTGCAGTATGCCTGCGCCAAAATAGGCGCCGTTTATGTAACGGTAAACACCAACTATAAACAAGCCGAACTGGAGTACCTGTGCGAGAATTCGGATATGCACACGCTCTGTATCGTCAACGGCGAGAAAGACAGCGACTTCGTACAGATGACCTACACCATGCTGCCTGAACTGAAAACCTGCCAGCGCGGACATCTGAAAAGCGAGCGCTTCCCTTATATGAAGAATGTAATCTACGTAGGGCAGGAAAAGCACAGAGGAATGTACAACACTTCCGAAATTCTGCTTTTAGGCGACAACGTGGAAGACACCCGTCTGAATGAGCTCAAAAGCCGGGTAAGTTGCCACGACGTAGTAAACATGCAGTACACTTCGGGCACTACCGGATTCCCGAAAGGGGTAATGCTTACCCACTACAACATCACCAACAACGGTTTCCTTACCGGCGAGCATATGAAATTCACTGCCGCTGACAAACTCTGCTGTTGCGTCCCCCTGTTCCACTGCTTCGGCGTGGTGCTTGCCACGATGAACTGCCTTACCCACGGCTGTACACAAGTCATGGTGGAACGCTTCAACCCGTTGGTGGTGCTTGCATCCATCCACAAAGAACGATGCACCGCACTCTACGGCGTACCCACGATGTTCATAGCCGAGCTGCACCATCCGATGTTCGACCTGTTCGATATGTCCAGCCTGCGCACGGGTATCATGGCCGGCTCTCTCTGCCCCGTCGAGCTGATGAAGCAGGTAGAGGAAAAGATGTACATGAAAGTAACCAGCGTTTACGGCCTGACGGAAGCCGCTCCCGGCATGACCGCCACGCGAATAGACGACTCGTTCGATGTACGTTGCAACACCGTAGGGCGCGACTTTGAGCATACCGAAGTGAAAGTCATCGACCCGGAAACCGGCGAAGAGTGTCCGGTAGGCGTTCAGGGTGAAATGTGCAACCGCGGTTACAACACCATGAAAGGGTATTACAAGAATCCGCAGGCCACAGCCGAGGTCATCGACAAGAACGGTTTCCTGCACTCTGGAGACTTGGGCGTGAAAGACGAGGACGGCAACTACCGCATCACCGGACGTATCAAAGACATGATTATCCGCGGCGGTGAAAATATCTATCCGCGCGAAATCGAAGAGTTTCTCTATCAACTGGAAGGCGTCAAGGATGTGCAGGTAGCCGGCATCCCTTCCAAGAAGTACGGCGAAGCGGTCGGCGCATTCATTATCCGGCACGAGGGGGCAGACCTGCACGAATCGGATGTACGCGACTTCTGCATCGGCAAGATTTCCCGTTACAAGATTCCCAAATATATTTTCTTTGTAAAAGAGTTCCCCATGACAGGAAGCGGCAAGATACAGAAATTCAAACTGAAAGACATAGGGTTGCAACTTTGCAAGGAGCAAGGAATAGAAATCATTTAAGCAGTTAGGAGTAAACTAAGTAAATATGGGGAATTAGCTTATACTATCTGTCATTCAGAGCATCGCAAAGAAGCTCTGAATGACAGATACTCTTAACATAAATGTATTTTCAACATTCATTCAACCACTCACTCCGCTTTCTCGGGGTAGTTCATATTCTCTTCCGTCATCTGTTCCAGCACTTCATGCAAATACTTGGCAGACTCCCATTTTGCCATGGGCAGGTCGTGGAGCAGGTAATTGCCGCAATCCTGCGGAGCAGCACCGGGAACTTCGCCTCATATCCGGCAACAAAGCGGAACGTATCCTGCATCAGCGGTACGATGTCCTGCGGCTGCAAATCGCCTTTCATCAGCAGATAATTGCCGGTAAGGAGCCCATGGGCCCCAATAGATAATCTTGTCCTGCCATTGCGGTTCATTGCGCAGTAGGTGGCAGCCAGATGCTCGATAGTGTGCAGGGCGCCTTGTCCCAATGCCGGTTCACGGTTGGGCTCTTTCATACGGATATCAAAAGTCGTGATGACTTCTCCGTTCACTTCATCCTTGCGCGATACGTAAATACCGCGCAGCAAACGGATGTGATCGATGGTAAAGCTGGGTATTTTCTTCATAAGTTATAAGTTGTGAGTTATGAGTTATAAGTTGTCGGGCAGGGTGGAAAGGAAAGTCCATGTCGTAAGGAAAGAACGTTCCGCCATCGTACCCCAAAAATCGGCATATTGCGAAGAGTGGTCTTCCACGCCCGGCGTATCGCTGATGATACGGAAGCTGAGGAAAGGAACGCCGTACAGATAGCAGGTCTGCGCAATGGCAGCGGACTCCATATCGACAGCCAGTCCAGCCGGGAAGCAGCGTTTGATGGCATCCAGCTCTGTGCGGTTGGTGATAAACCGGTCGCCGGTACATATCAGTCCGCTATGAATACGGCTTTCCAATCCGGTCTTGTTCAGAGACAAAGCATGTTCCAAAAGCGGGGCGCACCCCTTGTACACTGCAGGCAATCCCTGCACCTGACCGTACTCGTTACCGTCACCGCACCATACATCGTGGTACGCCAGAGAGTCGCTCGCCACTACATCCGTCACCTTGAGGCAAGCGTCGATGCCGCCCGCCACACCGGTACTCACAATGCAGTCCGGGGCAAAACGGCGTATCAGCTCCGTAGCTCCCACCGCCGCATTCACCTTACCGATGCCGCATTGCGTAAGTATCACGCGGTTGCTGCCAAACATACCTTCCACATAGTGCAGATTCCCGTAATCCGCTACCTTCTTCTCCTGCAAACGTTCCGCCAATTGGCGGTGTTCGCTATCCATTGCACTGATAACACCTATCGTCATGCTTACCGATTTCCAAATTTCAGATTTATGAATTATATGATTTAGGGAAGGCAAAGGTACGATATTTCAGCAGATTTATCTATCCAACTGGTGCATAAATCAATATTTATGTATAAGTTTGCCGCTGAAATTCAGATTAGGAGTCAAGGGAGTCGACTCCTCACCCTTTCGGCTCCCCACATAAACCATAACCCAGCAAAGATGATAAAGAAGATTCTTCCCGACTTAATTGCCATCCTGGCATTCGTCTGATTTCTTTCGCCTACTTTTTTCCGGCGGATATAGAAGGACGTATTCTGTTCCAGCACGACACCGCCGCCGGAGCGGCGCCGGACAAGAAGCCAAAGAGTATTACGAACAGACAGGCGAACGCACCCGCTGGACCAATTCCCTTTTCGGCGGAATGCCTACCTACCAGATATCCCCGTCCTACGACTCTACCGTACCGCTGCAATGGACACAGAAAATATACCAGCTCTTCCTGCCCACCTACGTCAACCTGACGTTTATCCTGATGCTGGGCTTCTACATCCTGCTGCGGGCATTCGGCATACCGGCATGGCTGGCAGGCTTGGGCGGCATCATGTGGGCCTTTTCGTCCTACTTCTTCATTCTGATTTCGGCGGGACACATCTGGAAGTTCATCACCCTTGCTACATCCCGCCCACAATAGCGGGCATCGTGCTCGCCTACCGGGGCAAGCTGCTGGCAGGCGGCATACTCACAGCCTTCTTCATCGCCCTGCAAATCATGTCCAACCATGTGCAGATGTCCTACTACTTCCTGTTCGTCATCCTGTTCATCGCAGGAGCATACTTTGAAGATGCGTGGCGCAACAAGACGCTTCCCCGGTTCTTCAAGGCAAGCGCCGTACTGCTGGTTGCCGCCCTTATCGGTGTGGCCGCCAACCTTTCCAACCTCTACCACACCTATACGTACAGCAAGGAAACCATGCGCGGCAAGAGCGAGCTGGTACAGACCGGTGATGCCGCCAAGCAAACCAGCAGCGGACTGGACCGCGACTACATCACAAACTGGAGCTATGGCATCGGCGAAACCTGGACGCTCCTCGTTCCCAACTTCAAAGGCGGTTCCTCCTCCGCCCCCCTCAGCCAGAGCGAAACCGCCATGGAAAAGGCCAACCCGATGTACGGGAGTCTGTACAACTCATTCCCGCAGTACTTCGGCAGCCAGCCCTGGACCGCCGGCCCCGTCTATGTGGGCGCCTTCGTACTGTTCCTCTTCGTACTGGGCTGCTTCATCGTAAAAGGCCCCTTGAAATGGGCGTTGCTGGGAGCAACCTTCTTCTCCATCGTCCTGGCATGGGGTAAGAACTTCATGCCGCTGACGGATTTCTTCATCGATTACGTCCCGATGTACAATAAGTTCCGCGCCGTATCATCCATCCTCGTCATAGCGGAATTCACCATTCCCCTGCTGGCAATCTTTGCTTGAAGCGCGTGTTGGAAGAACCCGGAATATGGAAAGCGAACAAAAAAGCGTTCGGCATCAGCCTTGCGCTGACCGCCGGTGTAGCCCTGCTGCTTACCGTAGCGCCGGGTAGCCTCGGCTCCGGCTTCGTGCCCGCACAAGAAGCGCAGATGCTGCAAAATGCCGTCGACCAGCAGATGATACCCGCCAACGAGCTGTCCGGCATCCTCGCCAATCTCTCAGAGATGCGGGGTGCGCTTGTCAGCGCCGACGCATTGCGGAGCTTCATCATCATCTGCATCGGATGCGCGCTGCTTTGGCTCCACGCGCAGGCAAGCTGCGCCGGTCACTGACCGTTGCAGGCATCACGGTTCTCTGCCTTGTAGATATGTGGAGCGTAAACAAACGCTACCTGCACGACGAGCAGTTCGTGCCCCGTTCCATCCAAACGGAAACGTTCAGCAAAACCAAGACCGACGAACTCATCCTGCAGGACAAAAGCCCGGACTACCGCGTACTGAACTTTGCAACCGATGCCTTCAACGAGAACAACACTTCCTACTGGCATAAGAATATAGGTGGATACCATGCCGCCAAACTGCGTCGCTACCAGGAACTGATAGAACGCCACATCTCTCCCGAAATGCAGGCTGCCTATCAAGCGATAGCCGCCGCAGGCGGAGAAATGGACAGTGTGGACGCCTCCAAGTTCCGTGTACTGAACATGCTGAACACGAAGTACTTCATCCTCCCCGCCGGACAGCAGGGACAGACCGTTCCCGTCCTCAACCCTTATGCCAACGGCAACGCCTGGTTTGTGAAGAACGTGCAATATGTAAACAATGCCAATGAGGAGATTGATGCGCTCAAAACCATCCTTCCCACCGAAACCGCCGTTGTCGATGCCCGTTTCAAGGATGTGCTGAAAGGGATTTCAGAGGCTCATAAAGACAGCCTTTCCTCCATTCGCCTGACAAGTTACGAACCCAACCGTTTGGTTTACGAAACGGAAAACGCAGGAGACGGCATCGCCGTATTCTCCGAGATATACTACCCGAACGGCTGGCAAGTAACCATTGACGGGAAACCTGCCGGACTGGGACGTGCGGATTATGTACTGCGCGCCTTGTATATCCCTGCCGGCAAGCATACCGTTGAGATGCGCTTCGACCCCAAAAGCCTGCATGTAACGGAAGGCATCGCCTACGGAGCATTGGCGCTGCTGGTTATCGGAGTGGCAGCCGTTGCGCTGATTGCACGCAAAAAAGCGCAAGAATAGGTAGAATCTACGGGGCAACCGGATTCATCCACATCCAATATAACAGAGCAATACGTCTTTCTCTCTATAGCGGTACGCTTTTCCTCACAGCCTTATAACAAAGACATACAGAGGAAAATCAGGTATTGCTATAGAGAGAATTCTTTTTTCTCAGGAAGAACATCGGCTGTTGACTACTGTCAACAGCCCGGTTGACAATAGCCGGCCGATCCGTTGACAGCAGTAAACAGCTCTGTTGACAGTAGTCAACACCTGATGTTCCCAGTGACCGAAACGAATGCCCTACGGATGAAAATACAATCCTGCAACGTCATAAATCAGATTCTCCTACAAGGAAAAGAATGAAAAAAATAGTATAAATCACCGGCAGAACGATATATTTCAGTAACTTTGCTCTTCAATCAAAAAACGATAGAGTATGGAAACTACCAGACAGAACAAAATAGCCCGTTTGCTCCAAAAGGAATTAAGCGACATCTTCCTGTTGCAAACCAAATCGATGCCCGGTATACTGATTTCGGTCAGCGCCGTACGCATCAGTCCCGATATGAGCGTGGCACGCGCCTACCTCAGCGTTTTCCCCTCTGAACGGAGCGAAGAAATCATCAAGAACGTCAATGCCAACATGAAGTCCATCCGCTTTGAACTGGGAACCGCGTACGCCACCAACTGCGCATCATTCCCGAGCTGAAGTTCTTCGTGGACGACTCGCTGGATTATCTGGAAAGAATCGATGAACTACTGAAATAGTGGTTAATCCCCAACCATGAATCTTCCTTTTTTTATAGCCCGCCGTTATCTCTTCTCTAAGAAGAAGCATAATGCCATTAATATTATATCCGGCATCTCGGTGTGCGGGGTGGCGTTGGCTACATTGGCGTTGGTATGCACATTGTCCGTATTCAACGGATTTCAGGATATGGTAGCGGGGTTCTTCACGGCTTTCGACCCGGAGCTGAAAATCACCGTTCTGGAAGGAAAGGTGTTCGACCCGCTCGAATCGCGCGTGCAGCAAGTACGCGCCCTGCCCGAAATAGATGTATGGACGGAGACGCTGGAAGAAAACGCAATGGTGCAGTACAAGGATCGCCAGGCAATGGCGGTTATCAAAGGCGTGGAGGATAACTTCGAGCAACTGACATCCATAGACAGCCTGCTGTACGGTACGGGGAAGTCATTCTGAACGATTCCGTTGTGGACTACGGCTTTATGGGTGTGGAGCTGGTGTCCGAACTGGGCACGGGACTTCAGTTTGTCGACCCATTGCGGGTGTATGCACCTAAAAGGAATGTACGTGTCAACATCGCCAATCCGTCGGCGGCTTTCAACCAGGATTATCTGTTCTCGCCGGGAGCGGTGTTTGTTGTCAACCAGCAGAAATACGACTCACGCTATATCCTCACATCGTTGGGCTTTGCCCGGCGGCTGTTCAATTATGACACGGAAGTTTCCGCCATCGAACTGAAACTGAAACCGGGCAGCAACACCGATGCCGTGCAGAAGAAAATGGAACGCATCCTGGGCGACCGCTTCATCGTGCAAAACCGCTACGAGCAGCAAGCGGATGTATTCCGTATCATGGAGATTGAGAAACTCATCTCCTACCTGTTCCTTACCTTTATACTTACAATTGCCTGCTTCAATGTTATCGGTTCGCTGTCCATGCTGATACTGGATAAGCGCGAAGATACGGAGACGCTGCGCAATCTGGGCGCCGACGACCGGCTGATTGCCCGTATCTTCCTTTTTGAAGGGCGGCTGATTTCGGTGTTCGGAGCAATTGCCGGGATTGTATTGGGGCTGCTGCTGTGTTTCCTGCAACAACGCTTCGGACTTATATCGCTGGGCGGCGGCAACGGAAGTTTTGTAGTGGACGCCTATCCGGTGAGCGTGCATGCAACGGACATTATACTGGTATTCGTAACGGTTATCACCGTAGGGTTCCTCTCGGTGTGGTATCCTGTGCGGTACTTGAGCAAGCGGTTGCTTAAAAAATAAAAGCATCCTCTCACCGCAGAATCCCATGAACAGTATGATGCAAAGGAATTGTGAAGGGTGAAGGGGGGAGGATGCAAACTTTTTATTTCTTACGTATAATCGTCAGTCCGTCGCGCAACGGCAGTATAACTTCTCCACCCGATTATCTGCGGCAACCAGATCATTGAAAGCCTTTATCCCGATGGTCTGCAAGTCCGTGCGATGCGGTTGCTCTTCAAGAACGTGCCCGTCCCACAAGGTATTGTCGGCAATGATATAACCGCCGTCCGAAAGGCGTGCCAATACCATCTCGTAATAATCGATGTAACGGCGCTTATCACCGTCGATGAAAGCAAGGTCGAAAGTGATGTCCAGCCGGGGAACAAGTTCCAAAGCATTACCTATATAGAACTTTATCTTATTGGCATAGGGTGAGTTCTCCAGCCACGGACGGGTAAAGTCTTCCTGCTCGTCATTGATTTCAAACGTATGCAGCATTCCGTTGTCCGGCAACCCCTCTGCCATGCAAAGTGCGGAGTATCCGCTATATGTCCCGATCTCCAACACCTGACGGGGACGTATCATCCTGACAAACATCTTGAGCATACGCCCCTGCAAATGTCCCGAAGCCATGCGGGGATAAAGCAACTTGAGGTGCGTATCGCGATAAAGAGCCTTCAGATAGTCGCCCTCTTCATCGATGTGTTGCAGGATATATTCGTCTAAAGTCATATAATTTGAGAATTGAGAATTAAAAAACAAATGCCTGCCAGCGGACTGTCATTTTTTAATTCTCAATTTATAATTTTACAAGTATCTGTTACTGTTCGGAAGTACACTGTCTTCAGCATGTTTCAGGGCATCTTCCACTACGTTGATTTCGAGGAAGGATGTTTGCGTACCGGCTTTACCGCTACTCAAATAGCCCACCATGTCGGTAGGTTGCAGACGGCTTCCTGAAGCAGGCGGCGGAGAGCGGCGAAGTAGTATTCCTGTCCGTTGGCAAGTTCGGCATGTAGATGGCTTCTACACCGTATGAAAGCGCCAGGTGACGCATGGTCTTTTCCTTATAGCAGATGGCGAGCACCGGTATTTGCCGCGGAATGCAGCAAGGTTGCGGGCAGTGCGGCCGCTGTAACTGTCGGTGATGATGGCGCGAATCTTCAACTTCGTAGTGGCTTTTACCGCTTGCTTGGCAAGGAAAGCCGTTACATCGTTGCTGTTTTCGTCCAAAGGAATACGGATGTCGTTATCCGCCAGTTTGTCTTTTTCCGCCTGGGCAGCAACTTTCGTCATTGTCTTGACGGCTTCAACCGGATATTTGCCGTAAGCCGTCTCACCGCTCAGCATCAAAGCATCCGTACGGTAATAGATGGCGTTGGCGATGTCGGTAACTTCCGCACGGGTAGGACGCGGGTTGGAAATCATGGTATGGAGCATCTGCGTGGCAACGATAACCGGCTTCTTGGCAAGGATACATTTGCGAATCAGCAAACGCTGGATACCCGGAATACGTTCCTGCGGAACTTCGATACCCAGGTCACCACGGGCTATCATAACGCCGTCGGCCACTTCGAGAATCTCGTCGATATTGTCCACACCTTCCTGGTTCTCAATCTTGGCAATGATTCTGATGTCGCTGTTGTGGGCATCGAGAATAGCTTTATATCCAGAATATCCTGTCTGTTGCGCACGAAAGAGTGAGCGATGAAGTCAATGTCTTTCTCGATGGCGTAGAGGATATTGTTGCGGTCTTTTTCCGTCAGTGAAGGCAGGTTGATGCGTACACCCGGCACATTGACACTCTTGCGGCTGCTCAAGGTAGCTTCATTCTGCACCTCGCACAGCAGGTGGTCGGCATTCTTTTCCACAACAACCAGTTCCAGGTCACCATCGTCGATAAGGATATGACCGCCCACATTGAGGTCGTGTACAAAGTTGGGATAAGAAACGGAGATACATTCGCGGGTAGTCTGCCGGTCGGGATTGCCTACCACTTTTACACGATCGCCTGCCTTGAAGGGAATAGGCTCGTCAAGGACAGTCGTACGCACTTCGGGACCCTTCGTATCCATGAGGATAGCGATGCGGTTGGAAACCGTACGCACATTGGCTATCAGCTTCTCGAAACCTTCGCGGCCTGCATGAGCCGTATTCATACGTACTACGTTCAAACCTGCGTCGAACAACTGTTTTATAAAATCAACATCGCAACGCTGATCGGAAATCGTTGCAACGATTTTTGTCTGTTTCAATAGCATAATCTTGTACCTATTTTATATTAATAATTCCTTTAACGCTTCCAATGCCAGACGGTAGGAGTTCAGCCCAAAGCCGCAAATAACACCCCGGCAGGCACAAGCTATCATGGATACGTGGCGAAACGACTCCCGGGCATGCACATTGGAGATATGAACCTCAATCACCGGAGCAGTGACCGACCGGATCGCATCTTGCAGGGCAATGGACGTATGGGTATAGCCCCCGCATTCAGGATGATGCCGTCCGCATCAAAACCCACCTGCTGTATCTTGTCTATCAACTCTCCTTCGATGTTGGATTGGAAATAGTCTATCTGTACATCCGCATACTTCTCACGGAGTCCGGCAAGGTAGTCTTCAAAAGTAACACTGCCATAAATGGAAGGTTCGCGTTTACCCAACAGATTTATATTGGGGCCGTTAATAATCTGTATTCTCATAACACATTTTTTTTTTATACCTTTGTCCACAGAGAACATTCTTTCAAGGTGCAAAGATAGGAAAAAGTAATGAAAGTAGAAGAGAAATTGACGAATAAGGAAAAACGAGCGGTGATAATCAGAAAGTATCAGCAATATCTCAAGCTGGAGAAAGCGCTTTCGCCCAATACGCTCGATGCCTATATGACGGACCTACAGAAACTTCTGCACTTTCTGGAAGGAGAGAATATAGAAATTCCGGACGTAACACCGGATGATTTGCAACGCTTTGCCGCAGGACTCCACGACATCGGTATCCATCCCCGTTCCCAAGCCCGGATACTCTCCGGAATCAAATCGTTCTTCCACTTTCTGGTGATTGCCGACTATCAGGAAGCCGACCCGAGCGAGCTGCTGGAAGGTCCCAAAATCGGGTTCAGGCTACCGGAAGTGCTCACCGTTGAAGAAATCGACAGAATCATTTCCACCGTAGACATGGAGAAGAAAGAGGGACAACGCAACCGGGCTATCCTGGAGACACTGTACAGCTGCGGGTTACGCGTGTCGGAACTGTGTAACCTGAAAATCTCCGACCTCTATTTTGAGGAAGGGTTTATTAAGGTAGAAGGCAAAGGCGGCAAACAGCGTTTAGTACCGATCTCGCCTCGTGCAATCAAGGAGATAAAGTATTGGTTTGCAGACCGAAACCTGGGGAAAATAAAGAAAGGATACGAGGATTACGTATTTCTGGCACGATGGGGTAATAATATCTCCCGCATCATGGTGTTTCACATGATAAAAAGAGCTGGCGGAAAAAGCCGGCATCACCAAGAATATCAGTCCCCATACGTTCCGCCACTCCTTCGCCACCCATCTGCTGGAAGGCGGCGCCAATCTGCGGGCCATCCAGTGCATGCTGGGACATGAATCCATCGCCACCACTGAAATCTATACACATATCGACCGGAACAGACTCCGAAGTGAAATTATCGAGCATCATCCCCGCAATATTAAATACAGGAAAGAGCACGGCGTTTATTAAATTATAATAAATGTGATAGTATTATTAACAAATTGCCAAGAGAATTAATATCTTTGCAAAGCTATATATATAGGAATATAGCAACTAATTGTGAATGGACAAATTTCAATTACAAACAATTAATTTATATCTAAAATGACTAAAAAATTGTATCTGCCTTTGTTAGTGGCACTTGTTGCTGTTTTGACATCATGCAGCAGCAAAATGGGTGAACTGTCTTCTGACTATTTCACAGTGACTCCGCAAGTATTGGAAGCCGTAGGCGGTAAGGTACCTGCTACAATTAACGGTAAATTCCCTGAAAAGTATTTCAAGAAAAAAGCTGTAGTGGAAGTTACTCCGGTTTTGAGATGGGAAGGCGGCGAAGCTAAAGGTCAGCCTGCCGTATTCCAGGGTGAAAAAGTAGAAGGCAACGACCAGACTATCTCTTACAAGGCTGGTGGTAGCTACACAATGAAGACTTCTTTCGACTATGTTCCCGAAATGGCTAAGTCTGAATTGTACTTGGAATTCAAAGCTAAAGTTGGAAAGAAAGAAGTTACTATCCTGCTGTAAAAGTAGCCGACGGTGTTATCTCTACTTCCGAACTGGTTGGCCAGACTTTGGGCAGCGCTAATCCTGCTAATGGTGACGACGCTTTCCAACGCGTAATCAAAGAAAAATATGATGCAAACATCATGTTCCTGATCCAACAGCTAACATCCGTTCAAGCGAGTTGAAAACTGCC
>ENA-OUNI01000912-OUNI01000912.1-human-gut-metagenome-genome-assembly--contig:-NODE-912-length-12779-cov-3.338761_pt1 | contig 12779 bp, 16 predicted proteins | sample MGYA00242499_ERZ504580 | MGnify/ENA primary metagenome ERZ504580 (study PRJEB26092, sample SAMD00036315) | human gut metagenome | host: Homo sapiens | study: EMG produced TPA metagenomics assembly of... | reverse complement strand
CCTCGCTCTGGCAGCGCCGGGCCAGCGTGTGCAGGCGGTTGAACTGCTCGTCATTCAGCGCCCAGCTTTTGCAGCGCGGCGTGATGGTCGCGGTGTAGTCGTATAATTTGCGGTGCAGCGGCAAAAACTGTGCCATCGTCGGCAGATAATCCGCCGCGACCCAGTCGCCGGATTCAATCGTATCGGGTGTGCCGCGCAGCGTGTCCATGGCAACGGTCAGCGCATTGACGTTGTACTCGAGGTTGAAGCAGTAGGCCAGCGGATTGTTCAGCGTTTCCTCCAGCGTGGCGAAGCGGTCCGTGTTGTAGCCCGCGTTCAGCGTGTAGAACGAGACCTCGACCAGCAGTGTGTCTGTGTCGTGGCCGGAATCCAGCAGATAGTCGGCCAGGTCAAGCGTCTCTTTTAACGATGCACCGCCGAACGCAAGGTTCTGCCACGACTGCCCGGACAGGCTGTCCACAAGGCCCATATCAAAGTGGGCCAGACGACTGTCACCCAAAATCAAATTTGTACCGGGATCCTGCTGGTATGCCCGCACCCGCGCAACCGGCTGGCTGGACGTTGCGGAGGCCTTCAGCCCGAAATAGTTGTTCGGCTCAAATGCAATGAAAAAGGCGAGCCAGAGCAGCACGGGAATTGCCAGCAGCGCCAGCTTTTTGAGAATGTTTTTCACGGACCGGAAACCTCCTTCCCTAATTTTTGTAGAACGTAGGGGCCGGGCATGCCCGGCCCGCCACCTGACGATAAATGACATCTGATGGGAAAGCTGCGGGCGAGGCATGCCTCGCCCCTACAGCGCAGCTGTCAGAACCCCGCGTACATACCAAATCCGCTGCTCCCAAACCCGCCGCTCTGCATGATATAGCCTGCCAGCAGGGCAATGACAAGGCATAATATACGGCCCAGCGGTGCTTTTCATTGGCTAGGCAGATTTCGGACGGCTTGTTTTTAAACGCAAACGCCCGGCGGGTGTCAAGGTAAAACGCCAGCGCCAGCACCAACGCCACAAACCCGTAGTACGCCGCGACCATGATGGCGTTGGCATAAAATCCGCCGGACGCGGCGGCGTACAGCTCCGACGCAAACCGCGCGGGACCCCAGCCCATAAAGCAGCGGCCCAGATACGCGAACGCATCCCCGACGGTCAGCGGTGCGGCGGCGGGGGACGACCCCACACGGAAGAACACCATGCTCACGCACCACAGCACAAACACACCGGCGCGCTTGACCCACAGCACGCGGGCCGGGCTTTCTTTTTCGGCTTGCCCAAACGGCGGTGCAGCAGCTCCTCGCCCAGGCGGTAGCTGGCCTGCAAAAGGCCCCACACCACAAAGGGCAGCGTGTTGCCGTGCCAGAAGCCGGAGACAAAAAACACCGTGAACACGCAAAATTCCGCGGGCAGGCGGCTGATTTTGCCGCCCGTCAGCCCGGAGACATCCGCCCACGCCAGCGGCATGAACAGATAATCCTGCAGCCACGACGAAAAGCTGATGTGCCACCGGTCCAGAAGCCCGAAAAATTCGTGGCAAAGAACGGCGTCTTGAAGTTCTCGGGCAGCTCCAGCCCCAGCAGCAGACCCACGGCCCGCGCGACCTCGGAGTAGCCGGAGAAATTAAAATACAGCTGGAACGTGTAAAACACCGCGGCCAGCACCAGCATAGGCCCGCCGTAGCTGCGGTAGTTCGGGAACACCTCATCCACCAGCAGCCCCAGCACGTCGCTGACGGCCACCAACTTAAACAGGCCCAGTGCCATCAGCCGCAGCGCGCGCACCGTGCGGGCGGCGTCAAAGCGATGCTCCTCTTTAAACTGGGGCAGCAGCGCCCCGGCGCGGCAGATGGGCCCCTGCGTGACGGTGGCAAAAAAAGTTCAAAAACAGCGCACAGTCAATGAAATTCTTCTCGACCTCGCAGTCGCCGCGCGCGGCATCAATTAAGTAGGAGATCGCCGCAAAGCTGTAAAAGCTGATGCCCAGCGGCATGGCGACGGCCTGCCAGCCGCCGTCCGACGCGAACGCGCCGTTATACTTAAAGAACGCCAGGATCGCCAGCAGCCCTACAACGCCAATGCGCAGGAACGCCGTTTGGCGGGCGCCTTCCCGCGCGGTCATGCCGCGTCCGCACAGGTAGGTGAACACGGCAATGGCAATCGTGACCGGCAGCATCGACGGCATCGCCAGCGCGTAAAATACCCAGCTGGCCGCCAGCAGAAACGCGTTCTGCCAGCGCTGCGGCAGATGCAGGTAGACGGCGGCCACGACCAGCAGAAAGCCGAAAAATCCAAAACTTTGCAGGCTCATGGCCGCACCTCCCCTTTATAATCATCAGTAATTTCTTATTATACACGATTTCGCGTCCCAGCGCAAGGGATTGGGGCATAAAGAAAGCGGCAGGCCGAAGCCTGCCGCTTTAAGGGTCATAATTTTAAAGCTTTTCGCCAAGCCTTTTCTCGAAAAGGCTTGTTACTCCGCAATAATGCTCTTGCCGGTCATTTCCTCGGGGACGGGCAGACCGATATAGGGCAGCATCGTCGGGGCGATGTCCGCCAGGCAGCCGCCCTCGCGCAGCTTCACGTCGCCCGCGCCGATGACCGCGAAGGGCACGACGTTGGTGGTGTGGGCCGTGAACGGGGAACCGTCGGGGTTCTTCATCTTCTCGGCGTTGCGTGGTCGGCAGTCAGGAAAACGACACCGCCCGCGTTCAGCACCGCGTCGGTGACCTCGCCCACGCACTTGTCAACAGCCTCGACGGCCTTGACCGCTGCGTCAAACACGCCGGTGTGGCCGACCATGTCGCAGTTGGCGAAGTTCAGGATGATGACGTCGTACTTGCCGCTCTCAATGCGGGCCTTGCACTCGTCGGCAACCTCGTAGGCGCTCATTTCGGGCTTGAGGTCGTAGGTGGCAACCTTCGGGCTGGGGATGACCTTGCGGTCCTCGCCCTCGCAGGGCTGCTCAACACCGCCGTTGAAGAAGAAGGTCACATGGGCGTACTTCTCGGTCTCGGCAATGCGCAGCTGGGTCTTGCCGTGGGCGGCCAGATACTCGCCCAGCGTGTTCTTCAGCTCCACCGGCGGGTACGCGACCTCGCAGTTGGGCATCGTGGCGTCGTACTCGGCCATGCAGACATAGTGGACCTGCTTGCGGCCGCCGCGGCGCTCAAAGCCGGTAAAGTTGTCGTCGCAGAAGATGCGGGTCATCTGACGGGCACGATCCGGGCGGAAGTTCATGAAGATGACGGTGTCGCCGTCCTGCACGCGGCCGCCCTCGCAGGTGACAACGGGAATGACGAACTCGTCGGTCACGTCGGCGGCATAGCTGGCCTCGATGGCCTCGGCAGCGTTGGCGGCGTGGTTGCCCTCGCCGTAGACAAACGCGGCGTAGGCCTTCTCCTCGCGGTCCCAGTTGTTGTCGCGGTCCATGGCGTAGTAACGTCCGGAGACAGAGGCGATCTTGCCGATGCCCAGCTCGTCCAGCTTGGCCTGCAGGTCGGCCAGGAAGCCTTGCCGCTGTGCGGGTCGGTGTCACGGCCATCCATGATGCAGTGCAGGTAGACGTCCTTCGCACCCATGTGCTTGGCCATCTCCAGCACGCCGAACCAGTGGTCGGCATGGCTGTGGACGCCGCCGGTGCCGACCAGACCCATCAGGTGGATAGCCTTGCCCGCGTCGATGGCAGCCTTCATGTTCTTGACCAGCACGGGGTTCTTGAACATCTCGCCGTCCTTGATGGACTTGGTGATGAGGGTCAGCTGCTGGTAGACGATACGGCCCGCGCCCATGTTGGTGTGGCCGACCTCAGAGTTGCCCATCTGGCCGTCGGGCAGGCCGACAGCCATGCCGCTGGCCTGGATGGTGGTCATGGGGTAGTTGGCAAAGATCTTGTCCAGATTCGGTTTGTTCGCGGCGGCCACGGCGTTGCCGTAGGTCTCGTCCGGCGTCCAGCCGAAGCCGTCCATGATGCAGAGCATAACAGGTTTTTTAGACATAAATTTGTAGACTCCTTAATAATAGGGTTGTAGGAGCGGCATACATGCCGCTCCTACAAAAGGGGATTTAGCCCTTCGTGGCAGCGTCAACGATGACCGCAAACTGGTCGGCCTTCAGGGAAGCACCGCCGATCAGGCCGCCGTCAACGTCGGGCTTGCTCAGCAGCTCCTCGGCGTTCTTCGGGTTCATGCTGCCGCCGTACTGGACGGTCAGGGCCTTGGCGGCGTCCTCGCCGTACAGCTCGCCGACGACCTTGCGGATGGCGGCGCAGACCTCCTCGGCCTGGTCAGCGGTAGCGGTCTTGCCGGTGCCGATGGCCCAGATGGGCTCGTAGGCGATGACGACGTTCTTCAGCTCGTCAGCGGTCACGCCGTTCAGCGCGATCTTGACCTGCATACGGACCAGCTCCTCGGTCACGCCCTGCTCACGCTGGTCGAGGCTCTCGCCGACGCAGATGATGGGCTTCAGGCCGCCGGCCAGAGCAGCCTTGGTGCGCTTGTTGACGGTCTCGTTGGTCTCGGCAAAGTACTGGCGGCGCTCGCTGTGGCCGATGACGACGTACTCAACGCCGAGGTCGGTCAGCATGTCGGCGCTGATCTCGCCGGTGAAGGCACCGGACTTCTCAAAGTGGACGTTCTCGGCACCGACGTGGATGTTGGTGCCCTTGGTCATCTCGACAGCGGTGACGAGATCGGTGAAGGGAACGCAGATGACGACCTCGCAGCCGGCGTCCTTGACAGCGGGGATCAGCTCGCTGATGAGGGCCTTGGCTCGGTAGCGGTCTTGTTCATTTTCCAGTTGCCGGCGATGATAGCTTTACGATTCTGTTTATCCATGATAGTTACTCCTTCTTAAAATAGATAATAGATAAAAGATAATAGATAATAAAAGTGGTGGGTTGCGGTGCTGGTGCACCGCTTCAAAATTCCTCTGCCGCCGTAGGGGCGCATTCTATATGCGCCCGTGCAGCTTGCGGCAGGTGCCGCGGGCGGATATGGAATCCGCCCCTACGTTTTGTTTTGGCCCTTAGGCCAAAACGCCACATTTTTTATTATCTTTTATCTATTATTTTTTATCTTGCTCTTTTTTGCGCAAGCGAAAAAGGGCGCGGCGGCTCTGCCGCCGCGCTCCTGCGGGTATCCTTACAAATTATGCCTTCTGGATGACGGCGATGCCGGGCAGCTCCTTGCCCTCGAGGTACTCGAGAGAAGCGCCGCCGCCGGTGGAGATGTGGGTCATCTTGTCGCCCAGGCCCATCTGCTGGACAGCTGCAGCGGAGTCGCCGCCGCCGATAACGGTGGTAGCATCGCTCTCGGCCATAGCCTTGGCAACAGCCAGGGTGCCGGCAGCCAGGGTCGGGTTCTCAAACACGCCCATGGGGCCGTTCCAGACAACGGTCTTGCTGGCCTTGACGGCGTCAGCAAACAGCTTCATGGACTCGGGGCCGATGTCGCAGCCCTCCTTGTCAGCCGGGATCGCGGTGACGGGAACGATCACGGTATCGACGGGAGCGTCGATGGGATCGGGGAAGTCCTTGATGCAGGCGGCATCGACGGGCAGCAGCAGCTTAACGCCCTTCTCCTTGGCCTTGGCCATCATGTCCTTGCAGTAGTCGAGCTTGCTGTCGTCGCACAGGCTCTTGCCGATCTCGTAGCCCTGGGCCTCAGGAAAGTGTAGGCCATGCCGCCGCCGATGATCAGCGTGTCGACCTTCTCCAGCAGGTTGGAGATGACGTTCAGCTTGTCCGCAACCTTGGCGCCGCCCAGAATAGCGGTGAAGGGACGCTCGGGATCGTTCACGCGTTGCCGAGATACTTGATCTCCTTCTCCATCAGGTAGCCGACAGCGGTATCCTTGACATAGTCGGTCACACCGGCGGTGGAGCAGTGAGCGCGGTGGCAGGAGCCGAAGGCGTCGTCAACGTAAGCGTCGGCCAGGCTGGCCAGCTCCTCGCTGAAAGCGGGCTCGTTCTTGGTCTCCTCCTTGCGGAAACGGGTGTCTGCAGCAGAACGACCTCACCGTTGCCCATGGTGGCAACAGCAGCCTTGGCGTTCTCGCCGACGACATTGTCATCGTCCGCAAAGGTAACAGGCTGGCCCAGCTTCTCGCTCAGGCGGACAGCAACGGGGGCCAGGCTGAATTTGGCCTCGGGGCCGTTCTTCGGCTTGCCCAGATGGCTGCACAGGATGACCTTAGCGCCGTCGGCAATCAGCTTCTTGATGGTCGCAGTGCGGCGTTGATGCGGTTATCGTTGGTGATAACGCCGTCCTTCATCGGGACGTTGAAGTCGCAGCGAACCAGTACGCGCTTGCCGGCGTAGTTCTCATCGTCAATGGTCTTTTTACCCAAACCCATAGTAAAAGCTCCTCTCGGTATGTTTCACATTTTTGGCGGGGCGCACCGCGCCCCAAGGGGTTTATCCTTATTATACGCATAAAACCGAAAATGCGCAAGTGTTTTTGATATATTTTTAACCGCTTTGGGCGGCTGTGCCTGTAAATTTTTTGTGTATGGCCTTATTGGCCGCCAAGCGCCCGCCAGGTGACGGCCGCTTTGCGGCGGACGCGGTGCTCTGCGTCGGGGCAAAGGTTGCGCACGCGGGGCATTTATACTATAATGTAGGGGTCGATGCTCATCATCGACCCGGGAGCTTTGCCGCTGCCGCACACGTCCGCGGATGAATACTGTTCGCCCCGCAACCACGCCGCCACACACATTCCCCCACAAGGAGCCGCCATGAAACAAAAACCGCCCCGTTGGGTACAGATCACCGCCGCCGTACTGCGCCGCTACCTGGCGCTGGACATGGCGGTCTACGCCGGATCCGCCACGCTGTTTCTGCTGACGGCGTCCTTCCCGCTGCTGATGTGGGTGCTGATGCTTGTCAACCTGGTGCCCGGCTTCTCGGTAGAAGGCGTCGCCGAGCTGCTGGCGGACTTCCTGCCGCAGATCCCCGAGATACAGACTGCCATCCTCGGCCTTTTGCAAAATTTAAGCGGCCAGTCTGCACAGTTTGTGGCGTCGCTGGCTGTGCTGACGACCATCGTCTCGGCGTCGGGCGGTATGAACGCACTGCAGATCGGCCTGCAAAGGCTGACGCCCGGCTCGCACCGGACGTTTTTGAACCGCCTGCTGGCGATTGGCTACACCTTCGTGTTTGAGCTGCTGCTTTTGGTCATGCTGGCGCTGCAGGGCATGCACTCCCTGTTTACGCGCTTTGCCGATACATTGCCGCTTTTTCGCCATTACGCGGCCATTGTGGCCCCGCTGCAGCGGGTGGCCAGCATTGGCCGGATCGTCTCGGTCCCGCTGCTGTTCGGGCTGCTTTTGCTGATTTACACCTACGTCCCCGGCGGGCGGCGCACGCCGCGCAGCCAGCTGCCGGGCACGATCTTTGCAACGGCGGGGTGGCTGGTCTTCTCCCGTGTGTTCTCGTTTTACATCCTGCATTTCTGGCGTCTGTCGTATATCTACGGCTCGCTGACGGCGGTCATTCTGATTATTTTGTGGCTGTATGTGATCATCAATCTTCTGTTCATTGGGGCAGGATTGAACGCGGAGATGAACGGGAAAACAGAGCAATGACCGCGGCGGCATGAGGCATGCCGCCCTACAGCGCACCGTATCGTCAGATGTAGGGCGGGGTGCCTTCACCCCGCCGCAGTTTTCCGCTGCCTGCCGTAAACAGGCAATCTCCGCACACGCGCCCCTCATCCGTCTGCGGACGGGGCCGCAGACACCTTCCCCCGAAGGGGAAGGCTCCGCATCCATAAACAAAATCTGCCGGCCCAACATCGGTCGGCAGATTTTACTTAGTGCAAATTACCGCTTAATATCGTAATTCATGTTCATCAGGTTGCGGATGCTCTCGACGTCGTCGGTAATGTTGGCGTCGCCGTGGATGGTGTGCTTGATGGCGCTGGACGCCACAGCAAAGTTGACCATGTCCATCGGCTTGTAGTCGTGCATCATCGCGTAGATCAGGCCGCTGGCAAAAGCGTCGCCGCCGCCGACGCGGTCCAGAATGTTGAAGGTGAAGAGCTTGGACTCGAAGGTGTGCCCCTCGTACACATGAATGCCTTCAGGCTGTTCTCACTGCCGGAGTGGACGTAGCGCACATGGCGGGCAATGCACTTCAAATTCGGGTAGCGGTCAATGAAATGCTGGAAGATCTCGTCCTGCTGCTCATAGCTGGGCTGCAGGGGCACGCCGTCCTTCCAGTCGCCTTTGGAATGATCCTCGTCGTCCTTCCACAGGTGGTACGGCTCAATGCCGAACAGCACATCGACATAGGGCAGGCACTGGGTGCAGTAGTCGCGGGCCTCCTCCCAGCTCCAGAGCGTGGAGCGGAAGTTGCCGTCAAAGCTGACGGTCAGGCCCTTCTCCTTGGCGGCGCGCAGGCAGCGCAGGATGAAATCCGCACAATTTTTGTTCAGTGCCGGGGTGATGCCGGACAGGTGCAGCCAGTCAAAGCCGTCGAACAGCTCGTCCAGATCGACCTTCGTCAGGTCGTACTCGGTCAGGGCGCTGTGCATACGGTCATAAATGACCTTGCTGGGGCGGATGCCGTAGCCGGTCTCCAGATAGTAGGTGCCCAAACGGTGGCTGGGGGTCTCCTCTTTGGTGGAGAGGATCATCGGCGTGCAGTGTACGTCGTTGCAGCGCAGCCAGCGCACAGCGCTTTTGCCCAGAGAGTTGTTGGGCACGACGCTGAAGAAGGTGGAATCCACGCCGAGGTTCGCCAGCGCCAGCGCGATGTTGGCCTCGCTGCCGCCGTAGCTGGCCTCAAAGGCGGAGGCCATGCGGATCTTCTCATAATTCGGCGGGGTCAGGCGCAGCATCACCTCACCGATGGTGATGAATTTCTGCGGGCTGTTGTTGCCCATCAGGATCGGATTGCTGTGTTCCATTTGGAATTCCTCCTGTTTTTGCCGTATTTCGTTAGTTTATATTGTACGACATAAAGGGCAGATTTGCAAGCCGAAAAGCGCAAAATTTGTGCGGTTAGTTTTTTAACGAGGAATGTGGGCGGCGTCCCCGACGCCCCGCGAAGAAAGCCTCCCTTGTCAAAGGGAGGTGCCGAGCGCAAGCGAGGCGGAGGGATTCCTGGCCGTCTGCGGGTGTAACGGGCAATCAGGCAAGGCCCGTCGGAATCCCCCAGTCCGCTGACGCGGCCAGCCCCCTTTGACAAGGGGCCTTTTTTTGCGCGGGCGAAGAAAGCCGGAAGGGTTCAGCGTTGACGGGCAGCATAGCAAAGCCGCGGGCCGGGCATGCCCGGCCCCTACAGGGCAGTGATTTAAAGCAGGGGACACCCGGAACCCGGCATCTGCCGGAAATTACATTTCTTTCTCAAACTTATCGATCTTCGCGACCTTGCCGATGACCGCGACGGCATCCCCCTCTTTAAAGGTGTAATCGGCGGAGAACTCCACGTTCGTCTGCTGGCCGTGCTCGACGGCGATGATGTTGATGCCGTAGACCTTGCGCAGATCCAGCGTCCGCACACTCTTGCCCAGCATCCTGCCGCCCACCGTGATGCGCCGCACCTCGACGCCGTCGCCGAGGGCGATGTAGTCCAGCAGATTGCCCGAGATCAGCCGCTTGCCGATGCGCACGGCCATGTCGGCCTCCGGGTAGACGACCTCGGCCCCGAGACGCTTGAGCACCTCGCCGTGCACCTCACTGGCGGCCTTGGAGATGACGTGCGGCACGCCCAGCTTTGTGACGAGCATCGTCGTCAGAATGCTGATGTCGATCTGCTCACCGATGCAGATCGTGACCGTGCCGCAGTTCTGCATGCCGGTCTCCTTCAAAGAGGTCTCGTTCAGCTCGTCGATGACAAACGCATAGTCGGTGTAGCCGCGCACGGCCTTGACCTTTGCTTCGTCCTTGTCAACGGCAATGACCTCCTTGCCGGCGGCGGCCAGCGTCTTGACCAGCGCCGTGCCGAACCGGCCTAACCCGATTACGCCGTAGCTCTCGGCGGCATTTTTCTTTTTGTCAAACATACGTGTACCCTTTCTGCGCCGCGCCGGGCGGCAGAGTATGTAGGGGCGCATTCTATATGCGCCCGCGGAGCCGTGCCTGTGGCAGGCGGTCACGGGCGGATATGGAATCCGCCCCTACGGTGGTTGCCTTGCGGCTTCGCATTTACCCAATCGTAATGGCTTCTTCGGTATAGCGGGCGGTGGGCTCGGGGCGCTCCACCCAGAGGGAGAGCAGCGTCACCGCGCCCACGCGGCCAATGAACATTGTCAGGATCAGCACCACCCGGCTGGCAGGGCATAACTCCGCCGTGATGCCGGTGGAAAGCCCCGCCGTGCTGTAGGCCGAGATATGCTCAAACAGCAGGCGGCCAAAATCGAGCTGCGGCTCCAGCACGCAGAGCGCAAACGTGCCGCAGCCCACGACCATCAGCCCATCAGCATGATGGTCGCGCTTGGACAGCGAGCCGTCCGGCAGACGCCGGTGGAACGCGCCGAGCCGCCGCTTGGAGAAGATGGACCGCACCTGCTGCATCAGCACAAAAAACGTTGTGGTCTTGATGCCGCCGCCCGTCGAGCCCGGCGATGCGCCGATGAACATTAAGATCATGATGACCAGCAGACCCGCGTTGCTCATGCTGCCTAAATCCACGCTGGAAAAGCCCGCCGTGCGGGCCGTCATGCTCTGGAAAAGCGCCGCCAGCCAGCCCATGTGGTCGGTCAGCTGCAAAAGCACCGCGCCGCCCACCAGCAGCACCGCTGTGGTGGAGAGCACGACCTTGGTGTGGAACGTCATTCTGCGGAACTGCCCGCGGCAGCGCCCCACGTCCAGAATGACCATGAAGCCGATGCCGCCCACAATGACGAGCGCATCGGTGACGAGGTTCAGCAGCAGATCGTTCCGATAGGGGATCAGGCTCTGCCCGCCGCCCAGTGCGTCAAAGCCCGCGTTGTTGAAGGCGGCGATCGAGTGGAAAATGCTCAGCCACACAGCCTGCAGCGGCATGTGATCGCGGGCAAACGAGGGGAAGCTGAGCGCCGCACCGGCGACCTCGCAGATCAGGGTCATCAGCAGGATGGCCCGCACAAGGCGCACCATGCCCTCCAGGCTCTCGACGTTCAGCGCCTCCCGCACGAGGGAGCGGCCCTTTAAGCTGATGCGCCGCCCGGCGACCAACGCCAGCCCCATGCCGATGGACGCGACGCCCAGACCGCCGATCTGTATCAAAATCGCAATGACAGCCTGCCCGAACAGGCTGAACGTATCGCCGGTGTCCACCACGACCAGCCCGGTCACACAGACGGCGCTCGTTGCGGTAAACAGCGCGTCCAGCGGGCCGACGTGTGCGCCGGGGTGTACGGCAAACGGCAGCATCAGCAGCGCCGCGCCCAGCAAAATCAGCAGCGCAAAGCCCACGGCAATGATGCGCGCCGGGGGCTGATTTTTCAAAAATCTGGCAATGGCATTGTGTATGGCGCTGCGTAGCTGCTGCATGGCCGCCCTCCGATAAGCAAACGATAAGCAAATATAAAAGCAGCGGGCCCTCCGATTGCTGGAAAAGCCCGCACAGTCCCGCGGAAAAACGGGCCGTTACCCCCACTATAGCATGAATGCCGCACAGCGTCAAGGCGCTTTTTTGCCCTGCATGCCTTGCGCTTTGCGCCCAAATGCGGTATAGTTTAAATAACTAGAAACCTGAATCAGGAGAAACCGAATGAAACAACAAACAAAGGGCGGGGCTTTGCACAGGCTTTGGCAGGCGCTGCCGTGGCTCTGGATGGCGGCGGCGTATCTGTTTGACCTGTGGTACCAGCTTGTGCCCGGCAAATGGATCGTCGATTCCGACCTCGCGTCGGAGATGATCCTCTCCGACCTGCTCAACAAAGAGGGCAGCATCATCAGCCACAACTGGTTCTACTCCACGGAATTGAAGGTCGTCAACCTGCAATGGTTCTACCGGCTGGGGCTGCTGCTTTTCCCGGATGACTGGCATCTGCGCGCGCGTTCGGCATGGCCGTTACGCTGGCACTGTACGCGGCGTGTATGCTGTTCTTTGTCAAATGCGCCAGGCTCGGGCGGCCCGGCCTCTGGATGGTGGGCACGCTGCTGTGGCCGTTCGGCCAGCACTATCTGGTCTACGCCATCTACGGCGGGTACTACCTCGTCTATACCTTCTTTTATATGCTTGTGCTGGCGCTGGTGCTGCGCAGCCTCGACGCCGACAAAAAGCACTGCGCACTGCAATGGCTCGCGGCCTGCATCGTCACGGCCATCGCGGGCATGAACGGCGTCAAGCAGCTTATGGTGTTCCACGCGCCGCTCTGCATTGCCGCGGCGATCCTGCTGGTGCTTGCACTGCATGACAGCGGCACGTCCGACTGGAAAACGGCCCTGCAGCACTGCCGCCGTCAGGTGCGGCTGTTTGCGGCGTCGCTTGTCACGGCGGTGGCCGGCGCGGCGGGGTATTTCATCAGCAACAGCGTCATGTCGCGGCTGTATGATTTCAAGTCCTACAGCTTCATCGTCTGGGACCGCGACGAGAACTGGTTCACGCTGGACCGCATCCTGATGGACTTCTTCCATGAGTTCGGCTACCAGAACGGCTCCGGCATCTTCCACTTCGGCGGCATTGCGGCGGGCATCGGTCTGCTGCTGGGCGGGTGGATGTTCTTCTGCATCGTGCGGCTGCTGCTGCGGCTGAAAAAGCTGGAGACGAACGACCAGCTGCTTGTGCTGCTGCTCGTCGCCATGCTGGCGGTCTGCGGCATCTCCTACGCTACTTCCACGAGTATTACCTCTACTTCTGGC
>ENA-OUNI01000911-OUNI01000911.1-human-gut-metagenome-genome-assembly--contig:-NODE-911-length-12786-cov-2.122443_pt1 | contig 12786 bp, 18 predicted proteins | sample MGYA00242499_ERZ504580 | MGnify/ENA primary metagenome ERZ504580 (study PRJEB26092, sample SAMD00036315) | human gut metagenome | host: Homo sapiens | study: EMG produced TPA metagenomics assembly of... | reverse complement strand
CCCGAAACTGAATGATTACATTTGAAAAGATGAAGCCATTGCCACTCGGATGTAGAATTGATTTCCAGTGGAAGTTCCATTAAAATATGTCTGGTGGCGGAAGGTAAGGCGGATGTATATCCCCGTTTTGCTCCCACCATGGAATGGGATACGGCAGCAGGGCATGCCATTGCACGTGCTGCGGTATGGAAGTATATCAGGCCGGAAAAGAAGAACCGCTACAGTACAATAAGGAAGATTTGTTGAATCCTTGGTTTATAGTAGAGCCTAGGCGTAATTAAATAACGACTCGTATATATGACGTTTGAAATCATATTTGTGCTTTTAGCGTTGCTGGGCATGGTGATAGCCCTGGTTTTGGATAAAATGCGTCCGGGATGGTGCTCTTTTCGGTTGTGGTACTGTTTCTCTGTGCCGGAATCCTGACACCTAAAGAAATGCTGGAAGGATTTAGCAATAAGGGTATGATTACGGTTGCCATGCTGTTTCTGGTCAGTGAGGGGATTCGTCAGTCCGGTGCGTTGGGACAGCTTATCAAAAAGCTCCTGCCACAAGGTAAAACCACCGTTTTCAAAGCACAACTCCGAATGCTGCCTACGATTTCCTTTATTTCGGCTTTCTTGAATAATACTCCTGTCGTTGTAATTTTTGCTCCGATTATAAAACGTTGGGCTGAGTCGGTAAAGCTTCCGGCTACTAAATTTCTGATTCCTTTGTCCTATGTGACGATTCTGGGAGGTATCTGTACTTTAATCGGCACTTCCACCAATCTGGTGGTACACGGTATGATACTGGATGCCGGTTATGAGGGATTTACTATGTTTGAACTTGGGAAAGTCGGTATTTTTATTGCAATAACCGGTATTATCTATCTGTTTCTGTTTTCTTCCAGACTATTGCCCGATGTCCGTAAAGATGCGGTGAAACCGGATGATGAACCGGAAGAACATAGTGATCTGCATAGGTAGAGGCTGTCTTGGGTCCTCGTTTTCCGGGTATCAACAAGAAACTGAAGGATTTTAACTTTAAACGTCATTATGGCGCTGAAGTGAAAGAGATAAAGCGTAACGGCCAGAGTTATGTGCAGGATTTGGAGAATGAGTATTTCCGGGAAGGTGATACTTTGGTGGTAATGGCTGATGATTCTTTTGTGCAGACGTGGGTGAATCTTCTGTCTTCGTGATGCTTGCCAACGGTAAGGATACGGAGCCTGTTGCAAGTAAAGGCAAACGTTGGTTTGCCCTTGCCCTGCTGATTCTGATGATAACCGGAGCTACGGTTGGCGAACTGCCTGCAGTGAAAGAGGCTTTTCCGGATATCAAACTGGATATGTTCTTTTTCGTGTCCGTTACAACCATTCTAATGGCATGGACAAAAATCTTCCGGCCCGTAAATATACCAAATATATATCGTGGGATATCCTGATAACGATTGCCTGTGCTTTTGCCATCAGCAAGGCAATGGTAAACTCCGGAGTGGCGGATGCCGTGGCCGGATACATCATTGGACTGACGGATCATTACGGGCCTGCGGTGTTGCTGGCTGTTATGTTTGTCATTACCAACCTGTTTACCGAACTGATAACGAATAATGCCGCCGCTGCACTTGCTTTTCCCTTGGCGCTTTCCATTTCATCGCAACTGGGCGTAAGTCCGACGCCTTTCTTTGTGGTTATCTGTATGGCTGCATCGGCAAGTTTCTCGACGCTATCGGTTATCAGACCAACCTGATAGTACAAGGTATCGGCAATTATAAATTTACGGATTTCGTCCGCATCGGACTTCCGTTGAATATTATCACTTTTCTTATATCCATATTCCTTATTCCCTTAATATGGCCATTTTGATTGAATTATGACAGAAAATAATATATATCCTATTTTTGACAGAATGTTGTCGAGGCAAGACAAAGAAGAGCTTCTGAAACAACATAGCGTGATGATTTGGTTTACCGGGCTGAGCGGGTCGGGTAAGAGTACGATAGCTATCGCTTTGGAACGTGAGTTGCATAAACGCGGATTGCTTTGCCGTATTTTGGACGGAGACAATATCCGCAGCGGCATCAATAACAATTTGGGCTTTACGGAAGCCGACCGCATAGAGAACATCCGCCGTATAGCCGAGGTTTCCAAATTATTTGTAGATACGGGCATTATAACGATTGCAGCCTTTATCAGTCCCAGCAACGACATCCGCGAAATGGCGGCGAATATTATCGGGAAGGATGATTTTCTGGAAGTGTACGTCAGTACACCCATTGAGGAATGCGAACGCAGGGATGTAAAAGGCTTGTATGCAAAGGCACGCCGCGGAGAAATTAAAAACTTTACGGGTATTTCCGCGCCATTCGAGGCTCCTGCACATCCGGCATTGACACTGGATACATCTGCGTTGAGCCTGGAAGAATCCGTCAATAAATTATTGGAATTAATTTTACCGAGAATTCAGAAGAAATAATATAGCATGAAAGAAGAATATAAACTGAGCCATTTGAAAGAACTCGAAGCAGAGTCTATTCATATTATCCGCGAAGTGGCTGCGGAATTCGAGAATCCGGTGATGCTGTATAGTATCGGCAAGGACTCATCGGTTATGGTACGTCTGGCCGAAAAGGCTTTTGCTCCGGGTAAGGTTCCTTTCCCGTTGATGCATATCGACTCTAAGTGGAAGTTCAAGGAGATGATTCAATTCCGTGACGAGTATGCCCGGAAGTACGGCTGGAACCTGATTGTAGAGAGCAATATGGAAGCTTTTGAAGCAGGTGTAGGACCTTTTACGCATGGCAGTAAAGTGCATACGGACTTGATGAAGACACAGGCACTGCTGCACGCATTGGATAAATACAAATTCGATGCGGCTTTCGGTGGCGCCCGTCGCGATGAAGAGAAGTCGCGCGCAAAGGAACGTATCTTCTCTTTCCGTGATAAGTTCCACCAGTGGGATCCGAAGAATCAGCGTCCGGAATTGTGGGACATATACAATGCGCGTGTCCATAAGGGAGAAAGTATCCGTGTGTTCCCGTTGAGCAATTGGACGGAACTGGACATCTGGCAATATATCCGTCTGGAGAATATTCCTATCGTACCTTTGTATTTTGCCAAGGAGCGTCCTTGCGTGGAGATTGACGGCAACCTGATTATGGCTGATGACGACCGCTTGCCGGAACAGTATCGCGAGAAGATTGAAATGCGTATGGTGCGTTTCCGTACGTTGGGTTGCTGGCCGCTGACCGGGGCTGTAGAAAGCAGTGCCGATACAATCGAGAAGATTGTGGAAGAGATGATGACTACCACCAAGAGCGAACGTACCACCCGCGTTATCGATTTTGACCAGGAAGCAAGTATGGAGCAGAAGAAACGTGAGGGATACTTCTAATGAAATTAAGAATTAAAAATTGAGAATTAAGAAATGGATGATTCAAGACTTGATATAAAGGCTTTCCTTGATAAAGACGAACAGAAAGATTTGCTTCGTTTCCTTACCGCCGGTTCGGTGGATGACGGAAAGTCCACGCTTATCGGACGTCTGTTGTTCGATAGTAAGAAATTGTATGAAGACCAGTTGGATGCGTTGGAGCGCGACAGCAAACGTATGGGTAATGCCGGCGACCACATCGACTATGCCTTGCTGCTGGACGGTTTGAAGGCGGAGCGTGAGCAGGGCATTACTATCGACGTGGCCTATCGCTACTTCTCCACGAATAACCGTAAGTTCATCATTGCCGACACTCCGGGACACGAACAGTATACGCGTAACATGATTACCGGCGGCTCTACCGCTAATCTGGCGATTATTCTGGTAGATGCCCGCACGGGTGTCATCACGCAGACGCGCCGCCATACTTTCCTTGTATCTTTGCTGGGTATCAAGCATGTGGTGCTTGCCGTTAATAAGATGGACTTGGTGGACTTCTCCGAAGAGCGTTTCAATGAAATTGTAGGCGAGTACAAGAAGTTTATCGCTCCGTTGGGCATCCCCGATGTAACTTGCATCCCGCTTTCTGCGCTTGACGGCGACAATGTGGTGGAGAAGTCGGAGCGCACTCCGTGGTACAACGGTACTTCTTTGCTTGACTTCCTCGAAACCGTACCTATTGATAACGACCACAACCTGAAAGATTTCCGTTTCCCGGTACAGTATGTGTTGCGTCCCAACCTCGACTTCCGTGGTTTCTGCGGCAAGGTGGCTTCGGGTATTATCCGCAAGGGAGATGAGGTGATGGCATTGCCGTCCGGAAAGAAGTCCCGCGTCAAGAGCATCGTGACCTATGACGGGGAATTGGATTATGCTTTCCCGCCGCAGTCCGTTACCTTGACGCTCGAAGACGAGATTGACGTATCACGCGGAGAGATGCTGGTACATCCTGACAATCTTCCGATGATGGAGCGTAACTTCGAAGCCATGGTAGTGTGGATGGACGAGGAACCGATGGATGTAAACAAATCGTTCTTCATCAAGCAAACTACCAATTTGAGCCGTACGCGTATTGACAATATCAAGTATAAGGTAGATGTCAATACAATGGAGAAACTCTCCCTTGACAACGGCCGGTTGACGAAAGAGACCCTGCCGATGCAGTTGAACCAGATTGCCCGCGTAGTGTTGACTACTGCCAAGGAACTCTTCTTTGACCCTTATCAGACCAACAAAGCCACCGGTTCTTTCATCCTGATAGACCCGATAACCAACAATACCAGCGCCGTTGGTATGATTATCGACCGCGTGGAAGATAAGGATATGCATGTATCCGAAGAACTCCCTGTTCTTGACTTGCCGAAGCTGGGCATCGCTCCCGAGCATTACGAAGCTGTAGAGAAAGCCGTCAAAGAACTGGAACGTCAGGGAGTGGCAGTGATTATTAAGAAATGAAAATTAAACATTAACAAATAAGAGTCGGATGAGAATTGCGGACTGGCCCGAAAGGCTGTTCTGCAATCCTCAACTTACAATTCTCAATTAAACAAGAATGGGTTTATTAGAATTCAACAAACTGCCGATTAACACACTGGTCGGTGCAGACTGGAAAACGTTCAACGCCATTACAAAAGGACGTGAAATAGATGCCGCGTACAAAGGTAAATTCCGGTTGACGAAAGCCGTTTGCCGCATGCTTTCCATATTGGCTCCCTTGCAGGACAAACGTTATGAGAAGCTGTTGGCGGACAAACCGCTGGAGCACGACCCTGTATTTATTCTCGGTCACTGGCGTAGCGGAACAACTTCGTGCATAATGTGTTCTCTTGCGACAAGCATTTCGGCTATAACACAACGTATCAGACCGTATTTCCGCATCTGATGATGTGGGACAGCCTTTCTTCAAGAAAAACATGAGCTGGCTGATGCCCGACAAGCGTCCCACGGACAATATGGAGCTGGCGGTAGACCTGCCGCAGGAGGAAGAGTTTGCGTTGGCGAACATGATGCCTTATACCTATTATAACTTCTGGTTCTTGCCCAAGCATCAGCAGGAGTATGCCGACAAGTATCTATTGTTCGACGATATAAGCGAGGCGGAGCTGAAGGTGTTTGAGGAAACATTTACCAGACTCATCAAGATTTCCTTGTGGAATACGCACGGTACGCAGTTTCTCAGCAAGAACCCGCCGCATACCGGGCGTGTGAAGGAACTGGTAAAGATGTTCCCCAATGCCAAGTTTATCTATCTGATGCGTAATCCTTATACGGTGTTCGAGAGCACGCGCAGTTTCTTCACGAATACTATCCAGCCGTTGAAACTTCAGGATATTACTCCTGCGGAACTGGAGCAGAACATCCTGTCTATCTATGCCAAACTTTATCATAAGTATGAGGCGGACAAGGCAAGCATTCCGGCGGGTAATCTGATTGAAGTGAAGTTCGAGGACTTCGAAGCCGATGCCATGGGAATGACGGAGCACATCTACGATGCGCTGTCCATACCCGGTTTTGCGGATGCCCGCACTGCCATCGAGCAGTATGTAGGCGGTAAGAAAGGTTATAAGAAGAATAAATATAAATATGACGACCGCACGGTGCAACTGGTTCAGGACAACTGGGGCTTTGCGCTGAAGCAGTGGAATTATGAACTTTAACTGATTGTAGGAGAATAGAGAAATGATTCGTAAAAGACTTCGAATGTTGAGTTTGCTGTCCGCAATGCTTTGCTGCGTAGCAGTATCGGCACAGCATAAGGTTGAGATGATCCTTTCGGAAATATGGATCAATGGATTGACCGCCAGATTAAAGAATCGGGAATTATCGGCGGTGCTACCAAAATGTATATGCTATCGGTCCTACCGGCAACTATCCGTGAAAACAAGCCGTATAAGAATATGGGCGGTTCCCCGTGGGCTACTTCCAACGTGATGGCGCGTGTGGCAGGCATCACCAAAACCAATACTTCGGTATTTCCGGAGAAGCGGGGCGACGGCTTCTGTGCCCGTATGGACACCCGTATGGAAAGCGTAAAGGTGTTCGGCATAGTGGACATTACGGTGCTGGCTGCCGGTTCCATATTTTTGGGCGATGTACACGAGCCATCAAGGGGACGAAGAATCCGCAGAAGATACTGAATTCGGGCATCCCGTTCACCAAGAAACCTATTGCCATTCAGTTTGACTATAAGGTGAAGATGTCCGACCGTGAAAAACGTGTTCATGCCACCGGTTTCAGCAAGATAACCGATGTGGAAGGAAAGGATTTCCCCGAAATGAACCTCTTTTTGCAGAAACGCTGGGAAGACAAAGACGGAAATATCTATGCCAAACGCGTGGGTACGGTGGTGGTGCGTTATTACACTACAACGGACGACTGGCGCAACAATGCCACTTATTCCATTATGTACGGCGATATAACGGGTAACCCCGAATACAAGGCGCACATGATGCGCCTGCAAGTGCAGGAAGCTATGCGGTGAACAGTAAGGGCGAAAGCGTGCCTATCAAGGAAGTGGCATGGGGAACGGAAGATGATATCCCCACACATATCCAGTTGCAGTTTACGTCCAGCCACGGCGGGGCATATATCGGTTCTCCGGGCAATTCATTCTATGTAGATAATGTGAAGTTGGTATATTGATTTCGTTCCTATACCGGCATGTGTAATTTGCTATGGCGAAAAAACTGTTTGATGTATATCAGACGGGATTTTCACCATAGGCAAAATCTTTTTTGATACGTATGAAAAAGAGTTCAAATATAAATCGTAATTTTGTAGCCCATTATGAGTAGAATAATAGCTATTGATTACGGTAAAAAACGTACGGGCATAGCCGTCAGCGACACGTTGCAGATGATTGCCAACGGGCTTACCACTGTGCCTACCCATGAACTGCTCGCCTTTATCATGGATTACGTGGCGAAAGAACCGGTAGAGCGGATACTTGTCGGACTGCCGAAGCAGATGAATAACGAAGCTTCCGAGAACATGAAACGGATAGAGCCGTTTGTGCGTTCCTTGCAAAAGCGGTTGCCCGATATGCCGGTAGAGTATGTGGACGAGCGGTTTACTTCGGTCTTGGCGCACCGCACCATGCTGGAAGCCGGACTGAAAAAGAAAGACAGGCAGAACAAGGCACTGGTGGACGAAATCAGCGCGACTATTATCCTGCAGACTTATCTGGAGAACAGGCGCTTCTCCTCTTTATAAATGTTTGGAAAATAATTCATAATTCATAAATTAAAGAATGATTTTACCTGTTTATGTATACGGACAACCCGTATTGAGAAAAGTAGCGGAGGACATTACTCCCGATTATCCGAACCTGAAAGAACTGATTCAGAATATGTTCGAAACCATGGACCATGCCGATGGCGTGGGACTTGCAGCACCGCAAATCGGTTTGCCTATCCGTGTGGTGGTTGTAGACCTGGATGTGTTGTCGGAAGATTATCCCGAATATAAAGGTTTCCGTAAGGCATATATCAATGCGCATATCCTCGAAGTATCGGGCGAAGAAGTATCTATGGAAGAAGGCTGCCTGAGCCTGCCGGGCATTCACGAATCTGTGAAAAGAGGCAATAAGATACGCGTGAAGTACCTGGATGAGGACCTGGTGGAGCATGACGAGATTGTGGAAGGCTATCTGGCCCGTGTGATGCAGCATGAGTTCGACCATTTGGACGGTAAGATGTTTATCGACCATCTGTCGCCCTTGCGCAGACAGATGATAAAGGGAAAACTGAATGCCATGCTGAAAGGTAAGGCACACTGTACCTATAAGGTGAAAACCGTAAAGTAAGCAAACCATATAATAAGGTATAAAAGGCTCAAAAAATATAAAAAGTCTTCGGTATATCCTGATATGTAAATGAATAAACGCTACTTTTGTTTTGTTTACAAGCATTTATAAGACAAGATGATAAAAAAGATATTGCTGGCAATTCTGTTATTGCCCACGTTGTTATATGCGCAAATCAATACGGAACGGGTGATGACCATTGCCCGCAACGCATTGTATTTCGAGGACTACGTGCTTTCTATCCAATATTTCAATCAGGTAATCAATGCGAAGCCTTATTTATACGAGCCTTATTTCTTCCGTGCGCTGGCAAAAATCAACCTGGACGATTTTCAGGGAGCGGAAGCGGATTGCGATCAGGCTATTCAGCGCAATCCTTTTGTTGTAGGCGCTTATCAGATAAGAGGTTTGGCACGTATCCGCCAGGATAAGTTCGACGGTGCGGTCGAGGACTACAAGACGGCTTTGAAGTACGACCCGGAGAATGTTGTACTTTGGCATAACCTCTCTCTTTGTCATATGCAGAAAGAGGATTTCAATGCTGCCAAAGAGGATTTGGGCAAGTTGCTCGCCATAGCTCCCCGCTATACGCGTGCGTACCTGATGCGCGGTGAGGTCAATCTCAAGCAGAACGATACGATACAGGCCTTGAAGGATTTTGATAAGGCCATTGATATGGACCGTTACGACCCCGACGCTGGGCCGCCCGTGCCATTGTCCGTCTTCAGCAATCCGACTACAAGGAAGCTGAAAAGGATTTGGACCAGGCGATACACCTGAGCGCACGTAATTCGGGCAACTACATAAACCGGGCTTTGGCGCGTTTCCATCAGAATAACCTGAGAGGTGCGATGAGCGACTATGACCTGGCGCTGGATATTGACCCCAATAACTTCCTCGGTCACTATAACCGGGGACTGCTGCGTGCACAGGTAGGTGACGATAACCGTGCGATAGAAGATTTCGACTTTGTGCTGAAGATGGAGCCGGACAATATGATGGCAACTTTCAACCGTGGTTTGCTGCGTGCACAAACGGGCGATTACCGCGGCGCTATCAGCGACTACTCCAAAGTGATAGAAGAGTATCCCAACTTCACGGCGGGTTACTACCATCGTGCCGAGGCCCGCAAGAAGATTGGTGACCGCAAGGGAGCCGAGCAGGATGAGTTCAAGCTTATGAAGATGCAGCTCGACAAGCGCAACGGCGTGACAACCGGCGGCAATGACAAGGATGTGGCGGATAATGCGGACGGCAACTCCGGAAAGGATAACGGCAAAACCCGTAAGAAGTCCGACAAGAATATGGATAACTACCGCAAGATTGTGATTGCGGATGATTCGGAAGTGGAACAGCGTTATAAGAGCGACTATCGCGGCCGTGTGCAAGACCGTAACGTGACTATCAAGCTCGAACCTATGTATGCGCTGACCTATTATAGAAGCTGAGCGACGTTAAAACGTACCCGTGCATTATCACAAGTATATAGACGAGTTGAATCACTCCAACTGTTCCCCAACCCGTTGCGCATCACCAATATGGAGTCGCCTCTGACAGAAGAGCAGGTACGTTTCCACTTCGCATTGATAGACGCCCATACATCGGATATTGTGGCAGACGAAAAAAATGCCGGAAAGCGGTTTATGCGCGGTTTGGATTTCTATCTGGTGCAGGACTTTGCAAGTTCCATAGACGATTTTACACAGAGTATCCTGCTGGATGATACTTTCTTCCCGGCATATTTCATGCGTGCTTTGGTGCGCTACAAGCAGTTGGAGTACAAGAAAGCGGAAGCCGGCATGAACGAGGGTGCCGTTTCCGGTGCGCAAGAAGTAAAGAAGGCGGAAGTAACGGCGATGGATTACGATATTGTGAAAAATGATTTGGATCATGTCATCCAATTGGCGCCCGATTTTGTTTACGGTTATTATAACCGCGGCAATGTATTGTCGCTGCTGAAAGATTACCGTGCGGCATTGGCGGATTACGACAAGGCAATCGGACTGAATCCCGACTTTGCCGAAGCCTATTTCAACCGTGGCCTGACGCATATCTTCCTGGGCAATAACAGGCAGGGAATTTCTGATTTGAGCAAGGCAGGCGAATTGGGTATCGTTTCCGCTTACAATATTATCAAGCGTTTTACGAATACGCAGCAGTAACATTTTTTTTGCTAAAAAATAGAATATCAATAAAGAATTAGCTATTTTTGCGTTCTAAAATTTGAATTATACATAGCATTATGATAAAGATAACATTTCCAGACGGCTCCGTTCGCGAATACAACGAAGGAGTGACAGGACTGCAAATAGCAGAAAGCATTAGTTCACGTTTGGCACAGGATGTATTGGCTTGTGGCGTGAACGGAGAAATTTATGATTTGGGGCGTCCTATCAGTGAAGACGCTGAAGTGGTTCTCTATAAATGGGAAGACGAACAAGGCAAGCATGCCTTCTGGCACACCAGCGCCCATTTGCTGGCGGAAGCTTTGCAGGAGTTGTATCCGGGTATACAGTTCGGTATCGGTCCGGCCATCGAGAACGGTTTCTATTATGATGTGGATCCGGGAGAGACTGCTATCAAGGAAGCTGACCTGCCCGCTATCGAAAAGAAAATGGCGGAACTGGCAGCCAAGAAAGAAGCGGTTGTCAGAGAGAGTATTTCAAAGACGGATGCTTGAAGATGTTCGGCGATCGCGGCGAAACTTATAAATGTGAGCTGATTTCCGAACTGGAAGACGGTCACATCACTACTTATACGCAGGGTGCGTTTACCGACTTGTGCCGTGGTCCTCACCTGATGACTACCGCGCTATCAAGCTATCAAGCTGACTTCCGTTGCCGGTGCTTACTGGCGGGGACAGGAAGACCGCAAGATGATGACACGTATCTACGGTATCACTTTCCCGAAGAAGAAAATGCTGGATGAGTATCTCGTATTGCTGGAAGAGGCCAAGAAGCGCGACCACCGTAAAATCGGCAAGGAGATGGACTTGTTCATGTTCTCCGATACGGTAGGCAAGGGACTTCCGATGTGGTTGCCGAAAGGTGCTGCATTGCGTATCCGCCTGCAGGAGTTCTTGCGCCGCATTCAGGCCCGTTACGACTATCAGGAAGTAATGTGTCCGCCTATCGGCAACAAGCTGCTGTACATCACTTCCGGACACTATGCCAAGTATGGTAAGGACTCGTTCCAGCCTATTCATACGCCGGAAGAAGGTGAAGAGTACTTCCTCAAACCGATGAACTGTCCTCATCACTGTATGATTTACAAGAACTCACCCCGTTCTTATAAAGACCTACCTTTGCGTCTGGCGGAGTTCGGTACGGTTTGCCGCTACGAGCAGAGCGGTGAGCTTCACGGCTTGACCCGTGTACGCAGCTTTACGCAAGACGACGCGCACATCTTCTGCCGTCCTGATCAGGTGAAAGATGAGTTCCTGCGCGTAATGGACATTATCTCAATCGTATTCCAGTCTATGCACTTCGAGAACTTTGAAGCACAGATTTCTCTGCGCGACAAGGTGAACCGTGAGAAGTATATCGGTAGCGATGAAAACTGGGAGAAGGCAGAACAGGCTATTATCGAGGCTTGTGAAGAAAAGGGACTGAAAGCCAGAGTGGAATATGGTGAAGCTGCTTTCTACGGTCCTAAACTGGACTTTATGGTTAAGGATGCTATCGGCCGCCGTTGGCAGTTGGGTACCATTCAGGTAGATTACAACCTGCCCGAAACGTTTCCAACTGGAATATACGGGAGCGACAACCAAAAGCACCGTCCGGTAATGATTCACCGTGCTCCGTTCGGTTCTATGGAGCGTTTCGTAGCCGTGCTTATCGAACATACCGCCGGCAAGTTCCCGTTGTGGCTGACTCCGGACCAGGTGGCTATTCTGCCTATCAGCGAGAAGTTCAATGATTATGCTCAGGAAGTGAAAGACTACCTGAAGAGATACGATGTCCGTGCCATTGTGGATGAGCGTAACGAAAAAATCGGACGTAAGATTCGTGACAACGAAATGAAGCGTATTCCGTACATGCTGATTGTCGGCGAGAAAGAGGCTGAAAACAGAGAAGTTTCCGTCCGCAAGCAAGGCGAAGGCGACCAGGGAACCATGAAATTTGAAGAATTTGCCAAAAAAATGAACGAAGAAGTTCAGAATATGATAAATAAATGGTAACTTTGCGCCCAATTGTAAAAGCATAGCATACATACGATGTTCTAAAGACCGCTTTTACTTAACAAAAAAATAATTTGGTAGTAATAAACAAGAAACAAACTGGAAGTAAACGTTATTTAATGAAGAATGACAGCTTAAAGGGCAACATCGGATTAATGAGCAAATCCGTGCCAAAGAAGTCCGCATTGTGGGCGATGAGGTGGAACCTAAAGTATATCCGATAGCTCAGGCCTTGAAAATGGCCGAGGAAATGGAAGCAGATCTCGTGGAGATTTCTCCAAATGCACAACCCCCTGTTTGTCGTATTATTGATTATTCTAAATTTCTTTATCAGTTAAAGAAGCGTCAGAAAGAGCAGAAGGCGAAGCAGGTTAAGGTAAATGTGAAGG
>ENA-OUNI01000910-OUNI01000910.1-human-gut-metagenome-genome-assembly--contig:-NODE-910-length-12786-cov-2.276799_pt1 | contig 12786 bp, 15 predicted proteins | sample MGYA00242499_ERZ504580 | MGnify/ENA primary metagenome ERZ504580 (study PRJEB26092, sample SAMD00036315) | human gut metagenome | host: Homo sapiens | study: EMG produced TPA metagenomics assembly of... | reverse complement strand
CAAACTTGCACTATCGAAGGAAAAGTAAAAGATAATGATTTAAAATTCCGTACAACTATGAAACTCCTTCTAACCGGCGGCGAGATAACGGCAGATGAAAAAAATCAGGTTTACCGGATTAAAAATGCAGATCAGGTCACAATCATAATGGCTGCCGAGACAGATTACAAAAACGATTATCCTACTTACCGGGACAAAGAGAAAAATCTGTCGAATGTTATCGACACCCGGATCAATGACAGCTCGAAAAAATCTTACGATGAATTAAAGCAGACGCATATAGAAGACCACCAAAGTCTTTTCGACAGAGTAAGTTTAGACTTAGGAGAGTTTCAGACATCCGTTCCGACAGATCAGTTGATAGACGAATATCGAAACGGCAGCTACTCGCACTACCTGGAAACTCTTGCATTCCAATACGGACGTTATCTGACAATAGCCGGTTCCAGAGGTACGCTCCAAGCAACCTTGTCGGCTTATGGACAGTAGGTCCTTCCGCGTGGACGGGAGATTATCATTTTAACGTCAATGTACAGATGAACTATTGGCCGGTATATTCAACGAACCTTGCCGAATGCGGAACAACTTTTGTAGATTACATGGATAAATTAAGAGAACCGGGACGCCTGACGGCAGAAAGAGTTCACGGTATTAAAGGGGCTGTCGATAACCACACCGGATTTACCGTACATACGGAAAACAATCCTTTCGGCATGACCGCTCCTACTAACGCGCAGGAATACGGCTGGAATCCGACAGGAGCGGCATGGGCTGTCCAAAACCTTTGGTGGCATTACGAGTTTACGCAGGATGAAGCATATTTAAAAAATACTATTTATCCGATCATGAAAGAGGCGGCACAATTTTGGGACTCTTATCTCTGGACGTCAGAATACCAGAAAATCAACGACGAAACTTCGCCTTATCACGGTGAAAACAGACTTGTAGCAGCGCCTAGTTTTCAGAGGAACAAGGACCGACCGCAATCGGAACAACTTACGACCAATCTCTTATATGGGAATTATATAACGAATGTATCCAGGCAGGCAAAATCGTCGGAGAAGATGAAGCTGTTCTGCAATCTTGGGAAGAAAAGATGCAAAAACTTGATCCGATTGAAATCAACGCTACAAACGGAATTAAAGAATGGTACGAAGAAACCCGTGTAGGTCAGGAAACCGGACATAACAAATCTTATGCAAAAGCAGGAGATCTGGCAGAGATCGCAGTACCTAACAGCGGATGGAATATCGGACATAACGGAGAGCAAAGACACGCTCCCATCTGGTCGGACTCTTTCCCGGAACATTGATCAACAAAGAGAATCCGACTTACATGAACGCCGCTATTCAATCATTGACCGAACGAGGAGAATATTCTACAGGCTGGTCGAAAGCAAACAAGATCAATCTCTGGGCGAGAGCGAAAACGGAGAAAAGGCATATAAGCTTTTGAACAATCTGATCGGAGGAAATTCTTCCGGTCTCCAGCATAATCTCTTCGATTCTCACGGATCCGGCGGAGGAGACACAATGATGAACGGAACTCCGGTATGGCAGATCGACGGCAATTTCGGTCTTACTTCCGGCGTAGCAGAAATGCTTGTTCAATCGCAGTCAGGCTACACACAATTCCTCCCCGCAATTCCAGACGCATGGGAAAAAGGAGAGGTCAGAGGTCTAAAGGCCAGAGGTAACTTCACGATCGGCGAAAAATGGGCGAACGGCATTGCGGAAGCCTTTACCGTACGTTATGACGGCAATAAAGACAGCGCTGTTTTCACAGGATCATATAAAAATATTACTTCTGCAAAGATCTACGAAGACGGCAAAGAAGTTCAGGTGACAAAAGATACCGATAAAGATCGTATTTCCTTTGAGGCAGACGCCGGCAAGACATATACGATCGATATATCCGAAACAAATATAAACGAACTAAAAGAGCAGGCGTCTACATTTTTTAAATCAGCTTCACCCTGATCTCATCAATGCCAAAAACGAACTGCAGACAGCAATCGATCTTTCTTCAAAAGAATTAGGTACAGTTCTGACAAAAGTCAAACTAATGGATCAGTTATATCGCTCCTATCTGAATAAGGCAGAAAACATATATTATCTGACCGACAAAGATAACTTAACCTATTCACAGATCGACACGCTTTACAATCAGCTTCGCAAACTGCGCAAGACTCTGTTGGAAAACACCGGAGATTAGAGGATTATCAAAACGCCGAGAACCAATTTACAGATCTTAGCGCACAATTAGAAAAACCGATGGCAAACCGGATCATTTCATTCAGCAAAGATTCCGGTGTCATCACAGGAAACGACCGGACACTTACTTTGAGTAAGAGTTCAGACGCCAAAGACTTTGAGATCCGTTATACAACAGACGGAAGTATTCCGAGACATACATCTGACCGGTATGAACACCCTCTGCAATTAGACAATAAAGAAAATACCGTTGTCAGAGCGGCGCTGTTTTATAACGAACAGAGAGTCAGCCCTGTATACACAAAGAAATACATAGCAAAAAGCATAAAGATCCAAGACGTAACCGTATCTCATACAGAGGACTGGGGCAATAACTATGTAAAAGCCGGTATGATCGATCAAAACACTTCGACACGGTGGGCATCCAAAAACGTAGACGCTTCTAAACCGTTGGAAATCACATTGAATTTCTCCGAAAAAGAAACGCTCGATCAAATGAATTTCGATCTGTTCGTATCCAAAAATAACGGAATCGGCGCTTTTGAAATTCAGGCGCTTTCTGACGGAACATATCGAACTGTGTATGAAGGAACAAAAATGGGAAATATCGACGACAAAGTCGGCGATATCGACGGCGGAAGCGGCGGATATCACGCTTATTACTTCGCCGAATTTCCCGAAACAACGACAGAATCCGTAAAGGTAATATTAAAACCGGGATTCTTAGGCGAACCGTCTCTATATGAAATAGCGCCTCTTTACACAGGCGTACAGGCAGACGCGCCGGAGATACGTCAGAATTAGAAAAAATGATACGTTCGGCAGAAGAAGCCGACAGAACTGCCGACCATTATGTAAACGCGCCGCAAACATTAAAAACCGCGTTTGAAGAAAGTATTTCAGACGGGAAAGAACAACTGAAAGCATCGCAGGATATTATTGATTCCCGTACCGAATTTTTATCTGACAGATATCACCGTCTCGGATTCGGAACGACAGATAAGTCAAAATTAAACTCGCTGATCACAAAAGCAGAACAGGAACTAAACGGAAACTATACAAACGATTCTTTATACCAACTGAAAAAAGTTCTCTCAGACGCTAAGAAAACAGCCGATGACGAAAACGTAAAACAACCAGCCGTCGATCAAATGACAGAAAAACTACAGGCAGCATTAAACAGTCTCGAACAAGGCGGTTTTTCCGAAACATCCATCCCGGCAGGAGATCTGCAAGGTTCCGGAAAGTGGATCCAGGCAGGAGATTTCAAAGCAACAGAAGCAGATGATGCGGGGCCTCTGACTTATAAATTCAACGGAAATTCGATACAAGTTTCCACGGTCAAAGGAGATGATCACGGCGTTATCCGGGTGACGATCCTAGATCAAAACGAGAAACAGATCTGCCGAGAAGAAATTGATACATATGCCGAAAAACGCATAGAGGGCGCCGAACTGATACAGAAAGACTTTCCGGAGGGCAGCTACACAATTCAATTTGAACGTGTCGGAAAAAGTCCAAACGGATCACCGGAAAAAAGAGGATGGGTCGAAGTCGGAACACTGAAGATCCGTACAGAAAAGAAAGAAATCGTAGACCGAAGCCAATTGGAAGAAGAACTGACGATCTGCGACGGGCTGAATAAAGACAAATACACAGAAGAAAGCTGGAACAAATTACAAAAGGCAGTCAACAGCGCCAGAGAACTCCTAAACAAAAAGGATGAAGAAACGTGTACTTCCGAAATGAATGATAAGGCAAATGAAGTTCGGAATGCAAGAAATAGTCTTCAGGAGATAAAAGTTGATACGTCCGCATTAAACGACGCGTTAAAAGCCGCAAAATCCATTCCCGGGAAGGATATACGGAAGAAAGTTTTGAAGCATTAACACAAAGCATTTTAGAGGCAGAAGCTTTATTAAACGGCACATATACCCAAAAAGAAGTCGATGAAAAAACCGCCGTTTTAATACAGCGTATGAAGGATCTACGCGCAGATAAAACTTTGCTTCAGGAAAAATATAACAAAATAAAAGATATGACTCAAGGCAACGCAACAGATGCTTCCTGGAATGATTTCACCAGACTTCGAGAGCTTGCAAATGCGATCTTAACCGATCCAAACGCAACGCCTGCGGAAGTATCCGATATACTGAATCAATTAAATACATTTGAATTCGCATACAAAGATGATCCTGATGAGGGCGGAAATAAAGACCCACAAGAACCACTCGAGCCGCAAAACCCACAAAATCCCAATAGCGGAAATCAGGGAAATACAAACACTTCACATGCGGATACCAGTGTAAAAACAGGAGACAGCACACCTCTTTTGCTTCCTCTTGCCACAATGTGCAGCATCATAGGATTGCTTTATATAATGCACAAAAAACGAAAACTCGGATAAAACATTTTATCCGTCAAGATCTCGGATAAATCCGGATTTTGGCTCATTACCGTAACAAAAAAAGCCGTGACCTCTGATTACTCAAAGGTTACGCTTTTGTAGTGCGGATGACAGGAATCGAACCTGCACGGTCTCCCACTAGATCCTAAGTCTAGCGCGTCTGCCAGTTCCGCCACATCCGCATGTTATATTTCGATCACCGAAAACGCCAAAAGGCATATCTCGGGACTTTGTAAGCAACCTCCAAATTTCCGGGCATCCCCGGACTTTAGCACGTCGCCTATACAAAAATAAAACAAGCATATTCGCTTGTTTCACAGTGAGCGTGCGGGGATTCGAACCCCGGACAACTTGATTAAAAAGTCAAGTGCTCTACCAACTGAGCTACACGCCCTCACTATTTCTTCTCAGCTTCCCGAGATAACTGGGCTAGCTGGATTCGAACCAGCGAATGCAGGAGTCAAAGTCCTGTGCCTTACCGCTTGGCGATAGCCATTAACCTTTTGTCTGCTGCAAATTACCAGTAAAGGTGGATAAAGGGATTCGAACCCTTGGCCTCCAGAGCCACAATCTGCGCGCTAACCAACTGCGCTATACCCACCATAATTACGACTTACAGTCTTTTTTCACTATTTAATTTTAGTGAAGCGTGCTTGGAGGGATTCGAACCCCCGACCCACGGCTTAGAAGGCCGTTGCTCTATCCAACTGAGCTACAAGCACACAGCTTCTACAAAATCGTAGCAGCAAGCGGGTGATGGGAATCGAACCCACGTATCCAGCTGGAAGGCTGGTGTTCTACCATTGAACTACACCCGCACGACATCGGGGTGACAGGATTCGAACCTGCGACCTCCTGGTCCCAAACCACGCTCTAGCCAAGCTGAGCCACACCCCGTAAACAAGGTTTCCCGATTTGCGTTTAACCCTTTCGCGCTCGACGCAAGATTTATTATATTACATTGTTTTCGGTTTGTCAACACTTTTTTTCATTTTTTTCAAAATGTTTTTTGTGTTGTTTTGCTCTCACCGGACAACAAAGAGATCTTATCATATCTTTTCTCATCTGTCAACACCTAAATTGTATTTTTTTGACAAACTTTTTAAGGATTAGTCAGAACCTGCTCCGGTACTACCCTGTTTTCTTTGGAATAGTCATGTTAGTTGCGATAATTCATTCGATTTTGGGCTGTTCTCCGCCCTTTTTCGACCCGTTTTTTAATCCAGATACTTGATTTCCACCGAAAGCTCATGCTCTTCGTTGATCGTCAGCATGGCATAGCTTGGTTTTCTTCCCATCTGACGCGGATACGTGAGGCTGCCTGGATTGACAATCCAGAGATTTCCACGCTTTTCTGTGACCGGCCGTGCGTATGGCCGAACAGTACGATATCCACACCCCTGGAAAGCGCCTCCGCATAGATTCCCTCCAGGCCGAGCGATACGCCGTAGTTATGACCGTGTGTGATAAAGGCACGGTAATCATCAATGTTCACCTGAATCTCCGCTGGGAGGTTTGAAAACCAGTCGTTATTTCCCATGACCATATAGCACGGGCCGTTTACCTTGGATTTGATCAGGTCATCCATCCCTTCCACGTCACCGCAGTGGATCATGCCGTCGAACTCCTCACGTTCCATGGCCTCCTCGAGGTTATACATCCGTCCATGGGTATCGCTCACTATCAGAAATTTCATACTCATTCTCTTCCCTCTTCTTATTTCAAATATGATGCAATCTGTTCTTTCATCGCCGCCAGTGCTTTTCCTCTGTGGCTGACTGCGTTTTTCTCTTCCGGAGAAAGTTCTGCGGTCGTGCGGCTCATATCCGGCAGATAGAAAATCGGGTCATAGCCAAAACCGTTCTCCCCGCGTTCCTCGTAACCGATTTTTCCCTCGATCGTTCCTTTGGTGGTACAGACTGTTCCATCCGGGAAGGCAGCTGCAATCACACAGACGAATCGTGCCGTTCTTTTTTCCACCGGCACGCCCTCCAGGCGGTCAACGAGGCTCTGATTTTTGATGCGGTAGGACGTATCCTCTCCCATATATCTTGCCGAATAGACACCAGGCTCGCCGTTTAAGGCATCCACTTCCAGACCGGAGTCATCCGCCAGCACGATCATGTCGCCGTCTGTGCATCCGGCAACGGTCTGTGCTTTGATTTTTGCATTCTCCTCAAAGGTTTTGCCGTTCTCATCGATCTCGACCGAAATGCCGGCTTCTTTCATCGAATAAATTTCCACCGGCAGATCCGCAAGGATTTCACGGATTTCTTTCATTTTGCCGGCATTTCCTGTTGCAAATACAATTTTTTTCATAACCGTTTTCCTTCTTTCACGCTGAAATAACTTGCGATCATTATACCGTATGTGTGACGCAAACACAAGAACCCTGTCACAAAAAAAAGACCCCCGTTTTTATCCGGGAGCCTTTTTTTGTAATCACACATTATTTTTCTTTTTTCTGATTTGCCAGAGTCTTTAATCCATCGACAGCAGGATCAGCGCCAGGATGACAAGCAGGCCTGCCAGCACGATACGTGCTACGCACCAGCCGATGCCAACGCCTGCGCCAAGGCCCTTGAAGTTTGCGATCAGGGTCTGTACAAGGGATGTGATGGTTACGATCAGCATGAATACCATCGGGAACAGGAACATTTTGTTGTTTTTGCCGACTTTTCCAAGCCAGGTGGCAACAGCAAGAAGTCCGATGGCTGCCAGCAGCTGGTTGGATGCACCGAACAGCGGCCAGATTTTGGAATAACCGGTCAGGCCAAGGCCGATGCCGAGTACTACGGTGATAACGGTTGATACAACCGGATTGGTCAGAACGGCTTTGTAGCCGGTTGCCTCTTTGTAAGTCTGTCCCGGCTCAAGCCAGAACTCCTGGAACATGTATCTTGCCAGACGGGTTGCGGTATCCAGAGAAGTCAGGCAGAATACCGATACAGTCAGAACCAGCAGAGAGTACAGTACGTGGGTCGATCCGCCAAGTCCCGGAATGGTTGCTACCATCTCGGAGATACCGGTTGCAAATACAGCGGTCGGAACAACGGTGGTTCCGTCTGCGTATCTGGACCAGATGTAGCCGACTGCACACAGAGATACGATTGCAAGTGCACACTCAATCAGCATACCGCCGTATGCGATCGGGCGGGCATTTTTCTCATTGTCAAGCTGTTTCGATGTAGTTCCTGAACCAACGAGTGAATGGAATCCGGAAATTGCTCCGCAGGCGATGGTTACGAACAGGGCCGGGAACATAAATCCAAGAGAACTTCCGGTCGGAGCCAGCGTATCTTTGAATCCGGTGAATGCCGGGATATCCAGGGATGCATGGCCCATCAGAGCACTTCCGATGACACCGACAGCGGCTACGATCATCATGAAGTACAGAAGGAAGGAGCTTAAGTAGTCACGCGGCTGAAGCAGAATCCAGACCGGTGCAACAGAAGCTACGGTGATATAGATACCAACGATTACCATCCATGCTGTCTCGGAGAGATAGATCGGATGGAAGTTTAATCCAACAACAACGCAGACAACAATAGCTGCAACGCCTGCGATGGTGGAAACGCCAAGAGATACATTTCTTCTGTATACCATGAAACCGAACACAACGGCGAGTACGATGAACAGAATGGAAATCATAGCGGTTGTTGCATTTGCAGAACTTGCTGCCACATCGACAGCGCCGCTCTCGGTATAGGCTGCCTTGAAGGTATTGGCAACGATGGAACCGAAGGCTGCAACAACAAGAATCAGGTCAGGTAAGCGAAGACGATAAAGAGTTTTTTCGCTTTACTTCCCATGGTGTCTGCGATAACCTCGCCGATGGACTGTCCTTTGTGGCGCAGGGATGCAAACAGTGCGCCGTAATCATGAACGCCTCCAAAGAAGATACCGCCGATGAGTACCCATAAAAGAACCGGAACCCATCCAAAGACAGCGGCCTGAATCGGTCCGTTGATCGGGCCTGCGCCTGCGATGGATGAGAAGTGATGTCCCATTAAGACAGGAGCTTTGGCAGGAACGTAGTCCACACCGTCCTCCTCAGTGAATGCAGGGGTTTTCCGTTTCGGATCAACGCCCCACTGCCCGGCAAGCCATTTTCCGTAGAATACGTATCCGGCGATCAGAATGCCGATTCCGACAACCAGTACAAGAATACTATTCATTTGTTTTTTCCTCCCTCTTTTTGGTAGAATAAATTTATAGATAACTAAGATCGGAACATCTTAGCATATCCCTTTACCAATTCCCAGGCCGCCCGGTTTCCAAACACTTTCTGTTCTGCCGTATCAAAGACGAGCAGCCGCACCTGACAGTAGCCTCTCAAAGAAAACCGGTAATTTTTATAATACTTATATTTTCGGATTTTCTTCTTTACGCTGTCCGCAACCGGTTTGTCCGCAAAAAAAATACCGGTGACCAGCGTGTACATGTGGTCGGTATCCGGTACTTCCTTCCCCTCGCGAACCACCTTTGGCTCTATCCATTCTGTCAGGTCCGTCAGAAATGTTTCGACGTCCTGGTCGTTCAGTTCTTCCACCGCTTTAAAATACGCATGCTCATGACAGCTGATCCTCCACAACTCTGCTTTCTTTGAGAGCACGTATTTTGCGCCGCTCTCGTGGTAGCTTGCACAGGCATCGTATGTATGGCCGTTTACTTCGGACGGCTTACGATATCGTAGCTCCTATCGTAGGAATGCAGCAGCCTGTCTCTGATCTCCTGTCCGTTCATGGTTTCCTCCGCTTGTGAAAAAAATTTCGCATGAGGACAGTTTAGCACAGTAGTGCAGTGATTTCAAGGAAATATTAACCTTTTCTAAAATTTTTCTTTTAATTTTTGTTATCAAAAAGGAGCAACACCAAAAATCATTCGGCATTGCTCCTCCATTTGTATTATTTCTGTTCTTTTTCCCGGCGCGGCGGCTTCGGTCCCGCGTACTGGTAAAAGTAGGTTTTCAGCATTCCATTGTAAATTTTACGGTTTTTATCCGCCTTTTTGCCGAGATACCGCTCGGCATCCTCGTAACTCGTGATCAGATACATCGACCAGGAATCGAGAGCGCGGTACCGCTCTCCTAATGTCTGATACAGGGCTGGAAGATCTTTTTTGTCCTCCAGGCGCTCACCGTACGGCGGGTTGGTAATCAGAAAACCGTATTTTTTCGGGTGCGACAACTCGGCAACCGGACGCTGCTGGAAATGGATCAGGTGATCCACACCGGCCAGCTTTGCGTTCTCTCTGGCACTCTTGATGACATCTCCGTCGATATCAAAGCCCTGAATATCTGTCTCAATATCGTTCCGGATCCGGTAGCGTGCATCCTCCGCCGCATCCATCCAGCATTTTTTCGGCACGAGGTGCGTCCACTGCTCCGCAAGGAAAGAACGGTTGAGACCCGGTGCAATATCGGCCGCCATCATGGCCGCCTCGATCGGGAACGTACCGCTTCCGCAGAACGGATCGACAAGAATCCGGTCACCCTTCCACGGAGTCAGCATGATAAGTGCTGCGGCAAGGGTCTCGGTGATCGGCGCTTTCGCGGTCAGCTTGCGGTAGCCTCTCTTATGAAGGGAAACGCCGGAGGTATCGAGTCCGATCGTAACCTCGTCTTTTAAAATCGAAACACGGATCGGGTACTGTGCACCGTCCTCCGGGAACCACTCCATGTGGTAGACCTGTTTCAATCGCTCGACAATCGCTTTTTTCATGATCGACTGGATATCGGACGGGCTGAAGAGCTTACTCTTGATGGAGTTTGCCTTCGTTACCCAGAACTTTCCGTTTTTCGGGATAAATTTCTCCCACGGGAGCGCTTTTGTCGCTTCAAAGAGTTCATCGTACGTTTCGGCGTGGACCTGTCCTACTTTGAGCAGGATACGCTCGGTCGTGCGAAGGAACAGGTTGGCGTAGGCGATTCCCTCTGCATCTGCAAGAAACGTTACTTTTCCATCCTCACGCGCTCGATTTCGTAGCCGAGGTCGAGAATTTCACGTTTCATCACCGCCTCCAGGCCGAAATGGCACGGGGCGATCAATTCATATAATTCCATACTCTCCCGTCCCCTCTTATAATGTGAGCTGTTTTACGACGGTGCCGTCAAAGCCTTTGATCGTAAATACGCCGTCCTCGAGGATTGCATAGGTCGGGATATTGCCCTCTTTCGGCAGAGATACAGAACCCGGTTCAGAAGGTGTGTGCGCCTTTTTTCTCGGCACGCAGGACGTGGGTATGGCCGTACAGGAAGATATCTCCATCCATCAGCGGCGGCAGATTCTGCTCATTGTAGATGTGGCCATGGCTCATATAGAAGGTATGGCCTCCCTCGATCAGGATGCCGTAATCTGCCAGCACCGGGAACTCCAGTACCATCTGATCTACTTCTGCGTCGCAGTTTCCGCGCACGTTGGTGAGGTACTGTTTTTTCTCATTCAGCATGGCGATGACCTGTTTCGGTGCGTATTCTTTTGGAAGATCGTTTCTCGGGCCGTGATAGAGAAGGTCGCCTAACAGAAACAGGCGGCCTGCGCCCTCTGCTTCGAAGGCTTCCAGCATTTTTCTGCAGTAATAGGCAGAACCGTGAATATCAGATGCAAACATGTATTTCATATCGTGATCTCTCTTTCGTTTTGTGGTTTGGTTTTGTATTGTTTTCTGTTTCATCTTACCGTATCTTTTCCCGCTTGACAAGAAGAAATGTTGGATTGCCGCCCCATTACAGCTCTTCTCCCGCCACCAGATATCGTCCGCGGTATGCATGCATTCCGCCGATGACCGTTTTGACCTCGTATCCGTTCTCCGCCAGCCGCTTTCCCTCCGCCATGCTCGCGGCACCCCGCTCACAGCAGATCACAAGAATTTTGTCCCGCGGCAGACAGACCCGTTCGAGCAGATGGTCATAGGAAGATTCACCGCTCCTTTCACATGCCCTTTTTCGTATTCCCGCCGGTTCCGCACGTCGATGATCATCGCCCACGGTTTTCCCACGTACCAGTCCAGCTGGTCTGCCGCCAGCAGTGTCATGCCTGCCATATCCTGGTCCCCCTCTCCGGATCTGACTTTCTCTCCTGTTTTATATGTATGCAGAAACCGGCGGCAGAGTCCGTATGGGACCCTCCGCCGGCTTTTTCTGCCGGAATCCCAAGGTTTACTTAGTATTTTTCATACTCATCCTTCTCGTCCTGCTCCCGGTTCTGCTGACCGTAGGATGACATCTCACGGTCTTTCACATGATTGCAGTCTCTGCTGTTCTTCTGGTTTTTGCTGTATTCGCTTTTCTCGTATCCGTTTTTGCTGTACTCGTTTTTGCTGTATTCATTTTTGCTGTTTCTGGTCATAATCTTGTTTCCTCCTGAATGTTTTTTTGTCCTGCGACATCCTTTAGTATCGTCTTTTCCGCGCAGATTATGCATCCAGAACCCTGTTTTTCCACGGTATCTGTTCCAAAGTGGGGAATGCAAGCCCAAAAATACAGTGTTTTTCCTGCTTTCGGACCACTGCTTTCCAAATTGTGGTAATTTTTTCCAACTTTTGAATTTCGATGTTGCTTTTTCCCGTTATCTGTATTATAATCAATTTTGTAAAAGAATTTACCCTTCATAAATTTTTTTACAATTAATAACCCCTTATTAATTATTTATACTCCCTTGAAAGACCGGTAGCTCCCCTGCCGGTCTTTCTTTTTGCAATTATTCAGAGCCATATCGAGATGCAGCGCAGCGGAATCGAGATGTGGCCCTGAATAATTGCAAAAAGAAAGTCTGCATCAGCAGACTTTCCTCCTTTTTCCCGTTCTGTATATATGATTAGAATTCTACTTTTTCACCTTTTGCCGCTTTTGCTACGGTTCCTGCGAGGACGATCAACGCCATGAGGTTTGGAATTACCATCAGGCCGTTAAAGAGGTCTGACAGGTTCCATACGAGATCCACTTTCAGCAGAGAGCCGAGGAAAACGAACACAACGACGATCAGCGAGAACGGAACGACTGCTTTCTTTCCGAACAGATACTGTACGTTCTGTCTTGCAAAAAAAGTACCATCCGACGATGGTCGAGAATGCAAAGAACAGAAGACAGATCGCTACGAACGCCGGTCCGAAGCCTTTGAGGCCGGTTCGGAATGCCGCCTGTGCGACCGGGGTTCCTTTAACACC
>ENA-OUNI01000909-OUNI01000909.1-human-gut-metagenome-genome-assembly--contig:-NODE-909-length-12793-cov-2.667140_pt1 | contig 12793 bp, 16 predicted proteins | sample MGYA00242499_ERZ504580 | MGnify/ENA primary metagenome ERZ504580 (study PRJEB26092, sample SAMD00036315) | human gut metagenome | host: Homo sapiens | study: EMG produced TPA metagenomics assembly of... | reverse complement strand
CGTAGAAACACAAAATACTATCCCTAACCCCTAAGGGTCATGGTCCACATGGATGTGACTGTATGTTGATAGTACTTGTTCATTCTCTCTTACTGCTATCGCTTATGATAAGTGTTGCAAAAGTAACAATAAAAACATTCAAACTATTACATTTTATGACTTTTTTTTGCGATAAAAATACAGATTCATTCTATAAAGGGAAGAAATATATACATATTACGGCTACCATATTCACGCTTTTCCAAACAAAGAGATATAAATACTGGCATAGTTTTATAACACTTTGCTATTATTTTAGAGATATATTACTATCTTTGCATGGTAATTATGTAAGAATTGAGCGTATGTCCCCAAATAATACTTCCGTTTTGTTAATTTACACCGGTGGCACTATCGGCATGATAGAAAATGCGGAAACCGGAGCTTTGGAGAGCTTCAACTTCGAACATTTACAGAAGCATGTACCCGAGCTTCAGAATTTTACGTTCCGCATTGATACCTATCAGTTCGATCCGCCTATGGATTCTTCGGATATGGATCCGGATGCCTGGCGCAAACTCGTACGCATTATCAGCGACAACTACAATCAATATACGGGCTTTGTCATCCTTCACGGCACGGATACCATGGCCTACACGGCATCCGCTCTCAGCTTTATGCTCGAGGGCCTCAACAAGCCCGTCATCCTCACGGGTTCGCAGCTTCCTATCGGCGTGCTCCGTACCGACGGTAAAGAAAATCTGCTGACAAGTATCGAAATTGCCACTGCCCGGCATCCCAACGGCCGGCCTATCGTGCCGGAAGTATGTATCTTCTTTGAGAATCATTTGACACGCGGCAACCGTACCACCAAAATAAATGCGGAGAACTTCAATGCTTTCCGCTCGTACAATTACCCTGTACTTGCTTCTGCCGGCATACATATTAAATATAATAATGTGCAGATTCATACGGAGAACGTACAAAGAGAGTTACAGCCACACTACCTGCTCGATACCAATATAGCCATATTGAAGCTCTTCCCCGGCATTCAGGAAAACGTAGTGGATGCCATTCTCGCCATAAAGGGACTGAAAGCTGTGGTGCTGGAAACTTACGGTTCGGGCAATGCTCCGTTGAAAGAGTGGTTTCTCCATCATCTGCACAATGCCTGCGAACAAGGCATTATCATTGTAAACGTTACCCAATGCAGCGCCGGTACGGTAGAAATGGAGCGTTATGAAACAGGATACCGTCTGATGCAGGCAGGCGTGGTGTGCGGATACGACAGCACAACAGAGTCCGCTGTAACCAAACTGATGTTCCTGTTAGGCCACAACTATCCCCCCGCAAAAGTACGCGACCTGATGAGCCGCCCTCTTGCAGGTGAGATAACGATATAGGAAGAGAGGTGCTTACGCCACTACGGGAGTCAAGGCCCCGGTAATCGAATCGATGATAAACCCGGAAACATGGACATCCTCCGGTATCAGCGGATGGTCAAGAATGGCTTTCACCGTTTCTCTTACGGACTTCTCCGTATCTCCGAAGCCATAAAGCCACGAATCGAAATCCACTCCGCAGAAACGTATCATATCTATCGTTTCCTGTTTGATGCCGCGCGCCTTCATGTGCTCTATCATCTGGGCGCTGCTCATGTGGCACGCACCGCAATCGGAATGTGCAATGACCATGACCTCTTTCACCCCCAACTCGTAGATAGCCACCATAAGGCTGCGTATAACGCTGCCGAAAGGATGCGAAATGATTCCGCCCGCATTCTTTATCATCTTTACATCACCGTTCTTTATGCCCAGAGCTGCCGGCAGCAATTCGGTCAGACGGGTGTCCATACAGGAAAGGATGGCGATTTTCTTATCGGGATATTTATTGGTGATATACTTCTCATATCCCTTATTCTCTACAAACCGCTTATTGTATTCAAGAATATCTTCTATCATAGTATAATCCCCGTTTTATATTTTTGAGAACAAATATAGAAAAAACTCTGTGACACACCGCCAGCCCTGAAACGAAAAATCGTACCTTTGGGCAATTATTCTAAAGGAAGTTCTTTTATGGCAAAAGAGAAAACGGTATATGTATGCAGCAATTGCGGGCAGGAATCGCCTAAATGGGTAGGCAAATGTCCGTCGTGCGGAGCGTGGAACACCTATGTAGAAGAGATTGTACGCAAGGAAACCGTAAACAAACGTCCGGTATCGGGCATGGAAACCGCCAAAGCAAAGCCCGTGACACTGGATGAAATCGCTGCCGATGACGAACCCCGTATCGACCTGCACGATGCGGAGCTGAACCGGGTATTGGGCGGCGGTCTGGTACAAGGCTCGCTGGTGCTGATAGGCGGCGAACCGGGTATCGGAAAATCCACCTGGTGCTGCAGACCATCCTCCGCATACCGGAGAAACGTATCCTCTACATATCCGGCGAAGAAAGCGCCCGGCAGCTGAAGCTGCGTGCCGACCGTCTGTCAGGCACATCCGCCGACTGCCTGATTGTCTGCGAAACCTCGTTGGAACAGATTTACGTCCACATAAAGAATACACGCCCCGATTTAGTCATAATAGATCCATACAGACCATCTCCACAGAGACGCTCGAATCCTCTCCCGGCAGCATAGCCAGGTGAGGGAATGCTCCGCCTCTATCCTGCGCTTCGCCAAAGAAACGCATACGGCGGTCATCCTCATCGGCCATATCAACAAGGAAGGAAGCATTGCCGGGCCTAAGGTACTGGAGCACATTGTGGACACCGTGCTCCAATTTGAAGGCGACCAACATTATATGTACCGCATCCTGCGCAGCATCAAAAACCGTTTCGGCAGCACTGCCGAGTTGGGCATCTATGAGATGAGACAGGACGGACTGCGGCAGGTAAGCAATCCTTCGGAACTGCTCCTCAGCCAAGACCATGAAGGAATGAGCGGCATAGCCATCGCTTCGGCCATAGAAGGCATACGACCGTTCCTGATAGAAACGCAGGCATTGGTGAGCAGTGCCGTTTACGGCAACCCGCAACGTTCCGCCACCGGCTTCGACATACGGAGAATGAACATGCTGCTGGCAGTACTGGAAAAGCGGGTCGGCTTCAAGCTTGCCCAAAAGGACGTCTTTCTCAACATTGCCGGCGGACTGAAAGTGAACGACCCCGCCATCGACCTGGCAGTTATCAGCGCCATTCTGTCCAGCAACATGGATACCGCCATAGAACCGAAATCTGCATGGCGGGAGAAATAGGCCTGTCCGGAGAGATCCGCCCCGTAAACCGGATTGAGCAACGCATCGGCGAAGCGGAGAAGCTCGGTTTCAAACGGTTTATATTACCCAAATATAATCTGCAGGGACTGAACACGTCCAAATTGAAGATTGAGCTGATACCGGTAAGAAAGGTGGAAGAAGCCTTCCGGGCATTGTTCGGCTAAGTCTCCATAGGATGAGTCCGCCGCAGGAGATACGGATTGATACACATTATATATAGATATAGAAAGAAACCCAATGATACAAGAATACCAATTGCGCGTGTTGCCTGAGGTTGCAGCCAACGAACAACGCATAAAAGAATACCTCATACAAGAGAAAGGAGTGAGCGCACGCGACATTACGGCTACGCGCATTCTGAAACGCAGCATTGATGCACGCCAGCGAACCATCTTCGTAAACCTGACCGTGCGTGCTTATCTCAACGAGTTGCCGAAAGAGAAAGAGTATCAGGAAACCGTCTATAACGATGTGTCGGACAAGCCGCAAGTCATCGTTGTGGGAGCCGGTCCCGGCGGACTGTTTGCCGCCTTGCGTCTGATAGAGCTGGGCTTGCGCCCCGTCATCGTGGAGCGCGGAAAGAATGTACGCGACCGCAAGAAAGACCTTGCCCTGATAGGAAGGGAACAGACCGTCAACCCGGAATCCAATTACAGTTTCGGAGAAGGCGGTGCAGGCGCCTATTCGGACGGCAAGCTCTATACCCGCAGTAAAAAACGGGGAAACGTAGACAAAATCCTGAACGTATTCTGCCAGCACGGCGCTTCATCTTCCATACTCGTAGACGCCCATCCCCATATCGGCACGGACAAACTGCCGCGGGTCATAGAAAACATGCGGAACACCATTATCGGTTGCGGCGGTGAAGTGCACTTTGAGACACGGATGGATGCTCTTATTATTGAAAACGATGAAGTGAAAGGCATCGAAACCGATACCGGCCGGACATTCCTTGGTCCTGTAATACTTGCTACCGGACACTCCGCACGCGATGTATACCGCTGGCTGGCAGCCAACGGAGTGGAAATAGAAGCCAAAGGCATCGCCGTAGGAGTACGTCTGGAACATCCCGCTTCCCTGATAGACCGGATACAATACCACAACCGCAACGGACGCGGCAAATACCTGCCCGCCGCCGAGTACAGCTTCGTTACCCAAGTGGACGGAAGAGGCGTGTACAGCTTCTGCATGTGTCCCGGCGGCTTTGTAGTTCCGGCAGCCAGCGGTCCCCAGCAAATCGTAGTCAACGGAATGAGCCCAGCAACCGGGGGTCCCGGTGGAGCAATTCGGGAATGGTAGTGGAGCTGCGTCCGGAAGACTTGGAGAATAAGGAGTTAAGAATGATGAATGAAGAGCCGGCTTTCAACTCCCAACTCAACATGATGTATTTTCAGGAAGCTCTGGAACGCCTCTGCTGGCAACAGGGCAACATGAAGCAAACAGCCCCCGCGCAACGCATGGCGGACTTTACCAGGAAAAAGCTCAGCTACGACCTGCCGGAAAGTTCATACGCCCCCGGACTGGTATCGTCGCCTCTGCACTTCTGGATGCCGCCGTTCATTGCCGACCGGCTGAGCAAAGGTTTCCAGCAATTCGGGAAATACAGCCACGGTTTCCTCACCAACGAAGCTGCCATGATTGGCGTTGAAACCCGTACATCGGCTCCGGTGCGCATTGTCAGAGATAAAGACACCTTGCAGCATGTCCGTTTGAAAGGACTGTTTCCCTGCGGAGAGGGAGCCGGATATGCAGGCGGCATCGTGTCGGCAGGTATCGACGGAGAACGGTGTGCGGAAGCCGCAGGCCGGCTTTTGCTGCAATGAGAGCAGCAGAGTTCCGCATGCAGGTGAAATTCATTTCCCCGCATTGCAAGGATGATACAAAAATAATCCGTACTTTTGCGGGCAAACCTATACCGTTATGACAGCTCCCGAAATAGCAATCGTCGCTCCCAACACATTGACCTCTTTGGGATTGCAGAACCTTCTGGAAGAGATTATCCCAATGGCTACCATCCGTGTGTTCCGCTCCTTCGCCGAACTCATGATGATACGCCCGACATGTATGCCCATTATTTCATCTCTTCCCAAATATATTTCGAGCATACCTCATTCTTCCTGCCCCGAAAGCCCAAGACCATCGTACTGGCAGGCGGCGACAACCAGCCTCAGCTATCGGGCGTGCCGACCCTGAACATCTATCAGGACGAGAAAGGCCTCGTAAAAGACATTCTGCAGCTTCATCGGTACGGACACCAGCACGGACACCCCGACAAGCAACCGGACGGTCTCCGCTCCGCCATGCCGCCTCATGCCGCCGGCAACGCCGATGCCCACGAGCTTTCCGCCCGCGAGATAGAAGTGCTGGTGCTCATCACCAAAGGACTTATCAACAAGGAGATTGCCGACAAACTGAACATCAGCCTCACCACCGTCATCACCCACCGCAAGAACATTGTGGAGAAACTGGGTATCAAGTCCGTATCGGGACTGACAATCTATGCCGTGATGCACGGCTACATCGATGCCGACAGGATATAAACCGGATGGCAATCCCCCTGCCGCCCCGCATCTCCCGGCATCATAATCCTCATAAATTAGGATTGCACGGGCTGGAGATTTCGCGTTACTTTGCAAGCGAAACAAAACCAGTTATGAAACAATATAAGATTATTCCCCTGATTCTGACGTTCCTCACTGCCGGTAATGTGTCGGCAGCAGATTTGGACACCTTGAAAGTAGTAGACGTGGAAGAAGTCCTCGTCATCGCAGCCCCCAAAGAAAACCGCAAGCTGCGCGAACAGCCCACAGCCGTCACCCTGCTTTCGCAGCAGGACATGCAGGCGGCACAGGTGAACTCCATCAAGAACCTGACCGGACTCGTTCCCAACATGTTCATCCCCGACTACGGTTCGCGCCTTACTTCCGCCGTCTATATCCGCGGTATCGGTTCGCGCATCAACACGCCGTCCGTGGGACTGTATGTGGACAATATCCCCTACATCGACAAGTCCGCTTTCGACTTCGACTACTCCGACATCGAACGCATCGACGTACTGCGCGGCCCGCAAGGAACGCTGTACGGACGCAATGCGATGGGCGGACTGATTAAGATTCACACCAAATCGCCTTTCTCCTATCAGGGCACGGACTTGCGCATCGGCGCAGGCACGCACAATGCCTACAACACTTCGCTGACGCATTACCACCGGGTGTCCGAGCATTTCGCTTTCTCTACCGGCGGCTTCTATGACTACGAAGGCGGCTTCTTCCGCAACGCAGCGCTGGAGAATAAGAAGACAGACAAGAGCCAATCGGCCGGCGGACGCTTCCGCGGCATCTACCTGCCTTCCGAGAACTGGAAAGCAGACCTGAACGTGAGCTACGAATACAGCGACCAGGGCGGCTATCCGTACTATTATACCGGCAGCGTCAACCCCGCCGCCCAAAGCGAAGAGATGAAATCCTACATCGGCACAATCTCCAACAACCGCGAAAGCAGCTACTACCGTAACCTGCTGAATACAGGCTGAACCTCGAATATCAGGCGCAGCGCTTCACCCTGAGCGCCGTAACGGGCTATCAGTTCCTGAAAGACCGCATGTTCATCGACCAGGATTTTACGGCGAAAGACATCTATACGCTGGAACAGAAGCAACGCATCCATACCCTGAGCGAAGAGATTGTGATGAAAAGCAAAGGCAGCAGCCGCTGGCAATGGGCTACGGGCGTCTTCGGCTTCTACCAGTGGCTGAAAACCGACGCTCCGGTGACCTTCAGGGAAGACGGCATGGGAATGCTGGGGCAGATGCTGGGCAGTGTAATCCCGTCCAAAATAGAAGTTCCCCTGCCATGCCCGGTATGGGAATCAATATCCTGCCGTCCTTGCGGCCCGGCAACAGCAATCTGCTCATCAACGGTAATTTCGACACACCGCTTCTCAACGGAGCGTTGTTCCACCAGTCTACTTTCCGGGACCTGTTCGGCCTTACGGGATTATCTTTCACCGCCGGTCTGCGCCTGGATTATGAGAAGATGAAGATGACCTACGACTCCGGCACTGCAATGGACTATACGGTAGGTATCAAAGGAGAAATGGTGCGGGGCGGGCAGGTTATCAAAGAAATACCGATGATGCCCGAAACGGCGCTCACCGTACAGTCGCGCTACCACGGTTCCATCGACAAGGATTACCTGCAACTGCTGCCGAAGTTTGCCCTTCAATATGACTTCAAGAACAATCGGGGCAACGTCTATGCAACCGTGAGCAAGGGCTACCGTTCGGGCGGATACAACATCCAGATGTTCTCCGACCTGTTGCAGTCCAGCCTGAAAAACGACATGATGCGGCAGACAAAAGAGGAGATTCTGAAAGCCGTAGAGGGTTCTCCCAGCGCATCCTACAAAGACCTTATCAACGAAATGTTCCCCGACGCAGGCGAGAATCCCGACGCCCGCTCCGCCACCGAATACAAACCGGAGCAAACCTGGAACTACGAAATCGGTACTCACCTGAATCTTTTCAATAACCGTCTGCGTACCGATGCCGCACTCTTCTGGCTGGAGACGCGCGACCAGCAAATCTCACGCTTTGCAGGAGCAAGCGGCTTGGGACGCGAAACGGTGAATGCAGGCAAAAGCCGCAGCCTCGGCGCCGAACTGTCCCTGGCTGCCGCCATTACTGCCGACTTCACGCTGAACACCAGCTACGGCTATACGTATGCCACCTTTAAGGACTACGTAACCAATGCCCGCGTCAACGGACAGCTTCAGGAAATCAGCTACAACGGCAACTACGTGCCTTTCGTTCCCAAACACACGCTGACCGTAGGCGGACAGTACATTTTCCGCATCAACCCGGGATATTGGCTGGAGCGCATCCAACTGAATGCCGGATACACCGGTGCGGGACGTGTGTACTGGACGGAAGAGAACACCGTCAGCCAATCATTCTACGGCACACTGAACGGACGCATCAGTTCCAGAAAGGCCGCGGACAGATAGACTTCTGGGTGCGCAATGCACTGGACAAGGATTACGCCGCCTTCTATTTCGAAAGCATGGGCAACGGATTTATGCAGAAAGGACGCCCCATCCAGGCCGGAATAGAACTGCGTTGCAGATTTTAGCAAACAGAGTTTGCCGACTTTTACAAGCAGGTAAATCAGGATTGTAAGCCTCTTAATATAAACCGGTTGCGTGTACCAAAGTAATACCCCGCTTTGGTACACGAAATACCAACCGTTGGTACGGGAGCTACCAAGCATTGGTACGTGAAGTACCACACTATGGTACGCGGACTACCAAGCGTTGGTACACGGAGTACCAACTGCCGGTAGCCGAGGTACCTCCCTTTGGAATGCGAAGTACCGCCAGCCGATACCGGCAAATAACCTATTCGTTGATTGCCCCGCAATGCGGGCAAACCCCTTTCGCCCCTATTTTCTGTCCGCAATTGCCGCAGCGATAGCGAGATGCCGCCAGTGACGAACGCAGTTTCCTGAAGAACACCCACACAAATACGGCTATAAACAGATAACCGATGTATATATGGGTAGTCAGTATAAAGAAGAAATAACAGAAAATGCAACAGGAAGCCAGCCCCAACAGATAGAACACAGCCGCTTCCGGACTCAGTTGGCGGAACAAATCGTCGAGCACCGCCAGCAGTACGATGACAAACAGCCAAAGGCTCATCAGGAAAACGGATAGCACGAACGGCACTTTAAACGGTGAGAGTGTGGGGTTGAAATAAAAATGCTGCCACGTCTCCGGCACAAACACCTGCATCGACTCGTACACCGTGGCACTGAACGCCAGCAACAGACACAGCAACAACGGATATACACTGTCTATATCATTGAAGTAGACCATTTGCAACTGCTTCCGCCTGAACGCGCGAAACAACCATGCCGCCACAAACAGCGCAAAAATAACGATGAAATAGGAAGCATGCGTATCGCTGAACAGGTAAATGGCCTGCGAGATACTGTCCGTAGGCACAAACGCCCGGATCATGTCCTTTTCCCGAAGCCAGCCCTGCACTTCCTGAGAATGGGCGAGCTTGACCCATACGCTGTCCACACTGTCCGTCGGGTGGATGGCAAACTCCGCCACCACCACTCTGTCTCCCTTGTACAGTGTATTATAGCAGTCCTTTACAGGCAGGCAGGCTATCGTCACCGAATCTTCCTGCACTTCCAGATTCGTGTTCCACGTATAATGACGCTCGTACAGATAAGCCAGCGAATCGCGGGTCTTTGCCCCCAGTTTCCCGTCTTCCAGGTCCGGACGGGGATAATGGCAAGAAGAACCGAGAATAAGGTATAAAATATAAAATATGAAATTTAAGTATAAGGTATGAGGCATAAGGTATAAAGAGCGGGACGCACGTTGTACGGTGGCGCTGTGTTTACGGCTGTTTATGTTTGTTTCTTCTTTCTTCATATTATATACTTTGGGCATTCATTCTCAATCATCTTCACTATCCGTTATGCGTATTCCCCCATACCTTATATTTCATTCTTTATACCGTATGCTTTATACGTAAGCTCCATCCTTGGCTTTTAACTGCTGACTTTCATTTGGCAGTTCTTGCAGTCGAAAGTGAGGCGGAAACGTTTTCCGTCTGTTCCTACCAGGTAGTAGGGTTCCCGGTACGGGGAATGTCCCTTTTGATGTGTAGGACACCAGCCCATGCTGTAACGCAGGCAATGTTTGCAGAACATGAGTACGGCTTCGGGTACGGCCTGCTTCTCGTATGCCGGTTCCACGGAAGCTACTCCGTGAGCCTGATAAAAGCTGCGGGCGGCGGTATTCATCACATTGCCCAGATAGGTCAGGGATGTTGCCGGGAAACGGTGGCGGGTGGGTTTCCACACGTGCAACTCACGACGGTAAGTAATGCGGCGGGCGGCAGTCAGCTTGTCTATCGCCTGGCGACGCCAGTCGGCTATCACCGAGGCGGGTATGAACCAGTTCTGCGACAGGTTGATTGCAATGGCGGGAGCTGTTGTTGCCGAGGGGCTGTCCGTGCCGCCGAGAGGCATGACCTCGAAAGGAGTATTCCCCAATTTGCCAAGTTGGGTACGCAGGTTCTCCGGTTGCGGAGTACGCGCAAGTTCTTTTGGATAGGGGAAAGACAAGGTTATGCGGTTGCCGTCTTCGTCTGCCACTGTCAGGGCAAAGCCCGAAGAGGTATCTGCCAGCTCCCATCCAACGCCGATTTTACGTTCGGCGGACTTACGGGCAAGGATGCGCTCAAATTCCTGGTCGAAATTGCGGAAAAGACGGGTGCGCGGTTTGATACGGGGCACATCGCCTGCCGGATACAGCTTGTTGCCATCCACCCGATTGATACGGAAACCTTGCAAACGGCCCTGTTCATCGAGAAAGCAGACACCGTCTCCGTTATGGAAAGGTTTCACTCCGGCAACGGTAAGGTAGTTGCCGCGCTGCTCTTTCATCGTACCCATCTCCTCGCCCAGGGACCTTCGGCGTATCGAAAGAGGAGATTTCCCGGTCGCGACCCTGCAGGAAGTAATGGGTGAAGCCGCGGCTGAAACTCTTGTCCAACTGGGGCGTGAAGTCGAAACGGCAAGTACCCGAAGAAGCACGTACGTACTCCTTGCGACGGGCGAAAATGGCATCCAGCTTGCTGCGGTAGGCAGCCGTAACGTTCTTCACATAGGAAACGTCCTTCAACCGCCCTTCTATCTTGAGGGAAGAGGCGCCGGCATCCAGCAGGTCTTCCAGCACTTCGCTTTGGTTCAGGTCTTTCAAAGAGAGCAGGTGCTTGTCGCGGACGATTGTTTTCCCGTCGGCATCTACCAGGCTGAACGGCAGGCGGCAGAACTGGGCACACTCTCCCCGGTTGGCGCTTCTGCCAAAACATGCCTGACTGACGTAGCACTGTCCGCTGTAGCTTACGCAAAGCGCACCGTGCACAAACACTTCCAAAGGTGTTTCCGGACAAGCCTCGTGAATTCGGCGTATCTCCTGCAATGACAGCTCGCGCGCCAGCACTACCTGACGAAAGTGCATCCGCCAGGAAACGTACTTTCTCCGGTGTACGGTTGTCCATCTGCGTACTGCCGTGCAGGGGGATGGGCGGCAGGTTCAGACGGGTAATTCCCATATCCTGCACTATCAGGGCGTCTACACCGATGCGGTACAGTTCCCAAATCATCTTTTCCGTTTCGGCAAGCTCCTCTTCTTTCAGAATGGTATTGACCGTAACGTAAATGCGTACGTTGTACAAATGGGCATACGCCACCAAAGCGGCTATATCTTCCAAAGAATTGACCGCAGCCGCACGTGCGCCGAACTTCGGTGCACCTATATATACTGCATCCGCACCATGATTGACTGCTTCAATACCGCACTCCAGATTCTTGGCGGGGGCCAATAGTTCTATTTTTCGTTGCTTCATCATATTTCTTTCACCACAGAAAGGGGCACAAGACCCCACTGGGTTTTCGGAGTTCTTATTTAATTTCTTCAATATTGAACGGGGTTTCCTGATATACAAAGTAGTTCAGCCAGTTGGAGAACAGCAGGTTGGCATGCGCCCGCCACCGTACCGATACGCCTTTGTCCGGGTTGTCGTCCACATAGTAATTGCGGGGCATCTCAATAGGCAATCCCTTAGCCAGGTCGCGGCGGTATTCCGTATCGAGCGTCAGGGGGGAGTATTCGGAATGACCGGTTACGAAAAACTCGCGCCCGTTACGTGCCATTACCATATATACCCTGCCTCTTCCGATTCCGAAAGCAGGGTCAGTCCGGGAACTTTCAGAATATCTTCCTTGCGGACTTCCGTGTGGCGGCTGTGGGGAACATAAAACACATCGTCAAAACCACGGAAAATGGGATACAGAGGCTGCAAGGTGCGATGTGCGAATATGCCGAACATTTTCGCGTCCAGCGGATACTTGGGCACACCGTAATGGTGGTAGAGTCCGGCTTGCGCCGCCCAGCAAATATAAAGCGTGGACGTAACGTGCGTACGCGCCCAATCGAATATTTCGGTTATCTCGTCCCAGTAGGTCACTTCCTCAAAGTCCATCTGCTCCACAGGGGCTCCGGTAATAATCATACCGTCGTACTTCTCGTCACGCATCTTGTCGAAATCCGTATAGAAAGCTTTCATATGCTCTATCGGAGTATTCTTTGAGGTGTGGCTCTTGATTTTCATGAACGAAATTTCCACCTGCAACGGAGTATTGGAGAGCAGACGTACCAAATCGGTCTCTGTCGTAATCTTCAACGGCATCAGATTCAATATGACAATCCGCAGCGGACGGATGTCCTGCCGGGTGGCCCGTGAATTGTCAATGACGAATATGTTTTCCTCTTTCAGCAGCTCTATCGCGGGAAGTTTATCGGGTAAATTTAAAGGCATAAGCTCTGTTCTACGGTTTAACTAATTACTGTTTACGATTTTAGCGTGTAAAGTTAGATAAAAAATCAGAGCGGTATAAAATAAATTGCGGAAGTTTTTTGTTGAATAAAGCAGGCAATACAAAATGATTCGAT
>ENA-OUNI01000908-OUNI01000908.1-human-gut-metagenome-genome-assembly--contig:-NODE-908-length-12814-cov-2.520139_pt1 | contig 12814 bp, 23 predicted proteins | sample MGYA00242499_ERZ504580 | MGnify/ENA primary metagenome ERZ504580 (study PRJEB26092, sample SAMD00036315) | human gut metagenome | host: Homo sapiens | study: EMG produced TPA metagenomics assembly of... | reverse complement strand
TATAAAGAAATTGCTCGAGACATGGCAGAAACGATGTATGCTGCTGAAGGCGTAGGCTTAGCTGCGCCGCAGGTCAATGAATCGCTGCAGCTCATCGTCCTCGACGACGGCAACGGACTCATCGAGCTCATCAATCCGGAAATACTGGAAAAATCGGACGAAACCAATGTCGATACCGAAGGCTGCCTGAGCATCCCCGGATATTACGGCAAAGTGGAACGAGCTTCCAAAATCAAGGTCCGTTCGCTGACACGTCACGGCAAGACCGTCATCTATGAACCAGAAGGTTCCTGGCCCGTATTTTCCAGCATGAAATCGACCATCTCTATGGCCATCTGTTCATCGAAAAGGCGACGGATTTACAGAAAGTAGGGGACTAATGGATAAGTTACGAATCGTATTCATGGGGACGCCGGACTTTTCCGTCCCGTCCCTGGAAAAATTGGCCCAGGCCGGCTATGATATCGCTGCCGTCTACAGCCAGCCCGATAAACAGCGGGGACGCGGCAAGAAGGTGACTTTCTCGCCGGTCAAGGAAAAGGCCCTGGAACTGGGCATCCCCGTCTTTCAGCCTGATTCCATGCGCAGTGACGACGTCATCGAACAGCTCCGCAGCCTGGCGCCGGACGTCATCATCGTCATCGCTTACGGTAAGATTTTGCCGAAAGCCGTCCTGGACATCCCGAAATACGGCTGCCTCAACGTCCACGGCTCGCTGCTGCCGAAGTATCGCGGCGCCGCCCCCATCCAGTACGCCATCAAAGACGGCGAAGCCGAAAGCGGCGTGACCATCATGCGCCTCGACGAAGGCATGGATACGGGGAAGATGCTGAAAAAGCGGCCATTCCCCTGGATGCCAAGGAAACGACGGGGACCCTCTTCGATAAATTGTCCATCCTAGGGGCCCAGACCCTGCTCGACGTCCTGACCGACCTGGATGGCTATGAAAGCCGCGCCGTCGCCCAGGATGAAAGTCAGGCGACGTATACGGCCAAGATTACCAAGGAAGAAGCCCGCATCGACTGGTCTCAGGATGCGGCCGTATTGGAACGGCTCATCCGGACGCTGGATCCCCATCCCGGTGCCTATACCATCTGCCACGATGCAAGCGCCTGAAGATATGGGCAGCCGACGTCGTTGAAGGGACACAGGCTGCGCCGGGGACCGTGTTATCGGTGACTAAGAAACAATTCACCGTCCAGACCGGGAAAGGGGCTTTGCGCATCTGTGAAGTCCAGCCCGAAAGCCGCAAACGCATGGCTGCTGCCCAATATCTGCAAAGTGCAGCCTTGACGGCTGGTGAATTATTATAAATGACTCAGTGCAGAGAAGCGGGACAACTGCCGCAACGAAGACGGTTGCCCTGCTTTTGTGCTGTTCGCTACTGCTTTAAAAGAACAGGGAGGAATCCATGAACGTTCGTGAAATTGCCTTTCAGAGCCTGCTGACTATCTGCCGCGATGAAGGCTATAGCAATATCGTCGTCTCCAAGGCGATACAGACCCATCAATTTGCCGACAGGGACCGGCGCTTCTATACGGAGCTGGTTTACGGAACCTTGCGCTGCCTGAATTATCTGGATTGGATCATATCACAGATTAGTACGCGCAAACTGCAAAAACTCGACCTGTCTGCCTGGCCATCATCCGCCTGGGCTTATATCAGATTTTCGGCATGACCAAAGTCCCCGAATCGGCGGCCTGCAATGAAGCCGTCAAGATGGCGACGAAATTCGGCAACCGGGGCATGGCCAAGTTCGTCAATGCCATGCTGCGCAACAGTATCCGCCGCCGCAGCCAGTTCGTCATCCCCGATAAGGCGAAAACATCGTAGCCCACCTGGCCCTGACCTATCATCAGCAGGAATGGCTCGTCCGCCGCTGGATCGAAGCCTATGGCCCGGACGATACAGAACGGATCTGCCAATATTTCGATACGATCCCGCCGCTGTGCCTGCGCGTCAATACGGCCCAGACCAGCCGCGAAGAGCTGCTGGCCGATTTGGAAAAACAAGGTCTGCCGGCCCGCCCGGCTGCCATTTCACCAGACGGCATCTACCTCGACGGCAATCCCGGCATCCATGAACTGACATGCCTGCGCGATGGCCGGGCCATCATCCAGGACGAACCGTCCCAGCTGGTAGCCCATATCGTCGATCCCCAGCCGCACGAAGTCATCTTCGACGTCTGCGCCGCTCCCGGCGGCAAGACGACGCACCTGGCCACACTGGGCGGCCCGTCCTGTGTCGTCTACGGCGGCGATATCCATGAGCATAAACTGCGGCTCATCGAATATAATGCCCAGAAACTGGGCCTCAAGAATGTGCGGACCTGCTCCAGAACGGCTGCACCATCGGCCAGAAGTACGCCGGCAAAGCCGACCGGGTCCTGGTCGATGCCCCTTGTTCGGGCCTCGGCGTCCTGCGCCATAAGATCGACCTGCGCTGGCGCAAGAATCCCAGCGACCTGCGCACCTGCCGGCCCTGCAGCGGCGCATCCTGGACAGTGCATCCCAATGCGTCCGTCCTGGCGGCATCCTGGTCTACAGTACCTGCACCATGAATGATGATGAAAACAGCCGCATCGTGGCTGCCTTTTTGAAGAATCATCCGGAATTCCACGTAGAAAACGCGACGCAGTGGCTTCCCGTTCCCGGCCATGAAGGGCCTTTCATCCAGCTCCTGCCCCAGCGCGACGGCCTGGATGGTTTCTTCATTGCCTGCATGAAAAAGGAGGGCTGACATGAGTAATGTATTTGATATGACCAAAAAGGAACTCCAGGCGTTCCTCGTCGCCCAGGGGATGAAAAAATTCCGGGCTGACCAGATTTTTCATTATATTTATAAGCAAAATATCTTTTCCTGGAATGATATGGTCCTGCTGCCCAAGAAAGACCGGGAACAGCTGAAGGAAGTGCTGCCAATCTATTTTCCGGAAGTCGTGTCCCGCTTGGATGCCCCGGACGGACAGACAGTGAAGCTCTTATTGCAGCTGGCTGATGGCGAGACCGTAGAAACGGTCCTCATGAAGCACGACTATGGCAATTCCATCTGCGTATCGTCCCAGGTCGGCTGTGCCGTCAACTGCGCCTTCTGTGCGTCCGCCAAGAACGGCTTCGTCCGCAACCTGTCGGCTGGCGAAATGGTCGCCCAGCTCCTAGCTTTCCGCAAATACGTCACGCCGGACCTCCATTCCATCGTCATCATGGGGACAGGGGAACCGCTCCTCAACTACGATAACGTCATCCGCTTCATGAAGCTCATCCACGAAAAGGATACGCTCTATCTGGCTATCGCAACATGGCCTTGTCGACGTCGGGCATCGTCCCCAAGATGTACGACCTGGCCAAGGAGGCATGCCCATCACCCTGGCCGTATCCCTCCATGCGCCGAACGATGCCTTGCGGCGCCGCATCATGCCGATTGCCGAGAAATATCCTCTCGACGAAGTCCTGAAGGCGGCCTGCCACTATTTCGACGTCACTGGCCGGAAGGTCACCTTTGAATACATCCTCATCAAGGGCCTGACTTGTACTAACGCCTGCGCCAAGGAACTGGCCCGTCTCCTGGGCGGCCAGAACATCCTGGTCAATGCCATTCCCATCAACGACAACTACGATGTCGGCCTCTACCGGCCCGATGAAAAGACGATGAATGAATTCGTCACGTATTTGCAGCGCCACGGCGTTTCCGTCACTCTGCGGCGGGAAATGGGCAGCCAGATACAGGCCGCCTGCGGCCAGCTGCGCATAAAACGCGAAAAAATTTGACAGGTGACGGCGAATATGATATGAATTAATGTGTACCTATAACGAAACACCGTGAGAGGACGTGAGAATTTGGGCACATACGGTGAATCCAAAATCGGCCTGGTTCGGAAAGTGAATGAAGATTCCTTTTATATCAGCCACGAGAAAAACGTACTGGCCGTAGCCGACGGTATGGGCGGCTATGTAGGCGGTGAAATCGCCAGCAAGACGGCCGTAGAAGCGATAGCTATTATTTCAAGAACTTTAGTTATGCAGCACCGGTACAGCTGGAGAAAGCCATTCAATATGCGAATTCCAGCATCCTCAGCAAGACCTTGATCGACCCTTCGCTCAAGGGCATGGGGACGACCGTGTCCATGGTGACCCTGGCTCGTCATATGGCCTTCTGGGGCCACGTCGGTGACAGCCGCATCTACTTATACCGCGACGGGGAATTCAAACAGATTTCCGTCGACCATACGATCGTCCAGGTCCTGCTCGAAAAGGGCAAGATAACTGAAGAAGAGGCGATGGATCATCCCCAGCGCCATGTGCTGACCAGAGCCGTCGGCGTCGATGAGAACTTGGTCGTCGACAGCGGAGCCTTTGAAGTACAGCCGAAAGATCGCATCCTGATTTGTTCCGACGGCTTGACATCGTTCATCCAGAAACAGGAACTCTACGATGCTATCGGCGATTACCGCCGGACAGAACGGGAAATCATCAATGATCTCTTTGCCCGCGTCTATGAAAACGGGGCGAAAGATAATATCACGGCAATTTTAACAACCATATAATCGGGAACGACTATGAAAGTGGTGGAATAGCTAAAAATGATTGGTCATATCTTAGATAACAGATACAAGATATTGGAAAAAGTAGGCACAGGCGGCATGGCCAGCGTGTACAAAGCACAGGATATCCTCCTGGACCGGATCGTCGCCGTAAAAATACTTCATTCAAAATACGGCAACGACCACGATTTTGTCGTTCGCTTCCGCCAGGAAGCCCAGGCGGCTGCCAAATTGTCACACCCCAATATTGTCAATATATACGACGTCGGCTACGATGAAAATGTCCATTACATCGTCATGGAATTCGTGCGCGGCGAAACGTTAAAAGAATACATCGAAAAACACGGCCACCTGCCGATCAACACGTCGATACAGATTGCCTTCGATATCGGCGAAGCCCTGGAAAATGCTCATGCCAACGGCATCGTCCACTGCGACATCAAGCCTCATAATATCCTGGTCACCGAGACAGGACGCATCAAAGTCGCCGATTTCGGCATCGCCCGGGCTGTGAATTCCGTCGAAAACAGCGACCGCACCGTCCTCGGTTCAGTCCATTATTTTTCACCGGAACAGGCCAGTGGCGGCCATATCGACGAACGGACGGATATTTATTCCCTAGCGTCGTCATGTATGAGATGATGACTGGCGTCGTCCCTTTCCAGGGCGATACGGCCATCAGCATCGCCTTGAAGCACGTCCAGGACGATATTCCCTTGCCGACGAAGTACAACCGCCGTATCCCGCGGCTCGTCGAACAGGTCATCCTCAAGGCCATGGCCAAGAACCCGGACGACCGCTTCCAGTCCATCGGCGAGATGATGTCGGAACTGCGCCTGTCCCAGGGTTTCATCAATACCAACGGCGCCCGGCCGATCATCAGCAAGGGTCCGTATAACTTCGGCACGCAGAAATTACAGCCTATCAAGGAAAAGGACCTGCCCGAAGAAGAACCGAAAGAAAAGAAGAAGAACCCCTTCACGCGGTTCATGGATTCTATCAGCAATCATTCGCAGAAAACTATCATCATCGGTATGCTCGGCGTCTTCCTCGTCGCCTTTGTCTGGGCCTTCTTTTCCTTTGGGAATTTTTGGAGTACCGAAGACATTACCGTACCGGATGTGACGGGTAAACAGGTCGAAATCGCCAAGAAGATACTGAAAGAGAAACTACTCGACGTTTCCGTCAAGGAAGTGGAAAGCGACGAAGTGCCAGTCGGCGAAGTCATTTCCCAGACACCGTCTGGCGGGGCCGTCGTCAAGGCGAACCGGACCATTTACCTGACCGTCAGCAAGGGGAATAAAGGTGAAGAAGTCCTCATACCGGACCTGCGGAGCCTGACCCTCGATGAGGCCGAAAAGAAACTGAAGGAAATCGGCCTGTCTGTGGGCAAGGTGCGCTACAAAGAGAGTGCCAGTATGCCGACGGGACCATCATCGACCAGGACCCGGAATCGCCGAAGAAAGTCGAAAAGGGGACGAAAGTCGACCTCGTCGTCTGCCGTAAGAGCGAAGCCGAAAAAGAAGCAGAAGCGGCCAAGAATGAAGCCCCTAATACGAGCGGCATGAGCCTCGATGCGGCCGTGAAGGCCCTGGAAAGCGCCGGCTATTCCGTCGGCAGCGTGTCCAACCTCGATTCGTCGAAGGACAGCTCTCAGGCCGTCGTCACGGGCCAGACGTCGGAAGACGGCAAGGTCGTCAACTTGTCCGTCGAATATCCGTCGTCCCAGAGCAGCCAGAGCTCGCCGTCGAGCAGCTCCGGCGGATCCGATGGCAGTGCCAATAACCAGGAACCGGCCGGGACGCCTCATTACGGGACGGTCAATATCAGCGTACCGTCTGGCGCTTCCAGCCAGCATGTTCAGATCGTCGTATCCGACGACAATGGCTCGCGCGTCGTCTATGACCGCAGCCAGGCTGGCGGCGACAACATCTCTAAGAGCGTCAGCGGCACGGGCAAGACGAGAGTCAAAGTATACATCAACAATTCGTTAGTACAGGACCAGTATATCTAAGGGGAGGAACATGACAAAAGGACGCGTCATCAAGCACTATAACGGCTATTATTACGTCGATGTCGGCCGGGAAGAGCTCATCGAGTGCCGGCGCCGCGGCAAATTGCTGAAAGCGAAGATCCTCGTCGGCGACAAGCTGGAAATCACCGAGCTGGGCCAGGACAAGGGCGTCATCGAAGCCCTGCTGCCCCGGCGCAACCAGATACGCCGGCCGGCCGTGGCCAATATCGACCAGCTCCTGGTTATCATGGCGGCCAAGTCGCCGGATCCGAACCAGTTCCTCGTCGATAAGATGCTCATGACCTGTGAATACGGCGGCATCCATCCGACGCTGTGCTTCAATAAGTGCGACCTGGACCGGGAGACGGCCGAAGCCTACAAGGCCTTTTATGAACGCTGCGGCTATGACGTCTATCTCGTGTCGGCCAAGACCGGCGAAGGACTCGATACCCTGCGTAATCTGCTGCCGCACTGCATGACGGCCTTTGCCGGCCGTCGGGCGTCGGCAAGTCGAGCCTGCTGTCCCAGATCCTGGGCCGGAAAGACTTGTCCGTCGGCGCCGTCAGCGAAAAGATCAAGCGCGGCCGCCATACGACACGCCATTCGGAAATCATGCGCCTCGACAGCGATACGTACGTCGTCGATACGCCGGGATTCAGCGCCCTCGACTTCGAGCACCTCGATCCGAAGGAAGTCCTGCGCCTCTTCCCGGACATGCTGCCCTACAGCGGCGGCTGCAAGTTCTCGTCGTGTCTCCATCTGTCCGAACCGGAATGTACGGTCAAACAGGCCGTCGCTGACGGCCATATCCAGAAAGAACGGTATGACACATACTGTAAGATACTCACTTCCATTGCAGAAAGGAAACGATAGTCATGGTAACCATTTGCCCATCTATATTATCGGCGGACTTCTCCCGCCTGGCTGAAGATATTCAGGACGTCGAACGGAAGGGGGCAGATTGTATCCATCTCGACTTGATGGACGGCCATTTCGTGCCGAACCTGACCTTTGGTGTCCCCGTCGTCAAGGCTCTGCGCAGCTGCACCAAGCTACCCTTCGATGCCCATCTCATGGTAGAACATCCGGAAACCTACATCGACGGCCTGGCTGCTGCCGGCGTCCAGTACGTCACGGTCCATCAGGAAGCCTGCACCCATCTCGACCGGGTCCTGCAGCAGATCCACGAAGCCGGCATGAAAGGCGGCATCGCCTCAACCCGGCGACCCCCGTATCGACTTTGTCCTGCCTGGCCGGGCAGCTGGACATGATCCTCATCATGAGTGTCAATCCCGCTTCGGCGGCCAGAAGTTCATTCCCTATGCCGTCGATAAGATCCGCCAGGCCAAGGCGCTCTTGGAACAGGCCGGCAATACGACGGCTGTCATCGAAGTTGATGGCGGCGTCAATGCCAAGACCGTCCAGGCCGTCAAAGACGCCGGTGCGACCTTCCTCGTCGCCGGCAGTGCCGTCTTCGGAGCTGACGACCGGGCCGCTGCCATCGCGTCCTTGCGATAAGGACTTGTATTTCTTATTTTCATGTGCTAAAATCATACATGTAGTTCAAATGAATAAGGATAGTCTTTGAGGCAAGGTGAGAAAGCGGCGCTTTCAATTCCTGACCGGCGGTGACAGTCCGCTAACCCGCAAGGGTTGAACCGATGCAATTTCGGTACCGACAGTACAGTCTGGATGGGAAAAGACGACAGATTGTGTTTTTGTTGCGCTCAAAAGGCTATGGGAATCTTACGTCCATAGCCTTTTTTTATCTTGCGAATCTGAATAGAAGGGAAGGAATACATTGGAACCGGCAGAGTATATGAAAAAAGCCCTGGAACTGGCAAAGACCGCCCTGGGCTATACGACACCCAATCCTGCCGTCGGCTGCGTCATCGTCAAAGATGGCGAAATCGTCGGCACGGGATACCATCATAAGGCCGGCACGCCTCATGCCGAAGTATGGGCATTGCGTGAAGCTGGCGAACGGGCGAAGGGGGCTACGGTCTATGTGACCCTCGAACCTTGCGCCCATTACGGGAGAACGCCGCCGTGTGCCCGGACCCTCGTCGAAAAAGGCGTCGGCAAAGTCGTCATGGCCATGCTCGACCCCAACCCCTTAGTGCTGGCAAAGGCGCGGCCATCCTGCGCAAAGCCGGCATCGCCGTCGAAGTCGGCCTCATGTCGAAGGAAGCGGCTCAGCTCAACGAAGTCTTCATCAAGAACATGATGGTCCAGAAACCGTTCATCGCCATCAAACTGGCCCAGAGCCTCGATGGCCGCACAGCTTCACGGACGGGGAAATCCCAGTGGATCACCAACGAATGGGCCCGCAGCTACGGTCACTATCTGCGCTCCATCTATGACGCATCTTAGTCGGCATCAACACGGTCCTGACGGACAATCCCCTCTTGACCAGCCGCATCGAACGGCCCGGCCAGGATGCACCGCATCAGCGTGCGCATCGTACTGGATACGAAAGGGCGGACGCCTTTGAATTCGCTCGTCGTCACCGATAAGACGACGCAGACCATCATCGTCACGACGTCCCTGTGCCCGGTAGAGAAGATGAAAGCCCTGAAAGAGGCTGGCGTCCGCGTCATCCTGGCACCGCTCCAGGACGGCAAGACCATCTACCTGCCCGACGCCTTGCAGCTCCTGCACGACGAAGGGCTGACCAGCATCCTCGTCGAAGGCGGCAGTACCGTCCAGGGCAGCTTCTTCGATGCCCGCTTGGTCGATAAGATCTATGCCTTCATGGGGGACAAGGTCATCGGTGGGACCGGAGCCCTGCCGTCTGTCGGCGGCTGCGGCGTCGATGAACTCGATGAATGCCTGCCGCTGGTCTACGATTCGGCAGAACTCCATGACAATAATGTATTGATTACGGCATATAATGCCAACAGGGAGGGCGCTATGTTCACTGGCATCATTGAGGAACTGGGGACGATTGCCCATATGGACCGCCGCCCCGATTCCATCCGCCTGACCATTCAGGCACACAAAGTATTAGAAGGCACGCAGCTCGGCGACAGCATCGCCGTCAACGGCGTCTGCCTGACCGTCACGGATATGACGGACTCGACCTTTTCGGCCGACGTCATGCATGAAACCATGCGCCGCTCATCGTTCAGCACTATCAAGAGCGGTTCCCAGGTCAACCTCGAACGGGCCATGCAGGTCGGCGGCCGCCTGGGCGGTCATATCGTCAGCGGCCATATCGACGGCATCGGCCACGTCGCCCGCATTGCCACCGATGGCATTGCCCGGGTTATCACCATTTCCATCCCCAAGGACATGGAGCCGTTCATTGTCGAAAAGGGGTCCATTACCATCGATGGTATCAGCTTGACCGTCGTATCCGTCGGTAACAGCCAATTTTCCGTGTCCATCATTCCCCATACCATGGCCAATACGACCCTCATGGATAAACATCCGGGAGCCATCGTCAACTTGGAAACCGATGTCATCGGGAAATACGTCCATAGCTTTACCATCGGTCATCCGTCGTCGGCGTCTTCGGGCCTGACGATGGAAAAACTGCTGGAAAATGGATTTTAACATAATATTTCAGAATAGGAGTGTTTTACAATGGTACAAGTCAAAGAAGGTAAATTAATCGGTTCTGGTGCGAAATTCGGCATCGTCGTCGCACGTTTCAACGAATTCATCTGCAGCAAACTCCTCGGCGGCGCTTATGACGCCCTCCATCGCCATGGCGTCGATGACGCAGATATTACGACAGCCTGGGTCCCGGGCGCTTTTGAAATCCCCCTGATCGCCCAGAAAATGGCAGAATCGGGCAAATACGATGCCGTCATTTGCCTCGGTGCCGTCATCCGCGGCGCTACCAGCACTATGACCTGGTCTGCGGCGAATCGGCTAAAGGTATCGCCCAAGCATCCCTCAAAACGGGCATCCCCATCATGTTCGGCGTCATCACGACCGAAAACATCGAACAGGCCATCGAACGAGCTGGCACAAAAGCTGGCAACAAAGGCTTCGACGTCGCTACTAGCGCTATCGAAATGGTCAACCTCATCAAAGAATTATAAAAGCGAGCGAAATTACAAAAAGGGCTGTCTCTCCGGGCGAATGCTGGGAAAGGCAGCCCTTGCTTTATGGGACAGCGGCCGACTGTACTTTGACCGGGGGATATGGTACAATGTAACATAGTTATACATGCGTACCAGATATAAATATTACGAGAGAAGGAGCGCTGTCTATGAGCTCTTTAGCCATATTGATTTTGACGAAAAACGAAGAAGAAAATATCGTCGACGTTGTGGTGAATGCTAAAAAATGCACCCCCGAAGTCCTGGTCATCGACTCTGGGAGTACCGATAAGACTGTAGAACTGGCCAAGGCCCATGGAGCCAAGGTCTGCTTCCGCGCCTGGATCGACGATTTTGCGGCCCAGCGCAATTTCGCCTTAGAACAGACAACAGCCGACTGGGTACTGTACCTCGATGCTGATGAACGGTTGAACGATGAGCTTATTACCGATATCAAACGCGTCATTGAAACTACGCCCATGGATACACAATACGCTATTACCCGTAAATCTGTCGCCTTTGGTGTTACCTTTAACCACGGCGTCCTCGACCCGGATCACGTGCGGCGTATGTTTCCGCGTACGACTGTTTCCTGGGTCAATAAAGTCCACGAACACCCTGAATGTGATTTACCGGACAAACGCTTGAAAGGTTACATCGAACATCATACCTATCGTGATTGGCATGAATGGGAAGAAAAACTCGGCCTGTATACAACGATTTGGGCCGAAGATGCCTACAAACGCGGCAAACGGACCTCGATGCCAGGTATCCTCATGCACAGTATCGGCGGCTTCTTCAAGATGTTCGTCCTTCGCAAAGGCTTCCTCGATGGCGGCATCGGTTCTTATCTATGCTGCACCCACTTTTTCTACACCATGTTGAAATATTTGAAGTTGCATGAGTTGCAACGGAAGGGAGAGTAGTAAATAATGCGTGTGGCTATTTTGGAATCGATTGTCATGCCGGCGGGGCATGAAGTTGAATTTGACCGGATACTGGTCGAAGAACTGAAAAAACAAGGTCATGAACCGGTTTTCTTTGTGCCGGAACGATTTCCCTTTAAGCTGGACTATCACTGCGATGTCGATTATCTGGACGGGGGAGAAGTCGTTACCTATGCAGGAGCAGGGAAATTAAAAAAACTCTTCTTATCTTTGCGTAGAGAAAAGCGCCGGGTAGCTTGGTTTAATTCAGCTATCAGAAAGCCTGTGCCCATCATTGTGACGCTATTATCATTCCTACTGGTACATGGCGTTATATCCGGACCATATTACATAGCCATCTGAAAGATTCACCCGTTCCGGTGTACCTGATTTTTCACGGTATTAACCCACACGAACAGCCAAAATTTGAAAAACAGGCTCATAAAATTATGCCTTATAAGCAGATTCACTTGAAAGTCATTACCTTGCGCAATGATTTCCCGCACACTGATTTGACTAATTTAGATCTCATGGCACCTCCTGTTTTTAAACCCCAGGAATTACCAGTCCAGAAACATCTCTCCTTTAAGCCGCCAATTAAAATCGGCTTTTTTGGTCAATTCCGTAAAGAAAAAAATCTCGGGTTCTTTTTAGAAGCTTTTACGAAGTCTCGTTTTTCGGTCCCTGTAGAACTTATCGTCCAGGGGGCAACGGCTAAACCTGAAGATGGTGAATTGTTTGAGCAATTTGTTCGGGATTATAAGGACTATAAAAATATTACTTTCTGGCATAAAAATCTCATCGGTATTGAGTGGCAGAAAGCCTTGCTTAGTGTCGACGCTATCATGATGCCTTATGCTGCCGAACGGTATCGGTATCATTGGGGAGCGATGTTGTTTACGGCTATTGGTTTCTATAAACCCGTTTTGGCTTCACCGGAACTTAATCCGGAAGTATTACAGCAATTCAATATCGGTAAAGCCGTCGATTTGACATCCATTCCGGCTTTCACAAAACAATTGGAAGAATTCATTGATGACTTAGTTCAGAATACCGAAGTGTACCAGAAAAATCTGGATGCGGCTAATGAGGCATACAGTCAGGAAAACTTGATTAAGAATATTTTGCGATAGGAATGAAACGGATGAATATTTTATTGGCAAATTTGACAAAATGGTTGGCGATAGCGGCGGTATGGCGAAAGTTACTTGCGCCTTTGCCCATGAAATGAAAGTGCGGGGCCATCGAGTCTCCCTTGTTTATAGCGATGTCCAAACCGGTG
>ENA-OUNI01000907-OUNI01000907.1-human-gut-metagenome-genome-assembly--contig:-NODE-907-length-12825-cov-3.413530_pt1 | contig 12825 bp, 17 predicted proteins | sample MGYA00242499_ERZ504580 | MGnify/ENA primary metagenome ERZ504580 (study PRJEB26092, sample SAMD00036315) | human gut metagenome | host: Homo sapiens | study: EMG produced TPA metagenomics assembly of... | reverse complement strand
GGAACATCCGGCGAAGTTTTATTGGAATGATTATCAGGTTAGCGTTTAAAAATTAAAGATGATGTTTTAACATATCTTGTTCATTTAGGGTATCTGGGATTTGACCAGAAAAAGAGTTGTGCGTTTATTCCAAATGAGGAGATACGGCAGGAGCTGACAACCGCTGTTGAGAGTACAAGATGGAAGGAGCTTATTACATTTGAAAATGAATCGCTTTTCCTTTTGGATGCGACACTTGACATGGAAAATGATATTGTAGCCAAAATGATAGGACAAATACATGATGAGTATGCGTCAGGTATTCAGTATAACAATGAGAATTCTCTAAGCAGCGTCCTTACTATAGCATATCTGGGTGCAATGAACTATTATTTTAAGCCGGTGAGGGAATTGCCTACAGGCAGAGGTTTTGCGGATTTTGTTTATATCCCTAAGCCGGAATTTGCGATAGATTATCCGGCAATGGTTGTTGAACTGAAATGGAATAAGACAGCAAAAACAGCGATTAATCAAATAAGAGAAAAACAATACATGAAGTCGATAGAGCAATATACAGGTAATATTTTGCTTGTCGGCATAAGCTATGATAAGAAGACAAAGAAGCATCAGTGTATTATAGAAGAGTACATGAAAAAATAATCAGATAACATTTGGATAGCAGGATAACGACTGCAAGAGGAAAAGAAAATGTCTAGAAGAAAGAGGCAGAAAAACGGAATGATAAATAATGAAAATGAAAATAAAATTGACTCTGCAGAGCCGGAAAATAACAGCATGACACAGCAGACAGTTGACGCGCAGCAGGTGGTTATCCCGCAGGAGAGCGAGCGCATCCAGCGAGCCGAGTGGATTCACGAGCAGGTGAAACTGCAGCGTGAAGCGGAGGACGAGGCCTGGGAGAAGATCATGGAGGAGCAGAAGCTGCTTACAGAGCGCAGACGCTCCATAGATGCCGATATAAACAGCAACAGGGAGCTGAAGCGATACCATGAGGACTGCATGGAGGATATCACAGACCAGGTATATTCACTGCATGGCATATCGGTAGACAAGCTGGAGGGCATAAAAGAGTACAGGAATGCCTTGTTCCGCGGAGAAGCATTCATAGTGTTTTGCATATCTGTAATAATGGCTGCGATTGTGGCATATGCCTATGGACCGACTTCGCAGCTGTGCCTGTATGTACTCATGTGTGTAGGTGCGGAGGGAGCGTTATTGTCCCAAAAGCGAAAGAATATACTGTTTTTCATCCCGCTTATACTGATAGCGGTGGAGCTGATAGGCTACAAGCTGTATCCGCAGTATCTGGAGTATGTCACGATGGCTGGAGAGGCACTGGCGCTGCTTCTTATGATGATAGGCACTGTGGGATACTTTGTGCACAATCCATACCGCAAGGACAGAAAGAATATAAAGGCTGCAAAGTCAGACCTCAAGGAATTACATAAGGTTGCCAAAAAGAGCGTAAAGAAAAATAAAAAGAGCCGCATAAAGAACGAAGCAAAAGAAGCAAAGCTTGCGGCAAAGCAGGCCAAAAGAGAGACCAAGGCTGCCATAAAGGAGCAGAAGAGGCAGAGTAAGCTCGCAAAGAAGCAGGCCAAGTACGAGCTTAAGGAGAAAAAGCGACAGCAGAAGAGTGAGCGTGTTGAGCTTAAGCATGAGCTGAAGAAGACTCAGCTCATGGATAAGGTGAGAAGATTTACACCGAAGGAGCAGAATAGTGAAAGCACCTCTTCGGCAGAGAGCATAGATAACAACATTACAGAAAACAATATCATAGAGAATAACATCATTGATATAGAGCGCAAGGTCAATTAGTCATGGATGAGCATTAGGCAGACAGCTGATACTTCTCCATCCAGTAATTAATCTGGATGAAATATGCGATAAGTTGCGGACCTGCCATGAGCTGGCCAAACCACGGACTGCCGTATTCTGCCGGTGCCTTTAAAAATTCGCGCGTTTTTGTCAGCGTCAATGAGAGTACGCACAGGGGCGTTAGGGGAGTCTAATATCTCCTCCATACCCTTTATAAGGAGAGCTTCATATCCGGGATGATAAGTCTTTGGATATGGGCTCTTTTTTCTGTGCAAAAGCTCAGGTGGCAGGACATCTGAAAAAGCATCGCGAAGCAGAGTCTTTTCCACACCGTTTTGATATTTCATATGCCAAGGCACATTAAAGACATACTCAATGATACGATGGTCGGCAAAAGGTACACGGGCCTCAAGCTCGGAGTACATGCTGGTGCGATCCATGCGGTCAAGAAGTGTCTGCATGAACCATTTGATATTGAGATATCCGATTATGCGGCGGCTTTCGTCCTCACCGGCCTCGCCGTAAAGGAGAGGTGCTTTTGACCTGGACTCCTCATATCGAAAAGCCTGATAACCGGATAAATCAAGCTCCAAACCCACATCATCGCGCAAAAGAGCAAGGCGTGGAGCGACATCCGATGACCATGGGAAGCCATATCTTTCCAGCAGCTCTTTGCGGTAAAACCACGGATATCCGCCAAAGATTTCATCAGCACACTCACCGGTAAGAGCTACCTTGTTTTTTCGGCTGACGAGGCTGCAGAAATATAAAAGTGACGAGTCCACATCGGTCATGCCGGGCATATCCTTTGCATCGACTGCGGCAAAGAGCGCCTTGAAAAGAGAGTTCTCATCACACTCGAGATAGGAGTGGGCTGTCTCATACTCTTCAAGCATTCGATTGACATAGGCAGATCCCTCTCCGGCTGGAAGGCGTTTGCTTTAAAATACCTGTCATTGTCTTTAAAGTCGAAGGAAAAAGTGTTGAGCGTTTTACCGCGTGTGTTCATATAGTTTGCGGCGATGGCGGTCACGATGCTTGAATCGATGCCGCCTGACAGAAAAGTACATACCGGCACATCGGAAACCATCTGCCTTTTTATAGCATCCTCCACCAGAAAACGTGTGTGAGCAACGGTATCCCGATAGCTCTCGGTGTGTTCCCGGCTTGTAAGCTCCCAGTAGGTTTCATCATGCAGCCCATCCTGTGAGTAAATCATGAAGTGTCCCGGCAAAACCTCAAACAAATCCTTAAACAGGGAAAGCCCACTCGTGTGTGCAGGCCCGATAGCAAGAAGCTCCTGCAAGCCCTGCTTATCAAGCTCAGGTTTTACTGCAGGGTGAGCAAAGCAGGCCTTTGGCTCGGAGCCAAACACCAGAGAATCCCCTCGGATGGCATAAAAAAGCGGTTTGACACCTACGCGGTCGCGGTATAATAGCAGCCGGCTTTTAGCCGCATCCCATATGGCAAATGCAAAAATGCCGTTTAAGCGATTGACAAAATCAGCGCCCCAATGGATGTAGGCGTACAGAATAACCTCTGTGTCTGAGGTTGTGGAGCATACAAAGCCGTTTTCGGACAGCTCGGGAATCAGCTCATCAGTGTTGTAAATCTCACCGTTATAGCAGATAGTGTACTCATAGCCGTTGTGGGTGCGCGTCATGGGCTGGTCGCCGCACAGGATATCACGGATGGCCAGACGGCTGTGCGACAGACCAATATGCTTTTTAAGGTAGCGTCCTCTGGCATCGTTGCACGGTGAGCCAGCACAGCACGCATCTTCTCAAGACGAAAGTTCCAGTAATCGGTGTTCTCTTCAAAGTCTTCTTTAAAGTTACAGAATCCGGCAATACCACACATAAAAATTCATATCTCCGTAAAAACAGATTTAATTTATATTATGCATACGCCTTGAAGCTGTTAATCCGGTCAGAAAATAAAATGATATAGTGGACAAAAGTCATTTTATTAATCAATTACCAAGCTGATTATAAAATTTTTATTGACAAGAAAGGCAGAATAGCGTTACTCTTATTGCATGAAGTTAGATAACACTAACATGTATAAAAGACAGATAACTACAGTAAGTACAATCTGACCAATAATTGTTTTTAAACGTATAACCTTATATAAGGTAAATGTAATTTGAAATGTTGAAAGAGAGGATATCATATGTCAGAAGAAGAGAGAAAGTTCTTAGAAATAGTGGATTTGAAAAAGGGCTTCGGAAGCGGCGAGACGCGCCAGGAGGTGCTGCGAGGTATGAATTTTTCTGTGGCAAAGGGTGAATTCTGTGTGCTGCTCGGACCGTCGGGCTCCGGAAGTCCACACTGCTCAATATCATCGGAGGCATCGACAGCGCCGATTCCGGATATATCAGCATAAATGGCGACAAGCTGAAGGATATGAGCGAGAAAAAGCTCACGCAGTACCGCAGAAAGCACCTGGGATATGTATTTCAGATGTACAATCTGATTGCAAACCTGAATGTAAAGGAAAATATCGAGGTGGGCGCTTATCTGTCTGACAACGCACTGGATATCGATGAGCTGCTTCACACGCTGGGGCTTTACGAGCACCGCTATAAGCTTCCAAATCAGCTATCCGGCGGACAGCAGCAGCGTGTGTCAATAGGGCGTGCAATCGTGAAAAATCCGGATATACTGCTTTGCGACGAGCCTACAGGAGCGCTTGATTACAACACCTCAAAGGAGATTTTGAAGCTCATAGAGGATGTCAACAAAAAGTACGGAAACACCATAATCATGGTCACACACAATGAGGCCATCAAAAACATGGCAGACCATGTGATAAAGCTACGAGACGGAGCCGTACGCCACAACGATATCAATACTAATAAGGTTTCGGCCGAAGAGCTTGAGTGGTAAGGAGGATTTGACCTATGAGCAGGAAAAAGATAAAAAATCCTCTGATAAAGCGTATACCAAAGGAAATTATCGGTGACTGGAAGAAATATCTCGTTGTATTTATTTTCCTCGTGCTGACAATAGGCTTTGTATCCGGAATGTATGTGGCAAACGACAGTATGCTCACATCTGCGGATGAGGGAGTAAGTAAATACAAGCAGGAGGATGGACATTTTGAGCTTAAGGATAAGGCTGACAGCGAGCTTGTTACGGCTATCGAGTCAGGCGAGGTAAAAACAGCTCCGGACGAAAAAGACAGCGATAGCAGCAAAACTCCTGTCACGCTCTACGAGAATTTCTATCGCAATGAGACTGAGGACTACGACGCAGACGGCAAAAAGGACGGAACCATCCGTGTATATACAAAGACCGAGGATATCAACCTCGCATGTCTCGTAAAGGGTTCTTTTCCACAAAATGAGAACGAAATCGCTGTGGACAGAATGCATGCAGACAACGTGGGTATGAAGGTCGGTGACACAATAAAGGTCAGCGGAAAAGAATTCGAAGTATCGGGCCTTATCGCATATGTCAATTACTCTACACTGCATGAAAAGAAGACCGATATGATGTTTGATGCGATAAAGTTTGATGTGGCAATGGTGACAAAGGAGGCTTTGACCGCCTGGACAAGAGCATTCACTATACATATGCATGGAAATACGAGGATGAGCCGGCTGACGACATAGAGCAGAAGGAAAAATCAGATGACTTTCTGGAGGCGATGGTGTCACAGGTTATGGCAGCAGGCAATGAGGTGGAGGACTATACACCGCGCTACTCAAATCCGGCAATCAATTTTGCCACGGACGATATGGCTCAGACAAGGCCATGGGAGGAGTGCTTTTAGACATTCTTATCGTGATAATCGCATTCATTTTTGCAGTGACCATAAGCAATACGATAGCAAATGAATCATCAGCGATAGGCACGCTTCGCGCGTCGGGCTACACAAAGGGAGAGCTTATTAGGCATTACCTTTCAATGCCTGTCATTGTGACATTTCTGGCAGCAGTAGTAGGAAATATACTGGGCTATACGGTATTCAAGGATGTGGTTGTGGGCATGTATTACAACAGCTACAGCCTGCCGACATACCACACAATCTGGAATCCGGGCGCATTCATAAAAACAACACTTGCTCCGGTGATTATCATGCTGGTTGTAAATCTTATCGTAATAATTCGCATGATGCAGCACACACCGCTTCAGTTTCTGCGTCATGACCTTAAGAAAACAAAGCGAAAAAAAGCAATGCGGCTTCCGCGCTGGAGCTTCATGAGCCGTTTCAGACTGAGAATCATGTTCCAGAATGTGGCAAACTATCTGATACTTTTTGTGGGAATATTTTTCATCATGGTAATGCTCGCGATGGCAGTCGCATGCCGGATACACTTGATTATTACAAGAAAAATACAGACAGTATGATGTTTGCAAAATACCAGTACGTACTCAAATCCTATGTCGATGCAGACGGAAACGTGCTTGAAACCGACAACAGTGACGCAGAGAAATTTGACATGACATCGCTCTTAAGGAGGTCAGATGATTTTGACGAGGAGGTGTCTGTCTACGGAGTGGAAACAGACAGTGCATACTTAAAGCTTAAGGACATGGATTCGCTTAAGGATAATGAGGTGTACATATCAGACTCATTTGCAGACAAATATGGTATAAAACCGGGTGATACAATAAAGCTTGATGCACAGTACGAGAAAAAAACATACAAATTCAAGGTGAAGGGAACCTACGATAAATCCCAGAGCATCGCGGTGTTTATGCCGATAGAACATTTTGCGGATACCTTTGATTTTGAGGATGGCAGATTCAGCGGATTTTTGTCGGATACAAAAATAAAGGATATCGATGAGAGCAATATCGCGACAACAATCACGATACGCGACATCACCAAAATGGCAGACCAGCTCGACCACTCCATGGGCTCATACATGCAGTACTTCCAGGTGCTTTGCATATTGCTATCAGCCGTCATGATATATCTGCTCACGAAGCTCATCATCGAGAAAAATGAGACAGCCATATCTATGACCAAGATTTTAGGCTACGACAACAGAGAGATTGCAAGCCTTTATCTGGTCTCAACATCAATTGTGGTGGTCATCTCGGATATCATCAGCGTAGTGCTTGGTGCAAAGGTGATGGACATTGTATGGCGCATAATGCTTCAGACCTTCAGCGGATGGTTTTCATTCCATATGACACCTGTCGGCTATGTAAAGATGTTTGCATTTGTGCTCATCGGATACCTGATAGTGACAGTATTTGATTTCAGGAGAATAAAGAGGATTCCGATGGACATGGCATTAAAGAATGTGGAATAGGTGAAAAGTAGACAAAATAATTAATTATTGATAAACTGTTGTATAATTTCACCAAAAATGGTAGTATTGTCTCATAAGTTAAAAAACCAAAGTAAAAACAGTAATTTATGAGAGGTGATTAAATATGAAGCAGGGGGCAAATAAAAGAAGGGGTACATTTGCAGCCAAAATCATAGTAATGGTGATTTTAGCTGTTATAGTTTCAAATGTAATTTGTATGGTATTTATTCTTGAAAGCTCCAAAAAACAAATTACAGACAGTGTCAAGCATACCATGGTAGATGTTGTTAATACAACGTCAAAAATCATGGAAAATGAGATTAGTAATTCAGGTGTTGATGATCTGGATTATGATGGTTATGCCAATAATCTTTTAGATGTAAAGCTTGAAGGCATGGACAGTGCATATATGTATGTGGTTCAAAATGATGGCACAATGCTTTATCATCCTACAAAGGAAAAGGTTGGACAGCCTGTTGAGAATGCTGTAATTAAAGGCGTTGTGCAACAGCTTCAGGATGGCAAAAAACCGGGCACGACTGTTGTAGAATATGATTTCAATGGAACAACAAAGTATTCGGCATATACGATTTTGAACAATGAAAATATACTTGTGCTTACAGCAGATGAATCTGAGGCACTTGCAGGAATCACTACTGTAACAGGAGTTGCCGTTGGAATCATTGCTATTGTTGTGCTTATTGCAATTATTATCTCATTCATAATGGGACGCAGGCTTATGAGACCGCTTGTAAAGGTCAGTACAATAATTGAGGATGTTGCCAATGGTAATATTGAGGCAGATTTCAGTGTGGTCAAGGAGTCAAATGATGAGATAGGCCTGATTATAGAAAAGATGAAGGAGCTCACACAATCGCTTGGAAGTATAGTCGGAAAGATAAGAAATTCCAGTGATACGATGTCATCAAACAGCTATGAGCTCAATGACACAAGCAGTCAGACACTTGCTGCAAATAACGAGATATCCAAGGCAGTCGAGGATGTTGCAGAGGCTCTACAGGCATGGCAGCATCTATTTCCAAGATTAATGAAAATCTTCTGGAGATGAGCAATGAAACAAAGGACATTAATGCCTCTGTTGATGAAATCAAAAACCAGACGGTAGCAGTGCAGGATAGCAGTAAAATCATGAATGACAAGATTAAATCCATGCAGGATAGCAGCCACAAGATGGATGAGGGTATCTCAGCAATTTCAAAACGCATAGAAACTGTAAATACTACGGTTGACAAGGTGAGCAATATTGTCTCTGTCATTGAGGAAATATCAAGTGAAACCAATCTTTTGTCGCTCAATGCATCTATAGAGGCAGCCAGAGCCGGCGATGCAGGAAAAGGCTTCGCAGTGGTGGCACAGGAGATTCGAGTGCTTTCAGACAATACCAATACGGAGCTTGAGAATATCAAGCAGATAATATCATCACTGGTTGAAGAGTGCAGGTATTGTGTTCAGGCATCCGGCACCATCGTCGAGGATAATGCCAAGCAGAAGGAAGAGATTAAGGCAGTACTCGATGAATTTGGCTCACTTGATGAGCAGATTCAAAAGACAGCAGAAAAAGCTGATGAAATCGAAGAGCTTGTCACTGCGATGATTGAGCTGAACGATGACATCACGAAGAGCAGCAACAGCCTGACAGACGTCAGCGCAGCAAATGCCGCAGCAACCGAAGAGATGAATGCCAATATCGAGGAGCTCAATGCGATGATGCACGGAGTTTCAGAAATGGCAGAACACATGAATAATGAGTCTGATGGATTGAAGGAAGCATTATCGTTCTTTAATAATTAATTGTAAGTATCATAAATGAACATTGACCTCCTTTGCGCTTTAAGTTTATCATTAAAGCAAAAAGGAGGTTTTTGTCAGTTTTCAATGTAAATCAGTCGTAAAAGCAGTAAAATGCTTTTGTGGCTGATTTTGGTATTTGGGGGATTATTGATTATATCAGCAAAAACACGTATTATATACATATACAAAAAATTTTACTGTTCACGCTTGAGAGTGGCCGGTAACAAAACATATGATAAACAGAAAAATGAGGTATAAAATAATGACAGACAATTTTGAATTTAGAAGTATACACCCAGACGAGGTAGAACAGGCAATAGCAATTGAGCAGATATGTTTCCCACCGAATGAGGCATGTTCTCCAAAGGCAATGACAGAGAGAATTGCAAAGGTACCACAGCTATTTCTCGTGGCAATTGACAAATCAACCGGTAAGCTGGCGGGCTTTTTAAATGGTGTGGCAACAGACGAGGAAAAGTTCAGGGATGAGTTTTTCACGGACATCGATTTATGTGATGAGAATGGTAAAAATGTGATGCTTCTTGGCCTAGACGTGCTGCCGGAGTATCGTGGACAGGGCCTTGCCAGAGAGCTCGTGTACCGCTACAGCCAGCGTGAAAAGGCAAACGGACGAAAAAAGCTGTTTCTGACATGCTTAGAGCAGAAGGTGGAGATGTATAAGAAGTTTGGATTGCAGGATCTGGGAATTGCTGACTCTACCTGGGGCGGAGAAGAGTGGCATGAGATGGTGTTAAAGGTATGAATGTGATAATATGGTAAATAAAGTATCAGATAACGTTATAGAAAGAAACTATAGGGAGTGCCTTAAATTCAATGAAATCAACGAAAGTGGGGCCTGCAATTTTGACCTGGCAACAGCAAAAGCTGCCCTTGAAAATCTGTATGAGCTATACAAAAATGGCATATTAACAGGTCGTTTCACAAAGGATAAGGACTATGTAGTAAGGTGTGCTGACCTGGTGATATTGGCGGAGGAGAACAAAGACAGCCTGTTTTATGAGGCATGGCGCATATGGTTTAGATATTTTGTGTCGATGGGATATGCCGGATGGAATGAGCTTTGGGAGGCAGTATACAGTTGCTCCAGACATTAAAGGAACTGGAGAAGGCCGCTGAAGGCTTTCACACAAAGGGATATATATTCAAAAAGAAGAGATTTATCGAATCATTATCGGAAGCTCAAACATGACAAGCGCCGCACTTACTAGCAACAGAGAGTGGAATACAAAGGTTGTATCTACAGAGAAGGGAGAGGATAGGGCGCTCCTTATCTCGGCTACGGGGGAACGTGGTATATTTGTGACAGGTGGAAGAAACCTTGGTTTTATCAGGGTTTCGGAAGCCTTGTCCTAGATGTTTCCGTGTGATAAATGTCCGGATTGGCTCCGGATGAGAAAACTTAACAGATATTTTTGCTGATAGGACTAAATGATGAGTTGAAATTGAATCGAAAGATTTGATGGAGAGCTACAGTTAGGTAGTTCTATTTTTTGTGTGCAAAATGAGCCGGGTGAACTTCGTGCCTGCATGAAAAATCATTTGGTGAATGCGCATCAACAAGTGATTTGGTTACGAGGTATATCCAATGCGGGTGGCTCCCGATGGGTGGAAAGGAGTTGAATTTATGATTTTAGAATTTATTGGCAGAGTTTTAAAGGCTATGGTATGGCTTGTGTTGTTCCTGCTTCGGTGTGTACTGGAACTGGCGAAAATGACATTATTGGTGTTTGGGCTAGTTGCAAGAGTATTTCTTGTGTTTGTCAAGGTGGCAGTTGATTAGGAAAGGATTGGTGAACGGATTTGATTTATAAGGGCATGTGTGAATTGGTTGTCAAAAACAAGACAGAAGCGGTGCTGGAGGAGATTAAACAGCGGGGAATTGCTTTTGATGATTTGTTTGTTATCGAGAAGGCAAGGATGCTACAGTTTCAGCCAGATAATAATTCATACAATATTCAGCTATATAGTGCTGTTTGCAAGGCATGTGGAGTTGATACTTCTGATGAGGATAAGATATTTGAAGATTATCAGGTATTTATGAAAAGATATTGGCGATGGAGCAAGAACAGGTTATGGGAAGAAAGGATGGAGGCAGGGCACGATAGGTGTGCCCTGTCATTTTGCTATAGAATATGGTTAAAAACAGGTTTACATCATGATAAAAACTTAGTATAATTTTTTGTATCATAGATGGAGGAAATTACCATGACGAATAATAAGAAAAATAATGGCGGTAGACCGGCTGGAAGGAGAAAAACAGCTAAAATCGAAATTTCAATTGAGCCTAGTGTAAAAGAGGAATTTATGAATTTGATGCGTGTACAAGGAAAAATGGCTTCTGTTGAGATTGGATTATGGATACGGGAATATTTAAAGTGTTATAAAGAAGTTAAATAGGAAAGGGATAATGTAGAAGCTATGAGTTCGTTTATATAACAAAAATAATGATATGGTAAAAGATATATTTTTACTGGACGGAGAAAGGAATATAAAAGATGGAAAAACTTACGAGTTGATGCCGAATGCAAAGATGTTATTATCATCTCTTCGTTCGGTAGGATATACAGAGGAAACTGCAATAGCAGATATTGTGGACAATAGCATATCGAGTGGGGCTAATACGATTCAATTGTATTTTGATTGGGATGATCAGACAATTTTAATAGCAGACAATGGTAAAGGAATGCAAAAAAAGGAATTGTTAGACTCAATGAAAATTGGTTCTTCAGATCCGGGAGTTACACGAAGTGCAAGTGATTTAGGGAGATTTGGTATGGGGATGAAAACTGCTTCATTTTCACTTGGAAAACAACTACTTGTGATTTCAAAGCAAAAAGATGAAATTAATAATGCGGAATGGAATCTTGAATATGTGGAAAATGAAGACAAATGGGAAATATTAATACATTCTGATGAGAAGATAGATACATATATAAAGTCAAAAACTGACAAGATTGAATTTCAAATTGGGATGAAGGCACTTTGATTAGTTTATCTATGTTGGATAACTGATAGATGAAAACAATATGCAAAAATCAAAAGTTAAATTTTATAAGACGGTGGAAAAAGTAAAGAAGCATTTGGCAATGATTTTCCATAGATTTTATAGAAGAAGATAATTTGCAAATATATGTAAATAAGAACTTGCTGGAAGCATGGAATCCGTTTATAAGGCAGAATCCGGCAACAATGGAGTTAGCATGTGAGGAATTATTTGATGGAAAAACGATTGTTTCAATTGAGCCATATATACTTCCTCATAAAACGAAATTTGAGGATGAGGAGGCATTCAAAAAGGCAGGAGGAGCTAAAGATTGGTTGGCTCATCAGGGGTTTTATGTATACAGAAACAGAAGACTTATAGTATATGGTACATGGTTTGGAAAATTCAAAAAGGAACCAGCATATAATTTGGCACGTATAAAATTGGATATGAGTTCAGAGAGTGATTTTGAATGGGGAATAGATATAAAAAAATCAAAGCAACATTACCGGTATCTATAGAAGAAAGCGTAATACAAATTGCATATTTGGCAATAGAAAAATCAGTAGCAGTATATAATTCAAGAGGTGTTTACAATAGGCGGAATACTGGAAACAATACAAGCTTAAAATATGTATGGGAGCAAAGAAAAAATTCATCTGGAAACTATATGTTTTATTTAAATAAGAAACATCCCATGCTTATTAAATTGATGCAGGAGTTGAACGAAGAAACTAAGAAAGAGTTAAAGACGTATCTTTCATTGATAGAGAATTATTCACCGTCAATGTTGAGTGGTGTTATTGCGACAACTAATAGTACAGAAATTAATGATGAAGTAAAAAGTAGAGATTTACTTGCAGTGAAAGAGAAAATAATGGTACTTAAAGAATTGGGGTATGAACAGGAAGAAATTTATGAA
>ENA-OUNI01000906-OUNI01000906.1-human-gut-metagenome-genome-assembly--contig:-NODE-906-length-12842-cov-2.880063_pt1 | contig 12842 bp, 18 predicted proteins | sample MGYA00242499_ERZ504580 | MGnify/ENA primary metagenome ERZ504580 (study PRJEB26092, sample SAMD00036315) | human gut metagenome | host: Homo sapiens | study: EMG produced TPA metagenomics assembly of... | reverse complement strand
CCGCCCGCCACAAGCGTTTCCTTGTTGGCGAGCGCAATCTCTTTGCCCGCTTCAATAGCGGCGAGCGTCGGCAAAGCCCCGCCATGCCCACAATGGCGTTGAGCACGGTATCAGCGCCTTCGCAGCGTGCGCATTCGATCACGCCATCCATGCCGGCGAGCACTTTGGTGCCCGTATCTGCCACACGGCACGCAAATCCTTCGCCGCTTCTTCGTCCACAACGGCGGCCAGCGCGGGGTGAAACGCCCGGATCTGCTCCTCCAGCACATCGATACGGCTGTTGGCTGTGAGCGCGCAAACGGTAAAACCGTTGAGCCGAACGACATCCAGCGCCTGCGTTCCGATCGATCCAGTGGAGCCTAAAATGGATAACCGCTTATACATTAGTATGGCCCTCCTTTCTCTGCCAGGCAGAAGTTTTGTGTGATTTGGCACAGCCAAATTCTGGTCTATTTTCTGACCCTAAAGAACAAAACTTCCAAGGTTGAACATCTCTCTTTTAACTTTATGCGCTATCTCCCTCGTTAGTAGGAAAGCATTGCCGCCAATCGGACGATAAAATAGAGCACTGGCAGCACAAAAAGGCAGCTGTCAAACCGATCCATCACACCTCCATGGCCGGGGATCAGCTTGCCGAAATCCTTCGCGCCATAATTGCGTTTGATGACGGAGCGGATAAATCGCCTAGCATACTGATGATTGCCAGCGCAATCGTGATGAGAATGACAGCCCAATAAGGCAAAAGCAGCCGCTCCTTAACCGCCAAATTAAAAATCAGGAAAACCAGCAGATTAATAAGCACCGCGCCTACAACACCGCCTACGGCGCTTCCCAGGATTTTTTGGGGCTGATCTTCGGCGTCATCTTATGCTTGCCAAACTTGCTGCCGATAAAATAGGCAAACATATCCGTGACCCATGCGCTGCTGATGCCGAACAACACGAATAGCAGGCCGTCCGCCTTTGAATACGCCTGCGGGTAGACCGTATAAATATCCCGCAAAAAAATCATGCAGGAAAAGGCGAGCGGAATCCCAAGGGAAACAAACAACGCGATTGCTACATGCTCAAACCGAGTGATCTCATACTGCGCCAGCATCAGAATGAGCAGCAGTATCGTATAGCCAATCGCCACCAGCGGCACAGGCAAATTGACCCCTGCGGAAATCAGCACCGGCAGCAGCGCCGAAAATGCGACGCTGATCCCCATGATGGCTTTATTCTTCACCTGCGCCACACGCTCAATTTCAAACACGGCTACACCGGAGAGCAGCGCAAGGAAAAGGGAGAAAAACGGCGTATACGTGCACAAAAGCATCGCAATCAAAAAGACGACCACGCCCACGCCGGATAGGATTCTCGTTTTCATTTACAGATCACATGCCTTTCATTGATAAGGCTTCGTCTTGGAAGGAAACACTGGTTTCCCGATAAAGTCTTAATAGAATTGCCCAAAATGCTTGAATGGCTCAAATACCGCCAAAACGACGGTCGCGCCGTTGGTAGCTTTCCAGCGCCTGGTCAAAATCAGCCTCAGTAAAATCCGGCCACAGCACATCGGAAAACCAAAATTCCGCATAGGCCGCCTGCCAGATCAGAAAGTTAGAAAGCCGGTATTCCCCGCTCGGGCGGATAATCAAATCCGGGTCCGGCTGCCCAGCCGTATACAGACCGCCGCCGATTTGTTCCAGCGTAATCTCCTCCGGCTTGATTTTCCCCACCGCCGCCTGCTGCGCAAGACGCTGTACGCTTTGCAGGATTTCCTGCCGGCCGCCGTAATTGACGGCAATATTGACAATCGTTTTCGTCGCGGCGAGGCTCTCCTTCTGCGCTGATTCATCAGGCTGATAATATCGCCCGGCAGGCCCTCCTGGCTGCCGATAAAGCGGATGCGCATGCCGCGCGCCGCATTCTCCTTTTTCCGCTCCTCCGCCTCAAAGAGATATTCACGTAAGAGCTCCATAATAGCGGAGACCTCTTCCGGCGGGCGCGCCCAGTTTTCCGTGGAAAAAGCGTAAAAGGTAATATAACGGATGCCGATATCATTGGCATACTCACAAATCCGGCGAAACACACGAGCCCCTTCCCTGTGCCCTTGCGTGCGCTTGAGGCCGCGTTGCTTTGCCCAACGGCCGTTGCCGTCCATAATAATCCCCACATGCTGCGGGAGCCGCTCCCGATCGATAACGCTCATTCCTCCGCCGCCTTTCCGCCCGCAAACCGCTTGCGAGCAATATTTTCCAGCGTGAAAAAAAGTGATAGTAAAATGCCATCCTGAGGAAAAAGCAGTCTTGCGCCGCCTTCTCCTCAGAATGACAATCACAGCAACGCCAGTGCAACAAGCAGCTGGCGTTCACCCAGATCAGATTTCCATAATTTCCTTTTCTTTTGCCTGAGCAATCGAATCAATTTCCTTCGTAAATTTATCCGTGATCTTTTGCAGCTCGTTTTCGCCGTCTTTCAGATCGTCCTCCGTGATTTCAGAGCCCTTCTTCATCGCCTTCAACTTTTCAATGCAGTCGCGGCGGATAGAGCGGATTGCCACCTTCGCCTCCTCCGCAGTTTTGCCGACCGTTTTTACAAGCTCCTTGCGGTGATCCTCCGTTAGCGGCGGAAAGATCAGCCGCAGCACACGGCCATCATTTTGCGGGTTAATGCCGAGGTCAGAGGTTTGGATCGCCTTTTCAATAGCGTGCAGGGTGGAAGCATCCCACGGCTGGATGGTCAGGATTCGGGCTTCCGCCACGGAAATCGCCGCCATCTGGTTGATCGGGGTCGGCACGCCATAGTAATCCACCTGGATTTATCGAGCACAGACGCATTGGCCCGCCCGGCGCGGATAGAATCATACTCGCCATTTAGAGCGCGAATCGTTTTATGCATGCGCTCATTTGCATTCTCATATACTTGCTTCATCTCCATGGGGGTTAGTCCTCCTTCACGATTGTACCAATATTTTTGCCTAACACGGCGTCTACAATATTATGGGGATTGTCTAAATTGAATACCAGAATGGGGATGTTGTTATCCTTGCAGAGGGAGGCTGCCGTGCTGTCCATCACATTAAGCCCCTTCTGGAGGATATCAAAATGGGAGAGCGTATCGAACTTCACCGCATCATGAAACTTGTTGGGATCGCGGTCATACACACCGTCACATTTGTCGCCTTGAAAATGATATTTGCATCGATCTCCGCGGCGCGCAGAGCGGCCGCCGTATCTGTGGTGAAGAAGGGGTTGCCGGTGCCGCAGCCGAAGATGACGACACGGCCCTTTTCCAGATGGCGGATAGCACGGTTGCGGATATACGGTCCGCAATCTGCTGCATCGCGATCGCCGTCTGCACCCGCACGGGCACCGCCAGCTGCTCCAATGCATCCGCAAGGGCGAGGGAGTTCATCACCGTGGCAGCATGCCCATATGATCTGCGCGCGTACGATCCATTTCGCCGCTGGAACGGCCGCGCCAAAAATTGCCGCCGCCGACGACCAGTCCGATTTCAACGCCCATGTCAGAGCATTCCTTCACGGCCTTACAGATGTTTTGCACCGTATCAAAATCGATACCATGGCCCTGAGGACCCGCAAGCACCTCACCGCTGAGTTTTAAAAGGATGCGCTTATATACTGGCTGCATCGTAAAACCTCCGATATTCAGTTTAGGGTGATCCTTATCACAGCTATTTTACTGCATTCGGCGCGCCGTGTAAAGAGAAAAAGAGGAATCTCCCTGCGCGAACAGTAGCTGTATACTATTATATATTGGAAAGGCCTCCGAATCTGTTAAAATCAAAGCGTAAGCTAGGCAGCGGGAACCGGAAGGGCTTCCGGTCTAAAAAGCGCTTGAAGATTTGAAATGGGCCGCCGTGCTGGACGAGCTCTATCCCGCTAGAATCAGCAAAACCGCTAGACTGCCAGATCCCCCTCGCCCGAGGCCCTTGCCAAACAGAGTTCAGTTAGGTATGATGAAGGGGAACGCTCCGCTTTTTACATAAATCCAACATTAGTATGGAAAGGATGGCCTGCATCATGACACAGCTTGAAACCATGCAGCACGCAAAGCAATACCTCGACCAGCTCTCCAACGGCACCGACCCAATCACGCAGGAGCACTCAAACGGGACGATCCATTGGCAACGGAGCGCCTGCAAAAATGCTTTGCCTATGTATCCGGCATTCTGAGCCAGGTCATTGCGAACGGGGGCCAAATTTTGGCCCGCCACCCTAGCAGGAAGCTCCCATTTTCCCTTTCAGAAGAGGCTCTCGCACAGGTGGCCATTTCTGAAACCCCCATTCCCATTAAAGCCTTTGCGGCAAATGTGAATGCCCGCATCGATCCGCAAGCCTCCCGTCCTCTCTCGCCGGTAGCCGTGACCAATTGGCTGGTGGAGAAAGGCTATCTTACGGAAATCACGCGCGCACAAAACAAGCGCATGCGCGTTGCATCCCCGCTCGGCCAATCAATCGGCATCATAAGCGAAGAGCGCGTTAGCCGCACGGGCGTGCCCTTTATGCTAAATCTATATCATGAAAAGGCGCAGCGCTTTTTGCTGCTACATTTGCAGGAGATCACCGCAGAACAGCACGAGCATCCAACCCCTGCGGAAACCCTGTAAAAGCTGTGTGCAGAGAAGGGGACTGTTGCAAAATGAAATATTTTTCAACAGTCCCCTCGCCTTTGATTGGAGTTGACAGATGTTGATATCTCCAGTATAATAGAAGTAGAACAAATGTTCTTATATGCTTTTGCCGCCTATGTTAGGCGGCCTTTTTCATTGAAAAGGAGGGATTTTGATGCAATATCTTTATTTTGTCTCCGGGCAGGCAGGCAGCAGCGTCCATGAAACGCTCTGTTTGCTGCGGGATATTTATCGCTTACAGGCCAGCCCTTCTATTTATCATAGCGCAGATGGGAATGACGGCGCAGAGCCGAGCATCTGGCGGATTAATCCCGCCGCACTGGCTCCATCCGTTGCTTCCCACCCCGCGGCCTTGGCCTTATAAAATGGTCTATCTATACAAACCCGCATATGAACGGGAAAAACAGCTGCGGGAGGCCGGCATTCCCTTCCCCGTTGCCCTGCGCCACATCCTATGCGATCTTTATGCGTTTCGCGGTTGGGAGGGGCAGGCCGACCTGATTTTGCAGGAACATTCGCCGCAGGCGCTGCCATGCGCCTTGCCGAATATATCTTGCAAAGCGAGGGCTATGCGGAGGAAACCATTTGGTAGAATTGAGGCGCTGCTATCGAAAGGATGGTTTATCATGTCACAAATCAAAACCTATCAGCATTTTGTCTTTAAGCTGCATACCCAACGCCTGAAAAAGGCGGGATGGTCACTTTCCTGACCCTTGCGGATGCAAGGCGCAACGGGGAGTTGGTTGCGCTTGCCGACAGCACGCTGCTGCGTTTCATGCAGGAACTCCAAGGCGTGGCAAATCGGGCGGAACGCATCTATACGCTGAAAACAAAGCTGCGCGCGCTCCGACAGTCCCCATCCTCTCCCGCCGTCCGACGGGAAATCCAGCAGGCCTATGACCGGCTCGACCAGCTCCAATTCCAACCGGATTACCTCTGCCTGGTGATGGATTCCATCGCCGATTACCACAGGGCAAACAAAGGTTTTACCGTCAATGGGATTCCATTTGTGCGGCTGCTTGGCACAAACGGGGGTGTGAAAACCTCTACGATCGTTTATGTCAACCAAGCGATTTTCCCAGCGCTGATAGAACGGCTAGATAATGGCCGCGATCCAGCCGTTCCGCTCGTCCCAGCCAAACTGGAAGCTTATCGCGCGCTTGCTTGCAGCGGTAGTACGCCCGTTTCCGCCCCACGCGGCGTTCTGGTGGTTGAGGACTGCGTTACACACTTTTCCGCCGATGTTATCCGCATTGACGATCAAGCGCCGGGCGAGCCCAACTTGACGCTGGAACAAAATGCCCCCGTTGAGCTAATCGACAGCGACGGCTACGGCTGATTTCTCCTTCGTTGAGCAGGCAGTGGAATGCGGAGCTTGGCGGAGAAGGGCCGCTCAGCGGCTTCTGCATCCGCAACGCCTGGTGCAAAGGGATGCTGTTTTGCTTTGACTTCCATCAATTTGCGCACAAGATTGCCGGGAGCTATCTTGTGCAGGATATTTGGGGCGATACGAAGGATATCCGGGAGATAGACGTCATCCTAACAGCCTCTATGCTCAAGCTGTGGAATTGCTATCAAAGCTGCCAGGATTATCTTGAAAATTGCCGCAAGCACCACTATTGCTTCAGCGTGACCAAGGCGTGCCCGCAAAAGCTGGAGTCGGAGCGAAATTTGAACTATCAGTTTCTTCAAAGCTACCGGCTTACACACGAACAGCTGGAAACGCTCATCCGCCCGACTATTACGGAAATCGCCGATGTGCTCGGAGGAGATTGGCGCAAAAGCCTGCTTTTTTTGAAGGGGACCGAACTGAATGAAGAAAACGCCCTGCAAGGAGGGCTGAACTTTGCAAACGCTTTGATGGCAGATGCGCGATTGATCTGTGATCCGTTTATCCAGGCAAAAATTCGGCAGATGATTACAAAGCGGATCGAGGCGGCAAAAATCGGCGTCATCCGTGTCCATGGCAATTTTTCCATCGTCAGCGGAGATCCCTACGCGCTGTGCCAAAGCATATTCGGCCTTCCGGTAACCGGGCTGCTGCGCGCAGGCGAGGCCTATAACCGCTATTGGAACGATCAAAAGGCGGCGCGCGTCGTCTGCTTCCGTGCGCCCATGACCTGCCACAATAATATCCGCCTGCTCTGCATGCGGGATACGGAAGAGATGCGGGATTGGTACCGCTACCTGACCACCGTGACGATTTTTAACGCCTGGGACACCGCCGCTCACGCGCTCAATGGCCTGGATAAAGATTCGGACAGCTGCCTTCTCACTGATAACCCCATTTTGGTGGAAAACACGCGAGAAGATCCCGCCATCCTATGTATCCAGCGGCGGGCAGAAAAAAGGCGAGTGACACAAGCGGATTTGATCCAAGCAAACATTAACAGCTTTGGAGATGAAATCGGCGCAATCACCAATCGCATTACCTCCATGTTTGAAGTACAGGCCCGCTTTGCCCCGGGGAGCGAGGCCTATCAAACGCTTGATTACCGCATCAAATGCGGCCAGCTGTTCCAACAAAATGCCATTGATAAAGCAAAGGGGATTCTGGCAAAGCCTATGCCGAAAGAGTGGTATAGTCCTTCCTCCCTGCGATGCTCCGAAGGCGATTCGCCAGAGCAGGAGCGACGCAAGGCGCATCTGCGGGAGTTGCTGGCAGATAAAAAGCCCTATTTTATGTGCTACCTCTATCCGCAGGAGCGAAAGCGTTACCGCGCCTATGCCGATCACGCAAACACAAAGTGCTTGATGGAATTCGGCATTTCGCTTTCAGAGCTATCCCAAAAACACATCCGCTCTCCGGAGGAATGCGCCTTTTGGGAGGAATACCAACGCCGCATGCCGCTCGGCACCGCCCCCTGCCTGCTCAACCGGCTGTGTTGGCGAATGGAGGCGGAATTTGACTCTCTGCTCAAGCACCGGACAAAACGGGCTGCCTTTGACCATACCCTCCTGAAAAGCGGCGTTTATTGCAGCAGCAGCCGGAAAAAGGCTATCTCTTCCCTCTATGAAACGTATGCGCGGGAGGTGCAGCAGTTCAAAAGCCGAAGCGCCAACACCTACATCCGGGAGGAAGATGCGGCCCGCACGCGGGAATTTCTGCTCGATCAATTCCGGCGAGAAAGCGCCGCATTGTGCCCCAATGAAGCGGAATTGTGCGATATTCTCATTGACCTGTGCTATTGCGACAACCGCTCGAAACAATTCGTCTGGGATTTATGCGGGCATGTGATTCTCCGGAACCTGCTGCAAAAAAATGGTGGTATCATCCATTATCCGGCTGCGGATGCAGCGGGAGAGATCGTATATCGCGGCCGGCGCTTCTCCCTAAAAAGCCAGCAGATAAAACTTTAGGAAAGAGGATGAGGAACCATGGAACTGATTCTCAACGAGCATGCTTTTGCACAGCAGGCAATCGCCTGTGGAACGGTTGGAAAAAAACCGGCGCAGACCTTGGGCTGCATTTCCCGTTACCTCTGTTATGAGGGCTATGAGAAGCCACAGATTGAGGAAACGCTTCACCGGTTTATGCGGGAGAACTACGCGAATTATCACGCCGTGCAATGGAGCGCGGCAATCGAGCACATTTCCTCCCGTGCGGACAGACGCCCCCTCTTACAGGCCAATCAGATTGAAATCACCCAAGAGGAGCTTGCAAGCATCCGGGCGCTCGCAAGCCAGCCTCTGGAACGGCTTTGCTTTACACTGCTATGCCTTGCAAAATATGCTCAACTCATTAACCCGGCCAACGATGGCTGGGTCACGCAGAAATGGAGCGCTATTTTCCGCATGGCCCATGTGCAGGCGGGAAAGGAGAGGCAGGCTGCCATGCTGCATACCCTGCGGGAAAAAGCTGATCGCATTCAGCCGCGGCGTGGATAACCTCCATATCCACGTATTATTCTTTCGCCCGGCCTCACAAACGGCCTGCGCGCTCGATGACCTTCGGGAGCCTGGGCTTTTCTATCTCTCGCTGCAAGGGGAACGGATCATCCGCTGTGCATGCTGCGGGAAACTCCTTAAGCCCAAAACAAACAATCAAAAATATTGCCCGGACTGTCGGGCGGAAATGAATTTAAAAAGACGCTCGCACGCTATCACGCCGCTACTTTTTGATTCAGAACGCACCTGATTGTGCCCCGGAACCCGCGTAGCTGCTAGGGTTTCCGGGGCTTTTTATTTTTGTGCTGCAATTTCTATTGTGGTAGGGGAACGGGCAAAAGCCCCCCTTCCGTTTAAACCATATTCTCATCTTAAAAACAAGGCGGTGAATTTCCTTTGAGTCTTACACAACGAGCCCGGTATAAACAGACCATCATTGACCTCCTGCAATCCTCCCCGGCGCTCACGCAGGCTTTGGCCGCAGGCGATGCAAATGCAGACGCGGAAGTGGCAAAGCAGCGTATCTTTCCATACCGCTTTACCGCATTCCCGTTGCAGGAGCCTGATTGCTGTATCAGCGTTGATATTGCCACCTCCAAAAGCAGCACATCCAGCATTCGTACCCATCAAATCTACATTTGGATCTGTTGCAACAAAGCGCTGTTTCCCGGCGGAGCATATGAAACGCTTGCGGACACACTCGCATCAGAGACAGACCATCTTCTGAACGAAAGCACAAATTTCGGCATTGGACGCCTACAGTGGGAAGCATGCAGCTCTATGAGCCACGCCAGAATATTACGGCTATGTCCTGCAATATTCGGCCTCCGACTTCAGCCGCAAAAGAGGCTGACCGCACACTTTTCTTCTATACCCAATCAGAGGAGGTTTCACCCCATGACGCGTCTCAACGAGTTGGATTTGCTCAGCCCAGCGCCCTATCCGCTCGCCCGGGTGGGCCATGTAATCGCGCCTACCCTGCGGCAAGTTGCCGCCCTCGGCTATGAAACCTACAACGCCTATCTCTCGCTGTTATCCCTGCATGCCGAGCAACTATTTGCGGCCTCCGGTCTGCCGGATCCCGGTGGGGCCAACGCGTTCCATACGCTGATCGGGAATCAGGAGCTACGCGCGCTTTTATGCGCTGCCTTTTCCTTTTTCCTGGTGGAAGACGCCGTGTTTTCACAGGCGCACAGCGCCCTTCTCTGTATGGCGGAAGGCATCCGGTGGGCATCATCCATGAAGCGAATTATGAAGACGTATGCGATTGTATCCTTCAGCGCAATCATGTAGATAGCGCCCAACCCAACCGTAAACAGTTCCGCAACGACAAGGCGCGTGAAATCTATGAGAAGCTACAGCGTGCCAAAAAAAATCACCGCAGCAGGCGAAGGAGAAGCAGGCGGATGCGAGCCTGCCCAACCTCATTTCCGCGCTGTGCGTTCAACATAACAGCATCAATATGTGCAATGTATGGGATCTGACGGTTTATCAGCTTTACGATCAATTCCTGCGCCAGAGCTACCTGAACCAGGTGAATATCCACGCGATGAATTACGCGGCTGGGGCGGCGAATTCGACCCCAACGACTGGTATAAAAAGCTATAGGCAGCCTACCCGCCTATCACGGCCGTTTGGCCGTTTAGGATAAAATTTAGAAATTAACGGAGGTAACACAACATGAGCAACCATGTAAACCCGAATATGTCCAACCGCGAGGTCGCGGATTTTACGCTGGTGGATTTTAAGACAAAGCAGCCTTGGCTCAACGTCGATTTCGCCAACGTTACCACAACGGAAATGGCGGCAACCCGCGTGCTTGCAAAGGGCGGCCGCGGCGCAGCGCCGCGCGTGCCCTTCGATGGCGAGCGCACCTGCACCATGAAGGTTGACACGCAGATCACTCCCATGAAGCTCTTCGCCATGCTGGCAGGCACAGAAATCCTCACTAGCGGCAAAGTATTCACCCGCGAGCGCCTGACGCTGGCAGCGGGCAAGCTGACACTCTCCGAGGAGCCGGTCGCCAATTCCGTAACAGTCTACAAGGCGGATGACGACTGCGGCGCAGCTATCTCTGCCACAGTGGCAGAAAAAGCCGCTACCATTGAGGATGGCTCGGATGGCGATGAATACATCGTTTACTACATGGCCAACAAAGAGCAGGGCATTCAGATTGTCAAATTCAAGAGCGACGTTTTCCCGAAGGCCTACACCGCTTATGGCGAAACGCTCTACAAGACGGAGGACGACGAGCTGCTGCCGATGAAGCTCGTGATCCACAAAGCCGTTCCGCAGGCGGCATTCAGCCTTGCGCTGAGCAATACGGGCGACCCGAGCACCCTTTCCATGACCTTCGACCTCTTTGCCGTGGATGGCAACGACTTCCTCGATATGCAGCTCATCGAGGGTTAATCAAAAATCTGCCTTTTCCTCACTTCTTCTTTTTGCATTTCCTCCAAAGCGTTCGGGCGGCATTGCCGCCCCGAAGCCATCTTCAAAAAGCCCTCTTTTTACGGCTGGAACAGGCATTCCTGCCGTAAAAAGGGTGCTTTTACCCTCCATCAATCCGCGCCCTATTCCCCTACCATGCTCACCCAATAAAAAACAATCGCAAAGGAGACGACGATCATGCGAAAAAAGCTCACCAATGCGCAGGTAAAAAACTCACGGCGCTGCGTCCCGCCGGATGCGTTAGTATTCTCTACCGCTGCGGAGAGGATGAAATTCCGGTTCAGCTCAAAAACACATTGAGCCTTGCGGATACCTCCGCTTTTATCGACCGCGTCGCGCTGGCTTCCTTCACAGCAGAGGGCGATTATATTCCAGAATACCAGGAGGTAATGATGTTTGGCGCAGTCCTGCAATTTTTAAGCAATGTGCCCCTACCGGAGCTAAAAGAGCCGGAAACCGAGCGCAAGCTTCTGGACCTTGCGAAATTACAGGAGATGATGGATGCTATGGACCTGCTCACCCGCATCCGCGCCATGTATAATTCCAAGGACGAAGACGAACGCCGGCTCTGGAAGCTTTTTGACCGGCTGGAATGCATGGTGCTCGAAAAACTTGAGTTCCTCCGGCAGCAGGCAGCAGGCAAATCAAAGCTAGACAGCGTGTTTGAAAGCGCGGCCCGTCTGCTCGATCAATGGGAAGGGGCGTTCGACGGCATCGACCTGCATGCCTTTGCCCAAAGGCTTTCTCAGTTAGAATCAATTGATGAGAAAAAAACTCGTGGCAGCGGTGTTGGAGCATTCCGCACAACAGACGAATGAGCCGGCAATGCCAAATTAAAATGAGCCAAAAACGCCTATCTTAAAAAAGGATGTGATCCTGTTTGAATAACGATACGGCAAAGATCGTTTTGCAGGCCGATCTTTCCAAAAGCGCCGCAGCCATCGCAAAGCAACTCCCGAAGCTCTCCGATGAAATTGCGCAGCGCGGCAAACTAAAAATCCAGGCAGTTATCGACCCCGCATCAATTCAGGAACAGGCGATGAGCGCTATGCGGCAGGCGCAAGGCCTGCTATCCGGCCAATCTCTCTCACTCTCCGTGGCGCTGGATACGGACAGGCTCGTTTTATCCGATCAACTAAGCGCCTGGATGCAAAAAAATTCAGCCGAAGCAGAGCAGTTTCAAGCAAAGCTCAACCGGCTGCGGGAAAGCCTTGACGGATTATCCAGCGTGCAAGGCCTTATCTCCCTGGGCGGGAAGCTCAGCGCCGCCTCAAGCGGCAGTGCAGGTAATGAAATGTTTGCCTGTGCCGCATAGTAATATGCGGCAGAGAAAGCAGCTGTATCGGTTAAAGGCCAGCAGTGGTTCAGACCGAGGAAAGGCCGGCGGCGGCAACGCCCCCGGAATCCGTAGAGACTGTAACGGCCGCAGTGGCAACATTGGGGCCTGAGCTGCTCCCCTCCCACCGGGGAGGGTGAAGATCCAGTCCGTACTCGCACAATAACACCATGAAATGCGAGAGGCAGGCTGAAAGACCTGTCCGCCATGATGAGAGAGCCCGATGGAAGCCCTGTGTGAGAGCAGAGGCTACCCGCTCTAAAAGCAACGCAAAACCCGGCTTAATGCTGAAATCGTCAACGACACAGCGGAAGTGACGCAGCGACAGCTCATTCTGATTCATCATCTCAGAGAGCTTTTGAACCTCTGCCTCATTTTCAGAAATCCTGCAAACCCGTCTAATACTTTCCCTCCTCTGCAGATAGCTCGATTCCGTACATCACCTCTTCTTCCACATCTTGATAGCACACAGACATCCGAACAACTCGATAACTTGCTGTCTTCATTTTTGAACTCTCCTTTATCTTTTG
>ENA-OUNI01000904-OUNI01000904.1-human-gut-metagenome-genome-assembly--contig:-NODE-904-length-12861-cov-2.200644_pt1 | contig 12861 bp, 15 predicted proteins | sample MGYA00242499_ERZ504580 | MGnify/ENA primary metagenome ERZ504580 (study PRJEB26092, sample SAMD00036315) | human gut metagenome | host: Homo sapiens | study: EMG produced TPA metagenomics assembly of... | reverse complement strand
CATAATAAGGAAAATATTCCGAATAACCAAAAAGGAGTTGATGTTACTTGAATTTATCACAAATTCGCACGTTTACAAGCTTTAAAAAAACATCTGGAAACTTTTCGTAAAAATCACCCGAAATTTCCTTCTTTTTTGAACGCGGTGTCTCATAACGCTTTGGAAGAAGGCACAGTGATCGAAATCAGCGTCACATCGCCTTCCGATAAAAATTATGTTACAAACATAAAATTGAGGCAAGATGATCTGGACTTTCTTCGCGAACTGCAGTCTCTGAATTCCAAATCATAATTTCCCGGCGAAGGTCGCACATCAGCAAAAACCGGAAGCGCCAAAAGGCACATTCCGGTTTTTGTTTTATCTGTTTTATTTATTTCGCTATTTTCAGATTTTCATACCGTTTCTCGATAAACTGATCCGGGAAATACTCATCTAACTTTTCAGCGATAATCCCGTTTCCTTCTTTTCCTTCCTGACGTTCTCCGTAACGCGCCAAAGCGGCAAATGACAGCGCCATATCCGCCGTCAGAACAACAAGCAGCAAGGAGCAGATGATACGTCCCGCCTTTTTCGGCAATCGTTCGATCTGTCTTGACAAAAACGGGTAAACCGCTTTCATCCAGATAACGGCGGCAAATCCCCAGAAGAAACAATACAACAGGTTAATTCTTCCTCCCAGATTAAACGGGATCTTACTATAATCCCAGAACACTGTTCCAAAGGCAATCTCCGTAAAAACACTGCATATGTATTCATATGCGCCCCCGAGTATTGTTCCGAAAAGGAATATAAACCAATTACTCTTATCACGGTATCTATATAAAATCCATGTCAGAAGCGCACATGCAATTCCCCACACGATACTGAACTGACCAAACACAAGACTGCTGCGGCTCATAAGACGCCCGGTTGTAATAAGGCAGAATATCGTCTCTACTATATCCCCGATAAATGCTCCGATGATAAACAGACTCGCCAGTTTAAAAAATCCGCATCCTTCCGCAAATTTTTCTTCCTGTTCAGCATCTTTTTCAGTCTCAATATTCGGAAATGCCTTTACCAGTCTTTTCTGGATCCGTTTTGTCAGAGCGTTTTCAAGAAATTTAGACGTTTTCTGCAGCTCTTCCGTAATCTGCTCGATCCGACCTTTTCTTTCTTTTCAATTCAAGAACCGCAATTCCCGAACCGAGACCATCCGCAATAAGCAGGCCTAAAAGCACCCATAAGATCACTTCTCCGATCAAACGGGGTATCATATTGACAAGACCGCAAAAAACGGATTCAGGAAGTAGATCATCAGTACACTGCACACGCCCCATAAAGCAGATACCCGCAGACAAATGTAACCGTCCAGATGAAATTTCTGATCTGAATAATCCCACCACTTTTTATGCAGTATCTTTTCCATCAGCCTTCCCGTAATATATTCTACGAACGAAGTAACGATCATTCCGCCGATAAAAGAAAGATCAGATTTTCTTTTAATTCCGGCAAAAACACCGCCACCGCCACCGCTCCCGTTCCGTAGATCGGGCAGAGCGGTCCCGCGATAAATCCCCTGTTGACAAACTTGTGCCTGTTAACCGCCGCAACGATGACCTCGCCGCACCATCCGATAAATGAATAATAAAAAAGATCCATGCCAGTTCATATATTGTGTTTACCATATTTTCTCTTTTGAATTCCTTTCCCGCACATCTTTTTGCAAAGACGCAGTTTCAGATGCACCTTCGATAAAATAATCCCCCCGGACACGGTTTTATACGAGACACTCACTCCTGCCCGGGAGGCGCCGCTTTATGTGATGCGTTCTTTTCTATCCGAGCACATCTTTATACAGGGCATGTTTTTCCAATGCCTCCGTGATTTTGACCATATCGGACAGATCTCCGATCATGATAACGCCTGCAAGGCGGTTGTTTAAAAAGTAATATTTACTGTATCTTCCTTTTCCCATATCTTTAAATTCTGCCGTCTTATAAAGCAGATTCGGATTTTTCCCGTTATCTCCGGCTGCGAAAAGAGCCGTGTTCATCCCATGGAATGTCAATGTCGGAGCTGTCGCCGCATACTCAATCTGATCCCCTGCCGCATTTGCGCCCGCGATACGTCCCTGTTCGGAAGCCTCCGGCCAAACAGCATAGTTTGCCCCGTTAAATTCCGCACAGTCACCGCATGCATATACGTTCGGAACACTCGTTCCATCCGTTCGTTCACTTTAACGGCACGGTCCGCATCAAGTCCGATCTCCTTAGCCAATGCTGTATTTGCACGCACTCCCGCCGATACAACGACAACTTCCGCAGGAATCACCTGACCGTCAGACAAGCAGACTCCCGATACATGTCCGTCTCCTTCCACTGCTTCCACGGAAACGCCCGTACTGATCTTCACACCGCTCTTTTCGGCGAACATCCTCAAAATGTCCGAAGCGTTCTCGTCAAGCTGACGTCCCATAAGAATCGGAGCAGCTTCTAACACTTGTACATCAATCCCCGCTTTTTTCAGTTCCCAGGCAGCTTCCAGACCAAGCACACCGCCTCCGATCACAACCGCTTTCGCCGCATGTTCCATCATTTTTTCCAGTTTTTCCACATCTGCAAGGCGGCGGATCGCAACTACTTCCGGCAAAGAACTTCCTTCGATCGGAGGTATAAAGCACTCGCTTCCAAGTGCATAGATCAGTCTCGTGAAATGCACTTTCTCTCCGCTTTCAAGAATCACTTCTTTTTCATTTACATCGACAGACGCCACTTTCTTTCCTAACATTTGGAACACTTTGTTTTCTTCATACCATGACGGATCTACGATCGCGATCTGATCCGCGCTCAATCCTGCCACGATCGACTTTGTCAGCATCGGACGGTTGTATGCCGGATACTCTTCATCAGAAATGATCGTAACAGCTCCCGTTTTATCACGTTCTTATCGCCTTGGCAGCGTTAAATCCTGCCGTTCCGTTTCCGAGGATAACATAATATTCTTCTGTATTATTCAAAACGGCGCTTTCTTCTGCTTCAACTTCTATAAAATTCTCTTTTCCGACTCCGCACACCGGACATATCTCGATCGAAGAATCGAAAATTTCTCCGCAGACAAGACATTTCACAAGCGTTCTGGCGCCTTTTTTCTTCGGCTTTACAGGTTCTTTGTTCTGCACGATGCACCCGAACTGATATCCGTACTCATAAGCGCTCACAAGATCCGCTTCCGATGGTTTAAACCGAACGCGGAATCCTTCCGATACTTCATTTTCAGTTGTTTCAGACGCTGCGTAATATTCGGCACTCCTTCTCCGCTCCAACCGTAGCTTCCGAATGCGCCGGCATATTTTCCTCCGTGAGTAGCCGGAAACATTGCAAGTGTAAGATCCCATATCGGCTTGAGCGCTTCTCCGACAATCGTAGGAGTTCCAAGCAATATTCCGTCCGCAAACAAAAGTTCTTCGTTCACTTTCTCTGCGTCTGCCTCAACCATGTCATAAGACCTGACGTCGATATCGCCGCTGTCTTTGACTCCTTCCGCGATTTTTCCGCAAGCATCTTCGTGTAGCCATATGCGCTCACATACGGGATAATAACTGTTTTTTTCTCATTCGGATTGACCACTGTCGACCATTCTCTGTATTGCTTCATAACCTGTCTGATCCGATCTCCTACGAGAACCGGTCCATGCCCCGTACAGATCATGGAAATATCCATTGTTTCAACACGGTCGAGAGCTTTAAGCATAAAAGGTTTGAACGGTCCGATAATGCAGTCATAATAATATTTCAAAGCACTTTGATAATCCGCCTCATTTTTAATCTCACTTGATACGACTTCCGGGAGACAGTAATGTGCACCGAAAGAATCACATGTTACAAGAATCTGTTCTTCCTCAATAAAAGTGTACATCGTATCCGGCCAATGAAGATTCGGAACAAACAAAAACTCAAGCGTCTTATTTCCGATCGTCATCTTCTCTTTATCCCTTGCCGGAATGCCGACAAAATCCCGGTTTACGATCTCTTTCAGGAAACCGAGCGCACATCCCGTAGCGATCACCTTCATCTGCGGACTATAATCGAGAAGGCGTTCTACGCTTCCGGCATGATCCGGCTCTGTATGACTTACAACAAGATAATCGATTTTCCGAATGTCGATCACTTCTTGAAGATGTTCCAAATATTCGTCAAAAAACTTCGCTTTTGCAGTCTCGAAAAGAACTGTTTTGTCCCCCGCCTTCATCACATAAGAATTATAAGTTGTACCGAATTCCGTATACATGATAATATCAAATACTCTGAGTTGATCGTCAATAATACCTGTCCAATAAAAATCATCTCTTAATTTCAAACTTTTCATTTTCTGCCTCCTCTTTTTCTTTTTTATGAAACTCCGTTTTTCTTGCAAATATCCGCCAGACAGCACTTCTCGCAGTACGGCTTTGTCCTTGCCGTACACACATCCCGCCCGTGGAAGACAAGCCTGTGACAGAAATCGCTTCCCTCCTGAGGAGGAATGATCTTCCACAATGCCATCTCGACCTTTTCGGTTCTTTTATCCCATCTACGAGTCCGATCCGGTTTACAAGCCGGATACAATGCGTATCTGTCACAATCGCAGGTTTCCCGAACACATCACCCATGATAAGGTTTGCGCTTTTTCTTCCGACTCCCGGAAGTTTCATCAGCGCGTCAAAATCATCCGGCACTTTCCCTTCATACTCATCCCGGATCATCTTCATACAGCCGCTGATATCGCGCGCCTTGCTTCTGCCAAGACCGCACGGACGCACAATTTTCTCAATCTCATCTACATCCGCTTCCGCCAAAGCTTCCACTGTCGGATATTTTTCATATAACCCTTCCACCACTACATTGACACGGGCATCTGTACACTGTGCCGCAAGCCGCACACTGACAAGCAGTTTCCATGCCTGATCATAATCAAGCGTACAGCCGGCGGACGGATATTCTTTTTTCAGCCGCTCGATCACCTGTAACGCACGCTGCTTTTTTGTCATCTTTGGTATCCCTCCGCTATCACTTCTCATCCATATGTTTTCTCAGTTCGGCAAGAGCTTCTGAAAATCTTTTTGACACAGCCGTCGGATTGCCTTTCAAATGTCTTGCTGCACGGATATAGCTTCTGTCTGTTCTGTCGTGCATCTTCGTCATCTCCCGGGAAATATTTTTCTTGATCTTCGCATATTCTTCCCGTTTATCTTCGCCGATCAATTCGTCAACCTTTGATGTAAATTCTTCCTTCATCAACAGTTCCGCCCTCTCCGACAATCTTGCAAGAAGACGCTGTCTCTCTTCGCGCCTTGCATGAACACGCGCCAGATATTCTTCTTTGCGTGAATTGATTTGTTCGCGGCGTTTCTTCTTTTGAACTTTGATCTCTTCTTTGTATCCCTCTACCATTTCTTCTGCGCGCTGACGGTAACTGTCCATATGCTCTTCTGCCAGTTTTTTGTAATCTTCCGCCATTTCTTCCGCACGTCCGCGGTAATCCTCTACATGTTCTTCTACACGCCTGCGATAATCTTCTACAAACTCACCTGCGCGCTGTCGATAATCTTCCACAAACTCACCTGCGCGCTGTCGATAATCTTCCACAAATTCTTCAGAAGCGACTTTTAATTTCTCCTGTATCTTCCTGATCTGTTTTTTGCTTTCTTCAAGCTGTGCAAGAATCCGCTTCAGATCCATCGCATCATTAAACGACTGCGTCACATCGACCGCCGCCGCAACAGTCAGCACAAATGCGATACCCTCCGCAATAATCGTCGGAATCTTCAGCACCGCTCCCTCGATCGGTACATGAACAAACTTAACAAGTAAAACGGAAAACAATCCCCACCCCAAAGACGAGGTAAGACAAATATATCCGTTCAGATTAAATTTCTGATTGCTGTAATCCCAGTATTTCACATTGAAAAGTCTCTCCATAACCGCCCCTGTAACGTATTCCAACAGCGTTGCTCCAACCATGCCGAATAAAAAGATCAACGGAATACTGTCTCTGACTCTGATCGTACTGATCAAGACCGCAAGCGCTCCGAATCCATAGATCGGCAGCATCGGCCCGTACATAAATCCGCGGTTTACCCAGCGGCGTTTCCGCACAGAAACAAAGCAGCATTCCCATACCCAGCCGATAAAACTGTAAATGAAAAAGAACAATACCCATTGTGTCAGATGATATGACTGCATGTTTATTTCTCCTCAATCGCTGTAATCAGGTCAACTCTTCTTTGATGACGTCCTCCTTCAAACTCAGCGTCAAGCCATGTCTCTACGATCATTTTCGCAAGCTCCGCTCCTACCACACGAGCTCCGAACGCCAGGATATTACAGTTATTGTGCACTCTTGCCATCTTTGCCGTAAACGGCTCGCTGCAAACCGCGGCGCGGATTCCTTTTACTTTATTTGCCGCAAGAGAAATTCCAAGACCTGTTCCGCAGATCAGGATTCCCTGTTCAACCTCGCCTGCTGCCACTGCTCTTGCCACGATTTCCCCGTAGACCGGATAATCACAGCTCTCGCTTGAATTTGTTCCGTAATCTACTACTTCATGTCCTTTTTCTTTCAGGAAACTAATGATTTCCGCCTTTAATTCTAATGCTGAATGGTCATTTCCGATTCCGATCTTCATATTCTTCTCCTTTTCTTTTCCACTTTATTTTATTTACATGCTTCTTTACAATAAAATTGATTTCTCTATCATCATAACAAATCCGGCGCTGTGATTCAATAAACCTAATTTACAAAACGCTCTTTAGAAAGCCGGTTCTGTCAAACAATTTTTATAAAAATATTTCCTCAAGTTGTTCCGGTTTCCCGCGCGATAAGTCGCATCCGCTTCTGTTTCCGGTTCGCCCCATACCGCATGAACACAATCCACTCCCGCATTGAGCGCATGCCATATCTGAAGCGCTGTCTCCGATATAGACGGTTTCTTCTTTCCGCGCTCCTGACAGTTCCATATATTTCAGCAGCGGCTGTGCCGACGGTTTATGCTCTTTCGTGTCATCGGCACATATGCATATCGAAAAATATTTTCGTATCGGAAGCTGATCAAGAACAAGCTCCAGTTCCTCGCGTGTTCTTGATGTTACGACACCAAGCGTACTTCCTTTTTTCTCCAGTTTTTCCAGAAGTTCTTCTATTCCGTCAAAAATGCGGATCATATCGATGTTCTTCTCTTCATTTGCCACCCACATTTCGACTGCGCCCGGGATTTTTTCTTCTTCCACCCCGAGAAGATGCATATTTTTCACAGATGTATTAGCCAGCACAAACTTCAGATCTTCTATCTCGTACCGCTCTCCTTTTACCGTCATGAGCATCTCCTGCAATGAATATAATATGCAGTCTCTCGTATCGATCAGTGTTCCGTCCACGTCAAAGACAATATGTCTGTATTTTGCCATTCCTATACCTCCCGCTGTCTTCTCAAATCTTTTTTCTTCTTTCTTTTTTCGTTTTTCAGGAAATTCCTCTCATCGTAAGCTGTATCCTCTTCTTTTTCATATCCACGCTCATCACCTTTACATCCACAACGTCTCCGACGCTCACTGCCTCAAGGGGATGTTTGATATAACGGTCTGTAATCTGGGAAATATGTACGAGACCGTCCTGATGAACTCCGATATCCACAAACACGCCGAAATCAATGACGTTTCGCACCGTTCCTTTCAATATCATTCCTTCTTTTAAATCTTTCATTTCCAGTACGTCCGTTCTAAGAATCGGTTTTGGCATCTCGTCACGCGGGTCGCGCGCAGGCTTTTCCAACTCTTTTACGATATCGCGCAGGGTGATCTCGCCGATTCCTAATTCTTCTGCCGTCGCTTTATAGTCTTTTATCGTAAGAGATAATCCCGCCAGATTATGAGCCGCCACATCTTCCGGTGAATACCCCTGCTTTTGCAAAAGGCCTTTTGCCGCTTCATATGATTCAGGATGGACGCCCGTACCGTCAAGCGGATTCTCTCCGTCGCGGATTCTCATAAATCCCGCACATTGTTCAAACGCTTTCGGCCCAAGTTTCGGCACTTTCAGAAGTTCTCTTCTGCTCGTAAACTTTCCGTGCTCCTCTCTGTAGCTACAATATTTTTAGAAATCGCCGAACTGATTCCCGAAATGTACGATAAAAGCGGCGCAGACGCCGTATTCAAATCAACGCCGACTTTATTAACGCAGTTCTCTACGACTCCCCCAAGCTTTTCTCCCAGTTTCTTCTGATTCATATCATGCTGATATTGTCCGACGCCTATCGACTTCGGATCGATCTTCACAAGTTCGGCCAATGGATCTTGAAGTCTTCTCGCGATGGACGCCGCGCTTCTTTGACCTACATCAAACTTCGGAAATTCCTCACTTGCAAGCTTACTTGCCGAGTAGACAGAAGCTCCCGCTTCATTGACGATCACATACTGAACCTGCTCAGGTATCTCTTTCAAAAGTTCCACGATAAACTGTTCTGATTCACGGGAAGCAGTTCCGTTTCCAAGCGAAATAAGTGAAATATGATATTTCGGAATGATCTTCTTTAGCAAGTCCTTACTTGCCTTGATCTTCTGCGGAGTCGTCGGAGCCGTCGGATAAATGACCGTAGTTCCGATCACCTTTCCCGTCGGATCGACAACTGCCAGTTTACATCCCGTACGAAACGCCGGATCCCATCCAAGCACTACTTTCCCCGCGATCGGCGGCTGCATGAGAAGCTGATGCAGATTTTTCCCGAATACGTCGATTGCTCCGTCTTCCGCTTTCTCCGTCAGTTCATTTCTTATCTCCCTTTCGATCGCAGGCTCGATCAGACGTTTATAACTGTCCTCGACAACTTCTTTTAAGACCGAAGTCGTATACGGATTATCATTTACAATCGTCTTTTTCTCTAAATATCTCAGAATATCTTCCTCCGGAGCCTCTACTTTGACCGTCAGTATTTTTTCTTTCTCACCGCGGTTCAGCGCAAGAATCCGATGTCCGGCAAGCTTTTCAACCGATTCTTCAAATTCGTAATACATCTCGTAAACAGATTCTGTCTCCGGATCTTTTGCTGTAGAAACGACTTTTCCTTTTTTCATCGTCGTTTTTCTGATCCATGTACGATAATCCGCATTATCGGAAATGATTTCCGCAATAATGTCTTTTGCTCCGGCGATTGCTTCTTCCTCTGTCTTTACTTCTTTTTTCTTCCGAAATATATTGCTTTGCGGTTTCTTCCAAAGGTTCTTTTGCCTGCTGCAGCATCATATACGCTGCCAAAGGCTCTAATCCTTTTTCTTTCGCGATCGTTGCCCTCGTCCGCCGCTTCGGACGATATGGCCGATACAGATCTTCCACTGTCACGAGCGTCTCAGCTAAAAGGATCTTCTCTTTGAGTTCTTCTGTCATCTTTCCCTGCTCTTCAATGCTCGAGATCACCTGCTCTTTCTTCTCTTCCAGATTTCTCAGATAGAGAAGTCTTTCATGAAGCTTCCTAAGCTGCTCGTCGTTGAGTGACCCGGTCGCTTCTTTTTCTATATCTCGATATAAACGGGATCGTATTCCCTTCATCGATCAAAGTTACCGCCGCGTCAATCTGCCAGCGGTTCACATCAAGTTCTTCTGTCAGTTTTTGATTGATATCCATTTATAAAAATCCTCTCTCTAAATTAATTCACAAACAGCATTATACATAGTTTACCACACACGTACATTCCATTCCACCTTTTCCCGCGAACTTTACACGACTGCTTTACATTATTGACCGGTCTTGTCTGTCTTTGTTATAATATATGACTGAACTGACGCAATACAAAAACAGACATGCGAACCCGGCATATAAAAATTGCCGCCTCGTTTTGCGCGCCGAAACGAAATGGAGAAGTTATGGAACGTACGATCACATATAAAATAACCGACAGCGGACAAAACATCCGTATTGACAGTTTTCTCCGAAAGCACGGATATTCCATGCAAAATCTGACACTTCTTAAAAAAATGCCCGAAAGCATTTTAAAAAACGGAGAATGGTCTTATATGCAAACAACACTTCAGGCAGGAGATATTCTGACTGTCCGCATTCAGGAAGAAACTTCCTCTCCGAATATTCCCGCTGTCAATCTGCCGATCGATATTGTCTATGAAGATGAAGATATCATAGTGATAAACAAAGCTGCCGGAATGCCGATCCACCCTTCTCTTAACAACTATCGAAACTCTCTTGCAAACGCGCTGATGTGGTATTATGAACAACAAAACAAACCTTTTATTTTCCGCTGTACAAACCGTCTTGACCGGGACACTTCCGGTCTGACTGTCGTTGCGAAGCATATGGTCAGCTCTAATATCTTATCTTCCATGACCGCCCGGCATCAGATCGAACGGGAATATCTCGCCATTGTACGCGGACACGTCACTCCTTTTGAAGGAACGATAAATGCTCCGATCGGACGAACCGGAAGTTCTCTCATCGAACGGAAGATCGATTTTGAAAACGGCGAACATGCAATTACCCATTACCACACAGTTTTTGAAAAAAACGGGCTTTCACTCGTTTCTCTTATTTTAGAAACAGGCCGCACACATCAGATCCGAGTCCATATGAAACACCTCGGATTTCCTTTGATCGGAGATTATCTGTACAATCCGGATATAGAACTGATCGACCGGCAGGCGCTTCACTCTCACTGTCTTCGCTTTCTCCATCCGATAACCGGAAGACAAATGACATTTACCGCCGATCTGCCCGAAGACATGGCAAGATTGTTTGCCTGAGAACCCCTTGAAAATCATTCTTTAAAATTATTCATTTTTTATTCCAAAAAGGGTTGACATATTTCAAAACCTATAATATAATAAATTTCGCTGTGAACGAAACAGCAAATGTGCGATTAGCTCAGCTGGATAGAGCGTCTGGCTACGGACCAGAAGGTCGGGAGTTCGAATCTTCTATCGCACGTACGAAAAGAGATGTTGCTTATGCAGCATCTTTTTTATTGTAAAATAATTCTTGATCAGGCTCGGATTTTCCCCGTCGCCGACAAAAAAACTCAGAAGAACTTTCTCCTGAGTTTTTTGATATCATTTCTTATTCTGCAAACTGTTCTGACTGCGCTTTAATCAGTTCTGTATCGTCAAAGTAATTGATCTTCATTGCAGCTTTTACTTCTGCAAGTGTCTGTGCCGCAACCGCTTCCGCTTTCTCGCTTCCCTTTTTAAGCATCTCATAAACCGCCGGAATATCTTTACTGAATTCTTTTCTGCGGTTCCTGATCGGCTCTAACTCGGCCTGAAGTACATTATTCAGAAAACGTTTCACTTTCATATCTCCGAGTCCGCCGCGCTGATAATGTGCTTTCAGCTCGTCCAGATCCGAATATTCCGGCAAAAACTCTGCAAAATATTCCGGTCTGCAAAATGCATCAAGATAAGTAAATACTGTGTTTCCTTCCAGTTTTCCCGGATCTTCCACCCGGATATGAGTCGGATCGGTAAACATACTGAACACTTTCTTCTTAATCTCCTCCGGCTCTTCCGACAGATAGATACAGTTCCCGAGCGATTTGCTCATTTTCGCTTTTCCGTCAATTCCCGGAAGCCGCAGACATGCCTGATTTTCAGGGAGAAGGATCTTCGGATCTATAAGTGTATCCCCATATACGGAATTAAACTTATGAACGATCTCTTTTGTCTGTTCGATCATCGGCATCTGATCTTCGCCGACCGGAACAGTCGTCGCCTTAAACGCCGTAATATCCGCCGCCTGACTGATCGGATATGTGAAAAATCCTACCGGAATACTCGTCTCGAAATTACGCATTTTAATCTCTGTTTTACAGTAGGGTTTCTCTGAAGTCTTGACACCGTCACAAGATTCATATAATAAAACGACAGTTCACATAACTGCGGAATCTGCGACTGGATAAAAAGCGTCGATTTTTCCGGATCAAGTCCGCACGCAAGATAATCCAAAGCGACTTCAATAATATTGCTGCGCACCTTTTCCGGATTATCCGCATTATCCGTCAGCGCCTGAGCATCTGCGATCATAATAAAAATATCGTCGAACTCTCCCGTATTCTGAAGCTCCACACGTCTTCTTAACGATCCTACATAGTGTCCCACATGAAGTCTTCCTGTCGGACGGTCACCTGTAAGCATAACTTTTCTCATAATGTTCATTCCCTCTCATTTCCCATTTTCGCTCCTGTCGAAATGTTCCTGTTAAAATTAATCTATCTTTATCCTGTTTATCTTTACCGCTGCTCTTTTATTTATTATGAGCGGCAATCCGCTTCTGCTTTGAAAATTTTTGTTTTGAGAGCTGAGGTATCATCTTCTTTTCCGGCTCATAGACGACTTTATAAAGTACATACGCCATAATCACCGCTCCGAATACGTCCAGAACAGAATGTTGTTTCAAAAACATCGTTGCAAGAATGATCAGCGCCGCCAATATGTACGCCGCATTGCAGACAGCTTTGTGTTTTTTCAGTTTTTCACTCTCATGGACAGCGATACACACGCTCAGCGTATTAAATACATGCAGACTCGGGGAATACATTCGTACATGTATCCGCACGATACAGCATCCGCACCCATATCCACAAATACATTATCTCTCTCAAATACGACCGGACGAAGATCCTGCCCCATTCGGAAATATCGTCGATATGATCAAGAATATTGTCATACCGGTAAACATAAACTTCGCATTTATAAAATCCCGGTACGTCCGTAAAGAAAAAATACACAAATGCAGCCGCGATAAACGCAAACCACATCAAATACGGAATAATAAAATATTCAACAAACGGAATCCACATATCAAACTGCGTCTGGATCACATGATAGTTTGTCGTTACATGCTTTTCCA
>ENA-OUNI01000902-OUNI01000902.1-human-gut-metagenome-genome-assembly--contig:-NODE-902-length-12901-cov-2.785972_pt1 | contig 12901 bp, 15 predicted proteins | sample MGYA00242499_ERZ504580 | MGnify/ENA primary metagenome ERZ504580 (study PRJEB26092, sample SAMD00036315) | human gut metagenome | host: Homo sapiens | study: EMG produced TPA metagenomics assembly of... | reverse complement strand
CTCATTTATTTATGCCGCTGATGACCGGTGGCCGGTGCGCGAGACAGGATTCGAACCTGCGACCTGCTGATCCGTAGTCAGCTGCTCTAATCCGCTGGGCTACTCGCGCAACGTTGCTTGTTTTCGGCAACTCGAATAAGATACACCCAAATGGCCGCGCAGCAAAATCTCGGCGTGTCGCGCCTGTTTTCGCGGATTTCGCACCGGCATCCATACCTGCTTCAACCCTACGAAATCTGAACTCTCGCACATACGACGCGCAACACGCCGAATGCACTACGCGGCACGCCTGCGAGGAATCTCCTCCGTGGAAACCTTCAATAGTTTCGGAGTGCCGGAACCATTGACGGACGCCTCATCCACCACCACCTCCGATACGCCAGTCACGCTTGGTAGCTGGAACATCGTGTCCTCCAAGGTTTTTTCGATAATCGATCGAAGGCCTCGGGCGCCCGTGCCCCTGCGAATCGAAGTGGCCGCGATCTGCCGCACCGCCCCCTCAGTGAACGTCAACGTCACCCGTCAATCGCAAACAACTTCTGATACTGCTTGACCAGTGCGTTCTCCGGTGCGACCAGAATGCGCGCCAAATCATCCTCCGTAGCTCCTCAAGCACGCTCACCACCGGCAATCTACCGATGAATTCAGGCAATAAACCGAAATCGGCAAGATCGTCGGCCGAAGCCTGGGCAAGCAGCTCACGATTCGGCACCTCATGATCATGCCACGCGGCACCAAATCCGCTTTCACGAGCGCCCAAACGCTGCGCCACAATATCGGCAAGCCCGACAAACGCGCCGCCGCAGATAAACAGAATGTCACGAGTGTCGATCTGCACCGTCTCCATCTCACGATGCTTACGCGAACCCTCCACCGGCACGGATGCCACAGTACCTTCCAGAATCTTCAGCAGAGCCTGCTGCACGCCCTCACCGGACACATCTCGCGTAATAGACGTGTTCTCGCCGCTCTTACGCGCTATCTTGTCGATTTCGTCAATATAGACGATGCCCTGCTGCGCTCGCGCCACATCGCCGTCAGCGGCCTGTATAAGCCGTTGCAGTACGGTTTCCACATCGTCGCCCACATACCCCGCTTCAGTGAGTGTGGTGGCGTCGGCGATGACGAACGGCACATTCATGACCTTCGCCAGCGTCTGCGCAAGATATGTTTTGCCCACGCCGGTCGGCCCCAGCAGCAGGATATTCGATTTGGACACCTGCACGCCGGCCAGTGGATCGTCGCTCGCATGCGCCGCACGATCGCGCAATGCCGCGGATTCACGCATTTCCATATTGACGCGCTTGTAATGGTTGTATACGGCCACGGAAAGCGTTCTTTTAGCGGATTCCTGCCCGACCACGTAGTTGTCGAGATAGGCGCTGATCTGTGCGGGTTTCGGCAGCTGCAATGTGTTCAGCTGGGCGTCTTTGACACGTTCTTCGGAAATGATGTCGACGCACAGTTCGATGCATTCGTCGCAAATGGCCGCACCTGATCCGGTAACGAGCTTACGTACCTGATTTTCGGTTTTGCCGCAGAACGTGCATCGTGACACTTCATCGTTGTAGCTGACCACTCGTCCCATTCGCACCCCTTTGTTTGCCGTACCTGCCATTGAGCAATCGCCATCATGCAATCATCATTGAAGAACAGCATACCCCTGCCACGCCCGGCAGGGGTATTGATTTGTGAAGATGCGACTTCAGATGGAACCTCGCATATGCGCCGTTCAGCTACGGTGTTCCAGCACTTCGTCGACAATGCCGTATTCCTTGGCCTCAGGTGCGGTCAGGAAGGTGTCGACCTCGATGTCTTTGCGAATCTTCTCCACATCGCGACCGGTATGCTTGGCCAGCGTGTTCTCAAGCCATTCACGCATACGCAGCATTTCCTTGGCTTGGATTTCGATTTCCGTCGCCTTGCCGAAGCCCTGATCGATGGCCGGCTGATGGATGAGCACGCGCGCGTTCGGCAGCATCAGACGCTTGCCCTTGGCTCCGGCGGCCAGCAGAATGGCGGCTGCGGAAGCGGCCTGTCCAAGCATACGGTCTGCACATCCGGCTTGATGTACTGCATGGTGTCGTAGATGGCGGTCATAGCCGTCATGGAACCGCCCGGAGAGTTGATGTACATCATCACATCACGGTTCGGATCCTGCTTTCGAGCACCAGGAGCTGAGCCATAATGTCATCGGCGGAAGTGTCGTCGACCTGCACGCCCATGAAGATGATGCGGTCTTCGAACAAGCGGGTGTACGGATCCTGCCTTTTGAAACCGTACGGGGTCTTCTCTTCGAACTGCGGCAGAACATAACGGTTCTGCGGCGCGAAAGCGGCTTCGCGGGCTGCTGCAGCCTGGAAACCAACCACTCCGGTCGGTCCTGCGAGACGCTCTGCGCGGGCTACGAATCGGGATTCTTCGCTTGCCATGTTCACTCTCCCTTGGTGGCGTTCATCGTGTCGTGCGTGGAAACGAGCTTATCCACAAAACCGTATTCCAGCGCTTCCTGCGCGGTGAACCAGTGGTCGTACTCGTTGTCGCGGTAGATTTCCTCAACGGTATGGCCGGTCTGTTCGGCAGTCAGCTCGCTCATGGTCTTCTTCATGTCCATGATCAGTTCAGCGTTGATGCGCACGTCGGTGGCGGTGCCGCCGATGCCGCCGGACGGCTGGTGCATCAGCACACGGGCATGCGAGGTCAGGAACCGCTTGCCTTGGTGCCGGAGCTCAGCAGGAACTGGCCCATGGATGCGCACATGCCCAAGCCGACGGTCGCCACGTCAGGTCGATAAGCTGCATGGTGTCGTAAATGGCCATGCCTGCGGTGATGGAACCACCCGGGGAATTGATGTACAGCCAAATATCCTTCTTAGGATCTTCGGCGGCCAGCATCAGCATCTGCGCGCAAATGCGGTTGGCCATCTCATCTTTGACTTCCTCACCCATCCAGATGATGCGGTCCTTCAACAGACGGTTGAAAATCGGATCGGCGGGTCCGGCCGGCATATCTTCGCCGGCCATGACGGGCAGGGGTGCACTGAGGTTGCTCACCTTGTCTCCTTTTCCTATGTTCTCTATAGTTTCACAGCCTACCGCTTCGAAGCGACGGGTGGTGAAATTGCGCTCACAGTGGAGTCTTCACGCTAGAACAAACCTTACTTGACGATGGTGTTGTATTCGGGAACGCCCATATAGTTGTAGCTCACTTCCACGTTTTTGGCCGATGCCGCGGTCACGTTGGTATACCACAAAGGAATCACCGGCAAATCCTTCAGCAACACACGTTCGCTCTGCCGATACAGGCTCACGGCCTTGTCCAAATCGGTCTCCGCAGCAGCCTGGTCAATCAGCGCATCAAATTCGTCGCTCTTGTAATCACCGTTGTTCAAACCCTTGCCGTCCGCTGCCGATGAGTCGTATGCCTGCACCAGATAGCCTTCCGGATGCGGATAATCGGATTGCATGCCCGATTTGAATGCCGCGTCGATGGTGCGCTCCTGAATGGCGCTGCGCAGTTCCTTGGACGTGGCGAACGGATAGCTTTCCGCATCGATGCCAAGCGCGTTGCGAATGGAATTGGCCGCAGCCTCCACCCACTCCTTATCGGTGCCATCGGCGCTGTATGCGATGCGGAACGTGCCGCTCCATGGCGAAATCGCATCCGCCTTCGCCCACAATTCCTCGGCTTTCGTCTCATCATATGCGAGCACGCCATCCGTGTCGAGATCGGTGTCATATCCCTTGATCACCGGCGCAAGGAAATCGGTGGCGGGCGTTACCGTGCCACCGAAAATCGCATTGGCGATATTCTCACGGTCAATGGCATGCGCGATGGCTTGACGCCGATACTTGCCTTCCTCACCTTGGAAATGCTTGAGATTCTGCGAAATCGTAAATGCTGAGAACGACGGACCGGGCTTGCTGACGGCGGTGATGTTCTTTTCGTTCTGATAGGTTTTCAACGCGGAAGTCGGAATGGCATCAAGCACGTCGAGGTTGTCTGCCAGCAGATCCGAATAGGCTGCGTCAAGACTTTGATACACCTTGAAATCGATGCCTGCGTTCTTGACTTCGCGCGGCCCCTTGTAGGAGTCGTCTTTTTCAAGAATGATTTCTTCGCCGCTTTTGTACGCCTTCAGCTTGTACGGACCGTTGCCAATCGGCTTTTGCCCGTATTCCTTGGGATTCTTGATGACTTCGGATGGCATCGGCAGAAACGCGATATCTCCGATTTTGTACAGGAACGCCGAATTCGACGCTTTGAGCTTGACCTTCAGCGTAGTGTCGTCGACCACGGTAAGGCCTGACAATTGCGCGGTTTTGGAACCACTTGCATCCTGCAGCTCATCATAGCCCTGAATATCTTCGAAAATGGAGGCTCCGACCTGTCCATTGGCAGCATTGGCCGCGAATGACCAGCTTTTCGCGTACGTGTCGGCGGTGATCTTCTCACCATTGGAGAACGCCAGATTCGGTTTAAGTGCGATGGTGTATTCGGAAGCGTCGTCATTCGGCGTGATCGATTCGGCCTCGACCAACGTCTCATTACCTTCCGCATCGAAAGTGACCAGGCCGTCATACAGCTGGCTGACGATTTTCCAACCGGCCATATCGCTGGTGTCACTTGGCAACAAGCCATTCGATGGTTCCGTGATATTGACGCTGACCACCTTATCGGCACTGGTGACTTCCTGCTGGGAATCCTTCGCCTCCACGGATCCACAGCCCGCAAGCAGCGCAACTATGGAAAGCGCCGCCGTAATCGGCTTGAGCAGACCGGTAGTGATGCCGCTATACGGGTGCTGTAGTCTCATTGCTGTCCTCTCAATAACACGGTAGAGACAGCATAGCAAGCCGATATTCCTTGACGGAACGCTTTCCTCACTTTACGCTACAGGCTTTTTCTATAGCCTGCTATTACGTTTCGCACCAATACGGAACGCCGCAATCAAGCAACAGATGGCAATGGCCACGATACCAATCATGGTAGCGAACGTCCAGCTGCCACCGACAGCCGTAGCGTGACGGAACGTGGCACCCCCCTCTTCGCCTGCGCCAGCCTGAGCCACCGACAGAATCGTGGAGAACAGCGCGGTGCCTGCCGCGCCGCCGAACTGCAGGCAGGTGTTGAACACGGCATTGCCGTCCGGCATGAACTGAGGTGCGATGTTACGCAACGCATTGGTCATGATATTGGAAAAACCAAGCGAATAACCAAATCCGAAAATGAAGTAGAAACCGGCAAGCGTGACGGGTGTCAGTCGCATGGAAAATACCAGCAGCAGAATCGGCCCACAAATCGCGGCGAAAAACGCGCCGAGAATCGGACGCACCGGTCCGAAACGGTCGTACAGCATACCTCCCACCGGTGCGAAAAACGCGCCGATCAGCGCACCCGGCAGCACCAACGCGCCGGACAGGAACGCGCTGGTTCCCAACGAAAGCTGCGCCACATTGGTGATCACATAACCGAAACCGATGCCGACGATCGGCAGCAGCATGTAGGCGATCAAATGTAACAACACCATCGGGTCACGCAGCCAGCCCAAACGGATCAGCGGCGAAAACGAACGCTTCGACGACCAGCCGAAAAACAGCAATGCCCCCAATCCAACGATCAGACTCACCACCGGCGAACACTGCCGACACCGTGCGCTGCCGCCGGAAACCGCGGCGCTGACGGCCACTCCAGCTTGGTTCAGGAACATCACCAATCCGCACAATGCAAGCACAATCGACACGAACTGCAACGAATTGAGACGCGCCTCTTCCGTCGGGCGATGCTGTTCGACGCATTTTAAACCGACCGGCAACGAGACCAGCAGAATGATCGGAATGACAATCACGAAAATCGCACGCCATGGCAGAATGCTCGACACCGCGCCACCAACGGTCGGACCAATTGCCGGAGCGACGGTGATGACCAGCGAACCGACGCCCATCAAACGACCGACTTTGCTCTTTGGCGACTGTTCAAGAATGATGTTGATCATCAACGGCGTGGCCACACCGGAACCCATGCCTTGAATCACACGGGCAATGAGAATGACCGGGAACGCATGACCGACGATCATAATGAGCGAGCCGAGCACGGCAAGCGCCACCGCGGCAAGGAACAACGTGCGGTGCTTGAAACGACGGTTAAGGTACGACGACAACGGCATGGTGGCCGCGACCACCAGCAGGTAGATGGTGGTGATCCACTGCACGGTTGCGGTGTCGACGTTGAATTCCCGCATGAGTTGCGGGAAAAGCACCGTCATCACGGTTTCGGTGAGAATGCCGATGAAGGCGAGGGAGCCGACCGCCACGATGGCTCCAATGAGCTTGCCGGGAATGCGTTCGTCCGGCATTTTCCTGACGTTTTCACTACTGTTTCGACTGATATGGCTGGTGGTTTCGAGCGTTGTATTCCGTTCTTTCATAATCACTTTCCGCGCACTTTTTCCTGCGGCCATGTGCGACGCCGCGATTGACGCATGGGCCTTGCTCATAGCAAGCAGGCATCAACCCCAACGAAGAATTTTAGCGGACCCCTAGTCCAACGACAACGAAGAATGAGAACTGACACCACACTAGGCTCGATCAGAGTTACCGGTTTGACCACCGTTCTTCTCATGCAGGATTTTGCGAATTTTCTCCAGTCTCGGTTTGATCTCATGCTCGTAGCCGCGATCGTTCGGATGGTAGTATTCCCGCCCTGCCAGCTCGTCCGGCATGTATTGCTGCGGAGCCACGGCTCCCGGCCAATCATGAGCGTACCGATACCCCTCATGATTGCCCCAACTTTTCATCAGGGCGGTCGGCGCATTCCTTAGGTGCAAGGGTACCTGACCGATCAATCCCGCGTCCACATCGGCGAGCGCGCTGTTGATGGCGTTGTAGCTGGCGTTCGACTTCGGAGCGGTGGCAACGGCGAGCGCGGCTTCCGCGAGAATGATGCGCGCCTCGGGCATGCCGATCATGGACACGGCTTGTGCCGCCGCGACGGTGACCTGCAGTATCTGCGGAGCCGCCATACCGACTTCCTCGGAAGCTGCGATCATAATGCGCCGTGCATGAATCGCGGATCCTCGCCGGCGCGCAACATCCGTGCCAAGTAGTGCATGGTGGCGTCCGGGTCGGATCCACGCATGGATTGATGAATGCGGAAATCACATCGTAATGGTCGTCGCCGTCTTTGTCATAGCGCACGGTGGCCACGTCCATGACCTGCGATACCACGTCGGGAGTGATGATTGGCCGTTTCGCACCTTTTTTTTTTGCGCGCTTGGTCTCCGGTAAGCGCCCCTGCGGCGGCTTCAAGGATCGTCAATGTTTTTCGTGCGTCACCTCCGGCCATACGCACGATTTCGTCGATGGCCTCATCGTTGATTTTGACTTCGTTTTTAAGTCCACGCTCGCTTTCCACAGCCCGATTGATGAGCGTTTTCAGGTCGTCGGGTTCCAGCGATTCGAGTTTGACGACCACGGATCGGCTCAACAACGGCTTGATGACGGAAAAGCTTGGATTTTCCGTGGTGGCCGCAATGAAAGTGACGTCACGGTTTTCCACGCTTGGCAGCAATGCATCCTGCTGCGATTTGGAGAATCGGTGCACTTCGTCGATGAACAGTACCGTTTCCTTGCCCTCCGCGACAAGACGATCATGGGCGCGTCTGAGTACATCCCGCACGTCCTTGACGCCGGAGGTGACTGCGGAAAGCTCTTCGAAGACTCGACCGGACTGTTTGGCCACAATATAGGCAAGCGTGGTCTTGCGACGCCGGGAGGTCCAAACAGAATAATGGAGCTCGGCGCGGTCAACGAACCCTTGGAGGCCGGATTGGCGAGCCTGCGCAATGGCGAGCCCTGTCCGAGCACCCGTGACTGACCTACTACTTCATCCACTATCGACGGACGCATGCGCACAGCCAGCGGGCGTGTCATATCTTCGGGAACGTCCATCGCGCCAAACAAATCCTCAGTCATAATTTCTACTGTACCGCAACATACGCAATAATTCGAACACACGTTCGACATTTGAGTTCATGCCAGCCGCTAGACTGGCAATCATGGCTGACGATACGAATTACGGTTCTTTGGGCGCTTGGCGCCGAATTGGAGCGATGGCGAGCGCAACATCGACACGGACGAGATCTACAAACGCTTTTTCGAGTGGGTGGCGGACGTCAAAGGTGTTGAGCCGTGGCCCCATCAGGAAGAGGCCATTATGGACCTGCTCGCGGGCGATCATGTCATTTTGAACACGCCCACCGGCTCCGGCAAATCACTGGTGGCGTTGGGTATGCATTTCGCTGCGTTGTGCACGGGCCGTCGCTCGTATTACACGGCTCCGATCAAGGCGTTGGTGTCTGAGAAATTCTTTGATTTGGTGGAGGTGTTCGGTCGTGAGAACGTCGGCATGATCACCGGAGACACGCACATCAACGCCGATGCGCCGATCATCTGCTGCACTGCGGAGATTCTTGCGAACCAGGCATTGCGTGAGGGCCGTCATGCCGATGTCGGCTGTGTGGCGATGGACGAATTCCATTATTATGGCGATTCGGAGCGTGGTTGGGCTTGGCAGGTTCCGCTGCTGACATTGCCGAACACGCAGTTTTTGCTGATGAGCGCCACATTGGGCAATGTCGATGCGATCGCCGACAAGTTGGAGGACATGACGGACACGGACGTCGACATCATCGCCGATGCGCCGCGTCCGGTACCGTTGACGTACGAGTACACGCTTGACCCGTTGGAGAAAACCGTCGAACTGGCCTTCGGCAGAGGGGAAACGCCGATCTATGTGGTGCATTTCTCTCAGGATGCCGCATTGGAGACGGCGAACGCCTGGCGAGCACGGGAGTGTCCAGCAAGGAGCAACGTGCGGCCATTGCGGAGGCGATCAAGGGCACGAAGTTCACCACGGCGTTCGGCAAGATTCTGCAGCGTCTGCTGCGTACCGGCGTGGGTATTCACCATGCGGGCATGCTTCCCCGCTATCGCCGTCTGGTCGAGCAGCTCGCCCAGCAGGGTCTTCTTCCGGTGATCTGCGGCACCGACACGTTGGGGGTCGGCATCAACGTGCCCATTCATTCCGTGGTGTTGACCGCATTGACCAAGTTCGATGGCACGAAGATGCGCAAACTGCGTGCCCGCGAATTTCATCAGATCGCGGGGCGTGCGGGACGTATGGGCTTCGACACGGAGGGCTTGGTCATCGCCGAGGGGCCGGAATTCGAAATCGAGAACGCCAAGGCCCTCGCCAAAGCGGGCAACGACCCGAAGAAGCTCAAGAAAGTCAAGCGCAAGAAGGCGCCTGAGGGCTTCGTCACGTGGAATGAGAACACGTTCGATAAGCTGATCGACGCGGACCCTGAAACTTTGGTGCCGCATATGAAGGTCACGCATTCCATGGTGTTGAACGAAGTGGCGCAGGGCGGCGACGCACGCTACCGCATCGATCGCCTGATCGATGATTCGGCGCAGACTCCGGAACAGAAGGAGCGTCTTCATGATCGTGCCGACGAGATCTTCCAGACCTTGTTCGACACGAATGTGATCGAAACGGAAGACCGCGATGATGGTGGCAAGGACTATTTCATGACCGTCGACATGCCGGATGATTTCGCGCTTGACCAGCCGTTGAGCCCGTTCCTGCTGGCTGCGTTGGAACTGCTTGATCCGGAATCGGAAAGTTACGCGCTTGACGTGATTTCCATGGTGGAAGCCACGTTGGAGGATCCGAAGCAGGTGTTGCGCGCGCAGGAACGTCAAGCCCGCGACGCGGCGATGATCCGCATGAAGGAAGACGGTCTTGACTATGACGAACGTATGGACCGCTTGCAGGAGATCACGTATCCGAAACCATTGGAAGACATGCTTCAGGCTGCGTTCGACGAATACCGTCACGATGTGCCTTGGGCCAATGATTATTGGTTGAGCCCGAAATCGGTGATCCGGGACATGGTCGAAACGGCCTCCGATTTCACCGGTTACATCGCGCGCTACAATATCGCCCGCTCCGAAGGCACGCTGCTGCGCTATCTGTCTGACGCATATCGCGCGCTGGCGCGTACCGTTCCTTTGGAGAAGCGCAACGAACAGTTACGGGACATCATCTCCTGGCTGCGCGTTGTGGTTCGTTCCATCGACTCCTCGCTGGTCGACGAATGGGAGAACGCGGGAGCCGGCACCGACGCTTCCGAAGCCGCCGCGAACCTGGCCGCACCCGGCGCGAAGCAGGCCGTGGTGGAGGATCGTCGAGGCCTCACCGTGCTCGTGCGCAACGCCATGTTCCGCCGCGTGCAGCTCATGGATCTCGACAAACCCGACGAGCTCGGCGCGCTTGACAAAGACTGGGGTTATGGCGTGCACGAATGGGAGGATGCGCTCGACGACTTCTACGATGAGCACGAATACGTCAACACGGATGCGAAGGCCCGTAGCAGCGAACTGTTCATCCTCGATGATTCCAAGGAGAACAGCGAGCACAGTTGGAAGGTGCGTCAGATCATCGACGATTCCGATGGCGACCATGATTGGGCCATCACCGGAACCGTCGATTTGGACACCACACAGTCGAGCGGCGAAGTCGTGTTCTTCGACTACAGCGTTTCCAACTGACGTCGCATCTCGTCGGCGTCGACTTCCAGGGGCGGCCAGATCATGTTCATGTTCTTCAATACGTTACGGAGCAGTTCAGACACAACCGCCCTTGAATACCAACGATTGTCGGCAGGCACCAAGTACCAGGCGCCTGCTCGGTGCTCGTACGCACGAACACGTCCTGCCATGCTGCCATGTAGTCATCCCAACGGGCACGCGCTTCAAGGTCGCTGGGGTCGAACTTCCAATATTTGGTCGGATCCTCCAGCCTGCTGAGGAAATGCTCCTTCTGCTCCTCTTTGCTCACCACAAGGAATATTTTGATGATGGAGCATCCGTCCGCGACCAATTGCGATTCGAATCGGTTGATTTCGTCATATCGCGCCTGCCATACCTCTTCCGGATAGGTTTTGTAAATGCGCGGCATGACGATATCTTCATAGTGCGATCTATCGAAAATGGAGATCCAACCATTCTGCGGCAGTTCCCGTTTGATGCGCCACAAATAATCGTGGTCCTTTTCCTCGCCTTTGGGAGCACCGAAACCGTGATAATGCATGCCCATCGGATCGCCCTGGCTGAATACGTGACGCACGATGCCGCCTTTGCCGGAAGCATCCATGCCCTGCAGAATAATCAACAGACGACGGCGGGAACCTTTCACTCCATTGGCGTACATCAGCCGCTGATATCGTGCGATTTCAGAAGAACTGATCGCAATGAATCGTTCCGCATCATCTTTGTTGCCGTCGAAACCCGGCGTGGAATCGCCATCGATTGCAGCGACCCTCGTATCATGATGGAATCGCAATAACTGACTGGGCGGAAGCGTCCACACGGAACTGAGCAACTCGCTGGCCTTGGCAACATTCGCAAGCCCTTCGGCAACGGAACTGCAGTTCTCCCCCTTCTCAAGCCTGTCCTCAACCTTGTTCAACGTCTTCGCAATGGACGACGTCTTCGCATCCTTGTCTTTGTCTGACATGTCAAGCCTCCTCGCTTGTCCCCTATGATAGACGATGCGGCGATTGAACCGTGGCATCGCCGCACCCAATCGCCGCATCCTGCTTTTCTGACGTTTTTGCCTGACTTCTTTCACGCAATAAGGCGCTGATTCCTCGCTCTTTGCAAGAAATCAGCGCCCTATCGGTCTTCGCAGATCAAATGACGTCACTGCTTGGGCTTATCGCCCTTCGATTTGTCGGATTTCGGCTTGTCGAATTTCAGCTTGTCCTGCTTGGACGTCTCTTTGATCGGCCTGCCATTCTTGTCGAACTCGACTTGGCTTTCCGGATGCGTCTCGTCGAATCCCTGAACGTAGCGGGTCTGACGCCAATGGCGGATCGACGCGTTGGAACCACGATGATGCACATGGTACAGGCGCTGGGCACCGCCAAGCGGCATGCTTTCCTTGGCCACGGCGATCTGGTTCACATTCGACGGATCCATAATGGCAATCGGCGCGACCGGTTCCGGTTCGGCAGGTGCCGCGGTGTGCTTCTGCATGCGTTCCGGCAACCATTCCGCAAGTCGGCTCAGCAGCAGCATGCGATGAAGTAGATGACGGCGGCAACAACCAGCGTCTGCAGAATATTGAAGTACATCGAGCCAAGTCGGCGCGATTCCTGCAACAGATCGGTATACATGATGATCGAGCCGAGGGCGGTATCCTTCAGCACCACCACCAACTGCGTCACAGCGGCAGGAAGCATGGCGTAGATGGCCTGCGGCACTTCGACTTCCATCAGCGACTGCGTGCGAGTCAGACCCAAGGCGAGCGACGCCTCACGCTGCCCGTTCGGTAGGTTGCCGACGCCGGAACGAACGAGTTCAGCCACCACGGAACCGTTGTAGATCACCAGCGCGAGCACCACAGCCCAATATGCCGGGCTTGCCATGCCGGCAAAAGCGAACCAACGCCAGAAGAAGATCATGAGCAACAGCACAGGGACCGCGCGTGCGAACTCAACGACGGCACCGGAAATCGCACGAATCACGATGTTCGGAAGCAGACGGCCGATGCCGAACAACAAACCGAACAGGACCGCGCCAATCACTGCCAGCACGGAGGCGCGAATAGTAGCCCACAATCCCGGAAGGTAGAAATCGGTCCACGCTTCGGCATCAAGAGCCGGCTTCCACAGTTCCCAGCTCAGCTGGTTCTCGCCATCCGGCGGATTGTGAAGCCTCATGAGAATCAATACAACCACGATGCGAAGGCGATGCCTGCGATCCAATTGACGATACGAATGGTTTTGCGGCTCTTAGGACCGGGCTGGTCGAACAGCACCGCGCTTTCATTGCTT
>ENA-OUNI01000901-OUNI01000901.1-human-gut-metagenome-genome-assembly--contig:-NODE-901-length-12911-cov-2.123044_pt1 | contig 12911 bp, 12 predicted proteins | sample MGYA00242499_ERZ504580 | MGnify/ENA primary metagenome ERZ504580 (study PRJEB26092, sample SAMD00036315) | human gut metagenome | host: Homo sapiens | study: EMG produced TPA metagenomics assembly of... | reverse complement strand
GCCTTTGGCACGACCAGTCGGTCAGCTGTCTCTTCGAGCCTTATTGCGGCGAACCGGCTCGACGACGCTCCGATCGTGCCCACATCGCCTTGTTCGAATTCTTCGTCCGGCCTTACGCGATGAATGGATACAAACCTTTCGACTACGAGTTCGAAGATTGCGACGGAGAAGTCGATTTTACGAATACGTTCGTTACCAAACTCATGCGCACACACTCGGGACAATGCCGGTCGCTGCCGCTTCTTTACAAACTGCTCGCCAACGAGATCGGCGCCGAAGCGTATATCGCCTATGCACCGTGCCATACATTCGTGCGGCATCGTGATGAGACTGGCGAAGGATGGATCAACGTCGAACTGACGAGTCGCAATCTGCCGCGCGACGAGTTCATCATCACGCCCGCCATGCGCAATGCCATCCTCGCGTCGGCATCGCTTTCATCGTCCTCCTCATGGGGCTGCTGGCCTGGATGAACACCCTCCCCGGCGGCATGGATACCCACCGGCTGACGGTCTTTTTTTCACCGTATTCGTCATGCTGCAATTCTGGAACCTCTTCAACGCAGGCGTCTTCGGCACCGACCACTCCGTCTTCCGGGACGCTTCGCGGGCGAAGGGACTGCTCTGGACCGCCCTGCTGATACTCGCCGGCCAGATAATCATCGTCACGTTCGGAGGCGAAGTATTCCGGACGGAACCGCTGCCGCTGCACGAATGGCTCCTCATCACGGCAGGCACCTCGCTCGTGCTGTGGGCAGGAGAGGCGTGGCGGGCCGTCGCACGGGCACGGCACCGGAAACAGACGGCCCGGTAGTCCCTCTCCGCAACCGGTACCGCAGGAAGTTATTCCCCCGGAGCGTTTGGCAGTTCGGCAAAAACTCCTTACATTTGCAGGCCGTTTCGTGAAAACGGCAGGACAACAACGATTGTTAATCTAACACATTCAAACAAATGCCTGTAAAAATCAGACTTGCGCGCCACGGTAAGAAAGCTACGCCTTTTATCATATCGTTGTCGCAGACAGCAGGGCGCCACGCGATGGCAAGTTCATCGAAAAGATTGGTACCTACAATCCGAACACGAATCCTGCTACCATCGACCTGAATTTCGACAAAGCCCTGGAATGGCTCCAGAAGGGTGCACAGCCCACGGACACCTGCCGCGCCATCCTCTCCTACAAGGGTGTGATGTACAAGAAGCACCTCCTCGGAGGCGTTGCCAAAGGAGCTTTCGACGAAGCCGCAGCCGATGCCAAGTTCGAAAAATGGATGAGCGAGAAGGCCGCCAAGATATCCGCCAAGACGCAGAAGCTGACCGGCGAAAAGGAGAAGTCCGAAAAGGCACGCCTCGCAGCGGAGAAAGAAGCCAACGAAAAGAAGGCGAAGGCTATCGAGGCCAAAAGGGCTGAAGCAGCAGCTGCCGCCGCACAAACCGAGGAAGCGGAGGCTCCTGCCGAAGGGGAAGCTCCCGCCGCCGAGTAAGACGATGAATACGCTGGAAACCGTCGGTAAGGTATCCAAACCGTTCGGCCGCGAAGGCGAACTGATAATCAACCTGTACGACACTTTTCCGGAAGAATTCGATAAAAGGGAACCGCTCTTCGCATCTATCGATGCGTTGGCGGTTCCTCTTTTTATCGAGAAATTCGAGCGACGCGGCCACAGCAGCGCACTCGTTACATTCGCGGATTTCGACACGCAGGAACGGGCCGCGGAACTTGTCGGTCTGGAACTCTCCCTGCGCACGGACGATGAGGAGGCGGACGACGACATCATCTATCTGGAGGATTTGGTCGGCTTCCGGGCGACGTTCGACGGTCATCCGCTTCGGGGAGAAATCACGGACTATATCGACAACGAACAGAACCCGCTGTTCGCAATTACGGCCGAAGGGAGGGAAATCCTCGTACCCGCCGCCGAAGAGATGATATCGGCCCTCGACATCGACGCACGGGAGATAACCTTTGTGCTCCCGGAAGGACTCCTCGACCTTTACCTGTAATTCCGCCGCCACTCTTCTCCCGCTTCAGTCCACGGTCCGGCAAAATCCGCTGTCCGACTTTTTCCCGACCGGCCTGCTGCAAGTCTTTCCGCATTCAAACGTCGGCAGCTTCCTATGCGGATACATCCGACGAATCGCTCCTGCCGTGTGCGGCCGCATGTCGCTGCGACGGGATACGACTGCACACAGCAGGTGACACCCCGCCCTTCCCGCCATAAAAATTTCTTCGCACCGGTGCAACATTCCCGCTCCCCCGGTGCATCTTACAGAAAAGCAACGGCATGAAACACTCCATTTACGCGCTCCTCTCCGCCATCTGCTGCACTGCGGCTTATGCCTGTACCCCCCAATTCCTCCTCTACCAACCGCCCGCCCCGCCCGCCTACGATTATGTAGCGGTAGAGACGCCCTGCGACGAAACCGTCCTCCTCGACGGCGACACCCTCCGTTACGGCATGACACCGGAGCGGCTGGTCGAACAGCTGCATCTCCAAAGCGACCGGAAGGAACTCGACAAATTCGCCCAGATAATCCACGACCTGAATCCGCCACAGACGGTTTACGGTGTATTTCCGACGACATCCGAAAGGGTAACGGTCGAGATACAGACCCGCGATTCGACCTTCGTCTTCGCCATCGGGCCGAACGAACGGGACAAAAGGTCACACCGGAAAACAACGGTACAACGTCGGCAGAAGAAGTATTCGCCCGCCCCCGACATCTGCCGCAACGGAGCCGGATACCGCCTCACCCCGAAAAGAGACTTCTTTCCCACAAGGCATCGGGAACAACTGCGCCGTATGCGTTTCGACGGCACATTCCGACCGGGCATCTCAACCTCTCCCTGTCTCTTCCGTGGACACACTTCTCCTCCTGCCACCCCGCAGCAGCAGGCGGCGGACGGCGCTTCTGCGGTTTCATCGGGGCAGAGCCGGCATCGAATACCTCTACCGCGACAAACAGGGAATAGCCGCCGAGTGGAGCGGGATGCTCTTCTCCTTCATCCCCGTCCTGGCACCGCTCGACATTGTATGGAACAGCCCCCACGAGGGGTATTCCGTCATGACGGCCGGCATCTCGGCCTACCATCATCTTCGCCGGTTCACATTCGGCTACGGTCTCAACTGCACCCGCTATCTTTGGGCTTACCATTACGACATACCGGAAGAGGGCGAAATGCCGCCGGCACCGCTGGGACGCGAAAGCTTCCGCGACCATTACTGGGCGGCGGGCGTTTCGGTCGCCGGATACGTCAACATCACACCCCGAATTCTTTTCGGCGTATCGTACAAGCCACCTTCCTGCGGTTCGGCAATCCCGAACGTGGCGATACGAACATACGATTGCCATCGAACTGAAATTCTACCTGCTGAGATAGCTCCGGAGAGAGATGCCGTCCGGATGTTCCGCTACGGGAACGGCAGAGGCGACCCTTCCGGCACCGGAAGAGCGCCTGTCCGAAAAAACGACCGGCCGTGCAACAAAACGACGGGGAGATGCATCTGTATATTACAAACCCAAAACGCCAATGCCTATGAACCGAACACTCCTCCTGCCGCTCTCCGCATGTCTTCTATTCGCCTCATGCGTGACGACTTACAGCACCTCCCGGAAATACGTCGCCGTGGACACCCCCGAAGGGGAGACGGTGGTCATGAACGGCGACACGCTCCGCTACGGCCTCACGCCCCGCGACATGGCCCTGGAACTCGGAGTGGAACCGTCGGGAAAGAACCTCGCCCGAATGTCCCGGATTGTCTATGCAGCCAACTCGCCGCAGACGGCCTACGGCTTTTACGACGCCACCCCGGAACCGCTGTCGGTGGAGATACACGCCGCCGACACCACCTACTCCTACCGTCTGGCAGCCTACAATAGCGACCTCTTCTGGCTCAACTTCCTCTCATTGGGGATAGGAATGCTCGCAGACCGCGGCAACGACAACCGCTACGAACATCCCGACCTCTATTGGACCGGCGACGGCTACCATACCTTCCGCAAGAACGACTGGACGCTGGGCGTACGCCCGCGATGCCGGTCCGTACTGAAAGCCACTGAAAGACGAACGCGCCGTGCGACACGCTATGCAAACTCGTTCCAGAAAGGGCGCGTCAACGTTTCGCTGGCCTTCCCGTGGACGCAGCACTTTTCGATTTCTCCCGTCTCCACAGGGGGCCGCCGTAACGAAGGCGGCTTCATCGGAATCGCCGCAGGCATCGAATACCTCTACCGCGACAAGCGCGGCATCGCTCTGGAAGCAACGCGCTGAATGGATATCCCATCATGCTGTGGGCACTGATGGACCCTTCCCCGAACGAAACACGTTCCGCCGTCAACATCTCCCTGGCCGAATACTTCCATTTCCGCCGTTTCACCGTAGGATACGGACTGAACGCCGCCTGGAAACAATACACATATAAACCACCCCTTCCCGGATACGGAATCTATTTGGGCGATACGCGCCTCGACGACCGGTACTGGGCGGCAGGCATCATGGTGGCCGCCTACATCAACATCACGCCCAAAATCATGTTCGGAGCCACTATCGTCCCACCTTCTTCCAATTCGGCACTACAAGACCGTGGAGATACGAACACAGCGCCACGCTGGACCTGAAGTTCTACCTCTTCCGGAAATGACATCGGCCTGCCTCCGCGCTGCGGCGAGGAGAGAACGGCGCAAGCCGGTGACCGCAACTGCTACGCAGCCGAGAAACGACGAAGGCCGGTCGGAAAAGTCTGTTTTTCCGACGGCCTTCGGTCACGTTCCGGAAGAGCCGCACGCACCGGCACCGCAATGCCGCACGACACCGACGGACGTCACACGACGACGTTGATAATCTTGCCCGGTACGACGATGACCTTCCGAACTTCCTTCCCGGCAGTGTATTTCTCCATCTGCGGGTCGGCGAGCACGGCGGCTTCGATTTCGCTGACCGCAGCCCCGAGCGGAAATTCCTTCTTGAAGCGCATCTTCCCGTTCACCGAAACCGGATAGTCGAAACTGTTCTCCACGAGGCAGGCGGGGTCGAAGACCGGGTAGCGCTCGTCGAAAATGGTTCCCTCGTGCCCCAGTTCGTGCCACAGCTCTTCGGCGATGTGGGGAGCGAAAGGCGACAACAGGACAAGGAGCGGTTCGAGCACGGCACGCTTGCTGCAGTCGCCGAGCTCGTTCAGGCATATCATGAAAGCGCTGACCGACGTATTGAACGAGAAGTTCTCGATATCCTCGCTGACCTTCTTTATCGTCTTGTGCAGCACCTTGAGTTCCTGCGGCGTAGGGGCCTCCTCGTTTACCGAAAGCTCCCCGCCCCCGGCATGGAACAGTCTCCAGAAGCGGCGCAGGAACTTGTGCACGCCGTCGATGCCGTTCGTATCCCACGGCTTGCTCTGTTCGAGCGGACCAAGGAACATCTCGTACATGCGCAGGGTATCGGCTCCGTAATGCTCCACGATATAATCGGGATTGACCACGTTGTACATCGACTTGCTCATCTTCTCCACCGCCCAGCCGCAAACGTAGCGGCCTTCTTCCAGGATAAACTGCGCGTCGGCGAACTCCGGCCGCCACGCCCGGAATGCCTCCAGGTCGAGGATATCGTTCTTCACGATGTTCACGTCCACATGAATCGGCTGCGTCTCGTACCCGTCCTTCTGACCGAGCGATACGAAAGTATTCGTCCCGGCAACCCGGTAAACGAAATTGGAACGTCCCTGTATCATCCCCTGGTTCACCAATTTGCGGAACGGTTCGTCCTCGACGGCCACACCGATGTCATACAGGAACTTGTTCCAGAAACGGGAATAGATGAGGTGCCCCGTGGCATGTTCGATACCGCCGATGTAGAGGTCCACGCTGCGCCAGTAGGCGTTCGCCTCGCGGCTCACCAGCTCCCGGTCGTTGTGCGGGTCCATGTAGCGCAAATAGTAGGCCGACGAACCGGCGAAACCCGGCATGGTGCTCGTCTCATACGGATACCCTTCGGCCGTATGCCACCCCTCGGCACGGGCGAGCGGCGGTTCTCCGGAGCTCGTCGGACGGAACTCCGGCACATCGGGCAGCGTAAGCGCAGCGCATCCTCCGGCAACGGGCAGGCCGTATCGTCCTTATAATAAATCGGGAAGGGCTCTCCCCAATAACGCTGACGGCTGAAGATGGCGTCGCGCAGGCGGTAATTGACCTTCTTCCGGCCAATGCCCCGCGCCTCTATCTCCGCGAACATCCGCTCGATGGCCTCCTTCACGTCCAGGCCGTCGAGGAACCCGGAATTCATCATCCGCCCTCCTTCGCATCGTAACTTGCGACGTCGATATCGCCCCCCTCGACCACCGGCACGATGCCGAGTCCGAAATGTTTGGCGAAAGCGTAGTCGCGCGCGTCGTGCGCCGGTACGGCATGATGGCTCCCGTACCGTACCCGCCAGCACGTAGTCGCTGATATAAACCGGCAGTTCCGTGCCGGTGAACGGATTAATCGCATAAGAACCGGTGAAAACGCCGCTGACCCGTTTGGTATCGGCCATCCGTTCGCGCTCGGAACGCCTCTTCGTCTCTTCGATATAGCGCTCGACCTCCGCCCGTTGTGCGTCGGTCGTCAGTGCGCACACCTGTTCGTGTTCCGGCGCGATGACCATGAACGTGCATCCGAAAACGGTATCGGGCCGTGTGGTGAATATCTCCAGTTTCCGCCCGCTGCCCCGGATGCCGAAGAACATCTGCGCTCCGGTGCTGCGCCCTATCCAGTTGCGCTGTATCTCCTTGAGCGATTCGCTCCAGTCAAGCCGTTCCATGCCGTCGAGCAGCCGTTCGGCATAGGCGCTCACCCGCAGCAGCCACTGCTTCATGCGCTTCTGCACTACCGGGAAACCGCCCCGCACCGAAAGGCCGTTCACCACCTCGTCGTTGGCAAGCACCGTACCGAGCCCTTCGCACCAGTCACCGTCGTGTCGGCCCGGTAAGCCAACCGGTAGTTCAGCAACACCTCCTGCCGCCGTTTCCCGTCCATCGCATTCCATTCGGCGGCGGTGAACTCCATCCGCTCGGTACAGGCGACATGCAGCCCCTCCGTTCCCCGGAGGGCAAACGCCTCGGTCAGTTCGGCGATGGGGCGCGCCTGCTGCCGGTCGTAACAGTAATAGCTGTCGAACATCTTCAGGAACGCCCACTGCGTCCACCGGTAATATGCGGGGTCGCTGGTCACCACCTGCCTGTCCCAGTCGTACGAGAATCCGAGCTTGTCGAGCTGTTCCCGGTAACGCGCCACGTTCTGCGCCGTGGTGACCGCGGGATGCTGCCCCGTTTGGATAGCATACTGCTCGGCCGGAAGCCCGAAAGCATCGAACCCCATCGGATGCAGCACGTTGAACCCGCAAAGCCGTTTATAGCGCGTATAGATGTCCGAAGCGATATACCCCAGCGGATGCCCGACGTGGAGGCCCGCCCCGGACGGATAAGGAAACATGTCGAGCACATAATACTTGGGGCGGGAAGCGTCCGCATCCACCCTGTAAGTCCTGCGCCGCTCCCACTCCTTCTGCCAGCGCGGCTCTATTTCGCGGAAATTGTACTCCATAAATTCGTCACTGTATTTTTGTCTTGCATCCGCAAAGATAGGAAATATATCATCGAAATATAACGGTACAAGCCGGGGATGCCGAATCGGGACACGGCGGCGGAGCCAATGCCGCCAAGCGAAACGGACGGATTATCCCGATACACGGAAACAGCAGGGAGCAGACGAAACCCCGGAACGCGGCGGCCATTCGGCAAACCGGCCTCGCGGCGGCTCCCGACCTTCCGTTTTCCGCTCCATCCGGAGTCCGAAACCGACTGCCGCAGCACGCTCCGCGACAGGTCTGCGAATGCGGCCTTGACCGGAACACCCGGACGGAACCGTTTCAAAAGCCGTTTTCTGTATAGTTTCCCACTTTTTCAAAAATTATGTTTGGTTTTAATGAAATTTGCATACCTTTGTGGCAACACTATGAGTGAAAGTAGTGCCGAATTATAACGAGAAGCGGAGAGAACGGGCTCTATGAACTTCGGCAACCTATCGCAACGATAAGGTGCCACGTCCCGACCTGCCAAGGACAGGAAATATAATTAACCATGAAGGCTATGAAAACGACTATTTCAGGAGAAGCTTTTTCAACGACATGTTACTGCGGCGGTTCGTCGCGCAGTCTTTTCTCCATGGATATGCGTATGCGCCAAGCGCGCTAATCTTATCTTATTCCCGGAACATACTATCGACAGACCTGTAAGACAGGCCGTGCATAGTTCGCCGTATCCTTACGGCATCATGTAATCAAACACGCATATTATTAACAATCAACGCATAGCATTAGCTATGCCCTGTAATTTCATTACCATGGCGAAAACATATCAACAGATAAACGAACGGATTAAGAACGGCGAAGCGGTCGTACTGACTGCCGAGGAGGTGTCGCAACTCGCCCTCACGATGTCGCCGGAAGAGATAGCCGACAAGGTGGACGTCGTAACCACCGGTACTTTCGGCGCCATGTGCTCTTCGGGCGCCTTCATCAACTTCGGACACTCCGACCCGCCCATCCGCATGGAACGCATCGAACTCAACGGTGTGGGCGTAAGCGGCGGACTCGCTGCCGTGGATACCTACATAGGGGCCACCGACTGCAACCCGGCCAATCCCGAATACGGCGGAGCGCATATCATCGAAGACTTCATCAACGGCAAGGACATTCTGCTGGAGGCCTGGGGCAAAGGGACCGACTGCTATCCCCGCCGCCACATCCGCACCTACATCAACCGGGATACGGTGAACGAAGCCTATCTCTACAATCCGCGCAACGCCTACCAGAACTACAATGTGGCGACCAACACCTCCGACCGCACCATCCATACCTACATGGGTACGCTCCTACCGAAGATGAAGAACGCCAGCTACTCCACCTCCGGCGAGCTGTCGCCCCTGCTGAACGACCCGGAGTGCCGCACGATAGGACTCGGTACGCGCATCTTTCTCGCCGGTGCGGAAGGGTATGTGGCGTGGAACGGGACGCAGTTCAACACCTCCAAGGAGACGAATGAATACGGTATCCCGACAAGCAATGCCCGCACCATCGCCGTCATAGGCGACCTGCGTGAGATGAGTACCGAATACCTGCGGGGCATGTATTACGAGAAGTACGGATGCAGTCTCTTCGTCGGCATCGGTATTCCGATACCGATACTCGACGCCGACCTGGCCCGCCGCGTATCCATCCGCAACGAACAGATTGAAACGACCGTGGTGGATTACGGCAACGGCAACAGGGTGCTCGGCAAGACCAACTACGCTGCCCTGCGGAGCGGCGAGATAGAGGTCGCGGCCACCGGATAAGAACAGCCCCCGTGTCGAGCCTCGCCAAAGCCCGCGAGATAGCGGAACTGCTCAGGGAGCGCATCCGGAGCGGCAAATTCCTGCTGAGCGAGCCGGTACGCCCCATGCCTACGGGTACTACGACCAAGAAACTGCAAATACGCGAAGAACCCGGAAGAAACCATTGAAATACGAAAAAACATGAAAAGGAAATATATGCTGTCGTTCTCGGAGAGCACGGGCGACAAACCGATAATACACGACCTGATAAAACGTTTCGACATATGCATCAATATCATCAAGGCGGAGATGGCGCCGGGACTGGCCGGGTCCATGCTCGCGGAGTTCAGCGCTCCTGAAGGGGACATCGCACAGGCACTTGAATTCCTTGCCGCCCAAGGGGTAGGAACAGCCCTCGTCACGGACAAAATCATCTTCCGTGAGGAGCGGTGCGTACAGTGCGGCAGTTGTGCGCTGGCCTGCTTCTCCAAAGCACTGACCATCGGGCCGCCCGACTGGAAACTCTCCTTCCAGCGGGAAAACTGCATATTGTGCAAACTGTGCCTGACGCATGCCCGCAACATTTATTCACCATAGCAAACGACTAACGATGAAAGAGTACAAAATTCGGATATACCGCGACAATTTCAACCGCGACCGTTGGCAAACCTTCACGATAAGCTACAAGGAGAGCGACCTCTGCATCGGCATCGACACTGCATCGTACGTCCCCGAAATGAATCTCTTCGCCGGACAGATTCTCCGTGAACTACGGCTCGAAATGGACGCATACATTACGAACGACCCGACCTACGCGGTCATCCTCTCCCCCTATTTCCCGGCCGCGGTGCGCCCGGGATACTGGTACGGATGGCAGAAGCCGCAGCAACGGCGGGCGTCGGCCCCATGGCCGCCGTTGCAGGAGCGATAGCGGAGTACATCGGCCGACGCCTCAAGACGGAGTACGACTGCCGGGAAGTCATCGTCGAAAACGGCGGCGACATCTACGCCGACATTGTCGAGGGGATGGACATACCCGTATTCGCAGGACAGTCGCCGCTCTCGGAGAAGGTCGGCATCTTCATTCCGGAGGAGGAAGAATCAGCATCTGCACATCTTCCGGCACGGTCGGGCCATCACTCAGTTTCGGAATGGCCGATGCGTGATGATAGTCTGCAGCGACGCCGCACTGGCCGACAGCTACGCGACCGCCTTCGCCAACAAGATACACACCAAACAGGACATCAACAACGTAATCGCCGAGATACGGAAAATCCCCGCCATTTCGGGAGCCATCTGCATCAAGGACGACATGTTCGGCATCTGCGGCGAATACGGACTCAAAATATGGAAACAACCCCTGATACGATAAGATAAGGGAACCGTTCCGAAAGCGAACGCAGGACAGAAGGATACGGAAACCGGCCGCGGTTTCCGGCGAATATCCCTGTACCTGCGCTCGCACGGAACGGCACGCAAACACGGCACAATGAAAGTAAAAGAGATATTGGCAGCATCGGACAGGACGCTCATCTCGTTCGAGCTCCTGCCGCCGCTGAAGGGCGGCGACATCGGGAAGGTCTACAACGCCATTGAACCGCTCATGGAGTTCTCGCCCTCCTTCATCAATCTTACCTACCACCGCGACGAGGAGGTGATACGCCAGCGGCCGGACGGAACACTGGAGCGCATCACGGTCACGAAACGCCCCGGAACGGTGGCACTGGCGGCGGCCATCATGAAACGTTACGACGTGGAGGTGGTTCCCCATCTGGTCTGCGGCGGCCTCGACCGCCATACGATAGAGAATATCCTGATAGACCTCAACTTCCTCGACATCGACAACGTGATGGCGCTGCGGGGCGACCCCGCTCCGGGCGAACGCTTCTTCACCCCTACCAGAGGAGGACACGCCTACTGTTCCGACCTCGTGCGGCAAATCAGCGACATGAACCGGGGCGTCTACCTCGACGAACTCCAGCAGAACCCCATCCCCACCCACTTCTGCATCGGGGTCGCGGTTATCCGGAAAAACATTACGAATCGCCCAACCTCTCGCAGGACATCCGGAACCTGAAGCGAAAAGTGGACGCGGGGGCCGACTACATCGTTACGCAGCTCTTCTTCGACAACGCCCGTTTCTTCGACTTCGTGGAGCGGTGCCGCGCCGAAGGTATTACGGTACCGATAATACCGGGACTGAAACCCGTCTCGTCGCTGAAACACCTCGAAATGCTCCCGCGGACGTTCCACATCGATATGCCGGAAGCGCTCACCGAGGAGCTGTCGCGCTGCCGTACCGACGAACAGGCCAAGGAAGTGGGCATTGAATGGAGCGTCGGACAGGCCAAAGAGCTGAAGGCGGCGGGTGTACCGGCCATCCATTTCTATACCATGAGCGTTCGGGAAATATCTGCGAGATACTGAAACGGGTATTCTAATCCGCGCGGAGGAAACGGAGCGGGGTGCCGGAAGGCACGGAGAACGACCGGACACCCGGCGGATACCGCCGAAGATGTAGGGAACGAAGGAAACGCCGTTCCCCAGTCCGCCGACAGTCTCCGCAGCAAAGGCGAAAAGAGCGAACAGAAGGCAGAGGCTCTCCGTTTCCCTATGCGAACCACCGACAAACCATTATCTTTGCACCGGTAAAAAAGCATTCACATGAAACCGACACTACTGATAATGGCGGCCGGCATGGGTTCCCGGTACGGCGGCCTCAAACAGCTCGACGGGGTGGGCCCTTCGGGCGAAACCATCATGGACTACTCGGTCTTCGATGCCGCGAGGGCAGGATTCGGAAAGGTGGTCTTCGTCATAGGCCGCCACTTCGAACGGGATTTCCGCGAAAAGGTACTCGCCAAGTACGAAGGACGCATTCCGACCGAAGTGGTATTCCAATCGGTAGATGCGCTGCCGGACGGATTCGTTCCGCCCGCCGACAGAGTAAAGCCGTGGGGTACGGGACACGCCGTACTGACGGCCGCCGGAACGGTACGCGAACCGTTCGCCGTGATAAACGCCGACGATTTCTACGGCCGCAATGGCTTTGAGGTGCTCGCACGGTTCCTCGCCGGGACCGACGGTACCGGACAATACTGTATGGTCGGCTACCGGGTCGGCAATACCCTCTCCGAAAGCGGGTCGGTGTCGCGCGGCGTATGTGAAACCGATACGGACGGATTCCTTACCTCGGTCACGGAACGCACCGAAATACGCCGTCAGGAGGGCCGCGGCATCATCTTCCGCGACGAACAGGACGAATACCATGCGCTGGCTCCCGAAACACCGGTCTCCATGAACATGTGGGGCTTCACGCCCGACTACATGGATTTCTCCGCCCGGCTGTTCGCACGCTTTCTGGCGGAGCGCGGCCACGAACTGAAAAGCGAATTCTACATTCCGACCGTCGTCAATGAAGCCATCCGCTGCGGAGCGGCGAAGGTAAAGGTACTCGATACCGACGCAAGCTGGTTCGGTGTCACCTATGCGGCCGACCGGCCGGGTGTAGTGGAGAAGATACACGCCCTGGTGGATGCGGGCGAATACCCCGAACAACTCTGGTAAGGG
>ENA-OUNI01000900-OUNI01000900.1-human-gut-metagenome-genome-assembly--contig:-NODE-900-length-12914-cov-2.463518_pt1 | contig 12914 bp, 20 predicted proteins | sample MGYA00242499_ERZ504580 | MGnify/ENA primary metagenome ERZ504580 (study PRJEB26092, sample SAMD00036315) | human gut metagenome | host: Homo sapiens | study: EMG produced TPA metagenomics assembly of... | reverse complement strand
CCCATAGCTGAAGCAAGGGTTTTACGACGCATTGGATAAAAATTGCTGCAAGGGCAATCCATTCAGCAAGATCTATCACATTCAAACCAGATAGTTACTCACATACACAATACCTCTTTCCAGACTCCCAGGACTTCCGCTGAATGCCCACGCTGCGGCATCACTCGCCAGAAGAACGGCACAGGAAAGCTGCATCAGAAGTATCCGGTATTTTTTCTTTTTCTGATCCATATCCCTGCTCAAAACCATACAGAGGGCCGCAATATTTGTTTTGTCCTTCCTAAAACAGCAAAAGAAAACCCTCTCATACCGCCTTTCTCTGCTATATGAGAGGTTCCTGTTCTTACGCCTGTCCCAGTACGTGGTCGGAAATTCTTCCGTAGACGGAGATCAGGTAGAGACCGCAGATGCCGACAACCGCGTAGATGATGCGGCTCAGCCACGTCATGTTTCCGAAGATCAGGGCGACGAGGTCGAGGCGGAAGAATCCGATCAAGCCCCAGTTGACGGCTCCGATGATTGCAACGGTGAGTGCGGTGTAATCCAGTCCTTTCATGTAAAGAAACCTCCTTTTTCCGGATTTTGTATCGTCTTTTTATCTCTTCCGGTTTCTTTATAAAGAATTTCCCAAAAGGAGGCAGATTATGCATTTTCTTTGATTTTTCGGGCTGAAAAATGGAGACCATTTCCAGGCCTCCATTCGTGCAATTTTGTTTTCTTTATTCAGACAGCAGCTTCTGCAGCAGCTCTCCTGCTGCTGCCGGGTTGGCTTTGCCTTTCATTTCTTTCATGACCTGGCCGACCAGAAATCCGAGGACTTTTGTCTTTCCGGATTTGTACTGCTCTACCGGGCCAGGGTTGTTTTCCAGAACTTTTCTCGCAGTTTCTTCCAGAAGGCCGGTGTCGTTTACGGTTTTCAGTCCGTGCTCCTCGACGTATGCTTCCGGATCGACATCCTCTGCAAAGATCTGCTCAAATACCTCTTTTGCCACCTGGTTGTTGACCGATCCGGCTTCTGCCAGTTCGATCAGGGATGCCAGATGCTTCGGTGAAAACTGCAGATCCTCCGGCTCCTGGCCGTTCTCCTTTAAGAGACGTAAGGTCTCGCCCATCAGCCAGTTTGCCACTTTTTTCGGTTTGCCGCAGAGCGCCGTCGTCTCCTCAAAGAGATCGGACAGCTTCTTGGAACCGGTCAGAATGCCCGCATCGTACTGCGGCAGTCCGTACTGCTCCACGTAGCGTGCCTGTTTTTCCGGCTGGAATTCCGGCATGGATTTCACAATGCGGTCGATCCACTCGTCGGAAATGTGCACCGGCGGCAGATCCGGGTCCGGGAAGTAGCGGTAATCCTTCGCATCCTCTTTCGAACGCATCGCGTAGGAATACTCTTTGTTGTCGTCCCAGCGGCGGGTCTCCTGGACAACGGCTTTTCCTTCCTCGATCAGCTCGATCTGTCTTGCACGCTCTCCCTCGATCGCTCTTCCGATTGCCTTAAAGGAGTTCAGGTTCTTCATCTCGGTACGTGTTCCGAATTTCTCACTTCCAACCTCACGGACCGAAAGGTTGACATCGGCACGCATCGAGCCCTCCTGCAGTTTGCAGTCGGATGCGCCGAGATACTGAATCATCATACGCAGTTTTTCCAGATAAGCGATAACCTCTTCCGCAGAGCGCATATCCGGCTCGGATACAATCTCGATCAGCGGAACGCCGCTTCGGTTGTAGTCGACGAGCGAGCAATCCTCCCACTCATCGTGGATCAGCTTTCCGGCATCCTCCTCCATGTGGATCTCATGAATGCCGATTTTCTTCTTTCCCGCTGCGGTGTCAATCTCGACATATCCATCGTGGCAGATCGGCAGATACAGCTGGGAAATCTGATAGTTCTGCGGGTTGTCCGGGTAGAAATAGTTCTTCCGGTCGAATTTGCAGAGCTGGTTGATTTTGCAGTTTGCAGCCAGTCCGACGCGCAGGCGTAATCGACAACCTTCTTATTTAATACCGGAAGGGATCCCGGCATACCAGTGCAGACCGGGCAGGTGTGGGTGTTCGGCGCACCGCCGAATGCGGTAGAGCAGCCGCAGAAAATTTTTGTTCTCGTCGCAAGCTCCACATGTACTTCAAGTCCGATGACGGTTTCATACTGTTTTGACATTGTTTTGCTTCCTCCTTACCATTTTTCTGGCTGCCCGAATGCACCGCGTACCTGCTCATAGGTGTATGCTGCACGGAACAGTTTTTTCTCTGAGAAACAGTCGCCGATAAGCTGCATGCCGATCGGAAGCCCCTTGTCATCCATGTCGCACGGAACGGTGATGCCCGGAAGGCCGGCGAGGTTGACGGATACGGTGTAAATATCGCCCAGATACATCTGCAGCGGATCGGAAAGCGATTCCCCGAGACGCGGTGCGGTCGATGGTGCTGCCGGGCTTAAAATCATATCGTATTTTTCAAATGCGCGGTCAAACTCTTTTTTAATCAGGGCTTTCGTGCGCAGTGCTTTCAGATAATACGCATCATAGTAACCGGAGCTTAAGACGAAGCTTCCCAGCATAATCCGTCGTTTCACCTCCGGACCGAAGCCCTCAGAACGGCTCTTCTTATACATATCGTGGAGTCCTTCGTACTCTTTGGCACGGAAACCGTATTTCACGCCGTCGAAGCGTTCCAGGTTGGAGCTTGCCTCAGCGGATGCAATAACGTAGTAAGCCGGAATGGCATAATCAATGAGGTCGAGATCGAAATACTCTACTTCTGCTCCGCGTGCCTTCAGGACATCGGCAGCTTTTAAAATGGATTCCTTCACCTGCGGATCCAGGCCTTCGCCGAAGCAGCTGTTCGGAATACCGATTTTCAGATCGGAGACATCTTCTTTTAAAGCGCTCATGAAATCGTAATCGTCGCGTTTCATCGATGTCGCATCTTTTGCATCATACGAAGCGACCGTCTGCAGCAGTGCTGCACAGTCTGTCACATCCTTTGCGACCGGTCCGATCTGGTCGAGGGAGGAACCATAAGCGATCAGTCCGTAACGGGAAACGGTGCCGTACGTCGGTTTCATGCCGGTTACGCCGCAGAAGGAACTCGGCTGACGGATCGATCGCCGGTATCGGAGCCAAGTGCCATCGGTACTTCTCCTGCTGCAACGGCTGCGCAGGAACCGCCGGAGGAACCGCCTGGAACGTGTTCGGTGTTCCATGGATTTTTCGTCACGCCGTACGCGGAAGTCTCTGTCGTACTTCCCATCGCAAACTCATCCATGTTTGTCTTTCCGATGATAACGGCTCCCGCCTCTTCGAGCCGTGTGATAACCTCTGCATCATACGTCGGAACAAAGTTCTGCAGAATTTTTGACGCACACGTCGTCGCAAGACCTTTCGTACAGATGTTGTCCTTGACCGCAATCGGAACGCCGGCCAGCGGACCGGTGAGCTCTCCTGCGTCAATTTTCTTCTGCACTTCTGCGCGCGTGCTCTTGCACCCTCTTCATCCACAAGAAGGAATGCGTGAATTGATTCTTCCGATGCTTTGACTGCCGCAAGGGACGCTTCCACAGCGTCCGATACGGTGATTTTTCCTTCTTTGATTGCGGCAGAAAGCTGTACTGCTGTCATATCTTTGATTTCCATATCAATCTCCTCCTGCTATTCTACCGTTTTCGGAACCTTGTACTGGCCCTCTTTGACTTCCGGTGCATTGGCAAGCATTGCATCGCGGTCGTCGCCATTGGTTACTTCATCCTCGCGGAATACATTTCCCATCTCGAAAATGTGGGTCATCGGCTCGACCTTGCTGGTGTCGAGCTCGTTTAATTTATCTACATAATCCAGCATTTTCTGCATATCCTGCCGTGCGGATTCTTTTTCCTCATCCTTTAATTCCAGCTTTGCCAGGATGCCGACATATTCCATCGTTTCATCTGAAATTCACATTTGCCATTTCACTCATTCTCCTTTTTTATTTTCCAGCAGGATCCGCTACGGTCCAGTCTTGTAAGATCACGCGGGAACAGCGTTGTCTCGCGGACGTTGTCCTCACCGATCAGCTTCATGGTCAGACGCTCCAGACCGATGCCAAGACCTCCGTGCGGCGGCATACCGTGTTTGAAAGCACTCAAGTACTGCTCCATGCCCTCTTCTGTCATGCCGCGGGCTACGATCTTTTCAGAGAGCATCTTGTAATCGTGGATACGCTGGCCTCCGGTTGTAATCTCCAGACCGTGGAACAGCAGGTCGAAGCTCTTTGTGTATCTCTTATCCTCCGGGTCGTCCATCGCATAGAACGGTCTCTTTTTCGACGGATATTCGGTGACGAATACGAAGTCTGCGTCGTACTCCTCTTTGAAATACTGGCCGATCAGAAGCTCCTCCTCTGGCTCAAGGTCGAACGGGTTGCGGATCTTTCGGTTGTATTTCTCGGCTACCAGCTCTTTCGCTTTCGTGAACGGTACAGTTGGGATTTCTTCTGTCTTTGGAAGCATAACTTTCAGGATCTCCAGCTCTTTTGCGTAATCCTTTTTAAGAAGCTCCACCATGTACTGTAAAAATCCGGTTTCCATTGCCATGATGTCGGTGTAATCCTCGATGTAGCCCATCTCAAAGTCAAGGCTGGTATACTCGTTCAGATGACGTTTCGTGTTGTGTTTCTCTGCACGGAAAACCGGTCCAACTTCAAAGACACGGTCAAACACGCCGACGAGCATCTGTTTGTAGAACTGCGGGCTCTGTGCCAGGACAGCCGGGCGGTGGAAATATTCCAGCTTGAAGATGTTTGCGCCGCCCTCAGCGCCTTTCGCGCCGATCTTCGGTGTATGGATTTCGGTGAATCCCTGGGAATGAAGGAAATCACGGAACGCCCGTACCACGCCTTCCTGGATGCGGAATTTTGCACGCTCTCTGACGTTTCGAAGAGCGATCGGCGCATGTTCAGCATTGCTTCAAGGGAGGTGTTCATTTTCCATTTGTTGACTGCGAGCGGCATTGGCTCGGTCGGCTCGGAAAGAACGGTGATGGTCTGCAGCCTGACTTCGACGCCGCCCGGTGCGCGGTCCTCTTTTTTGACCGTTCCGGTTACGGCAACTGCCGATTCCTCTTTCAGATCTTTCAGCGGGAAGTCAACGCTTCCTTCTTCGTACACACACTGAACGAGTCCCTCGCTCTTTCTTAAGATGACAAAGGCAACCTCGCCCATGTCACGGATGATGTGTACGGCTCCTTCGAGTTTTACTTCTGTGCCTTCCGGTGTCTCCAGCAGAGTTTTTACGGAGATGTCTTCTTTTTTCTTTACGCCTGTCATAAATTCCATGTCTTGTTCTCCTCTCTTTCTCGCCTGTCCCGGATTGTTTTTTTCAAATAAAAAGTCCCGGAACAGTTTTTTTAACTACTGTTCCGGGACGGGATATTTTATGTTCCCGCGGTACCACCCGCATTGCGTTTTTCTCTCCGGTTTTCCGGGGGAAAACGCCCACTCATTTATACTTAACGCGTATCACGGATCTGCCTACTTGATTTCCTGTTCGGATCTCATGTTCAGCAGACCGGCTCCGGAATGTTCCCCATTGTATGTTTCCTCCATGCTGATGCTCTCAGTCGGTGACATCGGCTTCCTGTCAGATTCCGCATACGGAGTTTCCTTCACTGCCTTTTTCATACTGTGCATTATAGCACAGCAGTTTTACATTTGTAAACACCTAATTTTTACGGATTTCATATAAATTCTAATGCATTTTTCGTGAATTTTATCTATACAAAATTATTTTTTCGCGTGTTTATAAAATTGCGCAGAATTCCGTTTTATTGGTATTTCTCACACAATTTACAGTTTTTTGATTCTCTCCACTGCCTCCACTGTATTCTCATACGTACCGAATGCAGTCAGACGGAAGTAGCCTTCTCCGCTCGGGCCGAAGCTGATCCTGGTGTTCCGACTACGTTTGCGTCTGCAAGCAGGTGATCAAAGAACTCCCAGGAAGTCATATTTCCCGGTGTTTTCAGCCAGATATACGGAGCGTTGACGCCGCCGGATACGGTGTAGCCTGCGCCCTTTAATCCGTCGTAGATGACTTTTGCGTTCTTCATGTAGTAAGCAACCTGCTCTTTTAACTGTGCTTTTCCTTCCGGAGAGTAAACAGCCTCGCCGGCTCTCTGGATGATGTACGGAGCTCCGTTGTATTTCGTTCCGTGACGGCGTGCCCACAGGCTGTGCAGAGTCACATCGCCGGATTTGATGTCTTTCGGGATAACGGTGAATCCAAGACGCATACCGGTAAAGCCTGCGTTCTTGGAGAAGCTGCGCATTTCGATGGCACATGTTCTTGCACCCTCGCACTCATAGATGGAATGCGGAATGTCTTTTTCTGAGATATATGCCTCGTATGCAGCATCATACAGGATGATGGCTCCTACTTTATTTGCATAATCAACCCATTTCTGCAGCTCGGCTTTGGAAACCATAGCGCCGGTCGGGTTGTTCGGGAAGCACAGATAAATCAGATCCGGGGTTTCTTTCGGGAGCTCCGGGGTGAAGTTGTTTTCTGCGGTACACGGCATGTAAATCACATTCGTGAAACGCTCGGTTGCTGCGTCGTAGTCACCGGCACGGCCTGCCATTACGTTGGAGTCTACATAAACCGGATAAACCGGGTCGCATACAGCGATCTTGTTGTCCAGCTGAAGATCTCCTGAATGTTGCTGCAGTCGCATTTTGCGCCGTCCGATACAAAAATTTCATCAGATGAGATATCGCATCCTCTGTCCTGATAATCATTTTTTGCGATGGTATCGCGAAGGAAAGCATATCCAAGATCTGGTGCATATCCGTGGAAGGTCTCTGCGTGTCCCATCTCATCCACTGCTCCGTGCAGCTTTTCAATGATCGCCGGTGCGATCGGCTGGGTTACGTCGCCGATTCCAAGACGGATGATTTTCGCGTCCGGATTTGCCTCGGTGTAAGCTGCAACTTTTTTGCAATGGTGGAAAACAGATAGCTTCCCGGCAATTTCAGATAATTGTCATTGATTTTGAACATTATTATGTCGCTCCTTTTCACTTTTTCTTACTCTGTCAAAAGCGTCAGCACCATCTGTGCCGTTTCAACCAGATTGGTGCCGCTGTCCATGCTGCATTTCTGCATGTAGCGATGGGCCTCCGACTCGGTCATGTGATTTCGTTCGATCAGAAGGCTTTTTGCACGATCGATGATGTGCTGTTCCTCGGCGCTGCGCACCTTTGGCTTTGCCCGCTCTTTCTTTCTGCGCCGTGCCGCACTCTGCAGCATCATCTCCAGTGTATTGACCAGCTCGTACACGGAAAGCGGCATCGTAACCGCCATGATTCCGGTTCCCTCCACCGCACTTAATGCGCGGCTCGATGCAATCAGAAGCATCTGGAAGCCGGACGGCATACACTCATTCAGATCCGTAAAAAACATATCCGGGAGCTTGTAGCCGCAGATGACGATACCGCCGTTTAAGTTGTTCATCTCTCCGAGCGCCGCTGCCGCTGTCGAACAGACAGCATCGATTTCATATCCTCTTTTTGCCAGAATATCCCGGATGCGCTTTCCATCTTCTATTTTGGGAAGTACTATCACTATGCTGCTCATGCATTTTCAGGCCCCTTCGTCGTCTAAATACGGTACAGATATTTCTCGGTCTCCCAGTCGGATACCTGGCGGAGATACTCATGCCACTCTTCTTCTTTGGCATTGATATATCCATTCACAAATTCCTGGCCGAGTACCTGACACAGAAAATCGTCTTTCTTTAACTCTGCGACCGCTTCTCCAAGGCTTCCCGGGAGAAGGGTGATCTGCATCGCGTTTCGTTCTTCTTCTGTCAGATCGGAAATATTGCGGTCCACCGGGGACGGCGGAACGATTTTCTGTTTGATACCGTCAAGTCCTGCTGCCATGCAGACAGCAAGTGCTAGGTACGGATTGGCTGCCGAATCCGGGCATCGAAGCTCAATGGCCATGATACCGTCTCCCGTCAGCGGAATGCGGATCAGCGGGCTTCTGTTCTTTGCAGACCATGCCACGTAGATCGGTGCACCGTATCCCGGTGTCAGACGTTTGTAGGAGTTTACAAGCGGATTGGTAATCGCTGCGATTCCGCTGATGTGTTTCATCAGTCCGCCCATAAAGTAATATGCCTCTTTGCTGAGCCCGTATTCATCGGATTTGTCGGCAAACACATCTTTTCCCTCCTGAAACAGGGAGAAGGAAAGATGAAGACCCGATCCGTGAACTCCGGTTTTGGTTTTGGCATAAAGGTTGCGTGAAGGCCATGACGTTTGCAATCGTACGGATAGCAAATTTGGCAGTCATCAGCTGATCTGCCGTCCGAAGTGCTGCAGCCGGACAGAAATCCAGTTCGTGCTGGCCTGCCGCTACCTCGTGGAAGGAAGACTCAACGTCGATTCCCATTTCTTCGAGAGTCAGCACCATATCGCGCCGCGCGTTTTCTCCCAGATCCAGCGGTCCAAGATCCAGATAACCGCCTTTGTCGTGCGTTACACTCGTTGCTCCGCCGTCCTCATCGGTGTGGAACAGGAAAAATTCACACTCCGGTGAGATTTCAAACTCATAGCCCATCGCTTTCGCTTCGGAAATTACCTTCTGAAGGATGGTCCGGGAACTCTTTGCATAAAGATTCCCCTCTCTATCATACACATCACAGATCAATCTTGCAACCTTTCCTTGCTGCGGACGCCACGGAAGTATTGCAAAGGTGTCGAGATCCGGGTGCAGAAACATGTCTGCTTCCTCGATGGTGACAAATCCTTCGAACGAAGAGCCATCGAAAACGCACTGATTATTCAGGCTTTTTCCAGCTGTCCGGCGGTGATGGCCATATTTTTCATCATTCCAAACATATCGGTAAACTGCAGGCGGATAAATTCAACATCTTCTTCCTCCGCCATCTGAAGGATCGCTTCCTTCGTATACTTTGCCATATCGATTCTCTCCTTTATCAAAGACGATTCTAAACGAAAAGGGTGCTTTCACGCGGCAGGGCAGAAAGACACCTTGCGTAAAAACACCCTTGTTTTGGGCATATTATAGCAGTTTTTCGCGTGTTTTGTCAAGAAAAACTTAGAGATTCGTGTATCCCATCAGGGATTCATCGACTGCCTTTGCTGCCTCGCGTCCCTCGCGGATCGCCCATACGACCAGGGACTGGCCGCGGTGCATATCGCCTGCGGTGAAGACATTTTCTTTTGTTGTCTGGTATTTTCCGTCATCTGTCTTCACGTTGGTGCGCTGGTTGACTTCCACTTTAAATGCATCGGTCACATATTTCTGGGATCCTAAAAAGCCTGCTGCAATAAGAACGAGATCTGCCGGGAGAATCTCTTCTGTTCCCTCAACCGGAACCATCATCATGCGGCCGGATTTCTCATCTTTTTTCGGTGTCAGTTTTACGGTCTTGATCTGGCAGACTTCACCCTTTTTGTTTTTGATAAATTCCGTTACGGTTGTCTGGTAAATCCGCGGATCATGGCCGAATACGGCGATTGCCTCTTCCTGGCCGTAATCCGTCTTGCAGATCTTCGGCCACTCCGGCCACGGATTGTTCTCGGCACGCTGATCCGGTGCTTTCGGCATCATCTCAAGCTGTGTCACAGATTTGGCACCGAGACGGATGGAAGTTCCGACACAGTCATTACCGGTGTCGCCGCCTCCGATGACAACAACGTGTTTGCCCTTGGCATCGATGTAGGCATGATCCTCAAAATTGGAATCCAGAAGACTCTTCGTTACGGAAGTCAGGAAATCGACAGCAAAGTAGATGCCCTTTGCATCTCTTCCCTCTGCCTTGATATCTCTTGGATTTGCCGCACCGCAGCAGAGCAGGACACGGTCAAATTCTTTTAAGAGTTTGTCAGCTTTTACATCTTTTCCGATATCAGCATTCGTCACAAACTCAATGCCCTCGGCCTTCATCAGATCCACACGGCGGTCGATGACGCTCTTATCAAGTTTCATGTTCGGAATACCGTAGCGTAAAAGTCCGCCCACGCGGTCGCGGCGTTCAAAGACCGTAACAGAATGGCCGCGGCGGTTGAGCTGCATCGCTGCTGCAAGGCCGGAAGGACCGCTTCCTACAACGCAACGCGTTTTCCGGTGCGCACTTTCGGCGGCTGCGGCGTAATCAGGCCGGTTGCCCATGCGTTTTCGATGATCGCGCGTTCATTTTCCTTCGTGCAGACCGGGTCTCCGTTTACGTTGCATGTACAGGCTGCTTCGCAGAGTGCCGGGCAGACACGGGAGGTAAATTCCGGAAAACAGTTTGTCTTGGTGAGGCGGCGGTATGCCTGCTCATAGTTTCCAAGATACACAAGGTCATTCCACTCCGGAACGAGGTTCTGCAGCGGACAGCCGGAGGCCATTCCCGCAATCATGGTTCCCGCCTGGCAGAACGGTACACCGCATGCCATACAGCGGGCAGCCTGCATCTGCTGCTCCTTTTTCGGGAGCTGCAGATGAAATTCCTTAAAGTTTTTGATACGCTCAAGCGGGGCAACGGTGTTTCCCGTCTTGCGCTGATATTCCATAAATCCAGTTGGCTTACCCATAATTCTTCTTCCTCCTACTTACGCATGCTTTCGTAAAATGCTTCAATCTGTGCCTGTTCGCTGCTAAGGCCCTTGTCTTCCATCTGGCACTCAGCATCATCATGCGCTTATAGTCATTCGGAATGATCTTCTTGAATTTCGGCAGATATTCGTCAAAGTGTGTGAGAATTTCTTTACCTTTTTCAGAGCCGGTGTGTGCAACGTGTTTTTCAATCATGTTTTTCAGCTCTGCAATATCGTATTTGCTTTCTACCAGTCAATCGAAATCATTTCCTTGTTCAAATTGCGGTACAGGTTGCTCTTTTCATCCAGGACATAAGCGATACCGCCGCTCATGCCGGCTGCAAAGTTCTTTCCGGTTGCGCCGAGGACAACGACACGGCCGCCGGTCATATACTCGCATCCATGCTCACCGACACCCTCGACAACGGCGTAAGCACCGGAGTTTCTGACACAGAAACGCTCTCCTGCGATACCGTTGATGTACGCCTCACCGCTCGTTGCGCCGTAGAGGGCAACGTTTCCGACGATGATGTTTTCTTCCGGTTTATACTTTCTTGCTTTCGGCGGGTAGACAACCAGTTTTCCGCCGGAGAGGCCTTTTCCGAAGTAATCGTTCGAATCGCCCTCAAGTTCCAGGGTCAGTCCTTTTGGAATAAATGCTCCGAAGCTCTGTCCGCCGGCACCCTTGCACTGTACGGTGTACGTATCCGGCTCCAGAGAGGTGCCGAATTTTCTGGTGATCTCGGCACCAAGAATCGTTCCCACGGTACGATCGGTGTTGGTGATCTCGACTTTGACGTTCTTCTTCTCTTTCTTATCCATTGCCGGACCGAATTTCTTTAAGAGTACCTTCTCATCCAGGGTTGCGCCAAGTTTGAAGTCGTAAACATCTTTCGGATCGAACGTTACCTTCTCGCCTGCTTTTGCAAACGGATTGTTCAGGATCTGGCTTAAGTCTACGCGGTCTGCGTGCTCGTTCGTCACTTTATCATTTCTCTTTAAGAGTCGGAACGGCCGACCATCTCGTCAACGGTGCGGAAGCCAAGTTTTGCCATGTATTCCCGCATCTCTTCTGCGATGAAGCGCATGAAGTTGATGACGTACTCCGGTTTGCCGCGGAAACGTTTGCGCAGCTCCGGGTTCTGCGTTGCGATACCCATCGGGCAGGTATCCAGGTTGCAGACACGCATCATGACACATCCCATGGTTACAAGCGGCGCCGTCGCAAAACCAAATTCCTCGGCGCCAAGAAGTGCTGCGATCACAACGTCGCGGCCGCTCATCAGCTTTCCGTCCGTCTCAATCATGACACGGTTGCGGAGGCCGTTCTTAATCAGCGTCTGATGGGTCTCGGCAAGGCCTAATTCCCACGGAAGTCCGGCATTATGGATCGAGCTTCTCGGTGCTGCTCCGGTTCCTCCATCGTACCCGGAAATTAGGATGACCTGTGCTCCGGCTTTTGCAACACCAGCTGCAACGGTACCAACGCCGGCCTCCGATACGAGTTTGACAGAGATTCTTGCATTCACATTCGAGTTTTTCAGATCATAAATCAGCTGTGCAAGGTCCTCGATGGAATAGATGTCGTGATGCGGCGGCGGGGAAATCAGGGATACACCGGTGTGGAGTGACGTGTTTTCGCAATCCACGGGTAAACCTTTCCGGCCGGTAAGTGGCCGCCCTCGCCCGGTTTTGCACCCTGCGCCATCTTGATCTGAATCTCTTTTGCGCTGACCAGATATTTGCTGGTAACACCGAACCGGCCAGATGCTACCTGTTTGATTGCGGAACATCTCTCCGGAGACTCCAGCGGTCATCACTCTCGCCGCCCTCACCGGTGTTGGATTTTCCGTGCAGACGGTTCATGCAACCGCCAGTGTCTCATGTGCCTCCTGGGAAATGGAACCGTAGGACATCGCACCGGTTTTGAACCGCTTTACAATGGAATCTACACTCTCAACCTCTTCGAGCGGAACGCCCTGTTCCGGGTAATCGAAGTCCATCAGACTTCGCAGATAACCGCTCTCCTCGCTGTCAACCATGGCAGTGTACTCTTTGAACATCCTGTAGTCACCGCGTCTTGTAGACTCCTGCAGGGTATGATGGTACGGGGATTGTAGCGGTGCTCCTCACCCTGACTTCTTGCTTTATGACGTCCGAGACTGTCCAGCGTCAGATCCGTCGTCAGTTCCAGCGGATCAAATGCCTGAGAATGACGCTCATCAACGTCTTTTGCAATGTCTTCCAGTGTAATACCGCCGACACGGCTGACCGTACCAGTGAAGTATTTGTCGATTACATCCTCAGAGATACCGATAGCCTTCGAAGATCTGG
>ENA-OUNI01000899-OUNI01000899.1-human-gut-metagenome-genome-assembly--contig:-NODE-899-length-12918-cov-1.407943_pt1 | contig 12918 bp, 15 predicted proteins | sample MGYA00242499_ERZ504580 | MGnify/ENA primary metagenome ERZ504580 (study PRJEB26092, sample SAMD00036315) | human gut metagenome | host: Homo sapiens | study: EMG produced TPA metagenomics assembly of... | reverse complement strand
CCACAGAATACCATGTGAATCGTAATAAGCCGCAATCATCCTCGTTTCAAGATTGCGGTGCATCAAAGAAGAAGTGTTACTATAAATTTCTGTCAATATCCCGTCCTGATTATTTTTATCTATTGTCATCACTGTATATCCATTCCACGTTACGGCCAAATATCTATTCTCATTCAATTTGATAACACCGAAAACATCTGTATGAGAAAGTCTATCGGATACCGGAGCCACATGATAAGTCAACTGCTTTAATTTTCCCGGTTCGTTCATTATAATAAATAACCCCATGAGCAATTGTAGAAATCCATATCCGACCATCATCATACAAAACAGAATTTACAGACAGCTACCGGTACGCCCCAAGTCAATCACCCGAAAGGAATTCAGGTTTGTCGCATCCAGCAAGATAATTCTACCTTTTTCATCAATCAGACAGATACTTTTTTTTATCCGAAGAATAAGTGATGGCAACCAAAAGATTATCCTGATTATTCCAGCCTGTATATTTTTCTTGAACCGGAGCCGAAGCTCACCCTCTTTTGATGCGCACCGCTTCATTAAATGCAGCTCACTCCCGGAAATCACCCAAACCAACGAATCGTTCTTCTGCAACATCCCTCGAGATGGAATACCCTGTCCCGAGGAAGAAACCACAGACAAAAACCGTTCTTTTTTTCAAATCAAATGCAGAAAAGACACCATTATCCACAAATGCCAGCACCCCGTCAAAAACCTCCTTTAAGTTTGAGATACTAGGATAACTATTACTTTGTTCAAAATTCGTAATCTGCCTGCCGTCATAACGACTCAGTCCGTTTCGGGTTCCAAACCAAACGAAACCTTCTTTATCCTTATAAACAGCAGATACGGTATTGTCGGCCAATCCGTTTTGCATATTGAGCAGATGCACATCTTTTTCTAAAAAACGCATAACACACATCCGGCAGCAATATACATACTCCAATTATAACCAGTGATAAGATTTTAAGGTTCATATTTAATTCATTACCTGTAGCAAAGGAATAAAATAAAAAAGAGATAACAACAAAGATTCACCAAAAAATATAGAGATGCATTAAACATGCATGCTGAATGAAATGAACGTGTATTAAGCCACATCACTGATTAACATACATTTGCAATGTATTAACCTAATGTCTAATTAAAAACAGAAAAGCATGAAAAAAAACTTGATTCTATTTTTGATATTGCTTTGCAACTGTACATTCCTGTACGCCCAGCAATTCAGCATCACCGGTGTAGTCACGGATAAAAAGCTCAATGAGCCCATTATCGGTGCTAGTGTAGTTGTCAAAGGTACTACCAACGGAACGGTTACTGATCTGGATGGAAAATTCACAATCCAAGCCTCAAAAAGCAGTGTGCTAATTGTTTCCTTTATCGGGTATACCCCCCAAGAATTTACAATCAATGGCAACCAAACTTTTTATCAAATCTCTTTAGCGGAAGATACACAAACGCTGGACGAAGTTGTGGTAGTAGGCTTGGTACGCAAAAGAAAGTGAACTTAACAGGAGCAGTTGCTACCGTGGATAAAAAAACACTGGAATCACGTCCTGTCACTTCAGTTTCACAAGCTCTTCAAGGAGTGATGCCAGGATTGAACATTGACATGAATGACAAAGGTGGACGATTAGACTATAATCCCACCATGAATATTTCGTGGAACAGGAAATTTGAATACCGGATCCAGCGCCTCACCTTTAGTTTAATTGATGGAGCTGAAGGAGACATAAACTCGTTAAATCCGCAGGATATCGCTAATATTTCCGTGTTAAAGGATGCTGCCGCATCTGCCATTTACGGTTCACGCGCTCCATTTGGCGTAATCTTGGTTACAACCAAATCGGGAGAAGCAGGAAAAGCCACCATTCAGTATTCAAACAATTTCAGATGGTCACGCCCCACCAACATTCCTGACATGCTCGACTCCTACCGCTTTGCCAAGTATTTCAATGCAGCACAAAAAAATTCAGGAAGCGGCACCACTTTTATTTTCACTGTATGATACGATAGACCGCATTCAGAAATACATGGCGGGTGAATACCATACACCTCAGACCCAATCGGTTCACCAAGGAAACAATTTTTCCTTCAACGTCGACCTTCCAATTGATAATCAAACTGGACCAAGAAACTTCATTGACAAAACATCTTTCGGACAAGAACATAATCTAAGTATCTCCGGAGGAGGTGAGAAAGTTAAATACTATCTATCGGGAGCTTTCCTTTCTCAAAACGGACAGATGAATTACTCTGACGAGAACAAGAAACGTTATAACAATCAGTGGAAAGGTAACGGGACAAAGTCACCCAATGCTAGTTTAGAATTTAACGCTCGTTTATACGTTCAGATATAGAAATGCCAACTTTTGTGAAACTCTATGGCGACCGTTTCTTTGCAGAAAACGACCAAATTATATCCCATGATGCCTCTCTATGACAACAACGGACACTATACACGTAATCCTAAATTAATGCAATTAACTTCTGGAGGGCGTTCAACAGCAGTAAAGACACCTACTTCACTTCCGGAGGTTTCCATCTGACTCCATTAAAAGGATTAGGTATTCACGGACAGGCGACTCTACGGACAGAAAGCTACCGCCACCAATATAATGTAAATAAAGTCTATCTCTATACCCGTGACAACCAACCCGTGGAAGAAGCATGGTTAGGAGGAGACCCCGATTTAGCAGCAGGAAAGACATTTGTGCAAAGTCAAACACAGCAAACTTCCATGATGACAACTTCACTATATGCAGATTATGAACATTCCTGGAACAAGCACAATTTCAAAGTTACAGCAGGTATGAATACCGAATATTATTATATCAACGCATTAACCGGCAAACGCTATGATGTCATCAACGAAAATGTTCCCAGTATCAATACGGCCACTGGCACAAGTGATTTGAAAGGTTCCTCAAAAGAATGGGCTACAATGGGATATTTTGCCCGTTTAAATTATGACTACGAAGGACGATACCTATTAGAAGGAAACATTCGCCGCGATGGGACTTCACGCTTCCGCGGTAACCAACGATGGGCACATTTCCCTCTGTTTCTATAGGTTGGAACATCGCCCGCGAAGCATTCTGGAGTCCGGCAGAAGCATATGTCAACCTGTTAAAACTACGTTTTTCTTACGGTAGCCTAGGCAATCAGAATACAGATAATTATTATCCTACTTATTCTATTCAAAATATAACCGTAGGTAGTGTAGATGCCGGCGGACGCTGGCTGCTTGACTTAGCCAACAAGTCCAATATAGCATCTTCCCCGGTCTCGTCAGTTCCTTGCTCACATGGGAACGTGTCACCAGCTATAATGCAGGACTTGACTTTGGTGCATTTAACAATCGTCTGAACGGATACGTTGAATACTACATTCGTGATACCAAAGACATGGTAGGACCTGCCGAAGAAATAACTCCATTAGTAGGAGCATCAGCTCCCAAAATGAATAATACCTCTTTACGAACCAAAGGCTGGGAATTACAACTAACTTGGCAGGACAGAATTGGTAAAGTAGGGTATCATGCTTCTTTCAATCTATCTGATGCTCAAACAGAAGTAACAGAATATCCCAATCCTGATAAAACATTTTACACCAAAGATGGAGACGGAAACACCATTGAAAATTATTGGAAAGGAAAAAAATTAGGCGAAATATGGGGATTCAAAACAGTAGGCATAGCAAAAACCGATGAAGAAATGCAATCATGGATAGCCCAACATGACCAAAGCAAATTACCCAATGTAGGAAACAATATTTGGAAAGCCGGTGATATCATGTACGCTAACCTGGATGACAATCCTGCCATAGAAAAAGGTACGTCTGCCACTGATCCGAAAGATTTAACCATTATTGGAAATTACACACCCCGCTTTCGTTTTGGCTTCTCATTAGGAGCTGACTATAAAGGATTTGATATCAATCTAATGTTCCAGGGCGTAGCCAAACGTGACGTTTGGGTAGGAGGCGACGACAGAACCGCTTATTCTAAAGGTATGATTTTCTGGGGTATCAACGGGGGGCAATGGGATTCCACCGGATACGAAGAACACATGGATTACTTCCGTCCTGAAGGAGATGAAATGGGAGCAAATCTCAATGCTTATTATCCGCGCCCCATTATTGGAAGTAAACAAAACCAGCAGGTACAAAGTCGTTACTTGCAGAATGCAGCTTACATCCGCTTGAAAAACATACAAATAGGTTACACGTTTGCCTAAAGCATGGATACAAAAAGCTAACCTGGAGAAAGTACGACTATTCTTCTCCGGAGATAATTTATGGACTGGTACCAAGATGAGTAAAAATTTTGATCCAGAACTAATTTACCAAAACGGTATGAGTTATCCGTTAAGCTATACTCTATCATGTGGAATTAATATTACATTATAAACTTTAAATAAATCATAATCATGAAATTAAAATACATCATACTCCCTATAATAGCAACTTCATTCGCTATAAGCTCATGTAACGATTTTCTAGATAGAGAACCATTGACAGACAATGTGAATGAAGGTTTTTTCACAGAACCAACCAATTGCAGGCTTATTGTAACAAGAAATACGAACTATTGCCCGATTTCAAAGACACCAATCTTTTTACCAACGATCAAACCAGTGATAACCAAGCAGGAACAGATCCTGTAGATTTCTTTCTACCGCAACGTATCAAAGTTGCCGCCACAGGAAGTTATAATCGGCAAGGACATTTGCGCGACTGTAACCGATTGTTATATTACGCTTTGGAAAATATCCAAAAAGGGGAACTGGAAGATACCCGCGAAACTCAGCAATATATCGGTGAGATTTACTTCTTCAGAGCTTACATCTATTTCGAATATTTGAGGAAATTCGGAGATTTTCCCATTATCAAATCAGAACTTAGCGCAGATGATTATGCCGCCAATGTGGAAGCAAACAAACGTAAGCCACGTAATGAAGTGGCCCGATTTATTCTAGAAGACCTGAACGAAGCCATTGCCCGATTATTACCGCGCAGTAATAATCTGACCAATCACCGTCTGAACAGAGAGTGTGCCTATCTATTTAAATCACGTGTAGCCCTGTATGAAGCAAGTTGGGAAACCTACCATCAAGGAACCGCACGAGTACCCAGGGTGGTCCGGGCTGGCCGGGCGGTACTTTCAATGGCAACCTTAATACTGAATAGATTTCTTCCTGACTGAAGCGATGGCATCTGCCAAAGAAGTGGCAGAAGCAATACAAATCTCTGATAAAATAGAAGATTATATGAACATGTTCAATCAATATGATCTTTCTTCCAACAAAGAGGTATTATTATGGCGTATGTATAGTGCGGATGCCAAAGTGAATAGCTTAGTAGAAGGCAATTATCATAGCATATACAATGAAAACGGTGAAGGCTGTGTGGGACAAGGTGGAGGTTATACACGATCCATGGTTGAAACTTTCCTAACTACCAATGGCCTGCCTATTTATGCACCAGAAAATACAGAATACAAAGGCGACAAAAGTATCCCCGATGTAATGGAGAATCGTGATTTACGCCTTGTAGAATCAACATTCAAACCGGGTGATATGGTTTGGAGAGGTGGTAATATGGACCAAGACGGAAGAATGGTCTATGCAAATCTACTACAAGCTTATCAAAACTTAAGCAGAACAGCTACAGGATATTTAGTTCGTAAAGGATGGAGAGACAGCAATGTAGCTCCAGCGGATAATTCACCTTTGGCTTATATGATATTCCGCGCCAGCGAAGCATATCTCAACTATATGGAAGCTGACTATATGAAAAACAAAAATCTAGATGATTATAGCAAAAAATACTGGAGAGCTTTAAGAAAGCGTGCCGGCGTATCAGAAAACTTCCAAAAAACTATCGATGCTACAGATCTAAGTAAAGAAAACGATCTGGCTGTTTGGTCCGGAAGTCAGATGATAGACAAAACTTTATATAATATCCGCCGTGAACGACGTTGCGAATTTATAGCAGAAGGCATGCGTAAAGATGATCTTTTACGCTGGCGTTCACTAGATAAAATGAAAAACTATCAAACAGAAGGATTCAATTGGCAAGAGTATCAAAAAGAGCCTTACTATGTGAAACAATTGGCTGCCGGCTTAGTGGTTAGTAATTCTAAATATTTACGTCCGCATTTTGCCAACGACTGATCATTACCAACAATGGCTACAACTTTGAAGAAGCGAATTACCTGACCCCTATCTCTTATGACGTATTCCGTCTTTCAACCCCTGAGAAAGGAGGCAATATTTCCACTTCCGTTGTTTATCAGAATCCAGGCTGGCCTGTCGGTGCCAATCAATATGCTCTGCAATAGGTTTAGATAAAAATAACTCAAAAAAGGGTGTAGTTTAATTCGTTACAATGTATTCTTATTGTATCTTTGAACACACCCTTTACCAATATCATACCGAATTAATATGAAATTTTTTAAATAAAAAAACATTTTTCATCTTTCCGTTCTTGACTTCCATCTATTTACAAGCTCAAGAAAAACCTAACCTGGTCTTCATCATGGCAGATCAATGGAGAGGAGATGCTTTAGGTTGTCTCGGAAAAGAACCTGTCAAAACACCTTGCCTGGACCAACTGGCCCGTGAAGGTGTGAATTTCACCAATGCTGTCAGCAGCTATCCCGTATCTTCACCGGCACGAGGCATGTTGATGACAGGCATGTATCCGCATAAGAACAAAGTAACAGGCAATTGCAATTCTGCCAACGCTCCTTATGGAGTAGAACTTCCACAAGATGCACGCTGCTGGAGTGATATACTTAAAGCCAATGGATACCAAACAGGATATATCGGCAAATGGCATCTGGATGCTCCTTATGAACCGTACATAGATACTTACAACAACCATGGTGCAGTTGCTTGGAACGAATGGTGTCCAAAAGAACGCCGGCACGGTTTTGACTATTGGACCGCTTATGGCACTTACGACTACCATTTAAAACCCATGTACTGGGACACTGACGCTCCCCGGGACAGTTTTTATTATGTCAATCAATGGGGACCGGAGTATGAAGCCGACAAAGCGATTGAGTACCTCAACGGGCATATAGATAAAACGCAGCCATTTGCCTTAGTCGTATCCATGAACCCTCCACACACCGGTTACGAGTTGGTGCCCGACCGATACAAGGAGATGTATAAAAACCTGAATGTAGAGGCATTATGTGCCAACCGTCCCGACATTCCCGCCAAAGGCACTGAAATGGGTGACTATTTCCGAAACAATATCCGCAATTACTATGCCTGCATGACCGGAGTCGATGAAAATATAGGTCGGATAATCAACGAATTGAAACGTTTGGGTTTATTTAAAAATACTATTGTAGTATTCACTTCTGACCACGGCATCTGCATGGGGGCTCATGAACAAGCCGGAAAAGATATCTTTTATGAGGAATCCATGCGAATTCCCGTCCTTATCTCATGGCCGGAAAAAATAAAGCCGAAAACCGACCGAACAACCATGATAGCTTTTGCCGACTTGTATCCGACCCTGCTTTCCATCATGGGCTTTCAGCAACAAATACCGGAAGAAGTACAAACATTCGACCTTGCTTCCGTTCTCCTCTACGGAAAAGAAAACAACCGCATTGTCCAACCCTATTATTACATACAGTCATCCAATCCGGCAACAGGCTACCGGGGATTACGCACCGCTACACATACGTTTACTATCCATGCAACCGATGGTAAGGTAGATAAGATTATTCTATTCGACAGGAGATCAGACCCTTATCAAATGAATAATATAGCTATGCAGCATCCCAAACTGGTAAACCGACTGAAAAGCCAATTAAAAACATGGCTGCAAAAAACAGAAGATCCATTTTTAAATTATTTATAACCCATGAAGATACTATATACATTCCTTCTCTTCCTTATGAACTGTGTACTGAGTGTTGCACAACCGGAAATCATTGTACCCAAACCGCATCAATTGAAATGGCACGAAGCGGAAATGGGAGCCGTATTTCATTATGACCTCCACGTATTCGACGGCATCCGCTACGGACAAGGCAATAACCGTATCAGCCCCATTGAAGATTATAATATATTTAATCCTACCCAACTGGATACTGACCAATGGATTCAGGCAGCTAAAGCCGCAGGCTGCAAATTCGCCGTACTCACAGCCACGCATGAAACCGGCTTCGGATTGTGGCAAAGTGACGTAAACCCATACTGCCTGAAAGCTGTAAAATGGCGTGACGGCAAAGGAGACATTGTCCGCGACTTTGTCAACTCCTGCCGTAAGTATGGTATCCAGCCGGGCATCTATGTAGGCATCCGGTGGAATTCACTTCTGGGTATCCATAATTTCAAGGTAGCCGGTGACGGAGAATTTGCCGCCAACCGACAGGCGTGGTATAAACGCTTCTGCGAGAAAATGGTGGAAGAACTTTGTACCCGCTATGGAGATTTATATATGATTTGGTTTGATGGCGGAGCGATGACCCACGAGGTGACGGTCCTGATGTGGAACCCATCGTCAATAAATACCAGCCCAACTGCCTGTTCTACCACAACATAGACCGTGCTGATTTCCGCTGGGGAGGTTCAGAAACCGGCACAGTGGGATACCCCTGCTGGTCCACTTTCCCGGCCCCCTGTTCACATCATAAACGTATTGAAAGCCAAAAAGACCAAATAGCCTTATTAAAACAAGGTGACCCCGAAGGAAAATACTGGGTACCGGCTATGGCAGACAGCCCCCTGCGTGGTGCCAACGGCCGCCACGAATGGTTTTGGGAACCCGATGACGAGAATAATATCTATCCATTGACAACGTTGATGGATATGTACGAAAAATCAGTGGGCCGCAACGCTACGTTAATCATCGGGCTGACCCCAAATCCCGATGGGCTATTGCCGGCAGGTGACGAACAGCGTTTAAAAGAATGGGGAGAAGAAATAAACCGGCGCTTTGGTACACCATTGGCGGAAACCCAAGGCCGGAAGCAACGGCTTACGCTGAATCTGAATGAAAAACAACCGGTCAACTACTGCATCATCCAAGAAGACATTGCCAAAGGCGAAAGAATACGCCAATACAAGATAGAAGCGAAAGTCAACGGAAAATGGCAGACAGTGTGCTCCGGCGAGTCTGTGGGACATAAACGCATTGCGCACTTCGAACCGGTAGAAACCACCGCCTTGCGCCTCACCGTAACCCAATCCGTTGCCGTACCCGAAATCAGACATTTCAGTGCCTATAACGTAACTCTCAAATAAAAATCATGAGAGAATATAAAGCAATATTCATTTGTATCCTGATTTGCAATGTATTTGTTTTGTCCGAAATCCTTCGGGCAAAACAGATTAACACATATGAAAAAGGAAAGTCTTTCAAGAACACAAAACGCTTTGTCAATGACAGATACGATTGATTTAACTTCCATTTCTTCTCCCATACCCTATAAGAAATCCATACCCGGACAAACCCAGACTATTGCCTGTCCGGTACGGTTACCCGGGTACGTCCGAGGTATTTTCTTCAGCCGAGACTCCCGTCCGGGAGATTTTGAATGGCCCAACAATACCAACCGGCTCCTACCTTGGGTGTTCAACGATTTAAAAGAATTAACCGACACCCGCTATCCGGGAATACCTTCCAATGCAACCCCATCTACGTTGGGAGATGCATTACTGCTGGAACTGACAAACGGAGAATACTTGTTTGCCAAAGCTGTTGCCGGCCGTAACAGTTTAAGCTGGCTGCAAGTAAACGATAACGGCTCTGTCACCCTATATGTATCCACCTTAGGAAAAGACTATCTGAAACCGGAAGTCCCTCTTCTACTCATCCGACAAGGAAAAGATATTTATTCAACCATTCGGCAAGCCTATCAAGCGCTGATGAAAAATACAGAAGCCGCCGACTTAAAAAGCCGCACAGCCAAGGAATATTTCGAAGCTTTCCGCTATCTCGGTTGGTGTACATGGGAACATTATCATGATGATATAAACGAATCCAAGGTAATAAACGATATGAAAACGATAGAGGCATCCGGCATTCCTATCCGGTATGTACTGATTGACGACGGTCATCTCGCCCACAAGAACAGGCAACTGACCGGTTTCATACCAGATAAACAACGTTTCCCGTCGGGATGGAAAAAATCATGTCATACAAAAAAGAAAATAAAATCAAATGGATCGGACTGTGGTACAGCCTTTCGGGATACTGGATGGGATTATCCCCCGAAAACGGATTTCCACAAGTCGTCCGACAAGCCCTATACCCACACGCCGGCAGCCTTCTGCAGGAACGGACAGCACCCGCATCCGTTCCTTCTATCGCTACTACGTCAGCACCTTAAAAGAACAAGGATTCGATTTTCTGAAAGTAGATAACCAAGCTTTTACGCTGCCACTCTACATGGGAGGGCATGAAAGTATCCGCCAGGCAACCGACTGTAACCGAAGCCTGGAAGCCGAGATCCACCGGCAAAATATGGGATTAATGAACTGTATGGCACAGAACGTCATCAATACCGACCATACGTCATACAGCAACAGCACCCGTGTCAGCATAGACTATAAGAAATATGATGAGGATATGGCAAAATCACATCTATTCCAGTCTTATACCAATACCCTGCTACTAGGACAAACCGTATGGCCCGACCATGATATGTTTCATTCCTGCGATACCGTTTGCGGCACTTTGATGGCACGTTCCAAGGCCATTTCCGGAGGTCCGGTCTACCTGTCGGACGCCCCCGGGGACTTTATCAAGGAAAACATCTTTCCTTTAATTGACAAACAAGGCAAACTGTTCCGCCCCGAAGCTCCTGCCGTACCTATGCCGGAATCTATACTGACCAATCCATTATGGAGTGGAAAAGCATATCGAGTAGCAGCTCCCTCAGGCAACGGAGCAATGACATTAATCTGTTACAACCTGAATGTTTCCCCCCGACATCAGCAAGTCCAGGCCACTATAAAAAAAGAAGATTATTCTCTTCGGAACAGTTTTGAGAAAATGTCTGCCACCCTCGAAGAACGCGTGCTGCTTTATAATTGGGAATCACAAAAGGCAGAAGAACTATCAGACAGCAGTACATTCGAACTTATCGGATTTACAGACAAACTGTTTCATCTCTGCCCCATACGGAAAGGATGGGCAGTCATTGGCATACAGGAAAAATATCTGTCCCCGGCCACCGTCCAAACTATCTCTTTAACAGAGAACCGCTTGGTGCTGAATGTACTATGTACGGGTACACTAAAAGTATGGATAGAAAAAGCCGGCAAGCAAGAACTGAGAAGTATTTCCATAGATACCCCCCAAAAAATTGTAATTGAAAAATAACTTATAAAACCAGCCGATATGAATAAAAAACTACTTGTATCTTTCGTTCTCGCTTCCTTAACAGGAATCTCGACGCAAGCAAAAGAAAAAATGTCTTCAGAAACAACCCAACAACGTCCCAATATCATCTTATTTATGGTGGACGACATGGGTTGGCAAGATACATCCTTACCTTTCTGGACACAGAAAACACATTATAATGAAGCCTACGAAACTCCCAATATGGAACGTCTGGCCAAGAAAGGGATGATGTTCACACAAGCATACGCCTGCAATATCAGTTCCGCTACCCGTTGCAGTCTGATAACGGGTGCTAACAACACCCGACATCGTGTAACAAACTGGACACTTGAAAAAACAAAGCTACCGACAGACCAAGCAATACAATACAATTGCCAGACTGGAACTACAACGGAGTCAGCCAAGTAACAGGAACGCCCAATACCTTTGTCGGCACTTCTTTCGTTGAGTTACTCAGACAGAACGGTTATCATACCATCACTGCGGAAAAGCTCATTTCGGTTCTATTGACACACCGGGAGAGAACCCTACATTGGGGGTTTGAAGTAAACATAGCCGGACATGCCGCCGGTGGTCTGGCTACTTATCTGAGCGAACAGAACTACGGGCACACCCGCGATGGGAAGCCCTATTCACTAATGGCCATCCCCGGCTTGGAAGATTATTGGGGAACAGGTATATTTGCAACAGAAGCCCTGACACAAGAAGCTATCAAAGCATTGGACAAAGCAAAAAAGTACAATCAACCTTTTTATCTATATATGGCACATTATGCCATCCACGTTCCTGTTGACAAAGATATGCGCTTCTTCCCCAAGTATATTAAAAAAAGGACTTAGTGACAAAGAAGCCGCATATGCATCCTTAATTGAAGGAATGGATAAAAGTCTGGGGGATTTGATGAACTGGTTGGAAAAAAATGATGAAGCAGACAATACCGTTATTATTTTTATGAGTGACAACGGAGGGCTAGCTGCGAACCCGGATGGCGCGACGGACAAATTCACACTCAAAACGCTCCTCTCAATAGTGGCAAAGGCTCCTTATATGAAGGAGGAATACGCGAACCAATGATTGTAAGCTGGCCCGGAGTAGTCACCCCGGATACTCGTTGTGACAAATATCTTATAATTGAAGATTTTTATCCTACCATACTTGAAATGGCGGGTATCACAAACTATAAGACAGTCAACCCTATAGACGGTATCAGCTTTATGCCCCTGCTGAAAGGTACAGGAGACCCGTCCAAAGGACGCGCACTGGTATGGAATTTCCCTAATATCTGGGGTAATGACGGACCAGGCATCAATCTGGACTGCTCTATCCGCAAAGACGAATGGAAACTGGTCTATTATTATGAAACCGGTAAAAAAGAACTTTTCAACATACCAAATGATATCAGTGAAAAAAATGATGTAGCAAAGCAACATCCCGGCATCGTAAAACGGCTCTCCAAGGAATTAGGGAACTATTTGCGAGCAACAGGAGGACAACGTCCCACATTCAAAGCCACAGGAAAAC
>ENA-OUNI01000898-OUNI01000898.1-human-gut-metagenome-genome-assembly--contig:-NODE-898-length-12920-cov-2.044556_pt1 | contig 12920 bp, 15 predicted proteins | sample MGYA00242499_ERZ504580 | MGnify/ENA primary metagenome ERZ504580 (study PRJEB26092, sample SAMD00036315) | human gut metagenome | host: Homo sapiens | study: EMG produced TPA metagenomics assembly of... | reverse complement strand
CTCCAGCCCCTCCAATAAAGCCTCGTATTTTACTTTATCAAAGGGGCATCCGCGAAAAAAGATAGCTGTTCTTTCTTGGCGAATTCGACAACGCCTCGGCAATGCGTCGGGGGTAATCTGCTCTATTTCATTGCACTTTTTCTCTTCGTTCCAGTTGTAATTTACGGTCGCGAGCAGATCATGATATACGATGGGGTGGCCATATTTGTCGCAAAGTGCGAGTTTCGGATCGGTCGTCGTACCGCTTTTATCCGATTTCCAATATAGTTTATCGCCGCTGTTGTTTTTGCCCTCTTTCTGCTGGGTTGCGAAGAAGATGTTATAATCATCGACTTTCGGGCACAGTATGTCGTCCCATTTCTGAACGAACAATACGCTTGTCTTGGTGCCGGTATGCGGCTTGAAGGTGTTACCGTGCAGCCCCACGACGGCAAGAATACGGCATCGTTCTGCAATATATTCGCGGATGGCTTTGTCACTGCTGTTATTGAATCTGCCTTGCGGTAATACGATTGCCATACGACCGCCCGGTTTCAAAAAATTAAGGTTACGTTCTATGAAAAGAATATCGCGACTGACACTTTTTTGTGCCTTGCCATTCTTCATTCCCAAATCGTAACGACTTAAAATCTGCCCCTCCTTAATCTCACCGGCAAACGGCGGATTGGCCATCAGAATGGCAAAGTTGAACTGTCCGAAATCATTGCCGACACGTAACTGTTTCAACTTTTTGAAGCCATCATTGTAGGTGTCTACCCATGTTTCTTCCTTTGTAACCGTATTCCAGCGAGCCCAATCGAGCGTATTCAGGTGCAGAACATTCGTATGACCATCGCCGGCAATCAAATTCAGGGTTCGAGCTACACGAACGGCTTTTTCATCGAAGTCGATGGCAAAAACATTATCTTGTACATATTCGATCTCCGCATGACTTTTCGGCGTTGCGTGAACAGATGATTTACCGGTTTATTTGCTGCTATCTGCATCTGTTTCCATACATGAAATATCGTGTGAACAGGGAATCCCGAGCTACCTGCAGCCGTATCGATCATCGTTTCATCCACCTGCGGATTGAGCATTTTGACACACATATCGATAACATAACGGGGTGTGAAGTATTGCCTTTTTCACCCTTGCTGCTTTTGCTCATCAGGTACTCGAAAGCCTCGTCCACTACGTCGAGATTGGAATTGAACAATTTGACGCCTTCGAGCGAAGAGACGCAAATCGACAAATGCGGGGGAGTCAGAGCTATTTTTGCATCTTTAGCAAACACGCCAGTCCATTTGCTGCATGCCTTGCGGAAGAGGTCTTCGATTTTATTTTTCAATTGAATATCGCTTTGCCCGGAGTTGCGGAATACGAGATTGTAATCTTTCTCCGTAGCCCCAATTTGTTCGTCGTACAATTTAGCGAATATCAGTTTGAACACCTCCTCGAATACATCGACGCCGGCATTTGCCAGAACTTCATCCTCCATTTCGAGAATCAGGTCTTTAAGCGACTTGCCTGTTTTGGTCAGTTTGTCGTTTTTGACCAAATCGTCCATAGTAAAAGGAGTTTGCAGGATATCCTCCAATGTTTGGTGCACATTGGGAATATTAGGAATATCCTTGAAATAGTTCGGATTCTGGCGTTGATAATAGCTATCGTCGTCCCGTTAGTCCATACGGCCATACTTGCACCCGTCGCATGGGTGTAAGATTTCAGCTGTTCTCGGCCATCTTTGGCTTTCGGTTTTTCAGTTCAACGATGATGTAGGCGACGTTAGCATCGTCATTATCCCGTATCACGATATCTGCGCGCTTGGTTTCACGTCCGAAATAAATCGGATATTCAAAAGCCAACCGGCTTTTAGGATAACCGTAATCATTTATCAATTTAGCCGCATATAGTTGTCTGACAATTTCTTCCGGTGTCAGTTTTATTTCTTTATTACGCACAAGACATGATACAACCGGATAGGTTTTACCTTTTTGTCGATCCGTTCAATAATCCGGTTCTCCAACTCGGCAATGACTTCTTGGCTGAACATATCCAAACTGTATTCAGAGCCTTTGAGGATTTCGTATAATTTCATATGTTTGGGCTTATTTACTGATGATTAATCTTTCGGTATCAACATGTAGGATATTTGCAATCTCGAACAGCACATCCAAACTCGGCTGACGTCTGTTGCAGACATAGGAATTGACGATACAAAAACTCTTTCCGAGTTTTTCCGCCAACCATGTCTGCTTGATGCCTTTTTCTTCAAGCACCTCTTTTATTCGGTTCTTTGGTTTATCCATGTTTAATCCGTTTGATATTCGCCTACAAAGGTATAAAATATAATGCAATAAAAAGATAAAAACAGGATGATATTCCAATCGTTCTTAATCTCTTTGATGTCGAACTTAGTTGCTCAAGAGTTTCCTAACCATTCGTATAGGTTTCAAAAGTATGATTCAGCCAAAAGTTGCATTGCAGCCAAAAGAGAAAATACGATGCAGTTCCGTGTTCTTTTTTGGCTGAGCGATTGTTAGGAAGAAAGTGCAAAAAGAGACGAAAATTCAGTTTAGTTTAGTACATTAGCCTATATATATGCTAAATCAAAGTAAACTAAATTTAGGTAGGCATATTTACCTTTTCATATGCCTATGAGTTGATAGGAAAGCCTACCTTTGCGGAGAATAAAAGTTCTAAAGAGCGTGTAACCTAAAGATAATCTTTGGTTCATTTTCTCTTTTGGCTGCAACAATTCATTGATGCGCTTCAACAATATATTCTCAGAAGAGCGACTGGTTGTCGGGAAAAATGGCTTGAAAAACACTTTTAGTACGACCAAGTGCAAAGGATGAAACTAAGTGAAATGCGAAAAACGGAGAATCGCTTAAATTATTGATTTTGTTCCTATTTTGTTTCCTTTGCAAGTGGAATAAAACGCTATTACATTGATATATAAATGATTAATAATTTATAGAATAACATTTACCAGATTTATAAAGTAATTTTCCCATATCCGGCAAGACTGGCGGACTATTAGCGGTCGCACGAGGCGGCCGCTTTTTGTGTGTCTTCTGCATGACCTTATCGTTTTAACCCTGTTCTTGGTTTCTTGCCCAGCCGGCGGTAGCGGCACGGGCACAGCGGCGGGCCCATTGCAGGTCGTCATCATCCTTGTCTCGCCAAGGAAGAGATCGCTTTGCGAACCTCCGCCACCACTTCCGGCAGATACGGCTGGCGTCTCAAGCATACCAACAAAGATAGCTACGGCTATGTCTGTCAGCTCGCTGCTGTTGGCAACCTCCCGGTAGTCGAACTCTTCATTGAAATAGTCAAGTACCCGCTCCGGGATATAGAAACGCTGTTCCCTTCCGCCATGGGAAGAAAGCGTGTATGATACCGAGCCGGAACGATAGTGAGTATAGTCCATATCGGCTGCCGGTCTTTGAACGGGTTCCGGCCGATGGCTCTGAGAAGTATTGACCTGAGTGGCAAGCCTCTCCCGGTAGTGGAGCTTTTGCCAAGTTCGGGGAAGTTTGGAAATCATCAGGTTACGTGCTACTCCCAGTTCGGAGGCCTTGTATTTGGTATTTCCTTTGAGGATCGCATAACCACGGAGAACATCTTTCTTGTCTTTCCGTTCATATACAGAATAGCCTCTCCGGGCAAGTGCCTTCTTGTATTCTTCCCATGACCACGAGGGCATGGTCCTCAATACTTCCATGCACTCTCTGCTTACTTCCGGAATGTTGCGACTTCGGATTTCTTCCGCAGTCTTCCAGCCATGTTTCACTGCAACTCGCTCGGCTGCACGTTGTGCCCGAAGATGAATGTTATGGTCATTGTTGATGTTCCCGTTTTCATCAAAGCGGCAAATTGCGGCATGGAGATGGGGAACTTCCCCTTTGGATTCCATGTGCAGGTAAACCGTGTATTTGCTGTTTGCCAGATTGGTTGGGCTGGAACGGACTTTCCCGTCCTTGCCGATAATCGTTTGTTTGTCGAACTCCTCGCAAAGTCGTGCCACAACTTTTGCCAATCCTCCATCCGGTAGAAACGGGTATGTTCGGGCGACGGGCTCAGCTCGATGCGGATGACGGAATTCCTGATCGACCGATGCTGGGAGAGGGTCAACTGCATGGAGTTCCATATCCCCATAGCGTCCAGTTCCGGAGGCAACAGATTGTCCAATACCCGATATATTTTTTCCGGATGCTTCTTGTGTTTTGATTCGCCAGTAATATAACGAAGGTCATTGATTCCGTAAGATATGGCTTTGGCTTTTGCAATCATTTTTCTTCTTCTGATTTTGGGGTTGACGGGACTCGGTTCTGCTCACGGACGGCTGTCAGGAAGTCGCTGACCGCCTCGGCGATGGGCCGGAGTTTATGGAACCATCCGGCCATGAAGGGAACCTGGTTGAACAGAGTGAGCCGCTGACTTGTGGACATTCCTTGAAGCGCCGAGGTGTACCTGACCAGATCGGAGCGACAACCGTCCAGTTCCTGCAGCAGGGCGGTTTCCTCACGGGTGAACCTTGCCCGGGGTGTGTAGCCGTATGCCCGGGCCAGCAGATAGTTGCTCACGGTCATGCCGCACTGTTGGGCCCGCGCCTGGATTTCTTCTTTCTGCCGGGGCGTTACCTTGACCCCGATGAATACCGTTCTCTTCGCGTTGGAAGCAGTGTTTTGTTCTATTGTTTCGTGTTCCATGAAAGTCATCTGTTATAATGGTTGAAAAGGTGCGAGCTTGCGAGCAGCGTACCGGCAACAAATGGAAGCCGGCAAGAGCGCAATGTACAACCGCAACGCAGTGAGGTTATACTTTGGCATATCTTGCAACACTTCGTGTCGGGCTTTGGACAGCGACCCGCACCGGATATACAAGGGTGATTGGCAACTGTATCGGCAGCGGAGGACGGTGCCGTTCCGATTCCCTGAAACAGAGGGAGCGGGAAAACAGTCCCTGTGCTCCGGCAGTTATGCTTTATTCTATATATACGCCCCGGCAATAAAGTAAAGTCGGTATCAAATCCGGAGGTCGGGGTTGAGCCGGTAGGCATTTCCCTCCCGTATGACCATCTGCTGCTCCCGTAGGAAAGCTGCAACCTTGGTTGCATGGTTGCCCCCGAACTTTACGCCCTGCAGTTCATAGCCCTCTTTCAGCTGTTCTTGGTACTCGCGGTAGCTGCCGATGCTGCCCTCCGCAAAAACGGCATCTAACGCCGCGCGGTGCACCTCCTCGGGAATGTCGCGTGCCGGGTCGAACGGTCCTTTGGCTGGACGCCCCGCGCCCCGCTTTCGCGGCTGGTAGGGCTCCACCAGTTCGGGCAGCGTCTCGCTGTTGATACGGAAGGCGAAGGGCTCGAACTCGCGGTCTCGGATATGGATTGCCTCCACCACGCTGATCGACCGATCCTCTTTGTCCACTTCAACCTGCATGACGGTCTCGGCCTTGTTGTTGAGTTCCGTGCCGATGTGGCCGCGGGCGTTTTCATCATTCTTGTTCTGGTGCAGGATGGTGTGGATGTGGATCTGCCGGTCGTCGGTCCACTGCATGAACCGGGAGATGATGTCGGTCGCCTCCTTGGGCGAGTTGATATCGTAGAGCAGGTCGCGGATGCCATCTATAATCACCAGACCGAGGTGTGGAATGGTGCCGATGGCATGGTCGACTATGGCCAGCCGCATGTCGGGCGGGAATTTGCGCAGCGTCAGCATTACCAGGTTGTCGGGATCCCGCTCCTCGGGCAGTCCCGCCAGCCGCAGGATGCGTCTCAGTACCTGCTGGCAGTGGGGACGTCCCTGCTCAGTGTCGATGTAGAGGATGCCCCGCTTCTCTTCGGGGAATGAGGCGCGGTAGTGCAGCACCGTGGCCGTTCGTCAGGGCCGCCGCGGTGAGGGCCGCAACGTTGAAGGTCTTCTTGTCTCTTGGCCTTCCCGATCGAGGCGCTGAAGTTGCCCAATGTCCCGATCACGGAACCGTCCACCCGCAGCACGGCGGGCGACTGCTCGCAGGCGTCCGCTGCCCGCACGGCCGACTCCTCGATGCAGAAGGCCAATTCCTCCGGTGTTGGCGTATGGTTGTCTGTCGTTTCCATCGCCTACCAGTTTTTGGGTTCGGGTTTGCGGCGGTACGAGGCGATCAGGCCTCGTTCTCCTCCTCGAAACTTTGCACGGGCGGGGTTTTGCGGGACGATTCCAGCCACTTGTCCAGCTCGTCCCGATAGATGTAGAGGTGCTTGCCTGTTTGATGACGGGGATGTTGTCCTTCTTGACCTTGTAGTAGAAGGTCGAAAGGGGCATCCGGAGGTATTCGCACGCCTCCTGCACCGTCATCGGGACGTGCGTGTTCTCCTGCGGTGCGCTCTGCCGCGAGATGTTCTCCGAGAGCAGGTTCTCCATGCTTGCGATACGGTCGCACAGCTCGCCGACCACCGTCGGCAGGTCGTTGAATGTAAGTTGGTCCTTTGCCATGTCGTCATTGTTTTTATGCGGTTCAACATGGTGCAACCCAACGGAATGAATTCACGCAGACCAACGCTGACGGGAATCATTTTTTCATCAGCAAGGGGTCATTTTTTCCGATGGCCGCCGATCAGCTCCAGATGGAAGCGGAAATCGCCCTCGTCGGGTATGTCGATTGGAATATGGCTTGGGACTGCGACACGCAGGTTGCGTTGCAGGTATTCGACGGTGGCGTTGTTGAGTTCGTGGGGAAACGACAGTTTGATGAACAGGGCTCGCTCTTCGAGCGAGAGGTGGAGCCGCTCGCCGATGTTCCATGCCAGGTGGCGCAACTCCGGCGACCGCAACGGGCGGTCCGGATTGGAGCGCAGCGGCAGGCAGGAGTCCGTCCGGCCGCAGGTATCTGCTCGATGTTGGTAAGGAGGGTGTCGAGAGCTTTCTGCGACAGGAAGGGCGCGGTTGCAACGGTCACATATTCACGGATGGCCTCCATGAGTTCGGCGTGGCGTCGGGCCTCCTGCTGTTTCATCTCTTCCAGCAACTGGTTGTATCTTCCATGTAGGATCGCGGTGCGGCCCGGCGGTGATTCCCGCTTCGACCTGGTGGCCTCCTTGACGGGCTTGATTCCTATTGTCTCAGCGCGGGTCTCGGCCTGCTCGGTGACAGCAGCCCGGGTACGTTCTGTTTGTCAGCCTCCAACTTTTGCCGATTGGCGGAAGGAAAGAGCGAGTATTTTATAAGCCAACGGTAGAAGTACCGTTGCAACACACCGCACAAAACGATTGATACCACAAGTATAATGATGACGGGCGTTACCACGGGCGTGATGTTGATGCCGTGATACAGGTAAAGGTAGTTGTCGACAACGGTAAAGAGGACTGCCGCGAGGGTCAGAACCAGACTTATTCTTTTGGCCCGTTTTTGGAGTGTGTTATCCATATCCGCAACTGTTTGTAATCGTTACGGAGGTGAAGTTATAATCGTAATTCCGAATAGTCACAAAAAAGAGTGATAGTTGCAGCTGTCACGCTAACTATCACTCTTTTTGTGCGATTTTCAAATAAAAATCGTACTTTATCCGTCAAACCCGGCCGAAAACCGTCCGTCATTTCTTCCGCATCAGGGTGATTTTTTGCTGGCTTCCCGTTTGTTGGCATCCACTACCTTGATATACCGCTGGGTGGTGGTGATACTCTTGTGCGCCATGATACTCTGGATGGTGCGGATGTCTGTCCCGGCCGCCGCCTGCAGCGTCGCGAAGGTTCTGCGATAGGAGTGGAAGGAGATGTTCTTGGTGATCCCTGCCGAGCGGATCCACTCCTTCATGTAGGTCTGGGTCCAGCAGCGCTGCGACCCCTTGAAGACCATTCCCCGCTTGTCGGGGCTGTAGCCGATCAGATCCAGCGCCTCCTCGCTGATGGGGATGATGTCCTCGGCGCGGTTCTTCTGGGTGACGATGTGTACGCACTTGCCGCCGGCCGAGTAGTCCACGATGTCCTCCCAGCAGAGGGCAAGAATATCGCTGATGCGCAGGCTGGTCATGCAGGAGAAGAGCGATGCCGTCTTCAGCACGGGCTTCTTGCAAGGTGTCTTGGCCAGCTTGTAGAGTTCTTCTACTGAAAGATAATCCTTGACCACATCCTCCGTTTCAATCTTATCTAGGAAATCATTGACATTGGTCTTTATCAGCCCGTTACGATAGAGGATTTTCAGAAGCCCCCTGAATGTAGACCAATATCCCGATGCGGAATTTCGTGTGATACGTCCTTTGCGCTTGAGCTTGTTGGCCGTCAGCAGGTATTCGCGGAACTTGTTGCAGAGGTCGATGTCGATCTCCTCGAAGGTGCACTTGCCGTGTACGAAGTTGCGGAAGTGGAGGTAGACGAACTCCCACTTTGGGTCATGTTTACGGAGCTGACTGCGGAAATACTCCAGGAAGTCGGCCTTGAGCTTGTACTTGTCGAAGAAGTCGTAGCGCTCGTTGACCACCGACTCGAAGCGGCGGCAGCGGATCGCCTCGGCCTTCTCGGTCATCACCTCGTTGAAGTTCTGCTCCCGCTTGTTCTTCGGATCGGCATAGAGGTAGATGCCCAGCGTTTCGTGGCGGATCACCTTCATGGTCTCCTTGTCCCGGTAGCCGGATAATAATCCAGGTAGAAAGACAACATCCGTCCCTTGAGCGGGCGGGTTCTCAGTGTTACGGTTTTACATTCGTGCATAACATGAAAATTTTATGGTTAATACTGATTTTACGGCAAATGTTGGGAATGAGAACATGCAGACAGCGTCAGCGGCAAATCATTTTACATCATTTCCCGCGGACTGGAATCGGGGCTACTTTTTGACTCCCATCACGCGGTCGAACTCCACTTTCAGGAAGCGGACAAAGCGACCGTTTTTCTCTCGGGGAATCTGGTGGAACTGCAGTACGCCGTACACCGCGTCGCGCGAGAGGTGGAACCGCTCCATCGCCTCCTTGACGGTGTAGTATTCGGCCTTGCTCTCCTCCGCGCTGCTCTTCGAGAGGTCGAAGTGTAGCTTCGAGTAGTAGATCTGTCCGTGCTCCTTCTTTGAGGGGATGTTGTTACGGTAGACGTGCGAACGAATGGCGATGCGGGTCATGCCGTACTTCTCCTGAATCTCTTCGGGCGTGTACCACTCCGTGAGGTCGGAATCAACCTCATACTTGGCAAAGGCGGCGTCGATATGCTTCTTGCTGTAATAGTTGAACTGGCGGATGCGCACCTTCGACACCTTGTGTTGCCGGGTGTAGGTCCATACCCATTTTGCGTTAACCTTGTACTTTTGGGCAATCTCCTCGGCGGTATAGTATTCCGTGATGTCGAAGTCATCCTTGGGCATAATGCGCTCGTATGGCTTGGTCTTCATCATCAGCTCGATGTCCGCCCGGCGGATGAGCGACTTCTTCCCGCTCAGGCGGGAGGCCCGCAGTTTGGACTCCTTGACCAACTTATAAATGTATTGCCGGGTGACGCCCATCAGCTTTGCGGCCTGGGTGAACGAGAAAAAGTCCTGCCCTTCGGCAGCTTGTCGCGGTTGAAGTAATTCCTGCGCCCGTTTCAGCTGACGTCGGCGTTCCCGAATCCGCTCCTTGTAGCCCAGGTTGGAACACTGGTGGCTGCAATAGCAGGTTGTTGTTTTCTGTGCGATGAAGGGTTTTCCACACCACTGACAAATCTTTCTAACTTGCATCTTTTCCTCCTTTACATTGGCGGTAATTTCGCCTAATTTCTCCCGGATTTTGTCAACACATGTAAACCACTGTCAACACACGTCAACTACTGCGTCAGTGTGATATTTCGGCTTATGTGGAATTTGCTCCGCGGTAGAAATATGGTAGGAAAATATGGAGAAAATCCGTGATCTCCAAACGGCAACTGGAAAGCACGTAAAAACAAAAGTCGCTGATATACAGCGATTTTATTCTGAATGGTTATGGTTGGTTACGGCTGTTTACAAGCCGTCATTTGCCGATGCAAAATTTTGAGAAAATTTCGCCGAGGAGGTCGGAGGTGGTGATTTCGCCGGTGATGGTGCCGAGAGCGTCGAGGCTGCGGCGGAGGTCGGCGGCTATCAGGTCGGTCGGGAGGTCGGAGTCGAGTCCGCGGCGGGTGTCGTCAAGTGCTTCTGCCGCCGTGCGGAGTGCCTCGTAATGGCGGGTGTTGGATACGATGGAGGCGCCGTTGTACAGACCTTCCGTGTCGATGCAGCCGGTGAGAAACCTTTTGACAGTGTCGATATGGTAGCCGTATTTGGCGGATATGCCGAATACGGGCCACGGATAAAGGGATTGAATCTGCGGGTCGGCAAAGGCGGACGGCTTTTCGGAGTCGCATTTGTTTACGACGATTGCAAGCCGTTGGCCGTCGTGAAGTCCGATGGCGTCGATTGCGGCTCTCATGCCTGTCGAGCCGAATTCCTTCGGTTCCGTTATGTACAGGATGATACGAGCTTCGGACAGGACTTTGTAGGTACGTTCGATACCCATTCGTTCCAGCACATCGTTGCTTTCACGGATACCGGCCGTATCGATGAAGCGGAAACCGATTCCATCCAGCGAGATGTTTTCGGTTATGATGTCCCGGGTGGTACCGGCTATGTCCGATACCAGGGCGCGTTCTTCGCCGAGCAACCGGTTGAGCAACGTCGATTTGCCCACGTTGGGACTGCCTGTTATCGCGACGGGGATACCTTCCCGAATGGCATTGCCGAGCAGGAAGGAGTCGGCCAGTTCCGCTATGTCATTCGTGGCCCGGTCGAGCAGTTCCCGCAGGGCGGTACGGTCGGCGAATGTGACATCTTCTTCCGAGAAATCGAGTTCCAGTTCGAGCAGTGAGGCCAGTTGCAGTAGTTCGCCGCGCAGGGCGGAGAGGGCGGCGGAGTAGTGGCCGCGCAGTTGGGTGGAGGCGAGCGCGTGGGAGGCCCGGTTTCCGGCGGCTATCATGTCGGCGACGGCTTCGGCCTGGGCGAGGTCGAGTTTGCCTGCGAGGAAAGCCCGTACGGTGAACTCTCCTGCCTCCGCCGTGCGGGCGCCGTATCTGTTCAACGTGCGCAGGATTTCGGCGATTATCCAGCGGGAGCCGTGGCAGGATATCTCCGCCATGTTTTCCCCCGTGTAGGAGGCGGGGGCGCGAAAGACCGTGACGAGGACTTCGTCGATGAAATTCCCTTCATTGTCCGCAAGATTGCCGTAATGTACCGTTCCTCCTCGTTGGTGCCGGAGCAGTTTTCCGGAGGGCGACGTAAAACATCTGTCGCATAGTTCGAGTGCGTCCGGACCGCTTATGCGTATGAGAGCCAGTGCCCCTCCGGGGGCGGTAGCCGGAGCCGCTATCGTATCGCCGTGTCGGAACATGGTTATCGGTATATCTCCAGTTTTTGGCCGATTCGAAGTTTGTGGGCGTTTTTCAGATTGTTCCATTTCATCAGTTGTGCGACGCTGACGTTGTGCCTTTTGGCAATACTGCTCAGCGTATCGCCCGATTTTACCCGGTAGGTAAAGGATTCGAGCGAGAATACCTTTTGAGACGGGTCTGTGCGCGACGGTTTGAGATACTGGGCCATGTAGACGGTATCTTTTGCGTTGATGCTCTCCTCGTTTTCGAGAACCGCGTCACTTCGCCCAGCGGAAGTGTCAGGGAATAACTTTTTCCGACGGCCGGAATGATATCCATCTTATACTGCGGATTGAGCGAGCGCAGCACCTCTTTCGGAAGGTCGATGGTAGAGGTTATCTGGTCGAAGTGCATCGGGCGGCTTATCATGACGGTATCGGTCGCCAGCGGCATGGCGGTCGGGGCGGGAGCGATGTCGTGCTGGTAGGAGAAGGTGTAGGCATAGGTCGCTGCGATGAACGAGGGAACGTATCCGCGTGTTTCGGCAGGCAGATAGGGGTAGATGTCCCAAAAATCTTCGGCTTGGTCTCCGGCACGTTTAATCGCCTTGTTCACATTGCCCGGTCCGCAGTTGTAGGCTGCAAGTGCGAGCGTCCAGTCTTCGTAGATTCCGTACAAGTCTTTCAGATAGCGGCAGGCCGCTTTGGTCGAGAGTACCGGGTCGCGCCGTTGGTCTATGAATGAATTGACCTCCAGTCCGTACACTTTTCCCGTGGTGTACATGAACTGCCATAGGCCGGTAGCTCCGGCCCGCGAAATGGCGGTAGGGGAGAGGGCCGATTCGACGACGGGCAGCATGCGCAGTTCTATCGGCAGTCCGGCTCGGTCGAGCTCCTCCTCTATCATGGGGAAGTAGTATTGGGAACGTCCGAGGACATTTTCCATCAAAGTTTTGCGGGTGGTGTATGTGATGATGTACCGCTTTACGACCTCGTTATAGGGCATGTGTATCGGTGAGAGAATCATCCGCAGCCGGGCTTCGTAAACCGAGTCGGGAAGCTGCCGGCTGTCATCGCACGGTACGGATTCGATGTTGATGAATTCGTCGAAGAAGTCGTCGAACGCCGCACGCGCTCCGCTCTTTCAAGGCGACCACCAGCGAGTCGTAGGGTTGTGAATAGGCATCGGGAAAACGGGGTGCCGTGCTTTCGCAGAGGAACTCCTCGATTGTCATTCCCTCGTCGCACTTTTCCGGTTGCGTTTCATCGGAATAGTAGATGGAGATGCTGTCGGCACGCAGCGGTTCGGAAGGCTGTTTCCCGAAAGGATGAATGGAGGCTGCAAGCAATGCGATGACCGTAAGGGTGTTCATTGTCTTCTGTTTCTGTTGGTTGTCTTAAAATCGGGAGGCAGCGCCCACATAGCCGGGGCCGTCTCCCTTCTGTCGCCGTAGGGTTAAAATGTCAGGCTCAGCCCCAGTCCTACGGCATAATTGTAACCACCCATGGCATAGAGCGGTTCTACGGTGGGCTGCAGGCGCCAGGCGAGGTCGCCGCTCACGTCGAAGTCCTTCATGTGGGCATCCCACATGGGCCATCCATGACGTTCAACA
>ENA-OUNI01000895-OUNI01000895.1-human-gut-metagenome-genome-assembly--contig:-NODE-895-length-12954-cov-2.520075_pt1 | contig 12954 bp, 16 predicted proteins | sample MGYA00242499_ERZ504580 | MGnify/ENA primary metagenome ERZ504580 (study PRJEB26092, sample SAMD00036315) | human gut metagenome | host: Homo sapiens | study: EMG produced TPA metagenomics assembly of... | reverse complement strand
TTGGAATGCGTCACCACAATGACACATTTACCGAGTTGATGAGCGGCATGCCGCAAAAGATCAATCACCTCATCAGTCATTTCCGGATCCAGGCTGCCAGTCGGTTCATCCGCCAGAATCGCGCGGCCGGGCGCCACTAGGGCACGGCCGACCGCCACTCGCTGACGTTGACCGCCCGACAGGTGCATGATGTTGCGCTTCGATTCCTCACGGCTCAGTCCCAAATCTCGAGGATCTTCATATCGGCCTTGGGATTGACCAAACGCAGATTCTCTTCGGGAGTGAGATAGTCGATCAGATTATGGTCCTGGAACACCAAGGACACGTGCTCGCGACGGTGCTTTGAATAACCCGTCGTAGCTATATCCTCACCCTCGAAACGGACCACTCCATCAGAGGGGGCATCCAGACCGGCCAACAGGGACAGCAGTGTGCTCTTTCCCGCTCCCGATGGACCGGTTATCGCATACATCTTTCCGGATTCGAAATCAGCGTTCACGTCCGAAAGAACGCGGATCTTCGCCGCGCCATATGAGTAATTGACATGGTCCAATTGCAGACAGATAGTCATGATTAATATCTCCTAACGCATAGAGGAAAGAATGGATTTCGGGGATTTGGCCAGCACCGCGGCGCACGACACGGCAAGCGCAATCGCGATGACCGCGCATCCGAGCAGCAGGATGAGCAGCGTCTGTTCTGGCGGCAGAGCCTCCACCTGCAATGATTCAAGAGGCGCGACTCCAGAATCGTGCAGCAGAAGCGAGGACACGTATCCAGACAATAGGGAGCCCGTGCCCAGCGAGCACAGGGCTGCGACCACAGCCATGAGACCGGTTTCGATTGCGAACTGGGCGATAATCTGCATCTTGCCGATGCCGAGAGCCAGAAGGGTGCCTATCTCATGAATACGTGAGCGGATCCAGAAGACAAGCGCCATGCCCAGTACCAACACATCAGCCAAGCAAACGGACAACAGCACCATACGAACCAGATCGCGCACCGTTTCCACCGACTGCAGCACGCCGGAAAGCCGCGCCGAGTCATCGGTGACGCCATACTTGCTTCCAGCGATTTTTTTCGCTTGGGCCACTGCGGCGGAGAGAGCCTGCGGATTATCCGAGAGGCACCGGATCGTGCCGACCCGTTCCTCTCCAGTCAGCGCGGAAACCACTTGGCACCCGCATAGATAAGATTCTCCGATGCGTCCGATGGCATAGGGCTCTGTGCCTGCACATTGCCAGAGAAGATTCCGGCCACGCGAACGGTGGAATCGCGGTCTTCCTGACTGAGCCGGAGTGTTGATCCCACCGATAGCCCATTCTCACGTGCGAAATCCCGGTGAATCAGTACGTTCCGGCCATTACCTGAAATGTGGTGTCCTTGTTCCAACCGGTACAGACCGCTTTGGAACTCTTCGGACAACGAGGAGTCAGTGGTGCCCAGCACGCTGACCTGCGTGGATAGACCGGAATCCAGCCGAGGACCATGTTCGGGGACAACCGGATGCGCTCCATCCACCCTGCCAAGGTCTTACGCTCGTAAACGGTTTTTCCTACGCCGGGGATGCGCGAGAACCGGCTCGCTTCCTTTAGACTTGCAGGATTCTCGCCTGTGTCGACAGTAAAACCTATTCCCATGCTTCTGCCGATATCGTCGGACATTTTCTGAAGTGCCGTTGACACTCCAACCTGAGCCACAAGACTGGTGAAAACCATCAGCATCAGCAGTCCGATGATTCCGCTGCGTACCGGTTTACGCACGATTGCCAGCGTGGCACGATTCCACACGTTCATGCCCGTCATCGGAGCTCCGACAGGCTTCGCGGCGACTTGCGCAGCATCGGTATGCACGATATGGCGACGCATACCAGCATCACCGCCAGCAGGCCGAGCGACACATACAGTACGGCAGTCGTGTCGATCGATACCGTGAGCGAATCCAAGGTACGAACCGACATATTGGATTCGAGATCGCCGCCAACCTGCCCCATGCTGCTCAGCTCCTTCGCCGCGGAGGCGTTCACGGAACGGAGGGCCGAAGTGCCAAGCCATTGGGCCACTCCTCGTGCGCACAACCATCCGAGGGCCAGGGACGGCAGACCGATCAGAATCATCTCGGTTAGATATTGGGCGATCAGGGATGGCTTGCCGATGCCAAGGGACACCAGTACGCCCATCTCCTGACGTCGGTCGTTCATCCACAGTAAGAGCATGAGACTGAGAACTATCACGGCCGAAATGGTCACGCCGATCAAAGCGCCGAGCATCATGGAACGCACACCTCGGGCGGCATTCAGCATGCTCGACGTATATTGGTCATTGCGTGTGATCTGGTAGTTGTTCCAATCCACTGGAAGCTTCTTCGCCGCTTCCATGGTTTTCTCCACGTCGACACCCTTGTCCAGAACGAAAGTGGCATCCTGATATATTTCCTTGCCGGCCTTGTACTGGTACAGAGTACTTGTAGTGTCCAAATCGGTGTACACAGTGTTGGAGGTGAGTTCCGCGCGGCTGGATACCTTTCTGTCGCTGTCTCCTTTGAATATTCCAACGATGGTGGTTTTGACGGTTGCCGTCGAATGCGACTCATTGTCGGCATCATATGGATTGGCCTTGAGCGTGAGGGTATCACCTACTTTAAGACCATTGGCTTTGGCGAGATCCTCATGGATCATCGACATATGCTTATCGGATGCCTTGAGATGACGTCCGTCGACCATGCTGAGCGTGTGCGACGTGAACACATTGAGTTTTGACGAATCGTTTGTGCCCATGACGTTGGCCGTATTGCCGAACTGCTGTTCTTTCTCCGCATCGTAATCATCGCCGCCGGGGACCTTCACCACGCTGGCTCCCACGAGATCGGCGGTGGCGTTCTGCCTGACCATGTACGAGTCAACACCGGACAGCTTCGAGATTCGTTGCACATCAGCGGGACGAACCATTCCGCCTCCGCGAGGTGTCAGCATGCTGCCTTGCAGGTTACTGGCCAGCACGAATCCGCCGACCGCCTGTTTCTCAATCTGTCCGGCCTCATGTTGCGCTGCCCGAGAAACTGCGGTTGCGGACAGCATACTCGCCGTTATGATGGTCAGCACAATGAACAGCACTGCGGTGCGCACTCGCTTTCTGAGCACATAGCGCGCCGCTCGTGAGATGAATGTCATTAATATCCCCTGTGAAGCTGGGACCTTCTCATCCGAAACAATGAAATCTAATTCGATTCTTCGATTGGTCATTCGCTAAAATACATGGTTCACCTCGAAACATGGCAAGATATGCCTTGAGCGAAAAAACGAAACAACATTGGTTGCATTATGCGCCGGTGCCTCGTTCGTTTTGTTCATTTGACAAACGTTGAACGGCTATAAAACAGTGCATATACCAATGGAGGCCCCAATCGAAATTGGGGCCTCCATCAGAGAGAAAGGAAGGAGTGGCAAGTATTGGTTATTTATTCGGTCAGAATCTTGGCCTTCTCGTTGACGCTTCAACCGTCTCGACCGTCTTGACTTCCTCGTCGGGGATCTCACCGGCCGCGAGCTTGGCTTCGAGCTGCTCGACGATTTCGGCGTGTATCTTCTCGTTGATCTTCACCTTGAAGGCGAACATCAGGCGGACTCCACCGTCCGCGGCTGTTGCGTTGCTCATTTTTTCTTCTCCTCTAAGAGAGTTGGAGCCGAAATCACCCATTGATCTTGTATTGCAATACGCCGTTTTATAAACGGAAGTAAAAAACATTAGTAATCAAAGCTTTTGCCGACGTGTTGCAACAATTCCCATGATGCAAAGCCTATCCGTCACCGACTTAAACATGTTTAATGGGAGTACTTGAAAAACAGAGGGAACTGTGGCGGTAAATACGATTTGCTTTTCGGTAAAAAACATTTATCATTACTGGTAAAGGAAGTTTAGCTTCCTCATCATTCACAACGAAGTAATGAAAGAAAGCAGAAAACATGACAAACAGCAATCGTGTTGAGCACGCATCCGAGACATGGCTGACCGACGCGACTGTGTTCGAGGTCAACCGCACGCCGGCCCATTCCAACCACAAGTGTTTCACGCATGATCCGCAGAGCGGTGAGTACTCCGATCTCACGCAAAGCCTTGACGGAGAATGGCGCGTCGAGATCGTACAGGCTTCTGACATCGATTTCAACGAAGAGCCATTCGTTGCCGAAAACTTCGATGATTCCGCTTTCTACCGCACCCAGGTTCCGGGCATCTGCAGATGGCAGGCCTGCTGAAGAACAAGTACGTGAATATCCAGTATCCGTGGGATGGCCACGAGAATCCGCTGGAGCCGAATGTTCCGGAAAACAATCACGTGGCGCTCTACCGCAAGAAGTTCGTCGTGTCCAAGCGTCTTGCGGACACCAAGGAGTCCAGAGGAAGCGTCTCCATCGTCTTCCATGGAATGGCAACCGCAATCTACGTGTGGGTCAACGGCCTGTTCGCAGGTTACGGCGAGGACGGATTCACTCCCAACGAGTTTGACATCACCGATCTGCTGCATGACGGAGAGAACGTTGTGGCGGTCGCTTGCTACGAGTATTCCAGCGCATCCTGGCTTGAAGACCAGACTTCTGGCGTCTGCACGGGCTGTTCCGCTCCGTCGAACTGACGGCACAGCCCCACGTCCATGTCGAGAACATGCAGCTCGAAGCCGATTGGGACGCCGAGTCCGGCACCGCCTCTCTTGACGCCGCATTGTCCGTGCGCAACGCCTCCGATGCCGCCACCATCTCAGCCACGTTGAAGGATTCCGAAGGCAACGTGGTATGGGAGACCTCGACCAACGCCGACGCCAACACCACGTTCGCGAGCGGTTCCTTGCAGGGCCTCGAGCCGTGGAGCGCCGAGAGCCCATCTCTGTACGAACTTGAAGTCAATGTCATCGATCAGGCCGGCGACATTGTCGAAGCCGTCGTTCAGAAGGTCGGCTTCCGTCGCTTCCGCATCGAAAACGGCATCATGACCCTTAACGGCAAGCGCATCGTGTTCAAGGGCGCGGACCGTCACGAGTTCGACGCCAAGCGCGGCCGTTCCATCACCGAGCAGGACATGATCGATGATGTGATTTTCTGCAAGCGTCACAACATCAACGCCATCCGCACCTCGCACTATCCGAACCAGGAACGTTGGTACGATCTGTGCGACGAGTACGGCATCTACCTGATCGATGAGACCAATCTCGAAACCCATGGCAGCTGGTGCCTGCCCGGCGACGTGGTCACCGCCGAAACCGCGGTTCCAGGAAGCAAGGCGCGTTGGGAAGGCGCCTGCGTCGACCGTGTCAACAGCATGGTGCGCCGCGACTACAACCACCCGAGCGTGGTCATTTGGTCTCTCGGCAACGATCCTACACCGGCGATGTGTTCCGTGCCATGTACAAGCACGTGCACGACATCGATCCGAACCGCCCCGTGCACTACGAGGGTGTGACAAAGAACCGCGACTATGACGACGTGACCGATATCGAAACCCGCATGTACGAGCATGCCGATGTGGTTGAGGAATACCTCAAGAACGATCCGCAGAAACCGTACATCTCCTGCGAGTACATGCACGCAATGGGCAATTCGGTCGGCAATCTGGACGAATACACGGCACTGGAACGCTACCCGCACTATCAGGGCGGCTTCATCTGGGACTTCATCGATCAGGCGATTTATGCCAGCCAGCCGGACGGCTCCACCGTCTGTGCTATGGCGGAGACTTCGGCGATCGCCCGAGTGATTACGAGTTCTCCGGCAACGGACTGGTCTTCGCTGACCGTACTCCCGCGCCGAAGGCCCAGGAAGTCAAGCAGCTGTACTCCAACGTCCATATCGACGTGACCGATCGTTCGGTGTCCATCAAGAACGACAATCTGTTCATCTCGACCGGCGGATACCAGTTCGTGCTGCGCATCCTCGCTGACGGGGAGCCGGTATGGCAGTCCGAGCGTCGCTTCGACGTGCCCGCCGATTCGGCATGCACGTTCGATGTCGAATGGCCGGTGGATCTCTATCGCGCCAATGCCAATGAGCTGGTGCTTGAAGTGTCCCAGCGCCTCGCCGAGGCGACCGATTGGGCTCCTGCCGGGTACGAACTCGCCTTCGGCCAGACTGTTGTGGCCGGAACGAAGGCAGCCGAGACGCGCCCTGCCTGCGGACGGCATCGTCACTGTTGGCCGTTGGAATGCGGGTGTTCAGGTTCCGGACGAGAGATTCTTCTTTCTCGCACCCAGGGCGGCTTGGTCTCCTACACGTTCGACGGTCACGAATTCGTGCTGCGTCGCCCGGCGATCACCACATTCCGCGCGCTGACGGACAACGACCGTGGCGCCGGCCATGGATTCGAGCGAGCCCAGTGGATGGCGGCCGGCCGTTATGCCCGTTGCGTGGACAATGTCATCGAACAGGTCGATGAAGACACGCTCAAGGCCGTATACACGTATGAGCTGGCCACGCCGCAACGCACCAAGGTCACCGTCGAATACACCGCCGATACCACTGGCCGTCTGAACCTGCATGTGGAATATCCGGGCGAATCCGGCGATCTGCCCACCATTCCTGCGTTTGGCATCGAATGGACTCTGCCGGTCCAGTATTCGAATCTGAGGTTCTTCGGCGCTGGTCCCGAGGAAACGTACCAGGATCGCAAGCACGCCAAGCTGGGCGTGTGGAGCACCGATGCGTTCAAGGATCATGCTCCGTATCTCATGCCGCAGGAGACGGGCAACCACGAGGAAGTCCGTTGGGCGGAGATCACCGATGAAAATGGACACGGCCTGCGAGTCAGCCGCGCGAACGGTGCCGCACCGTTCGCTGTGAGCCTGCAGCCATATTCCAGCTTCATGATCGAAGAAGCTCAGCACCAGGACGAGTTGCCGGCTCCGAAGCACATGTTCCTCCGTGTGCTCGCCGCGCAGATGGGTGTCGGAGGCGACGATTCCTGGATGTCTCCGGTCCACTCCCAGTATCACATCCCCGCCGATCAGCCGATCAGCCTCGATGTCAATCTCGAACTGATCTGACGATCGGATAGCGTGTCCCTCCTCTGCGCCTTCCTGTGGAGGAGGGACGACATCGTCTTGCAAGGTTCCTTCACCTTGGTGTAACAGGTGACGATGCTTCATAACGCAGAAGATGCGGCATAGATTCATGTTTTCCATATGCCGCGTCTTCTGCTCACATCAGCCTCTTTCGTATGGTTTTCATAAAGATGGCACGAAACTGTCCCTGACCACCAATTTTGCGGAAATCCTCACGTGCTGGTTTACGGATCGTCTGGTGGACAGCGCTTCCGACAGCATAAACACCGCGGCCTTAGCTAATTCGTCTTTGTTGATGTCGTACGATGACAACGCGGGCGAGGTATACTCCGCTATCTCTTGGTTGTTGATGCTGACCATGCGTATATCTCTCGGCACTAGGATTCCAACGGACGCAAATGCTTGAAGTACGCCGACTGCAATCGGATCGGCAGCAATGATGACGGCATCCGGAAGGTCGTTACTGTGCATTTGTATGAGTTTTTCACCGAGAGCGCGTCCGTTCTCTATGGTGAACGGTCCTTCTTCCAAGACGAGACCGTTGATGTCAAGTCCGAGACGTACTGACCAATTCCGGAACGCGAACGCACGGGAATCTTCCGGATACTCATGATCGCCCATAATGTTTCCGACTCCGCCGACGAAAGCTATGCGTCGGCTCCCGGAGGCGGTCAGCGTATCCAACGCGTCCAAAACGGTTTGTTCCAAATCTGGTTGCACCGAATCAAACAAGTCTGGTGCCGGATTAATATCGATGAATACTCCATGCTGAAAAGCATTATGCAATCGTAGGAGCACATCCTTCTCAAACGGTGCCGGACCGATCGAAATAAAACCAGCATGCTTGCCCTTATTCTTGATGAGATCGTTCACATTACGATACTCAGTTATATGCATGCGCTCATCTTCCGCATGCTGGTAGAGGAACGCCTTGAGCTCGTTGGAGTACATGTCTTGCAAACCTTTGTCCGGAACGGCATTGTCCAACAAGGCGATGTCCTGAGGAATGGTGACACGCTGGTATCGCGGCACATTCTCATATCCCAATTCAAGGCTGGCGTTCAGAACTTTTTGACGGGTGGCCTCTTTGACCGACAGCGAGGAATCGTCATTGAGTATCCTCGATACGGTTGCAGGGGAGAATCCAGCCCTTTCTGCAATCTCCCTGATTGTAGCCATGACAATCTACCTCCTCTTGGTAGACGAAAGCTAAACAAATTTAGTAACAAGTTTATCATGTTTCGCTTTAGAGATTCACTGGAAAATGGCGGGAATCTCTTTTTCCGTCAAAAAAGATTGCGGACCGTCCTCCCCTATTAGGAAAGACGGTCCGCAACATTTCGTAACGGATATAACGCAATACGTTAACGCCGGATGGATCCCTTGAATGGCTTATCCGGAGATAGCGCGACACGTCCCATATCAGTCCCCAGAACGTTCAGCGTAATCTCCGTGGGCTTCGAACAGCGCAACGTATATTCCACTGTCTGATCCGTCCATGTCGCATCCACTTGGATTCCGCCTCTTGCGCGGAGCGCATGGAAGGTTCCCTCATGCCAATCCTCCGGCAGGGCCGGAAGAATGCGAATCCAGCCATCGTGGCTTTGGACAAGCATCTCCGACAAGGCCGCTGGAATCCAAGGTTCCCGTCGATCTGGAACGGCGGGTGAGCGCATAATCCGCTGTCGTACACGCCTCCGCCCAACAGATTGGTTTCAGCGTTCGCATCCACCGGCCGCAGGAACATGCCTATGATTCGTTTGGCATGCTCCGCATCACGCAGGCGTGCCACATGATCATGCGCCATACGATGCTCCAGCCGGAACCATCATCGCCACGCACTTCGAGGGATTTCCTAGCGGCTTCCTCCAGGTGCGGAGTCTTAGACGTGATGCCTGCACCAGGATGCAGTTCGTAAAGGTGGGACAGATGACGGTGCTGTGGATCGGATTCGATGAATTCGTCGTTCCATTCGAGGATTCTTCCATCAGCTCCCAATCGCGTTTCAGCCAGTTGGGAACGGACGTATTCCGCTTCACGGACCAGATCTCTGTCCTCTTCGTCAAGGTTTTCCAAATCGTGAGAAGCCTGAATTAAATCATCAAGCAGATTACGCACGATGGCCGTGGCATTCTCACTGCTTTGTGCAACGGATACCGGTTCTCCGTTCACCAAGAAACAGTTCTCCGGTGATGTTGCAGGGGACGGGGCCAGTCCATGCTCTGTCTCCGATAGGAAATCCATGCAGAATCGCGCGTTGTCCCGCATGATCGGCCAGATGCGGGCCAGGTACGATGCATCCTGGTTGAACAGATATTCATCGAACAGGTTCCGGCACATCCATGCCTGACCGAACGGCCAGAACGACCACATCGGGTCGCCGTTCGCAGGAAGGGCCCTGCGCCAGAGATCGACATTATGGAAGACCGCCGATCCTCGGCAGCCAAGAATCCTGTCAGCGGCGTCGCGCCCCGGCGCTAGCAGCTCCTCATTCATGGAGACGAGCGGCTCAATGAGTTCTTGGAGGGCGCATGGGCCTGTCATCCAATAGTTCATCTCGACGTTGATGTTCGTCGTGTAGGCGCTGTACCAGTTCGGGAAATCCTTATGGTTCCAAATCCCCTGCAGATTCGCCGGCTGGGTGTGTGGCCTGGATGAGGAGATAAGCAGATACCGGCCGAAATCGAACATTGCCTCTGCCAGCATCTCCAGACGATGCGATTCTTTGTTCTCATCCGAGCGAAGGATCGCCGAGAACAGTAGTTCCGCATCATCAGCATGGGCTGAACCGAGATGGATGGCCACCCTGTCGAAATATCTGCGGTAGTCCGCGATGTGGCGGTCGAGCATGGTCTGCAGGTCAGTCGACCACTCGTCAATGGTTTTCTCCAGATGGTCGGCGATAACCGTCATGCTTCGTTCCGGCTGCTGGTCGCTTCCCTTGAATCCGCTCATACTGCGGAAGCGGAGCGATAACCCGGTGATGTTCGAACATTGCAGACTGTTGTCGCCCACGTTGATGTCGCCACCTGTTACGGTAAGGGAGAACGCACCGGCGTACGCCATTCCGGTTCCGTCCTGCTCATCTTCCCAAGGATTTTCGGAAGGGTGAGGCAGAAGTCCGATGTTGAGTCCAGGCATCCGACCCATGACGATGAGGGTAGCCCGATGGCCGTCGGATACCGTTTCCAACGAAGCGCGTGATTGCTTGAGGAAAGTGCCGGAGACACTGATATTCACATCAATCGGCGCATCCGATGACATCCTGTAGACCAACAGGTCATCAGGCTCGCTGCACCATGCGTCGACATGAACGTTGGCATCACCCATCTGGAACGTTTCACCGGCGAGCGCCCTTGCAAGATCCAGCTGGCGTTTCATGCTCTCACGGCCGTCTGCAGAGGTCGAGTACTGAATACGGGCCGTTCCGAATGGCTCGTAAATCTGCTCGTCTTTTTCCTGCAGTGTGGCTTCCTTGATGATTCGCGTGGCGGTGACGTAATCGTCATGCAACGACGCCTGGCGCGCTTGGCCACAATCTCCGGCGTCACCGGCGAGGTTTCCGCGTGTGGATATCCTGACCAAAGGGTGTCGTCGTTGAGATACAGCACGTCGGTTTCCGGTTCGGAGCACAGGACCGCTCCCATGCGTCCATTGCCGAGAGGAATGCCTTCTTCCCAGCACGAAGAGATTCCATCGAATGTAAGTTTCATGCGTAAAGTCTCCTTGGCAGATTTGCTTATTTGAGAATGCTCTGGATATTGCGGTACTGTTCGTCGGTCAGCTGCACGGCGGGTTCATGGATGGACGTGTCGATTGGCAGTCCCTTCGCCTTGACCGCGCCCTTGATGGCGCTGATGAACAGGTCGGCAGTGTCGTACAGGCGCATCAGATAGGAAATGCGTTCAGCCGATTTGATGGCCATGGCGTAATCACCGGACTGCCATGCATGATGCAGGCTGACGAAAGTCTCCGGCTCCACATTGGTCAATCCGCACAGCACGCCATTGCCGCCGCTGATTCGGTTGACGGTGTAGTATTCGTCGAATCCGGACAGCACGCTGAACGATGGATTCACCTTACGAACGGCAGCGATGACCTTCCTGGTGTGGCTGATGGTGTCGACGGTGTCTTTGACGCCGATGATGTTCTGGTTCTCCGCTGCGAGATCCGCCACCAGCTCGGGTGTGAGGTCGTTGCCCGTCCTGGCTGGGAAGTTGTACAGAATGACCGGCAGCGTCGTTGCCTTGGCCACCGCAGAGAAGTAGCGCTTCGCGCAATCCGGGGATGGTCCGAAATAGTACGGGGATACTGCAACCAATGCATCGGCTCCGGCTACTTCGCTTTCCGCCGCCAATGTTCTCACATTGTCTAGTGGTGTCTCCCACTCCGACGAGCACCTTCATGCGTCCGGCGACTTTCGAAACTGCGAAGCGCACTGCTTCTGCCTTCGTCTTGACGTCGATGGCGTAGAATTCTCCGATGCTACCGAACAGCAGCACACCGTCGATGCCCGCATCGATGAGATGATCAAGGTGCTTGCCCCAATTGTCGTAGTCAATGGTCCCATCCGCGTTCGTGATGGTGATGGAGGGGCAGAACACGCCTTCGAACTGGGCGTTGCAAGTCATGATATTTTCCTTTCGACGATATGGTAGGCGTTTCGCGCGTTATTGAGGAAGAAGTCGTCATTCCCTGCGAAACGGTTAAGCAGGATTGACAGATGACTGTCGAAATCGGCGTATAGACCGACGACAGGCCAATTCGACGCATACAGCAACCGCTTGTTAGAGAACGCGGCTTGTGCGAGATCGAGCAGGGTTGAGACGAATCGTGGGTCATCGGTTGGATACCCCGATACCTTGACGTATACGTTTGGCAGCTCTCCGAGCCTATGCAAGGCATCGGATGAGGATTCGAGATTGTGAAGATCGGATATGTTGCCATATGGTCAACGATGACGATTGCTTCGGGCACCTGCTCACAAGCCTGAGCGAGATCGCCAAGTTCATCCACCCTTACGCATGCTCGAATGGCATGTTCTTATCGGCCATAAGCTGCAAACCGCGGATGAAGTCATCTTGCAGGCACCGTCCCCGCGGCGATGCCGGCGTATGCAATGGCTCACGAACGCCATGCGCGTACAGCGGCACGCGCATGGCCGGCCCGACGGTGGACCGCATAGATGTTGCCAACAGCAGAGGATCATGGTTTTCGGACAGCAGCCGATCTTCCAATGACGTATCGTCCGTGTCGACTTCCACATACACACCGCCGATGAAATTGACCGCAGCGTCTGGGTGGTGCTCATTGTATGAGGCATAGGCGTGTTTGAGGCAGTCCATGTCGTAACGGCGGGTGATGGACCATCCGTACCGTCGAGCCATGAAAGCGGTTGGACGGATGGATCCCAGATATGGAAATGCGAATCGATGATCCTCTGCATGTCGCACGTCCTAGTCGAGTGCCCTATCGAGGTGGACGTATCCGCCGTCGGGGAAGACCCATTGTCCGGTGGTGTGCGAAGACCTGTCGGACAGAAGGAAAGCCACGGTGTCCGCGATTTCCGAAGTCTCGGTCATGCGGTGGCCGAGAGGAATCCTGTCGGTGATCTTCGCCAACTGCTCACACTGCGCCTGCTCGTCGCCGAACGTCTTGATCCATTGCGCGTACAGCGGCGTCCATGCTTCGGCCACGACGACGGCATTGACCCGGACCTCATCCGGGGGCGAGGGCGGCGGCCCACTCGCGGGTCAAACCCAGAATCGCGCCTTTCGCCGCAGCTAGGCGCTGGTCTTGCCCTGACCGGTCAATGCGGTCTTGGAACCGATATTGACCACCGAGCTTGCTGGCCTTGAGTGCTGGCACGCACTGATGAACCAGCTCGTAATAGTGGGTCAGATTGCCTGA
>ENA-OUNI01000892-OUNI01000892.1-human-gut-metagenome-genome-assembly--contig:-NODE-892-length-13000-cov-4.700536_pt1 | contig 13000 bp, 16 predicted proteins | sample MGYA00242499_ERZ504580 | MGnify/ENA primary metagenome ERZ504580 (study PRJEB26092, sample SAMD00036315) | human gut metagenome | host: Homo sapiens | study: EMG produced TPA metagenomics assembly of... | reverse complement strand
TACATTAGTGCCATTTGTTGTATTCGTTGAAGATTCTAATTATTCCGTGGAATTGGATTTTATGGAAGGAATCGGGGTAGTGGAAATTGCCATTTCCCAAAATGGTTCTGTGATTTATTCTTCTTCCGAGAATATTCTATCTCCTTCGGAATAATTGTCAACTTCCTTTCGGAGTATCAGGGGAGTATTGTATAGAAATTAAAGGAGATAATGGGGCATATGCATATGGCTGTTTTGAATTATGATATATTGTTAACTAAAAAATGTAATGCTTATGAAAAAGATTAGTTTATTGTTGGTAGGAGTGTTAGCTCTATTTTCTTGTGAGCAAGAGGAATTGGATAACTTTGTGGAAAGTAGTGGTGTGGGGCAGGTGATGACAAGGGCGATAGGTTCTAGTGCGGATTTTGATCCGATAAGTGAGCTTGCCGAAATTCCAGTGAATATTTTGAATATTGGAAACTCTAAACAAAAGTATCTTACTTGTAAAGAGAAAGGTACTGAAATTTGTTTAACAGATAAAGATGATGGATCTTTGAGGCAGAGATGGTATCTGAAGTATGGAAGAACTATTGTTGTTGCTGGGGGAAATAATAGAGTGACATCCGGTACATATGGAGTTGTTACTCCTAATAACTATTTATCTTCAGAAATACCTGATAATCTTCGTTTGAGTTATTGGAATAAATCAACTTTTGATTCACCTTTGGCTGGACCTGGCTTAAGCTTTAATTGTTTGGCTGATGCTAATTGTATGATATATACGATGTATGGAAACTTTAATACTGGTTTGTCTTCTTATTATTTGCAATCAGAATCTTCAACGTCTTCCTCTGTAAAGTTTAAAACGAATAATTCCTCAAGCCTCGCTTTATGGGAAATAGTTCCTGTTGGTGAATATGAACTTGTTGGTTTAGAGTATGTACGGACTACGGTTGACAGCTTTGAACCTACAGAAGTGATTTGTGACCATGATGAATATACAAATGAACATTTAAGCGTTGATACATGGAACTATTCTTTATCTACAAGCTATACAGAAAAATCTGATTCAAAAACAGAAGGAGTAAGTGTCACTATTTCAGGAGGATTGAACGTGGGTATACCTAATGTGGTAGGAGATGATTCTTCGCTTGGAGTAAATGTTTCTGTACAGCAGCAGACAAATAAATCTTGGACTTATGGTACAAGTGATAGTAAAACGGTAACAAAAACGAGAACTGGACAAATCCCGATTCAACCAGGTGAAACTGTAAAACTTGATGCGGTGTTAGTCATGTACAAAGGTAGTTTGACTTACGTTGCTACATTTAAGGAAAATAGGGGAATACTAAAAACGTTTAGAGTTAAAGGAAAATGGAGTGGAGACTGCTTTTCTTCTTTTGAAGCTAGAACATATAATCCAACAACAGGGAAATTGGTAGGAGAATATGTTTTAGAATAATGTGATTATCTAAATTATGGTTGTTTATAAATGTTAAATAAATATTGGGGCTTGCAGTATTTAGATTAATCTTTCATTTAATCTTAAAAACAATGAAAAAACGAGGAGAGTACTATATTACTCAATTCTTTTATCTAAATTTGCAAACTCTAATATTTATAGGAAAGATGAAACAATTAAAATTCTTGATGGTTGCCTTGACATTGTTGATGGGCATTTCGTTTACTTCGTGTCTGAATTCAGATGACGGAGAGTATGATGACATTTATGGCATGGTTTTAGTGAATAACTATATGGGATTACTCTCTTTTGAAGATGCTGCAGGGTAACACTTTATCAACCTACACCGGCTTCTGTTACTCAATTTGAGGTCAAATTCAAGTTTGAAGATTTCAGATTCTCGAATGGGAATCATCTTAGGAAAGAGCATAGAACCTGAGACGAATGAAAAATCTAAAACTACCAACTTCACTTTGAAGAATTTTCAGCCTATTTCTTTTGCAAACGCTGTCGTATCAATGACAGCAGAAAGCTTGGTTGTTGATGCGCCGGAAACAGCACCGGTGATAACTTTGAAATTGGAAAATGGGTCAGTTCAGCCATTTTTGTATAACAAGGATATACTTGTAACTCCTATAGCTTGGAGACTGCAAAATGACAACGATAAGTTTAAGATGCATAAATTTGCTTTAGCTTGTGTACTGGATGAAATTGAAGCAGGGGCCACAGACCTTGTTTTCTATCTGCGTCATGATAAGGGTGCTGATGATAAGACAGATGTTTATTATTCTAATTGGTATGGGTATGATATAAAAAATGCTTTAGAAAGGTTTAAAGAAAAAGCAGGAAATCTTCCTACTAAATTAGTTATTTAAGTCGCATGAAAGTGGAAATAATAGCAATACAGAAATACCGGAAAACTATACGGAATATACTGTAGAATACAAAATTGCGTCTACTAATCAATAAATTGATATTGAATTACAAAGATTTATTTCATATAGCAATACTACTGATTTCCTCTCCGGCTCGTGCTGGGAGGAAATTAGTTTAGAGGATAGACGAAAAGTATTTACTACTTTTGTCTATCCTATGATTGGTTTATGCGGGTTGTCCGTTTTCATCGGCTCTTTGATGAAGATGGGATGGGACGGGCCGCAAAGCTTTCAATATGCCATGACACAATGCTGTGCGGTGGCTGTATCCTTGTTTGGAGGATATTTTTTGGCAGCCTATCTCATCAATGGGTTGCGTGTCCGCATGTTTATGCTGGACAGTGATATTCCTTTGGCGCAACAGTTTGCAGGTTATGCACTGGTAGTGGTGTTCATGCTGAGGATTGTTATCGGCATATTGCCTGATTTCGGCATTATGGCTCTGTTGCTCCAATTCTATATCGTGTATGTTGTGTGGGAAGGAAGCAAAAAGGTGATGCAGATAGCGGAAAAAGACCGTTTGCGTTTTCACCATTCTTTCTTCTATTTTGTTAATAGCTTGTCCGGTGGCCATTGAATGGATATTCAATAAGCTGACGGTAGTGCTAAACTGATAAATGTTATGAAACAAGCTCCTGTAAATATAAAGAATAAGCGTGCTACGTTCGATTACGAACTGACGGACACCTATACGGCTGGCATTGTGCTTACGGGCACAGAAATCAAGTCCATCCGGTTGGGGAAAGCAAGCTTAGTCGATACGTTCTGTTACTTTGCCAACGGCGAATTGTGGTGAAGAACATGCATGTGGCCGAATACTTCTATGGTTCGTACAACAATCACAATGCACGCAGGGAGCGCAAGCTTTTGTTGAATAAGAAGGAACTTGAAAAACTGATGCGCGGCACGAAAGATCCGGGTTTCACCATTGTTCCCGTGCGCTTGTTTATCAATGAAAAAGGCTGGCCAAACTTGTGGTGGCACTTGCCAAAGGTAAGAAGCAATATGATAAGCGCGAATCACTGAAGGAAAAAGATGACAAACGCGATATGGCGCGTATGTTTAAAAGATAATATGAGTAAACTTGGTAGTTTGGTGCGTGAGCGCATCCTTATTTTGGATGGTGCAATGGGCACCATGATACAGCAATACAACTTGACAGAGGGAGATTTTCGGGGTGAACGCTTCTCGCAGATTCCCGGACAGATGAAAGGTAACAATGACCTGCTTTGTCTGACACGCCCCGATGTGATACAAGACATTCACCGCAAGTATCTGGCGGCAGGTGCAGATATTATCGAAACAAATACATTCAGTTCCACCCGCGTCAGTATGGCCGATTATCATGTGCAGGACTATGTGCGTGAGATGAATCTTGCCGCAGTGCGCCTGGCACGCAAAGTGGCAGATGAGTTTACTTCTCTTACTCCCGACAAACCCCGTTTTGTGGCAGGCTCCGTAGGACCGACGAACAAGACCTGCTCCATGAGTCCCGATGTGAACAATCCGGCCTTTCGTGCTTGAGCTACGATGAACTTGCCGATGCCTACCGTGAGCAGATGGAAGCGTTGCTCGAAGGGGGTGTGGATGCTTTGCTGGTAGAAACTATTTTTGATACGCTGAATGCCAAGGCTGCTATTTTTGCCGCAGGGCAGGCGATGGAAACTGTAGGAGTTCATGTACCCTTGATGCTCTCTGTGACCGTTTCCGATGTTGGAGGGCGTACGCTGTCGGGGCAGACTTTGGAAGCCTTTCTCGCTTCTGTGCAGCATGCCGATATATTCTCTGTCGGCTTGAACTGCTCCTTTGGCGCCCGTCAGCTGAAACCTTTCCTGGAGCAGCTTGCTGCCCGTGCACCTTATTACATCAGCGCTTATCCCAATGCCGGATTGCCCAACAGTCTGGTACATACGACCAGACTCCTGCCGATATGGCGCATGAAGTAAAAGAGTATATCCATGAGGGCTTGGTGAATATTATCGGTGGCTGTTGCGGAACGACAGATGCTACATTGCCGAGTACTCCTCGCTGATTGCCGGTGCAACGCCCCATCAGCCGGTTCCCAGACCGGAAAATCTTTGGCTCTCCGGGCTTGAACTTCTGGAAGTGAAGCCGGAAAACAACTTCGTGAATGTGGGTGAACGCTGCAATGTGGCAGGTTCGCGCAAATTCCTGCGTCTGATTAATGAAAAGAAATACGACGAGGCGCTCAGCATCGCTCGCCGGCAGGTGGAAGACGGTGCGCAGGTCATCGACATCAATATGGATGACGGACTGCTGGATGCCCGGACAGAGATGACGACTTTCCTCCATCTGATAGCTTCGGAACCGGAGATTGCCCGTGTTCCCGTCATGATAGACTCCTCTAAGTGGGAAGTGATTGTGGCCGGATTGAAATGCTTGCAAGGCAAGTCCATCGTCAACTCCATCTCCTTGAAGGAGGGGGAAGATAAATTCCTGGAGCATGCGCGTACCATAAAGCAATATGGTGCGGCGACCGTGGTGATGGCTTTTGATGAAAAAGGGCAGGCAGACACGTACGAACGTAAGATTGAGGTCTGCGAACGGGTATACCGTCTTTTGGTGGACAAGATAGGTTTCAATCCCCATGATATAATTTTCGACCCGAATGTACTTGCCGTGGCAACCGGTATGGACGAGCACAACAATTATGCTGTAGACTTTATCCGTGCCACCGGATGGATACGCAAGAATCTGCCCGGTGCGCATGTCAGTGGAGGAGTGAGTAACCTTTCCTTCTCTTTCCGCGGCAATAATTACATTCGCGAGGCGATGCATGCCGTATTCCTTTACTATGCCATCCGCGAGGGCATGGATATGGGTATCGTCAATCCGGCTGCTCCGTTCTTTACACCGATATTCCCGCTGATATATTGGAGCGCATAGAGGATGTGGTCTTGAACCGTCGTCCCGATGCTGCCGAGCGTCTGATAGAAACTGCCGAACGCTTGAAAGCGGAAGCGGAGGCGGCGAAAACTTCCGGAGGAGAGCGGCAGGCTGCCGCCCATTCCCAGCTTGCCTGGAGAGAGGGGACTCCTGTGGAAGAACGGTTGAAGTACGCCTTGACAAAGGGTATCGGCGATTATCTGGAAGAAGACCTTGCCGAAGCGTTGAAGCTGTATCCCAAAGCTGTTTCTATCATTGAAGGTCCGTTGATGGCAGGCATGAATCATGTCGGCGACTTGTTTGGGGCAGGCAAGATGTTCCTGCCGCAAGTAGTGAAGACGGCGCGCACCATGAAGAGGGCGGTTGCCATCCTCCAGCCCGTAATCGAGTCGGAGAAAGAAGAAGGTGCGACTGCTGCCGGGAAGGTACTACTGGCTACGGTGAAAGGTGATGTGCACGACATTGGCAAAAATATAGTCTCGGTAGTAATGGCCTGCAACGGGTACGATATAGTGGACCTTGGCGTCATGGTGCCTGCCGAAACCATTGTACAGCATGCCATAGAGGAAAAGGTAGACATGATAGGATTGAGTGGTCTGATAACCCCCTCGCTGGATGAAATGGTGCATGTAGCCATTGAGCTGGAAAAGGCAGGTCTGGACGTTCCTCTGCTGATAGGTGGTGCCACGACTTCACCGCTTCACACTGCTCTGAAAATTGCTCCGGTCTATCATGCTCCCGTAATCCATCTGAAGGACGCCTCACAGAATGCTACAGTAGCAGCCAAACTGATGAATCCTGAGACAAAGGAGGAACTGGAAGAAGAACTGCATGAGAAGTATCGGCAGTTGTGCGAGAAGAACCGGGAGAAACAAGTGACAACCGTTTCCCTGGAAGAAGCGAGAAAGAACAAACTGAATCTGTTTTAAATAGGAAGGAAAATAAGGATTAAGGATTAGGGATTAAGGATTAGGAATAAGGGATTAACATTCCTGCGGCATATATTCCTAATATTATGCGCAATTCGTTAACCCCTAATCCCTAATCCTTATTCTTTATTCCTTATTTTTTATCTTTTTCTTGTATTGCTCGAAGCGTGACGTAATATCCCTTACGAAGTTATAAGTTTCAATGCCACGGAAATAGCCGTTTTTGCAGACGGGGTCGGTGAAGTATTCCTCATTGCTTTTTAGCAGAATGAAGTTTTCTACATTATCACGCCAGACATATTTGTTTTTGCCGTATTTTTCGGCCAGTGCCATGGCATCCAGCACATGGCCGATACCGGAATTATAAGATGCCAGCACAAAGTTGATGCGTTCTTCCTGGGGTATCTTGGAAAAACTTTTGGCTGTGGCGCCTATGTATTTCACGGCAGCCTTTATGCTCTCTTCAGGGTTCTGTTCCTTTCCTTCGGGTAGCCCCATAGCCCTGGCTGTGGCAGGCATCAGTTGCATCAGCCCCCTGGCACCCGCCCAAGATACGGCAGTGGAGTCGAAGTTGGATTCTGTATACGCCAGAGACGCCAGCAGACGCCAGTCCCAGTCTATTTCGGGAGCATATTTCTTGAACAAATCATCGTAATGGGAAATTTTTCCTTCGCGCAGGGAGAGGATAGGAGAGTGGGGAATGGCCTTGCCGATTTCAAAATATCGTTTCATACTTGCTGTATAGGCAGGTGAAGTCATATTCTCCTCATGCCATTTGTTGGCGGTGGCTGCCAGTTGCGGACAGTCTTTCCGGACTGCCCACGATGCACGCTGGTCAAAGCTGATGGAGAGTCCGATATTTAGGTTGGGGTAATAGGTGGTATTAAGCTGTGCCACATCATTGTCTGCTACGGTATAGGGGATTTTTCCTTGTGCCACCTGGGTGATGAGGTCTTCTGCACTGATACTGTCGTTGGTCACTTTATGGATGTGGATACCTCCTCCGAGCTCTTCGTCCAGATTGACCAGCCGTTCATAATATTTTCCGGGCTTCACATATACATCTTTCCCGATGAGTTCCGTTACGTCTTTCAGTGGTTTGGTGCGTCCGCCGTTACGTTGCACGATGACTTGGTGCGTGATGACCTCTTCGCCGCAATAAAGCAGGCTGTCTTTCCATTCCTTGGTGATGGGAAGGTTGTAGGCTATGAGGTCTCCCTTGCCTGCCAGCAACTTCTCTATGAGTTCGTGCACATTCCGGGCTACCTCTATTCTCAGCTTCACTCCCAGGCTCTTGGCAAACTGTTCGCTTAGCTCATACTGGAATCCCATGTCCTGGCCACGGTAGATGAAGTAGGAAGTGGAACTGTACAGTGTCAATACGACCAGTTCTCCGCTGTCCTTTATCTGTTGCAGGTCATCCGCTTCTTCTTTTTCGGCAGGATGTCCTCCACGGCATCCTGCGATGCAGCACAACAACAACAGCAAGATAATTGGGACGGGAGAATTGATAATGGATGATTTATGTCTGGCGAAAGAAAACAGGCTGTTCATATCTCATAGGGTTTAGTGCGTTCTTAATCCTCCATTATCAATTCTCCATTATCAATTCTCCATTACAAATTAACTCCCCAAGTGCTTCTTGATGTACATGGTCAATATATCAATGGCCACCTGGTTGTTTCCGCCTTCCGGCACAATGAGGTCGGCGTATCGTTTGCAGGGCTCTATGAATTGCTGGTGCATGGGTTTCAGTATGCGTGTATAGCGTTCCATGACGGCTTCGGCCGTGCGTCCGCGTTCCACTACATCGCGCTGGATTACACGAATCAGGCGTTCGTCGGGGTCGGCGTCTACAAATATCTTCAGGTCCATCATGCTTCGCAGCTTCTTGTCGCACAAGGCAAGGATGCCTTCAATGATGATGACTTCCCGGGGCTCGATATGGATGGTTTCGGGCTGCCGGGTACACGTCAGGTATGAGTAGGTGGGCTGTTCTATGCTTCTTCCTTCGCGCAGCATGGCGACATGCCTGGAAAGAAGGCTCCACTCGAAAGCGTCGGGGTGGTCGAAGTTGATGTTCTGCCGTTCTTCCACGGGCACATGGCTGCTGTCCTTGTAGTAAGAGTCTTGTGGCAACAATACCACTTCACCAGCCGGTAGGCTTTCGATAATTTTACGTACGACGGTGGTCTTTCCCGAGCCGGTTCCGCCTGCAATTCCTATTATTAACATCCGTTTAAGTGTATATTTGAAACAAAACCAGTATTTTTGCAGTTGTTAAAACAGCCGCTTAGGCTGACAAATATAGTGATAAATCATTTAAATGGCAAAGTTATGGTAAAGCACATTGTATTATTTAAGTTAAAAGATGAGGCACCGGCTGACGAAAAGTTGGCTGCGATGAACAGTTTCAAGGCAGCTATCGAAGCGCTTCCGGCTAAAATATCCGTTATCCGCAAGATTGAAGTCGGATTGAACATCAATCCTGCCGAGGCTTGGAGCATCGCTCTTTACAGTGAGTTCGATACGTTGGATGACGTGAAATACTATGCTGCCCATCCCGACCATGTGGCTGCCGGCAAGCTTATCGCTGCTGTGAAAGAGAGCCGTGCCTGCGTGGACTACGAGTTAATTGAAAATTAAAAAATTAAATCAGAGAACATGAAGAAATTACTGTTCCCTTTCGTTCTGTTGCTATTCGCTGTGGCGGTGCAGGCACAGATACAAGACCCCGTCAAGTTCAATTCCGAACTGAAGATTTTGGCTGCCGATGAAGCGGAGGTCGTTTTTACGGCTGCTATTGACAAGGCTGGCATGTCTATTCCACCGACTTGGGCGATGGAGGGCCTATCTCGGCGACTTTCAATGTGGAGAAAATCTCCGGAGCGGAAGTGGTGGGTAAACTGAAGCCCGTAGGCAAGGAAATCTCTACTTTCGATAAGTTGTTCGAAATGAAGGTGCGCTATTTTGAGAATACGGCGCAATTTGTGCAGAAGCTGAAGTTGACGGGTGGCGCTTATCAGATAGAAGGCTATCTGGAATATGGCGCTTGCAACGATGAAAACTGCCTGCCGCCCACACAAGTTCCTTTCAAGTTCTCCGGCAAGGCAGAAGGGGCTGCCAAAGAAGCTGCCGCCGCTGCCGCTGAAACGAAAGCCGAAGAACAGCCCGCAAAGCAGGAGACTGTCTCCGGCACGGCTCCCGTGGCTGCCATCGGCGGTGCGGACGGGCCGACGGAAATCAATGTGGCGGACAAGGCGGACCTCTGGAAACCGGTCATCAGTGAACTGCAATCTTTGGGCGAAACCACTTCGCAGGAAGACATGTCCTGGATTTATATCTTCATTACGGGATTTGCCGGCGGACTGCTGGCACTCTTCACCCCCTGTGTATGGCCCATCATCCCGATGACGGTCAGCTTCTTCCTGAAACGCAGCAAGGACAAGAAGAAGGGCATCCGCGATGCGTGGACGTATGGCGCTTCCATCGTGGTGATTTATGTGACGCTCGGACTGGCAATCACGCTTGTTTTCGGAGCCAGCGCACTGAACGCACTCTCTACGAATGCAGTATTCAATATCCTTTTCTGCCTGATGCTGGTGGTGTTTGCGGCTTCCTTCTTCGGAGCGTTCGAGATAACGTTGCCCTCCAAGTGGAGTACGGCTGTAGACAGCAAGGCCGAGGCGACAAGCGGTTTGCTCAGCATCTTCCTGATGGCGTTTACCTTGTCGCTGGTATCTTTCTCCTGCACGGGACCCATTATCGGATTCCTGTTGGTGCAGGTTTCCACGACGGGCAGCGTGGTGGCTCCTGCCATCGGCATGCTGGGCTTTGCCATAGCCTTGGCATTGCCTTTCACGCTGTTTGCCCTGTTCCCGTCCTGGCTGAAGTCCATGCCCAAGTCCGGCGGATGGATGAACATCATCAAGGTGACGCTCGGCTTCCTGGAGCTGGCCTTTGCCTGAAATTCCTTTCGGTAGCCGATTTAGCTTACGGTTGGCGCCTCCTCGACCGTGAAACGTTCCTTGCTCTGTGGATTGTACTTTTTGCGCTGCTTGGTTTCTACTTGCTGGGCAAAATCAAGTTCCCGCACGATGATGACGATACGAAAGTTAGTGTACCCCGTTTCTTCATGGCGTTGGCCTCGCTGGCATTTGCGGTGTATATGGTTCCTGGTTTGTGGGGAGCTCCGCTGAAGGCTGTCAGTGCTTTTGCGCCGCCCATGCAGACGCAGGATTTCAATCTTTACAATAATGAAGTGCATGCCAAGTTCGACGATTACGACCTCGGTATGGAGTATGCCCGCCAGCATGGCAAGCCCGTGATGCTCGACTTCACCGGTTACGGTTGCGTGAACTGCCGTAAGATGGAGCTTGCCGTATGGACAAACCCGAAGGTGAGTGACATTATCAACAACGACTATGTACTTATCACGCTTTACGTCGACAACAAGACACCGCTTCCTTCTCCCGTGAAGATTGTGGAGAACGGCACGGAACGTACGCTACGTACCGTAGGCGACAAGTGGAGTTATCTGCAGCGCGTCAAGTTTGGTGCCAATGCGCAGCCCTTCTATGTGTTGATTGACAACGAAGGCAAACCGCTCAATAAGTCTTACTCCTACGACGAAGATATTCCCAAATATATCGAGTTCTTGCAGACTGGATTGGAGAATTATAAGAAAGAAAAATAAACTGAATATAGAAAGGATGCCCGTAAAGTGGCATCCTTTTTTCTAACCCCCTTTTTTGTATATGAAACAGATTATAGACATTGAAACTTGGGAACGCCGGGATAACTACAACTTTTTCCGCAACTTTGTTAGCTCCTGGTATTCCATTACTACAGAGATTGATTGTACAGAGGCAAGTCTGGCTGCCAGAGCAGCGGGACGCTCTTTTTTCCTTTACTATCTTTATGCCGTGCTCCGTTCGGCAAACGAGGTGGATGAACTTCGTTTCCGTAAAGACAAGAATGGACAGGTCGTCTTTCACGATCGGGTGGATATCATTTCTCCGATAGCCGTTCCCGGTAAGACTTTCTATACAATACGCATACCTTATCACGAAGATTTCAACCGCTTTTATGCCGAAGCCTATGCTTTGATTACCAATATTCCCGAAGATGGCGATCCTTATGGAGCCGAGAAGCATCTCGCGCAGCAAGGCGATTACGATGTAGTGCATTTGAGCGCTGTCCCTAAGATGTATTTCACCTCTACCACTTATACGCTTGCCGAAGCCGGGAATGCTTGCAGCCACCCTTTGATGACTGCCGGAAAAACGGTGACCCGTGAAGGCGTCTGGTATTTCCACTTTCCATCTATGTGGATCATTCTTTTGTTGATGGTTCGCACTTGGCATCCTTCTTCGGAAAGATAGAAGAATACCTGAAAGAGATTTCACATGAATAAATCATAAAAGAGTAGTATCTATGAAGCGTTTCGTTTTTCTAACCGTTCTTTGTTGCCTGGTGCTTGGAATGAGAGCCCAGACAGCCAAAGAAGAAATCTTTGCAGATGTTCATCGTTCGGCAGCCAATTACTATGCCTATCCCGAACCGACTGTGGAGCAGACAGCTCCTCCTGCAGGTTATAAACCCTTTTATCTGAGCCACTATGCCCGTCATGGTTCACGGTTCCTTATAAATCCGGATGATTACGAGAAGCCGTTGGCAGTGATGCGTGAGGCTGATGAGAATGGTGTGCTCACTGAGTTGGGAAAGAAGACACTTTGTGTTTTGGATAGCGTCTCGCGCATGGCTAAGAGCAGATATGGCGAACTGACTCCGCTGGGTGCACGCCAGCACAAAGGCATTGCAGAGCGAATGTACAAGAATTTCCCGGAAGTCTTTAAAGGAGAAGCGAGGTGGATGCATGCTCCACGGTGGTTATCCGCTGCATTCTTTCTATGGCGGCAGAATGTTTGAAGCTGCAATCTCTCAATCCGAAGTTGCAGTTCAAGAACGATGCCAGCTATGCCGACATGTACTATATGAATAACGATGACCCTATGTCAAGACATTGTGCAAGGCGGATGAAGTGGTCGAGGCGAAGGCTGCCATCCGGAAGGAGCATGTACATCCGGAACGCTTGATGAAGGCTTTGTTCAACAACGAGGATTATGTAAACTGGAAAGTGGATGCCGGCAGATTGATGACCCGGTTGTTTGATGTGGCAAGCAACATGCAGAGTCTCGACACGAATCTGGAACTTTACTCTCTCTTCACCAAAGACGAATGCTATGATTTGTGGCAAATCAGCAACAAGAATTGGTATATATCCTATGGCCCGTCTCCGCTCACCAAAAGCGAAATACCTTATATGGAATCCAATCTGCTGGAAAATATACTGAATACGGCCGACACTTGCATCGTGAAGAAAGAGAACAGCGTAACTTTACGTTTCGGCATGAATCTTGCCTGCTTCCTTTGGTATGCCTGCTGGAATTGGGTGATTGTGCTTATCAGACTACCGATTTAAGCAGACTCGATGAAACTTGGCGAAACTACAAGATTTTCCCGATGGCAGGCAACGTTCAATTCGTTTTCTTCCGCAAGAAAGGCAGTGATGACATTCTTGTAAAGGTGCTGCTCAACGAGCATGAGATGAAACTTCCGGTAGAAAGCGAACTGGCTCCTTATTACCATTGGAAGGATGTGGAGGCTTATTATAGGAATAAACTGAAAGCCTATAGACGATAGAAGCGTGTTAAAGCCGGTCATTGCTTGAGGAGTGAACCGGCTTTATTTTTCATTTTCTTTTTCTTTCCCGAATTTTACAT
>ENA-OUNI01000891-OUNI01000891.1-human-gut-metagenome-genome-assembly--contig:-NODE-891-length-13002-cov-2.309204_pt1 | contig 13002 bp, 17 predicted proteins | sample MGYA00242499_ERZ504580 | MGnify/ENA primary metagenome ERZ504580 (study PRJEB26092, sample SAMD00036315) | human gut metagenome | host: Homo sapiens | study: EMG produced TPA metagenomics assembly of... | reverse complement strand
CCCGGGCGACCACGCCCCGCCCCCACTCCACGGCTGCACGCCGATGCCTCCGCACCGAAAGCATGCACGAGCCGGATATTCGTCGGCAACCACTGCGTCGCCCCCTTGTCCGGTACCAGAATATCCAGTTACGAATATAACTGTCGTAAAACGTCAGCGATACCCCGTAGGAAGCGCCTTCTGCGGAACCCTCGGCCTCGACACCTCCGTCGTAGGTGAAACCCTCCTCCGGCAACAGCGTATTCTTGGCGAAATGGCGGTCGTTCAACGTAGGAAACCGGTAATTGCGGGCCACCGATGCTTGAAGACACCCCGTCCGAAGGGGTTCCAGTCGAGCAGAAGCGCCGGAATGAAGGGAGCGCCCTCGTTGCCGATGACCTCCTGCCTCAGATTCAGGGCGATGCCGAAACGCTCTGCGGGACGGTACCGGGCCGACACGAGCGCCGAAAGCTCCGTGCGGGCATCGTCGTATGCGCTCGCTCGGAGGTGTTCCGCACCGGCTTGTCATTCACGGTATAGACGAAGTGCTGGAGCAGCGAGAGGTCGGCTACCAGATAGAACCGTTCTCCGAGCCCCATCTCCCACCCCGCATCGCCGAACAGGGTATGAATGTAACTCCTCCAGTCCGACCGCGTCTGCACCTCCGGCGCAGCCGCACCGCCGTAACTGCGCCGCGACTGCTCCAGATAGCGCATGTCGCTGTAATGGTAACCCGCCTTGGCCGATACTCTCCCCCGACCGGCGTATTTGTCCCACCGCAGGACGCCCCGGAAGGTCTTCTCCGTCTGCCGAGAAAAGGAGGTATTGCTCTCCGTATAGTCCGTATTGAGCAGCGGCAGTCCGCGGGAGGAGTCCATATACCAGGCCGACAATCCGAAATCGCCGCCTCGGCCGGCATCGTAATAGAGCTCCTGCAGAATGTGGAAATCCCGGTAACTGCAGTTGCGGTTACGCTCCAGCGGATAGCTCCAGCCCGTCACATTCCCGTTGCCGTCCAGCACGAAATCCTTCTTGGCGTAGTTGCGGTAGGTGAAATCGTTCTCGGAGGTGGTCAGCAGCACGCTCGTCTCGCTGCGCATGCGCCCTCCGCCGTAGGAGAGACGGAGATACTCGTCGAAAGTGGAGTACGACGCGACACCCTGGATGTATTTCATTCCGAAGCCGTCGGAATCGGAGGGTCTCGTATCAAGCGCTATCGCGCCGCCGAGTCCGCCGCCCGCCACCCCCACCGAACTGGCCCCGTTATAGAGCGCCGCACCGTCTATGAAGTAGGAGGGGATGTAGGAAAGGTCCATCATGCCGAACAGGGGAGAGTTCATCCGCATGCCGTTCCATGTCACGCGCGTATGCGAAGCACCCGTGCCGCGAAGCGACACGGTAGCCATCGTTCCCCGGCCGTACGACTTGATGAATACCGGCGTGCTGTGGGCCAGCATATCGGCGAGGGAGAAGGTAACGTCTTCATGCAGGAGCGTCTCATCGAACACCGTCTTCTGAATACCGATGTCGGAGAGCGGCCGACGGGCCGTCACCGTCACCGAATCGATGGCTCCGCTGCGCTCCTCCATCTCGCCTGTCGTTCCGCCGGGGGGGACGGCAACTCCGCAGACGACGGCTGCGGCGAAGGCGGCATATTCCGCACCGGCCGCTTCCGGCCGACAAACCGCCAGCAACGGCAGCAGGCATGCAATCCATCTTCCCCTTTTCATTCTCCCTCAAGCCCATATTACCGGCAGGCCGCCGGCCCGGCGAATCTCCGTTTCAAAGGTTTTCGTCCCGGAACCTCGACACTTCCGTGGAGAGCTCTCCGATACCCGCACCGCCCTGTATGTTCACGCCGGTTTGTACCTTGACGAAATCGATATAATCCAATCCGGCCGCTTCGCCCGCAGCATCCACGGCATCGGAGATACGGAAAAAATTCTTCTGTTTCGGGGCCTCCAGCATATCCTCTCCCCAATTGTCGGCATAGCCCCATCCGTAATCGCCCGTCGTAAAACGACCGTTCTCCAGCGTACCGCTCCGGTCGGGAAGCAGCGTGCCGGAGAGCGTATAAGACTCTTCCGTCATCCATTTCGGATAATAGGACTGCGGATGGGACGATACCCGCGCTATCTCCCCTTCGTGCCCCTCACTGTCGCGCCACCTGACTGCCGCATCCTCCCGGTCAGGACGGTAATAGGTCACCGAATAGCTGCGGACGGAGCTGTCGGAATACGCTCCGCGGAGCTCGTACCACGGCCCGTCGTCGGGCTCTCCGTTGCCGTTTTCATCGGGCATCACCCACACCACGCCCGGTTCGGAACTCCCGGAGAACTGGTTGCCGGTTATCGAGAAATCGTACCCGCATACCCACCCGACGCCTGGATGCTGTGGTCGAACCCGACCACGATATAACCGCCGAATCCGCCGAGAGAAACCATGCCCCGCAAGGAAGCATCGACGGAGTGCAGCCTCCGGTCGGCATACTCCAATGCAGCCTGCGGGCCCATCTCGTTTCCGTCGAACCCGACCATCGCATCGTTGATGAACTGTCCCGGAGCGGGAACATAGGCGATTACCCGGTCGCTGTAAGGCGAACTGCCTTCATGGGGTGGCCGCGGCCCGTAAGTTTCGGGCATTACCACGCCGGAACGGTTGCATCCGAGCAGCATTCCGGCCAACAACATCCAATATGCGCAACGTATCTTTTCCATAGTCATCTGAAACAAAAATCCGTCGGAATAATCCCGACCCGCAGCGTATCCAATCCACGCCCGTCGGCCGAAAAGCGGTAAACCACCCCCTGTTGCTGATAGTCTATGGCGTCGCCGACATAGATGTCGCCGCGGCGCGGGTCCACTCCCAGCGCATAGTAATGGTATTCGACGCGGGATGAAAGGCTCCCGGGGCAACTCCTCCGCATCCGTATCCATGCGCCATACATCCCCGTTGAGGAAGTAGACCGTATCTCCCCCAGCTCCGACAGCGAGTCCCCGCGGCGTATCGCCCATACGGAAGACGAATTCCCGCTCTATGCTCCCCGAAGCCGCATCGATGCGGTAAAGCGCGGGCGGCTTCGGGGAACTGCCCTCGCCGTATCCGCCGTCGGTAAGCACCCACAACCGGCCATCGCCGTCGAGCGCAATCTGGCGCGGCTGGCTCCGCACCCCTATCTCTCCCACCACCTCACCGGAGGTCAAATCCACCATCAAAACGGCATCGTCGTACGACCAGCACGACACATAGAGCGTATCGCCCCATATGGCCATCTGCTCGGTAGAGGTGTGGTCGGGCGTCTCGATATAATCCGCCACGCAGCCGTTGCAACATCCACCACCGCAATCCGGGGCTCATACAACGAAGTCACATAAGCCACGCTGTCGTTGAAACAGATATAGCGCGGCGAGCCGATACCCCGTATCACCCGCTCTATCCGGAACGTCTCCGGGTCGATTCCGAAAACGATGCCCGAATTATTCACCACGATGTAGGCCGTCCCGTCGTGTATCGTCATCGACTGCGCCACGTCGCCGAGTTTCATCCCGTTGGCCCGGGCGAAGACCTCGTTCTGCAGCTCGCCGGAAGAAGGAAGATAGAAAGAGAGCGACGCGTTCCCGTACATGAAGTTACCCTCGCAGACGATGAAGACCCTTCGGGCTCCTCCCCCGGAGGCATCGGATACGAGAAGCGCTCCTCGGGTACGGGGCCGTACTTCATACATCCGCCCACCGAGAAGACGGCACCGCACAAAAGGGCCCGTACCGCCGTTTTCAGAATATATCCGGAAATCCTTTTCAATGCCTGCGGCAGTTCCCGGTGCATCCGGAACCCCTGCCGCACAAATATACCACAACGCCCGAAGATAACCAAAACAGCCGGGCGCCCCCTACAAACAAAACAGGGGGCGGCCTGCTGAGACCGCCCCCCTCTTAACCCAACCTGTCCCGGGCACTGCCCGGACGCATGAAAAAACTATCTCTGCGCGCGTTCCCGGTAGACTTTCACCGAAGCATCGTAACGCACGAACGGAGCGTTGTAAATATACTGAGCCGCCGCGGATGCGGGTTCCACGAATTCGGAAACGGGCGAAGCCCCCTCCTTCGTGAAAGTTTTGCTGAGCCGCAGTACGGGCCGCTGTTGTCGTCGCTGCCAATGGCCACGCCGAGCACGGTGTACTCCGCATCCCATTCGCACCAATAGAGTTTGCCCGTCGGGCACCAGGTACCGGACGCCACGAGGGTTTCGGCTATCTCAGCATCGGAAATGGCCCCTGTCGGGTCGGAGGGGTCCTCCTTCACCATCGTGCCGTACCATACCACCGCCTCGTCATTGGCACTGAACGTCACCTCCACATAGGCCATTCCCCGACCGGAGGCATACTTTTCGGAATCGAGGGCATAAAGGTCGTCGCCGTTAAAATATTTGCCGATAACGGCGCTCACCCCGCATCGCTCACCTGATTGGCAGCGTCTCGAAGGGGCGCTGACGACGACGTCCGCCGCAGGCTTCCCGAACTCGTCGATGCAGGCGGCCCAGACGTAATAGGTGGTTCCGGCTCAAGCATCTTGGAGAAGATGTTGCCTCCCACACCCCGTTCGCGGTTGTAGTCGAGCGATTCGATATCAGCTGCCACATAATCCGTCACATACTGTTTCATGTTCCCTTTGAACTGTTGGTAATCGGCATCCGCTATCAGGTCCCACATATAGACCGACGTTTCGTCCGAAGGGGTTATCGCAACGGTCGCGCTGCGCGAAGTAAGTCCGGTTACCTCCACGTCGAAACGGCACTCCGATGGCGGGATATTCGGTTCGAGCGTACGGAACGGGAAACGGTGGATGTTGGTGGTCGCTGCGCCGTCGGCCCATCCGAACACCAACACGAGATAACCCGTATCGGTCAGCCATACGTTTTCGTTCTCATATTCGTAAACACCTGTCGTCGCATAGAAATCTATCATGAAACCGTCCTCGGCGACCACCTTTTCGAGCAGCTCCTGGTCGGAGAGCTCGTCGTACTGGAAGGCGGGACGTATCGTACAATAGTACGGAAATTCATCGTCGGAAGGCGTCACGGTAAAGTCCGCGCCGTCGTAATAACGGTTCGTAAACTCCACCTCGAAAGTCACCGCATCGGAGAGCTCCTCCGTCCGGAACGGTTCGCTGACCACTTCCGTATTCACCGCACCGTCGGCTCCGAGCCCCACGCGAAAGCCACATGTTCGCTGGCCGGCGAGAGCCTCGTGAAGGAATGCTCCTGCTCCCCCCGTGAAGCAAGGTTGGCGAGCGCCTCCTCCATGCTCCCGTACATCTGCTCGGCCTCCGCATCATACGCTCCATCATCCGGCCTATATCTCCGCCGTGGTGTTCGTCGAGGGTGGCCTTGGCGATTACGTCGAAGTAATAGCTGCCCGCCGCATCGAGCGGAACGACCCGCATGTCAACCCCGGTAGCCGTAATGTTGGAGAGGGTTATCCCGAAAGGCGGCTCCTCGGGCACCACCTCTTCCGCACCCCGCTGGTACACCTCCAGAACGACGGTCCTGGCATTGTTTCCCGTCCCCGCAGTAACCGTCACTTTCGCCCGCGGCATATCGTCCGGACTCTCGTTGATACCCGCAGTCACCGTGAAGCTCGCATCATCCGCTGCCTGCGCGACACACCACTCTGGTCGGAAAGCACACGCCACGTATCCTGATTCGTCGTGACGGCAATCACCCGCGTCCCTCCGGTCGCCTCGAAGACGAGCGCTTCGGCAGGCTCGATGGAGAGGGTCGGAGGAGCCGTCTTTGGCTCCTCTTGCCGGCATCCTCCCATGAGGACCGCCGTCACCAGCAAGAGTGTCGAAAAGAATAAATTTTTTTCATTTCCATAGGTTTTAGATTAGCAATAAAAACACGTCTATAAGTATATAAAAAAACAAACAGCCCTTCCAACCTGCGTCTGCAAAAACAAATGTAATATATAAAACCATATATTGCAAACATTCCTGACTCTTTTATGGAGTAATTTTCCATTTTCCCGACCAAATCTTCCCCCGAAAAGGGGTATTTTGCCAATAATTATGCAACCAATACATACGACCGCCGTGCATTCAACAGATAAAGAGGCAACGTCATACCAAAAGGGGACGGTCATCACGACCATCCCCTTCCCTTCAACTAACCCATTAACTCTTCGGGCATCGCCCGAAAAACATGAAAATGAAAAAACTACTTCTGCATGTATTCCCTGCGACCTTCGCCGAAACCGGCGGGAACGGCGATACCACCATAGGAAGTCTGCAATTTTCTTATCCGGACCGTAGCATACGCAACCGAACGCCGGCAGATTCACCGACGGGACGGCAACTCCCGTTTTTATCGTCTAAAGAACTAATCTCTCGATGACCGGTCGGCGTTCGCTGCTGACAGATGCGTTCGCCAAACCCACCTCATTCCACGAATGAGACCTTCCGCCATCACTCGTAAAATTTCTGCCGAGAGCAACCGAATTATTCTTTACCGATTCTATTTTTCCACCATATTCTATCACCGACAGCCTCTATCTGCTGCCCATTCTTATCCGTCTGCGCTTTCTGTGTCCAGAAATCGACGCTCTCTATCTCCGTATTCATTTTACCGTCCTCACTCAATCCGACCGCATAACCCACACACTCGACACCCGGTTGCAATTTATTAATCGTCTTCGTCTGTTCGCCCTTACCGGTTAGTATCAAAACCGCGGCCTCCATGCTTCCATACCACGATGCGGCGAAATCCATCAACTGACTCACAAACTCACCTATATCATCATTAAAATACTGGAGCGAATTCTTTTCTATGATATCACAGAAGTAACGGTTCTCCTTATCGCGCGGCACAACCGTTATGGTCGCTTCCGTATCGGTAATCTCGGTGATTTTTATATCAAACGGCGCCTGAGCTTTCCGTTGGGTTACCTCCAATACGACTCGTTTGGCATCACGACCTGTTCCGGTAGTCACCGTAACTTTCGTTTGCCTCTCTTCTTCTCTGTTCTTATTGACGCTGGCCTTCACCACGAAACTCGAACCTTCCACCTCCTCGACCGTGCACCACTTCTGATTTCGAGCGGCCTGTACCTCCCATGTCTTCTGATTCGTCGTCACGGTTACTTTCGTCGTTCCGCCTTCCGCTTCATACACGATAGGCCCGGACGGAGTAATGGACAAGGTCATGGCTTCCTGCCTCTCTTTCCGGCATCCCCCCAAGACGGTAGCCACCGCCGGAAGGAGCATAAGCAATAACAATCTTTTCATTTCAGTACAGTTTTTTCAATAATATTCGCAAACCGATAGGAAAGGCAACCCGCCTTCTCCTGTGATTCGAATGTCTACAAACCCGCTTCGGCGGGGGTGCTCGCCCGCTCAAACTTTCCCCCTTTTCCACGTCCGCGGCCGGTCTGCACGGTCCCCCACCGCGCAGGCGAGCAGGAGCACCCCGTTCGTCGAGTGCAAATTTGATGAATGGAAACATTACCGACGAACCGTTTCGTTCACAAGAGCCTGCGTTCCTTTCAAAAACACCGGCATATCGTACAAGGAAACGAACGGGATAGGGCAACATGCGCCGTATCTCTTTCATGCCGGAAATGCGATACCGCCATGCCGTCGGAACCCGGAACGAACTATGGAAAAACAGCCGGAAAACGTCCTGAAAAAATGCACATCCGCCGCTCGAAACAGATACGACACAAGGGAGAGCACGACCTGCAAGGACGGACACACCCCCGAACGGACGGGAACAGACGGCCGGACAACGACGCACACTCGGCGAGGATTCCGCCGATAACGAAAGAAACCGCTGAATAACAGCGGTTTCTCATTCAAAAAAGTAGTCCCGACGGGAATCGAACCCATATCGTAAGAACCGGAATCTTATATTCTATCCATTGAACTACGGGACCGAAGTCGATTGCGTCTGCAAATTTGCGATTTTTTCCGGTATTTTCCAATAAAAATAGGGAGAATCTGCCTAATTTTGGCCTGAAGAGGCAGGAAACGCCCCTGAGACGGGGTAAGGGGAGCGGAAAATCCGCCTGCCGTATCCCGGCGCACCACTTGTACGCACACCGTTATGTTGCTGGACGACTGGCAGAGAATAGAGAAAATAGTCCGTTGGACGGGACTTTCGGTCAACTCGTTCGCCCTGAGTATCGGGCTGAACAGGGGCGAAAATCTCTACCGGATAAAACGGGGCGACAACGGCATCAGCAAGGAGCTCGCCGAACTGATAGCGGCCAGGTATCCGGAGATAAGCCGCGCATGGATAATCACCGGCGAAGGCGGGATGTTCATCGGCAATACGGAGGAGCGGAATCTGATTCCGCCTACGACATCGACGCCTTGACGCTGGCGGGCATGGAACGGTTTCCCGAGGCATCATACGTCCTTTCGCTGCCCAGAGCGGAACATGTGACATTCGCGGCACTGATGCTGAACAAGGCGATGGAACCGGAAATTCCGGTGGGTGCCACGCTGCTGCTGTCGGAAACGGAGGAGAGTGCGCTGATACCGGGCTATCCCTATCTCGTCGTAAGCGACAGGGTGACCGCCGTCCGCAACGTATTCCGCAATCCGGAGGCCGGAACGCTCCGTCTCCGCGCAGCCAATCCCGCTTTCGGCGACATCGAAGTGGAACCGTACCGGCTGCGGAAACTGTTCCTCGTCAGGGGACACATACATTACAACCGTTAGGCAAAGACGACGGGGATGGCATGCGGCCGACCCCGACAACCGATAAAAAACCATACGATTATGTTTTCAGGGATAGTAGAGAGGATGGCCACCGTCGCGGACATCCGGGAAGATGGAGAGAACAAGACCTTCACCATGCGGAGCGAGATAGCCGAAGAGCTCCGGATAGACCAGAGCATCTCCCACAACGGCGTCTGCCTGACCGTGGAATCCATTGCGAACGACACCTATACGGTGACCGCCATATACGAAACACTCATCAAATCCAACCTCGGCCTGCTCCGGCCGGGCGACCGGGTGAACATCGAACGCAGCATGCGGCCGGACGCCCTGCTCGACGGACACATCGTGCAGGGGCATGTGGACCAGACAGCCACCTGCACCGCCGTGGAGAGTGCCGACGGCAGCTACTACTACACGTTCGAATACGAACAGCACGGCGACAACGTGACGGTCGAAAAGGGTTCGGTAGCAGTGAACGGCGTCAGCCTCACGGTAGTGAACTCCCGCAGCGGCTCCTTTCAGGTAGCATCATCCCCTACACCTACGAGCATACGAACTTCAAGGATATCCGGCCGGGTCGGTAGTCAATATCGAATTCGACATCATCGGCAAATACATCGCCCGGCTGATGAAAGGCTATACGGAAGGCCGTTAGCGCCTCTTCGCCGGGACAGCGTGCTGTCCCGGCAAGCGTGCGGTTCCGATATGACGGACGGCAGGCCGATGGCCTGCGTCCGTCATATCAGGAGACTCCCTAATAAACGGCGCCGCAGCGAATCACTCGGTACGGCGCGTCTGAAAAGAACCTATCAACTAACTAACACTTCGCTCTCAACCTACCCGGATATCGAACGTTCCCTTATAGGAACCCTCTACACGGTATCCGGCATCGCTTTCAAACTCGAACACGATTTCGTACTCATCCTCACCGATATTCGTCACGGTCATAGTACCGCTCCGGATACAGGCCTCGCCGTTGTAAACGCCGTTCTCCATGCGGACGAACCATGCGTAGCGCGGCCATATGGGGTGCAGGTAAGTCCCTGCGACGCCGGCGCTGATATTGCCGGGCTGCTTCAGGTCGGGATTGTCGTCGAAGTTCGCCACGACGGTATAGATGCCGTCCGGCAGAATATACACATTGTCGTCATTCTTCTCCAACACTTCCGTGATTAACATGAAAGAGATTCTGCCTCCCGTGCCTTCGAAGCGAGGCTGCTCCGGGAAGGGCGGATTTTCTATAAATTCAACGCCTTCATCCCAACACATTATCTCCCATGCGGTCACCTCGTCATGACGCCAGTCGTCATTCGGACTGACAATAATCCTGCTCTTGGTAAATTGGCCGAAATCGACATCCTCCTCCAGCGTACTGATGAAGTCGGGCTTTCCCTCTTGCGTTACCTTTACTTCATAGGGACCCACCCCCTCCGCATCGGAAGAGACGACCACCCAGCCGACACGGGGCTCAGGGGATTCGTTCTCGATACCACCGACAATGCTCACACGGGTATCGTCATCAAAATCAATGGCATTAGCGTTAATCCACCTTCGTCCGTACCGGACTCGTACCGTACCGATACACGCCACTCGACATTGACGGCAGTGACCAGAATATTGTAATCGCCGTCCGTCTGTCCACGGTAATCGAGGACGAATCCCTCCTCGGGGGATGCGCCGTTATTCAGCGCTATGTCGAGCGACGGAGGCAGTACCAGCTCCTGCTGCGTCACCCGCACCACCTTCGGCGAGGCTGCCTCGCTGTCCGGCACGACGGTGATGTTCCCCGAACGGGGGGCCTGTCCGGGATTGTCCGCAACAAACACCGTGAATCCGCCGTCACGTTCGGTAACGGTAATCCACCCGCGTGCGACCTCCTCCACTTCGGTGCTCCACGTAAGTCCCTCGCCTTCGGTGGTCACCTTCACCTCCTGCGCCGGAGCGTTCTCAGGCTCGAAGGTGAGTGCGGCAGGTTCCACCGTCAGCGAATAGACGACAGGCATATCGTTCCCGGCCTGGGCTATTGTCACGCTGCGCGGTTTGACCTTGATATTCCCCTGCGGATTCACCGCCAGGGAGGCGGTGCGCCTCTCCTGTGCGGGGTTGTCCGCCACGGAAACGGTCAGGACACCCTCCCGGCTGTCGTCCACCGTCACCCACTCCGAAGCGCCTCCGGAGAGTATGTACTCCCACTCCACACCGACCGCCGTTACGGTGATTTCCTGCGGGGCCGCGTCCGCCGCGGCGAAATCGAGCTGGAGCGGCTTTACCTCCAGCGACGGCTGCTGTTCGGGTTCATCCCCGCCGTTGCAGGCGGCCAGCAGGCAGGCTGCCGCCAGATATAAAAACTTTTTCATGGTCCGAATCAATTAGGTTAGCGATGAAAACATTTCGTCATTCCATTACTCCGCCACGGGCGGAGCCACGTACCATCCGGGGAACTTCATGTGTCCGCCGGCCGAAGACTCCAGATACCGGCCGAAGACTACCGTTCCGTCGGGAGAGATGCTGGTGACATAGCAGTTCGGGATGATGATGCCGTAGTTATCGTACACCCACTCCTGCGTCGTACCGAGGTCGTCCGCGTATTGCAGTCGTAAACGCGGCCGGAGGAGATGCCGAGCGAACCGAGGCCGATGAATCCGATGCCGTCGTCGGTCACGTGCGTTCCGGTCGATTCACCGTACTCGTCCACGATGACGGTGGTTTCCGTTTCGACGTCATAGAAGGCGGCAACCTGCGACGTCACCGCATCCATCCGGTTTTCGGCGAGGGTCCACGTCCGGTACGACCCGGCTATCCATTTGCCCGAGGGGCTGATGTTGGTGCGGTTCGCCTGACAAATCATGCCGTCCGCACAATAGTAATCGTATTCGAGCCCCTGGCTGTCCAGTGCCTTCTCGACCTTCCGCACATGCACATCCTTTCCGACGTATTCCGCCTGGCCGCCGTTCTGCCAATCCTTCCAATAGACCATGCCGAAGTCCCAGTTCTCCCACGTCGTACCGTAGATGACGGAACCGTCGGCGGAGATGCCGCGCCCCAGAATACCGTACCAGAAATCCTCTCCGACGAAATTCTTGTCCGGCATGGGGAGCTGTTTGGCCAATACGCCGTCCTCCCACACCAATGTATAGTGCAGTCCGTCGTTGTTTTTGGAATAGCCGACCCAATACCTGCCGTCGCGGAAACCGCCTGTATTTCGGGAAGCGTCTTATACCCCTCAGGAATCTCCGGCACGAACGAATTGCCCGTGATGTCGAAAGCGACCTGCCCGCCGTTCTGCCCGTCGGCGATGAACAGCAGTCCCTGGTCGCTTATCGCGTGGGGCTCGTGAAGCATGTGGAGTGACTGGTGAACGGGACCGAGCACAATCCGTTCGTCGGCCTCCACATCGATGATGACCGGCCAGAACTCAAACGTATTGCCATCCTCCAGCAGCGTCGATTCGAAGCCGCCCACATACCTGCCGCTCGGGGAGACCACCGCAGTTCCGTTGTCGAAAGTATTCGTCGTACGGTAACGGGCGATGCTGTTGTCCTTGGGAAGTTGATAAACCCGGATTGGCCTTACGGCTTCACCCGCCTGCACGGTAATATCGGCACTCCGCTCCGTTCCCGTATCGTTGTCATCCACCGTAACGGTAAGGGTAGTCGCATCGGTACGTTCCACTTTCACCCAGGATGCGCCGGGCTCGGCCGTCCACTGGGCCGGAGCCGCATCTACGACAATGGCGAGCGGTTTGCTCCCCTCGCCTAAGAACGAACAGGCCGCCTGGCTGACATTCACGTAATGAACCTCCTCGGCCGGATTGGTCGTACAACCGCCCGACAGCACAAGGGCGGCGGCCGCCAATCGAATCAGAATTGCATTTTTTTTCATAAGTCGTTTGGAATAATTTGTTAGGTTACTCTTCTTAAACCGCAGGCGACGCTGTTGTCACCCTACGAATGCAAATCTAATCATAAAACAATATAATAATATTCGATGTTATAACATTTTCATATTTACCAAAAAGAGTTTTTTAAAACAAACCGCCACCGAACAAGCGACATTTATGTATAATTACCCGCAACAAAATTCATAAATCCAACAGACAGCGCACATATCATCGCTTTTTTCACGCTTTCCACGGCATTCAATTGTCGCGGTACCTTTCGCCGCCGCCATGGTCCCGGCGATATCCGAAAAATTCTGCATATATGCAAAAAAAATAGATATATACAGGCCCCCCATACGATGCCATGCAGGACAGGACGGCGGCGGCATTACGTCGGATGCAGCGGACAGCCGGCCAATCGGA
>ENA-OUNI01000890-OUNI01000890.1-human-gut-metagenome-genome-assembly--contig:-NODE-890-length-13010-cov-2.673290_pt1 | contig 13010 bp, 17 predicted proteins | sample MGYA00242499_ERZ504580 | MGnify/ENA primary metagenome ERZ504580 (study PRJEB26092, sample SAMD00036315) | human gut metagenome | host: Homo sapiens | study: EMG produced TPA metagenomics assembly of... | reverse complement strand
CAGTTTATCAAATCCTATCCTATCCTGTAAATCCGGATAATCAATTTGAAGTTCTGTATAGGCATCCGCCGCGAGCTGATCTGAAATTTCAATAATTCTTTCTTCAAAGGGTTTTGTGCTGTCTGTACTGCCATATATTTGTTCGAGCCTATGCAGTACATCACTTTTATGTTCTTCCCGCAGTTTCCACGCCTTCGGATAACGTCCATTTGGCTTTACAGCATGAACATTCGAAACATCAAATACATATTTAAGCTTATGACCGTATGTTGCAGTATCATCCGGAAGTGCAATTCCTGAAGATCCTTTATTTACCCAGCAGTTCATACGTTTATTCCATATCTCGATGGAAGCACACGCTGTTGCATCCGGATTCTGTGCATAAATCAGAAGCTGTTCTTTAAACGGATATTTATAAATCCGTGCAGCGGAGGTCAGGAACTTCATCCAGGATTCCCGGTTCTGTGAAACCCTTTTAGCTGTTTTTTCTGCAAGATTCACTATGTATTCATATTTATCCATCTTATTTTCCTTCTACTATTGTGGCCGACAATATAATTGCGGCGAAAGATTTGATTGTGACATTGCCTGTTTACATACCCCTCTGGATTCATCTGCAGCATGAACCATTTCACCATTTCCAAGATATATGGCAACATGGGATATATTCCTGTATTTTCCGTTGGCCGAATAAGAATAAAAGATCAAGTCTCCCGGCTGCAGTTCACTATAGCTGACAGTCATTCCTTTGTTTACCAGGCATTCTGCTTCGCTTGCTGCATCCATTCCATTCAGATAAGTAATACCAGCTGCAGCATAACTCCGGTAAACCAGGGAAGAACAATCATACCATCCCGGATCATCTCTTCTGCTTTGGGAATAACCACTTCCTACAGCATTCAGAGCTGCCTGCACGGCAGCATTTCCGGACTCTCCGGCACCTATGCTTTTTTTCCAGGACCAGTCAATCCCACCGGCACCATTTTCGGATGGTGCATAAATGTCAAGCGTCCCATCAAGCTGCGCCAGGCAATCCGCTTTCTCATAGCTCCACCTGGATACGTTCGGTCTGCGGGCGATCATGGCATCATATGCCCTTTCAATAATTTCCCGGTCCGTTGATGCAGATGTTGTTCCATCAAAATATCTTTTCAGGCTTACAACATATTTTCCATCTCTGTTGCCAAAAGAAAGAACGCAGCCTTTCAAAGCATCAGACGCGTTTGTAAAATCAAAACCATAATATTCTGTCAGTGATGTAAGAAGTGGCTGCAGTGTTTGTGTATAGACGTATTCGCACTGGGCTGCCTCAAATGCAATCTTATGTTCTATGCAGATCGAATGCCATGCCCCGTAAAATCCGGCGTTATTTTTTAGTTCTGTGGTCATGCCAAGATATGGTTCAAACGGACCATATGTAGTTGGATCTTTTTCATAGCACCACCGAACAAACGGCCCAAGCTCATAACGATTATCGAACTGAAATTCACCACATGCATTTCCGCCATCGCCACCAACCTGATCCGGGTTTCCGCCGGATTCATATTTTGCCGCCAGATAACAGGCTCCATCATAAGCGGAAGAAGCACTTGACGTTCAGCCTTTACCCCAAGAAACAGAAGACTCAAAAGAAGAAAAAGCGAAATAATAAGAAGCAGCAATAAAACATTGGATGCTATAATTTTAATGATGCCTGCGGATATTTTCGCCGTATTAATGACTCCATGCCGAAGTAGCATCCGCTGTTGATAATCAGCCCTTTTTTTATCTCTTCTTCGTTCCCGGATAACCGGAGGGATTGAACGGTTGTATGGAAGTTCTTTGTTCTCCGAAACCATTTTAAGGATGCTCTAATTTTTCCCTCTTTACGAGAACTTTTTTCATCCTTTTTTCTTTTGCGGTCATTAGAATCTTTTTCATTCTTTCCTGACTTTTCTGTATCACTTCTTTCCGATTTTTCTTTTTGGCTTTCCGTTTTTACTTCCGGAATCATCCTCTGAGTCCTCTTCCTCAGCATGATCCATTTCTTTATTCCATTCCTCTGCCGCCTGGGACGGTTTTATTTCCTGCCTATCTTTATCTTCTGCCGGATTTTTTCAGATGTTTTTTCTGTATGTTCCTTATTTTTTATTTCCTTCTTCTGATTGGACGTTTTCTCCTCATCTTCACCAAGAGTTTCCTTTTCCTCTTCTGTTGAAGATTCTTCTGAAATTTCACTATCTTCCGAAGTATTTTTACTCGTGATTTTTTCTTTTTTTCGATTCTTTTTTAATTTTGCCAGATATATAAGTGTTTTTGATTTTTTTAAATCATTCTGGGAATCCGGCTCATCATCTTCAACCTCTTTTTCTACATTCGCTGCTGTCATACCATGCAGCATGGATGCAGTATTCAAACTTTGATGCTGCTGTCTGAAAGTTTTACTCTGGTTGGATGATAATTCTTCCCCTTTAGAATCTTGTACTGTGGATGATTGTATCCTGTCAATCGTATATTCCGGCTGAAATCCTTCTTTTTTTCTCTCTCATCCGTATTACTTCTTCCTCTTCTTGTTGAAAAAGTGTCGGTTTTCCAGACAACGGATTTCCGTTTCGCTTCTCCTCTATTCCAATGCCCTGTGTGTTTTCTGTATCTTGCCGCCGCAGATATTTCCACATGGCCAGACGCATACTTTGTCGTTTTTCTTCTTTTATGTCATTATTTTCCGACATTTCCAGCTGTTCAGTATTCGGGATGGAAGCTCTCATCTTGGCTGCAGCATATTTTTTACCGTGATTTTCCTGAATCCGATTCTCTGATGCAGCCTCAATATTATCTTCCCGTTCTGAACCTGTACTTTTTAAAATAAAATGGGTTGTTTGTTGCTTCTCTTCTGCATGGGAACGTCCCGCTTCTGTTTGCACATATTTCTGTGTTGCCAGTCTTATACTTTTCAACTGCTGTTCCCGGGCAACTTGTCTGTCCGGTTTTTCTGGTATTTTATACGTCTCTGAAACAGGTGCATGGAACTGTGCAGCTTTCGCCTCATATTTTTCACTGGAGCCATTATATACAGGCTGTTCCGGTACATAATTTGATTCATTCTTATACCACAGGATTTCCGGTTGTACAGCAGCCTGTTCCGTATGTCCAGTGTTTTCCGGCAAGATACTTTGTGTATTTACTTGATTTTCCGGCTGCAAATATTTCTGCGTCGCCAGACGCATATTTTGCAGCTGTTGTTCCCGCGTAATATGGTTTCCTGTTATTTCCTGCGTTTCAGAGTGGCTCATAACAGATCGTATCTCTGACGCAGTATAGATTGCAGAAGTAGCACTGTGTACCGTCTTTTCCACAGATCCTGTTTTAACTTCCCGCTGTTTTGCCTGCCATGCAACTTCCGTGTGCTTGTCTTTTGGTGTCATGCGTTATCCTTCCTTTAGTTTTCCGGCATACGGTAACAACCTTGGATCTTTTCGATATATCCTTTTTTCACAAGAGATTCCAGTATCTCTTCTGCCTGTTTATTGGAAACACCGCATAAAATTCCGGCACCATAGCAATCCAGCCATTCATCACATTCGTCAGCTTCTTGTACTTTATGGTACATGAACAGCTCTTCTTCACTGATTGGCTCTTCTACTTCGCCATTTAAAAGCTCAACAGACTCTTTGTCTGGATCAGTGTCAAATGTTGACACCGAGTCTCTGTTTTCATCCGTGTCAATCTTTGACACGGATTCCAGATCATCTTCATGTTCATCTTGATCCGCTTCCTGGCTGTAAAATACGTTCCGATTTTCGGCAGCGGCTTCATGGAAGTTTGTACTGTAGAAATGATACAGCGGATTGTCCCGGCTAATCGTCGAATCACACTGCAAAATATGCCCGCCCCAGACAATCAAACTCTGGCCCGGTGTCGGATCAGAAAGCGCTTCAAACTCTTTCTGTGATAACTCCATAATCTGCAGCAATTCGTTCCGATCATCACCGGCTTGGTCAAGCAGCACCTTGAAATCGGAGTTTGATACAATCTCCATAATTTTCCGGTTGGCCGTTGCTGCTGAAACGTTCTGCAGACAGATCGTACAGATACCACCAAGTTTACGGTACGTCAGATACGCCTTTTCCAGCTCATTACAACTTGTCTCATGGCGGCAGACATATTGAGCCTCGTCAACGATAAAATGCGTTGCCCTTTGCTGTTCAACGTTGTAGGAAAAACGCTGCGTTAAAACATGCATGATTGTTATCATCAGCGGTTCCCACATCAATTCAGGGATATTTTTCATTCCAAATGCAACAAACCGGCTGCTGGTAGACAGTGTACTTTGTCCTTCCAATGTCAAAAAGCTATGCTTTGTATAAGCCTCCAGTGATCCATACAAATCACGCGCTTCCGGTTCCCGCTGTTTCTGGAAAATTGCTTCCAAATCAGAAAGCACCGGGGATATCGGTTTCTTTTTTGAAAACGTATTCTGATATAATTCCTCAACGCACCGGTAAATCAACGATTTATGGATACCGTTTGGACGTATACCGGTCATGATACTGTACAGAAATGCTTCCATATACTGCAGCTGGGAAAGGATATATTCTTCACGGCCCTTTGCATTCTTTTGCAGCAAAGATTCCGGAATCTCAAGAGGGTTCAGGCGCAGATCCGGATCAGAAAGATCAAAATACTGACCGCGGAATCTCTGGGTGATTCCCTTCATCTCATTCTGCGGATCAATCAGGAAAATATCATCTGTACTGTTAATCAATGTTTGTCCGATTTCCGTAATTTTCAGCAGCATGGACTTTCCAGAACCAGTGTGGCCAAAAATAACACCATTACTGTTTTTCAATGTCTTTCGGTTTCCAATGATCGGATTTCTGGTTTTTTTATTTATACCATACCATGTTCCGCCAGGCTGGATCAGATCCCAGGAATAGAATGGCTGGAATGCCAGATAAGAACTTGTCAGGACGGAACGCATATTATTTACACGCCTCGCTCCGATCGGAAGCAACGTATTCAGTGCCTGAATTTGCTGATCGTAGTAAGGAACAATCTGTATAGAATGTTTCCGGCAGCGGCGTCTGACTTCTGCCGTGTTTGCATCCAGTTCCTCTTTATTTGCTCCACGCACTGCCAACAGGATTCCTACATAGAAGCCATTTTCATCATCTTCCTCGATCTGATCCATATATTTTTTCAGATTGGCCTGCTTCTTTTTCTTTGCATAGGACGGCTCACTATAGAAGTTACCCATACTTGCATTGGCCTGTACTTCCTGCCCGATCGCATTTTCATTGTAGAAATTCGTGTTGCTGATTTTTCCACGTAACACTTCCCGTGGGATATATGCCGTATCTATGGTAAGGCAGGTATAAAACGGAAAATCTGTCAGTTCAAAAATCAACTTTTCTTCATTCAATCTGGTTGGCAGAACCGCAGCAAAAAGAATCCGCATACACTCTTCATCAAATTCCATGTAGCTTTTGTGATTCCGCACAGAATGTGGAAGGATTGAATTGCGAAAATCTCTTCCGGCCTGTACCATATCCTGAAACGGGAGAATAAAACTTTCCTCTCCATCATCTGTGAAAAAGTAATTTCTGATTTTCTGAAACCGCTGCACAGCGTTTAAAGGAACCAATTCCGAACCCATTGCATGAAAGATTGGAAGTGCTGTATGCTCGAATGTATCAAACCATCCTTCCGCTTCTTCTATTGACCGGCAATTTGCACTCACAGTCAAATAACGCTGTTTTCGAACGTTTTCCTGTCCCTTTTCAAGAGATTTTTTAATCATTTCGTTATTGTAGCGGGCCAGCTCTGGATACTCACTTTTATTTTCATCCTGCAACAGAGATTTCTGGAAATTTGTTACGTCCCGTGGTTCACACTGTATTGTGATCTTGAAATCTGTGTCCATGGAATTTAGAAATTTCCGTAGTTGAAACAGGATGCCGTCTTTTTGCTGCTTGTCCTGATCCACATAGTTTAAGTCTGAAAAAGAATACACACGATCAAATTTTCTCCGCTTTTTCCCTGCCCCGTTATTCGGTTCTATTTCAAATATTCCATTTTCGTGTACACCTGCAATATCCAGCATTTGTTGAATACTGGCCGGTGTCTGGTAAACTGGCTGTGTACATTTTTTATATCGAATAAATTCCTCATTCGAAAAAATCCCATTCTGTTCCATCCTTTCCAAGTATATAAAAAAGTCGGGATTTTTCCCGATCATTATTTTTCTTTTTTCAAATAATTTTTTCTTGCCTGGTTATATTCGTCACTTTTCCAAACAAGTTTGGCTGTGGACTTTCTGTATTTTCTTGCCCGGTAAAACTCTATTGCAGAAAGCCCGCTACGTGACTTCCATACCTGACTGAAAATGATAGCTGCAGCAACAGCAGTTCCAATCAAAAATGATATATATAAGTTCCATCCAAGTATAAAATACAACAAGATAATGATAATACCACAGGAGACAGCAGAAACGGCCATCACACCTAACTCTCTTGCTGTAAGTCCTTTCCAGATGCTATCCTTATATGCACCAAAATCTTCATTCATGTTTACCATAAGCTATGTCCTTCCTACTATTAAAATCCAAATGCTCTTCGAACCATCGCATCCGTACCAGATACTGATCCCGTTATAATAAGGATACCAAGAATAGCTTGAAGTCCTTCCCATCCTTGTGATCCCAACATTCCGCCCAATATATCTTCTGATGCAGTAGGGAACAGCCCACCGGCATTTATTAAAATTGTTCCAAGTCGCATCATTAGCATGATTCCTGTCATTTCAAACAATGCACAAAGAAATGTACGGACCAGCTTGATCCGGTATGTCCAATTTCATGTGGGCCTGCATAAGTGGAAAGTGCAAGTGGTGCAACAGCCATATAAAAAACAATTTAAGGAAAACCCTATAAACCGTCCATAATGTAATAACTGCGCCACCCAGGCAGATAAACAAAAACACAAGGCCAAACAGATTTCCAAAAATAAGTCCGGATCCACTCATTTCCCAATCATCCCCTACTCTTATAACCAGTGAAGCGGCATCTTCCGGAACAATAATACCAAAAAATGCTTGTTCAATTTCAATCAAAAAAACGAGTATATTCGTGAGATTTAAAAAACAGCATCCACAAGTGCCAGCTTGATAAAAAACTGGATGCTTGCTTCCATGGTCATTCCGTGTTTAATATCCGTTGTTTCTTTGAAAAAATTAACCATAAAGAAAACACTTACAAGTGTCGCACCTAAAATCTGTAGTGCCAGGAAAATCCGGTATCCTTCATCCCAAAGTTCACCATCTGCCAAACTTTGTGGACTCGTTTGCAGCATATCAAACGCATATGCAATTAATGAATTCCAAACATTGCACCCAAGGGAAAAGAAACCACTTCCCGAAAAAACCGTTTTGAAAAAATCTAATATCTCATTTATCATATTTTCTCCATGAGAAAAAGGAGGATAGCTCCTCCCTTTTCATTATCCCTTCAGAGCAGTTGTAATTACCGGAGCAACCAGCATAACTAACGCACCGCCAATCCCTTTTAAAGATCTTGTAATAGCACCTCCGCCTTCCTGTGCCTGCATGGAAGCTCCAAATTCAAATGCGTGCCATAATAAAATAACACCACCCACAGATTGTACCACAGCGCTGATCAGATTCCATAAAATTTCAAATTTCGCATTTATTGCGGTCGTTGCATCTGCAAAAACCATTGGCGCACCTACTCCCTGCAGGAACATCAAAAACGCAAAGCAAGCCGTATATTCCGTGACTTTTTTCAGTTTCTTTTTTACTTCGATTGGCTTTTTCATATCTTTTACCTCTTTTTGATCTAAAAATAGCCCGCACCAAATTTTGGTGCAGGCTTATTTTCGTTTGTTCTTTCGTGTCAATCCTTCACACGACATTTTTTAATCGTCATCATCATCATGTTTGTGAAATCTTCCAATTAAAAATGCAATAACACATCCTACCATGCTATAATCGGGATAATATACTGAATCGGCATTCTCTATTTTCCTCCTTTTTCTTCCTGTTTCAGAACCGGAAACTGGGGCAATCCAGTACACAATTCCAGTCCATTAAATTCTTGTTTTTCAATTATCTGCTGATAATCTACTGTCACAGTGACGAAATATACTTTTTGATTGTTGGCATCCCGGCTTCCTCTGTATGAAGATGTCCCTGGACAAACACTGTCGTTCCTTTTTTTATTCTCTGAAATGTTATCATTGCCCGTTCTCCAAAGGCGACACAGTACATGTAATCGGAATAAGAACTTTTCGGTCGCTGCACGGCCAGGATGTACCGGCATGTTGGAACTGATCTCCCTCTCCTGTCTTTTTCATAGGAAAATTGTGGGACGCAGGTGCAAACACCCTGGATTTTAATCTGATTCATGTTTGCCCTCCTTATACCAGATTGCCAGTTGTATTTTCTTGACGGTAAGGCAGCCTCCGGTATCGCAGAACTTCCATCCGCAGTAAATCATCCCGCAGGGTTTCTGCATCCATGCCCTCAAATAAAATGTCAAGGGTTGTCTCAAAATCCCGGTAACGGCTGCGCTGGCTGTACGTAAGTGCCTTTTCAATCCTTTCCAGAATCGGACCATTTTCATAAAGTTCCTGCAATTCTAAAAGGGATTGCTGCAGTGTGTCTTTTCGCCGGAAATATTCTATCATCGGCTTTTAAATTCTGCCACATCAGCCGGGTTTAACACTTCCGGTTCCGTGTCAATGTTTGACACGGGAACTTCTTCTTTATCATTCGGAAGTTCTTCCGGCGCATTTTCCGTTTTTTCCTCTTCTATGACAGGTATATTCTTTTTTCGCTTTAAATCTGGAACATTTAAAACATTTTTCAGCTTTTTGGTATCAACCCCAAGCTTTTTTTCCAACGGCTCTTCTTGAGTTTCTTCCTTTTTCTGTTTTCGCTCTTGTATTAAACTGATTCCAGCTGTTGCTGCAAAACCAAACGCTGCGATCGCAAGCACCGCGGTCATCAAGTAATATGGATTTCCCAAAAATGACTTTATACTTTCCATGGCCGATCTCCTTTACTTGAAATTCCGTGATGCATCTACCGCAAGTTCTACCAGCTCCTCTGCCGAAATTCTTCTGTCATACCATCCGGTCAGAACTGCCGCTTTTTCGTATTCATCATAAGATGCCTTATATTCCGGCATTTCTGCGTTCATCTGGTAGATGACTTCTTTTAAGTTCTTGGTTTCGCGGCGTGGAACACTGATTTCATAGCATGGAAGGGAATCAAAGCGGAAATGATAATTCTTTTCGCCACATACCGCATCTACAATAATTCCATCCGTATTATGGCGGGTTGTCACATTTTCGAACTCTGGCAGTGTCAGCAAGTAATTCTGCAGTTCTTCTGCACTTAAATCGTGGCTTTCCGGCTGATTACTGTTTTCTTCCAGCTGTCTCTGTAATTCTTCCTTGTCTTTTGCCTGATCATCCAGATCTCTCTGCAAAGATTTTACCTGCTTATTTAGTTCAATGACTTTTCCTTGGAGTTCTCCATTCCGTTTTCGCAACTTTTCTTCTACTTCCGGATCAGTGCTGCTATCCTTTGCTTTTAACTGCAGGTTCGCAAGTTCAGCTTCCTTTGCATCAAAATCTTTCTGTAATTTTTCCATCTGTTCCGTTTTGGAATCACGTTCTTTTTCTGCCATGGAAAGACGGCTCTGCAATGTTTCAATTTTCGCCTGCAGTTCTGTTTCCTTATCCGTTGGAAGTGACATATCCGGATACAGTTTTAAATTTCCTGCATCATCTTGAGGTTATCCCTCTCTGCCTGCAGCTCAATACTTAAGTTCTGTGCCTGCAGCTTTTCCATTTGCAGTTCCTGCCGTTTCTTAATCAGCTCATTTTCCTGTTCCTGCTTTGCTTTCGCCAGGGATTCTTTTGTTTCCTGTTCCCAGTTTTTTAAAGCAGTTTCCTGTTTTTCCATGTCCTCTACTTTAGCTGCAAGAGCATCCTGGATCTGGTCCAGTTCTTTTTCCCGGTTATCCAGATCTGTTGCTTTCTGTTCCTGGCTATTTTTCTGCTTTTCCAATGCATTTGCAAGAGACTGCAGCTGCTTGGAACGGTCATCGAACAGCTTTTCACGTTTTTTATATTGCTCTTCTCGTTCCTGATACAGCTGATTCATTTTTTCGGCCATACTTAATGTATTTTCATCCATGACGTATCCTTTCTTCGGGCGCTTAGCCAATATCTTTCTTACTCTTTTTTCGTATTGCAGTAAGAAACATCAATACACTCCAACTGCCGATAAAAAAAACGGCAAAAAACAGATATGATTCCTATCTGCGTATCCACCGGATCAGCCTTTAAAATCATACCTTCTGTATCTGTGTCAATGTTTGACACCTGTTTTGTGGTTTCCATATCGGTGTCAACGTTTGACACCGCTTGTGGCTTTTCCGTACTCGTGTCAACGTTTGACACCGCTTTGGGATTTTCCGTATCCGTGTCAACGTTTGACACCGCCTGGTGGTTTTCCGTACCCGTGTCAATGTTTGACACCGTTTTGCTGCTTTTCTGTCCCGTGTCAATGTTTGACACGGATTTTTCAGCCCGTTTTCCATTCCATAAGGAAACTCCGGTTCCGCAGAGCAGCAGGCAAGCCAAAATCATACAAATTCTGGCTCTTACTTTTGCTTTAAGACGCTTCCTTTTCCGCATTCGCGACCTCTTTCTGGGCAACCGTAACGGCGTGTATAACCAATCTGTAAGGACTGGAGCCATCACCTACGCAGGTGGATAAAGTAAAAACTTTCTCCTTTCCGGTCGGGGCAATATTACAATCATATTCCGCATTCTGTACGGTTTCTGCAATCCACTGTTTCCATTCCTCGCTGTCACCTTTATATCCCAGAGTAAAAACATCACTGTCGTACCGGGTGCTGTATACGCTGTATATTGCGCAGGTATAAGTAGTTTCCGGCGTGTAAACATATACATAAGGATAAGCGTTTCGGAAATCCTTATCATGGTACTTTTTCAGGCTTCCAAACATTTTCCCGGATGCCATGTTATGCCCATATAAAATAATGTGGCTTTCTTCGAAATCTGTTCCGGCAGTTGCAAAAATGGAACCAAGAATATTGCTTTCTCCTGTTACGGTATGGTTCAGGTAATAACTGTTGTCCTCTCCTAAAGCAACCGGATAATCAATGGGTGTTCCGGGAACTGTGATCCATGCCAAAATCTCAGGATTGATCTGCTGTAAATTCTGAAAATCAACTATTCTTTCCATATTCGGATCTGTTTCCTCTTCCGGCTCATCTGTAGTTGATTCTGTGTTTTCTTCATCTGTTGTATCCGGATTTTGGATATAGCCACTGATAAGGTTCTGCTGTTCCCGGTCGGTTTGTGCTTCCTGCAAAATCGTGGAAGATAAGACGCACCCAGCAGACATAAAATTGCCAGCAGGACACACCCAGCAGCTTTTCGCATTTTCACGCCTCCCTGTTCTTTAATGAAATACCCGTGTCAAACATTGACACGGGTATAAATCCGGTTTTGCTGGCTACTTTAACGGAATGATATTCTTAACAGAAGTATCATGCGTTGTAGTTCCCCAGTCATCTTTCTGGTTTTCAAATGTGATGGATGTACCGGTTGGTTTTGCCTTTAAGTTTGCATGTACGGAGAAAATTTTATCCGGAGCAACGCCCTTCGTCGGTTCCTGTAATTTTGAAATCGTTACATTCTCTGTTCCGGTAACGTTCACCAGATGATACCGCAGCACATCCTGTTCTGTTACTGTGTACCTCTCCTACCGGGATTTTGTTCCAGGTGACAGAAAGTTCTACATATCCCTGTCCATCGGTATGTGAATTTACGTAATTTTCCGTGAACTCTACATAATTCTGGAAGGTACGGTCTTTTCCATTAATATCTTTTCCTTTTACGGTGAAGATAAAGGTTGGGTTTCCATGCGCCCAGGTAATATCGCTTGCTTTAATTTTCTTTACTATGGTAAGGTCTGCATAGCGCATATCCTTCATGGTGATGGTCTGCGTATCTGCTTTGCTTTCCAGCGTAAAGGTAATTGGATCAGCAAGTTTATAATGATCCGGGGCCTGATCCTCACGTAAAGTATACTGGCCCGGTTTCAGTTTTTCGATTCGGTGCGGTGTGCTTCCGGATGTCCAGCTTTCTACCAGACGGCCATTGCTATCCAGAAGAGAAAGTTTCGCTCCGGAAATATTTTCTCCGGTACCGGAATCTACTTTTGCAAGATCCAGTTTTGTATAATCATTTTCTACTGTGATTGTCAGGTTTGACTGTCCATTGACTTTTCCGCTGGATACTGTGAAATCTTTCACCGCATTATCCAGTACGTATCCATCTTTGGTTGCAGTTTCCTGGTAATGCCAGGTTCCATCCTTCACACCATCAATCGTGATCCGTCCATTGTTATCTGTTTTCTGCGTTTTATCATAGCTCTTGTCATCATTCCAGATATGGAACGTAACGCCTTCCATGACTGTACCATCGTTTTTGCTTACTTTCTGCAGTACAATCGCATTTTTCTGGTTCTGTACGGCCACATTGACGCTGGTATGACTATCATCCAGTGTAACCGCATGTTCTGTAGTATCCAGGACGTATCCATCCGGGGCTGTTATTTCTTTGACAATGTACTGACCAAGTTCCAGCTGTTTGCTGGCTGCTGATCCATTGCCATCTGTAGTTACGGTATCAACTACTGTATCAGCAGCAACCAGGGTTGTACCTCCGGCTGTCTTAATATCCTTTGCAGCTTTGATTTCAAATACCGCACCGGAAAGTTTTTTATTATTCTCACCGGTTTTTGTGATTGTGATCTGACCGGTTTTTCTGGCATTTGTCGCATCCAGTGTTAAAGTAACAACACCTTCTTTTTCTGCTGTAAACTCATGTTCCCAAGTTCCGGTATATCCTGCAGGATTTTTGTTTCCACTACTTTGAAACTACGATTCTCTGTATCCGTTTCTTTAAGAT
>ENA-OUNI01000889-OUNI01000889.1-human-gut-metagenome-genome-assembly--contig:-NODE-889-length-13011-cov-2.566749_pt1 | contig 13011 bp, 16 predicted proteins | sample MGYA00242499_ERZ504580 | MGnify/ENA primary metagenome ERZ504580 (study PRJEB26092, sample SAMD00036315) | human gut metagenome | host: Homo sapiens | study: EMG produced TPA metagenomics assembly of... | reverse complement strand
CTACAAAGGTCGACGGAATGTCGGCATAGCAACGAACCACAAGAGGTGAACTTAAATGGCAAGCAAGAGCGCGACATCGTCCGGGCATCACGCTGGCATGCACTGAGTGCAAGGAGCGTAACTACATCACGACGAAGAACCGCCGTAACACGCCGGATCGTCTTGAGCTGAAGAAGTTCTGCTCCCGCTGCGGCAAGCAGACCGTGCATCGCGAGACCCGCTGAGCGAGTTCAAAGCTTTATGAAACCCGACCAATATGGTCGGGTTTTTTGTTTTCTTTCAACCTTTTCTTGACACCTTTCCAACTGCCTTCCCCGCACGCTAAGCTAAACATCATGACCAATTTCGCAGATCTCACGACCATCGCCGTAGGTGGACCAATCGCATCCTTTATCGAACCGACCTCGCGTGTCGGCGTTATCGAAGCCGTCGAGGATGCCGACGCCAAAGGATTGCCGCTGTGCGTGATCGGCGGCGGATCCAATATGCTCGTGGCCGACACGCCGTTCGATGGTGTCGTGGTGCGTGACGCGCGACACGCCGTAAGCGTGCTTGATGAGGCGGCTCCCGTCGAAAACGGCGAAAAAATCGTACATGTCAACGCCGAAGCGGGTTGCAATTGGGATGATTTCGTCGACTACTGCGTCAACCTCGGCTTGGAGGGCGTGGAAGGACTCTCCGGCATTCCAGGCACTGTCGGCGCGTCGGTCGTGCAGAATATCGGCGCATACGGCCAGGAAGTCGCATCCAGCGTCGAAAGCGTGGAGGTCTGGGATCGCAAAAACAAGCAGACCAAGGAGCTCACCAATCAGGAACTTCATTTCGGCTATCGCATGAGCGCGCTCAAAGCGAGCATGTACAGCGCTCCGGCAACGCCTGCGGCCGACTTCTTCCCGACACCGCGCTACGTGGTGTTGTCCGTTACTTTCGCGCTGCATCACAGCGAAACCGGCGTAGTTGGCTACGGCCAGCTCGCCAAAGCATTGGGCGTGGAAGTGGGCGACCGTATGGCGACCGCGGATATTCGCAACGCCGTGTTGAAAGTACGCGCCTCCAAAGGCATGCTTGAAGATTCCCATCGATATCTGACCGAAGCCATGCGAGGCACCAAAAAGAGCGAACTGGTCGCCATCGCGCATGACGCACAGCGCACGCAGACAGGCAACGATGAACCCGACTACAATCGCCACAGCTGCGGCAGCTTCTTCATGAATCCGATTCTCACCAAAGAACAAGCGGCAAAGCTTCCCGAAGACGCGCCACGATTCGACGCGACCTTGCCGGATGGCACGCCGGGCGTCAAAACATCCGCGGCATGGCTTATCGATCATGCGGGATTCCATAAGGGCTACAAAACCAGCGGAAATGCCGCAGCGGGGCTTTCGACCATGCATACGCTGGCATTGACAACCGCGGCGGAGCCACAGCTGCAGATATCGCGGAACTTGCCAAAACCGTGCAGGATGGCGTTGAACGGGCATTCGGCATTCGTCTCGTTCCCGAACCGGTCGTCATCGGCATGAGCCTTAAGTAAACGTAAGAACGAAGGGAGAAGGGAAACGCAATGAACGTATTACGTAAGAAATCCGTCGAGCAGACGCTGGCGGAAACAGAGGAGTCGGGGCGCTCCCTGAAACGAGACCTGACCTGGTGGGATTTGGCCATTATGGGCGTGGCCGTGGCCGTCGGCGCGGGTATCTTTTCCATCGGCGCGCAGGCGGCAGCCTTCCATGCGGGTCCGGCCGTGATCATCAGCTTCCTCATCGCCGGCGTGGTATGCGGTGCGGCCGTAATGTGCTACGCCGAATTCGCGTCCATGATTCCGGTTGCGGGATCCGCCTACACCTTCACCTACACCACCGTCGGTGAGATCGTCGCGTGGGTGATCGGCTGGGATTTGATCCTTGAAATGCTGATGGCAGGCTCCGTCGTCTCCAAATATTGGGGCGTCTATCTCAACGATTTCTTCCGACTTGTCGGATGGAATATCAATACCAACGTCACCATCGGATCATTCAATTTCGATTTCGCGCCAATCATCGTCGTAGCTTTCTTCACGGCACTCTTGGTGTGCGGCACGAAAAATCGGCGCACGGGTCGACGGCGCGCTTACCATGCTGAAAATCGCCATCGTGCTATTCGTGGTAATCGTCGGATTCTTCTACGTCAAAGCCGAGAACTTCACCCCATTCATTCCACCGAGCGAACCGGCGACCGCCACCGGATCCGGGTTGGCCGCAACCATGGAACAGCCATTGTGGGCAGTGGGCCACCGGCATGACCCCCAGCATTTACGGCATTGCGGCATCATCTCCGGAGCCGCGCTCGTGTTCTTCGCGTTCCTCGGCTTCGATGTGGTCGCCACCACTTCCGAAGAAACCGTCAATCCGAAGAAGAATGTTCCGCTGGGTATAGGCGTGGGCATGGGACTGATCATCGTGCTTTACACCTCGTCGCCATCGTCACCACCGGCATGGTCTCCTACAAAGACCTCGCCAAGCAGAAAGATCCGTCGCTTGCCACGGCATTCGAAATGGTCGGCGCTGACTGGGCCGCAAAATCATCAGTTTTGGCATTGTGATCGGCCTGGCCACCGTGGTCATGGTGCTGCTGCTCGGCCTGACCCGCGTGGTGTTCGCCATGAGCCGAGATGGCTTGATGCCTCGCTCGCTCAGTCACACGGGCAAGCACGGCACTCCAGTGCGTCTGCAGATTGCCGTCGGCGTGGTCATGGCACTCATCGCAGCCAGCTGCAACGTCAGTATCCTTGCCGACATGGTGAACATCGGCACGCTGTCGGCATTCACCCTTGTTTCAATCTCTATTCCGATCATGCGCAAGAAGCGCCCCGACCTGAAGCGAGTCTTCAAAATCCCTGGCAATCCATGGGTGCTATCCTCATCGCGCTCGCCAACATCTGGCTCATGCTCAACCTGAGCGTGCTCACCTGGATTCGATTCGTGGTCTGGCTTGCGGTCGGCTTCTGCATCTACTTCGCTACGGCTACCGCCACGCCCGACTTGGTACGGGAGAGCTGGAAGTTGGCAATCAAGAGTAGTCTTGAACGGTAAGTGTTAAGGAGGTAACCATGCCATACGTTGTCGCTCAGCCGTGCGTCGATGTCAAAGACAAGGCCTGCGTGGACGAATGCCCGGTCGATTGCATCTACGAGGCTCCCGTTCCCTGTACATCAATCCGAACGAATGCGTGGATTGCGGCGCATGCGAACCGGTGTGCCCGACTGAAGCCATCTTCTATGAAGATGATCTGCCAGACGAGTGGGCCTGGTACAAGGATGCCGCAGTCAGCTTCTTCGCTGAAGTCGGCGATATGGGCGGCGCTTCCGCAGCCGGCCCGATCGGTAAGGATCCGGAGCAGGTAGCTGCTCTGCCGCCGCAAAATCAGTGATCGGCATTTGAAAGCGGCCTTTTCCCGTTGGAAGAGGCCGCATATTTTTGTTTATAGAGGATTATAAGGAGTTTTCACGATGGGCTTTCATGAGTTTTCTTCGCCATACGATTGGTCGCGTATCGCAGCATACAAGCGCACGGCAAAAGCCGCGTTCGGAGGCATGATCGACCTGTCCGTGGGATCTCCCGTCGATCCCGTGCCCGACTCGGTGCGCAAGGCGCTCGCAGTGGCGGCGAATGATCCGAATGCGTATGGATATCCGGCTACTGCAGGTACTGCCGATTTACGTGCTGCGATTGCTGAATGGTTTTCGGCGACTCGCAATGTTGATTTGCAGGCGATCCATGCTGATGTGGTGCCTACAGTCGGCTCCAAAGAGGGTGTTGCGTTGATGGCGTCGCTACTGCATTTCGGTGAGGATGATGTTGTGGTGCAGCCGAAGGTTTCGTACCCGACGTATGAGATCGGCACGCAGTTGGCTGGAGCGCAGGTGCTTAAGGTCGACGATGTGGCTGATGTTGCGTCGTGGCGCAATGTGCCTGGCGTCAAAGCGGTGTGGGTGAATTCCCCTTGCAATCCGACGGGCGAGGTGTATTCGGCCGAGCGGATGGCTGGCATTGTCGCAGCTGCGCGTGAGATCGGCGCGGTGGTGCTTTCCGACGAATGCTATGCGCTGATGCAGTGGAGGGGTGCTGTGAATGGCGCTGAAGGTGAAGCTGATTCACTTGCGTCGACGCCGTGCGCGCTTTGTGACGATGTGTGTTTGGGCTCCGCCGAGGGCGTGCTGGTGCTGTATTCGTTGAGCAAGCAGAGCAATATGGCTGGGTATCGTACCGCGTTCATTGCCGGAGATGAGTCTTTGATTGCATCGATGAGTGCATATCGCAAGCAGATTGGTCAGATTATTCCCGGTCCGGTGCAGGCTGCGATGGCTGCCGGATTGCGTGATCTGGAATCCGTCAAGGTTCAGCATGCGCGCTATCGGGAACGTCTCGGCGTGTTGGTGAGCGCGTTGCGTGCTTACGGATACTGCACCGACATGCCGGATGGTGCATTGTATGTATGGGTGAGAGCCAAGTCGGGCGATTGTTGGACCGATATGGAGCAGCTTGCCAAGATTGGCATCATCGCCAGCCCCGGCGAGTTCTATGGTGCGCCGGAATGTCTGCGTTTCTCCGCCACCGCCAGCGACGAGGCGATCACTTCCGCAGCTGAGCGCTTGGCGCGCTAAGCCGATAAAGGGCTTCCGGCAATCGCTGGAAGCCTTTATCGGCGGAGTCAGAGGGAGTCCAACGCCCATGCGTCTTATGGTTATGCGCAGCTGTTGATGTCGCTGATGGCAAAGTGAACGGCGTAGGCTAGGCCGCAGGGCGTCGTCCCTGGTTTATATGGGTACGTGTACAGGTGAGGATGGTGGCGGTTCGTCTGTTGAGAATATGTTCCATAACGGAATCCTCTCAGTGGGGTGAAAGCTGTGTCGTTGATCCTAGGACACATGGCTTATGTGATTCGGAATGGGCGCAACGATGCGTCGCTTCTGAATTATGATATCGAGCTTCTTGCCATCTATGATGTTTTGCTGACACTTGTCACAGTAGTTTGAGGTCTTGTTTTTGAAGATATGTTTGCGCTGTTGTTCGGCGTGTTCGGTTGGCGGGGACAGCGTAAATATTTGCATATAGAACTTTCGTAACAAAAAATTTTAAGTATTTAGTTAAGTGACTTGACTTTCTTGAAAATCAAGTTATATAATCAAGCAGTGCTTTAACTGAAATGCTAAAGCATCTATGAAACATAACGATGTGTGTTCATGCATGTCACCAAAGGAGAAAGACATGATGAGGTCAAGAACTTGGAAACGAGTGCTTGCTGCTGTTTGCGCTGGTGTAGCGGCCGTTTCAATGGCTGCTTGCGGCGGAGGTACTAATAGCACCGCGAAGGACGGAGTCATTATCAACAGTGTTATGAATTCAACTTCGCAGGCGTCGTTGAATTATAATCCGTTCTCTTCTACAGCTTTGACCGGTGTGGTCGGTGCTCTGTACGAGCCATTGTTCTATATGAACAACCTTAAGGACGACCTACTAAGCTGGAACCGCTAATGGGTAAATCCTACACTATCAGTGACGATGCGAAAACTATTGATGTAACGATTCGCGACGGTGAAAAGTGGTCTGATGGCAAACCTTACACTGCCGAAGACGTTGAATACACATTCAACCTCCTTAATTCCAACAAGGCTTTGAATACCAGTGGCTTTGCTGGCTCTGTCAAGGCCCTTAGCGATACGGAAGTTCGTATCACTTTGGACAAGCCTGAATCGGTGAATGCTCTGTCGTATCTGTCCGGCACGATGATTGTCCCGAAGCATGTGTGGGAAAAGATCGATGATCCGGTGACCTATACCAATAAGACGCTGTTGGCTCTGGGCCTTTCACAGTTAAGGGCGGGAACTTTTCCCCAACCGCTTACACGTTTAAGAAGAATCCGTACTACTGGGATGAAGGTAAGCCTGAAATTGATGGCGTCCGTTATGTTCTGATCACCGGTGGCACCCAAGCTTCTCAAAATGCCTTGACCGCTGGCGATGTGGACTGGATGTCTGCGATCTTCCCGAATATGGATGATGTGCTGTCGGAATATCCTGATATTAAGACGGTTAACGTTCCTTCTAGTCAGATGGCATTCATGACCTGTTCGAACAAAGAACTCGGCTGCAGTGGTCCTATCACTGATCCGGCAGTGCGCAAGGCTATCTATTACGCTCTTGATCGTAATCAGATTAATAAACTCGCTCTGAATGGCCAGTACAGTGAGCTGGCTGGTTCTCTGTATCCGTATGGACAGTTCACCAAGTACGCTTCGGATGACGTCCCGGATTCACCTATTCCGGGTAAAGGACGTACGGATGAAGCCGTCAAGATACTGGAGGACGCCGGCTATACGAAGGGTGATGACGGCATCTATCAGAAGGACGGAGTTAAGCTGAGCATCAAAGTCGCTGTTATGAGTGATGTCTCTGACTGGATCAACGCGATTAACGTCGCCTCGCAGCAGCTGAAGAAAATCGGTATTGAACTGCATGCGGACCAAATGTCTTCTAATGAATGGACTCAGGCGATGCAGCAGGGCCAGTTTGAAATGTCCATTTATGGTCTGTGGGTCGCAGGTGCCGAACCATGGATGTTCTACAACCAGTTCTATGCCACTGCCAATACGGCTGAAGTGGGTAAAAGCGCTTGGCCTAATTACGCTCGCTACAGCAATAAGACCGTGGATGATGCTCTTAATGTCATCAATACCACCACTGATGTGGCGACCAAGAAGTCTGAATATGAGAAGATTCAGGCTCAGGTGTTTGAGGACATGCCGTATATCCCGATTCTGCGTCAATCCGGTCTGAGCGAAATGTGGAGCGATAAGGTTACCGGTTGGCCGACAGACGATAACGTCTATGCTAATCCGCAGACTTGGGCAAATCCTGATTTGGGCATTGTTCTGAAGAACCTGAAGGTTAAGAAGTAACCTGACGGATTTTATGAATCAAACGGTGCACAAGGCGTTTTAGCTGTGCGCTTTGTGCACCATTTTTCCGTGTAGAAATGAGGTAACGATGAGGTTCTACCTGAAAAGATAGGATTTTACCTTGTTGCATTGTTTGCGGCTTTGACATTGAACTTTGCCATCCCGCGACTGATGCCAGGTGATCCGGTTTCAGCTGTTCTTACCAGGCTTGCATCGCGAGGTGGTACTGTTGCACCCGAAACAAGGGAAGCGATTACTGCAATGCTGGGACAAGATGGAGGCAACATCTTCCAGCAGTATATTGGTTATCTGAAGAATATCTTCACCGGCAACTGGGGCGTATCTGTAACGTATTTCCCCAACCAAGTTACAACGTCCATTGCTTCTGCACTGCCTTGGACCATTTGTCTTGTCGGCACAACCACGATTATATCGTTCTTTGTTCAACAGGCTCTTGGTATCTGGGCTGGTTGGCGTCGTGGTGGCACTTTTGATAACATCATTTCCCCTGTGTCCACCATTTTCCAAGCTGTTCCTTACTTCTGGCTTGCACTCATCTTCATTTGGGTGTTTGCCCGTACGCTGCATTGGTTCCCTCAGTCAGGCGGATACAATTATCGTGAGGTTGTGCCCGGCTTCACTTGGGAATTCTTCTCGAGCGCAGTGAAGTATGCAATCTTGCCGGCCTTGACGATTCTTGTCAGCTCTCTGGGCATGGGGGTTGTCGGTATGCGTAATATGATGGTCTCCACGTTGTCTGAGGACTACATTGTTACTGCTGAGGCCAAGGCTTAAGTCCTAAACGCATTATGATGTGCTACGCAGCTCGTAATGCAGTGTTGCCATCCATTTCTGGCTTTGGCACGTCTATCGGTGCAGTGGTGGGCGGATCGCTGCTTACTGAACAGGTGTTCTCCTATCCAGGTGTTGGTCAGATGCTTTTGCAAGCGGTGACCAGTAACGATTACGCGCTGATGCAAGGTATCTTCCTGATTATTACCGTTACTGTTCTAGTCGTGAACTTTATCATTGATTTGCTTTACGGCATTATCGATCCACGTACGCGGCAACAGGATTGAGGTTAAATATGTCTGCAACAAATTCTTCTGCTGCTGTGGCTCGTAGCCAAGCTAAACATCGTCGCTCCGCTTTGGATTCTCTCAAGCGAGTTCTTCCTGAGCGTTCTGCAAAATTGACGGCTGGATTAACCATTGTGATCGCAATGGTTTTGTTCGCCATTATTGTTCCTATCTTCACGAAGGATCCTAATAAGATTAATGACATTGGCTTGTCTGCGCCATCTGCCCAGCATTGGTTGGGCACTACGCAGTCTGGCAGGATGTTTTCACTCAGCTTGGCTATTCTGTCCGTGGCTCTCTGATTATTGGCTTTGCTGTTGGCTTGATCGCAACTGCGATGTCGTTCATTTTCGGTGTTTTGGGCACATATATTGGCGGAATTTGGGATGATTTGTTCTCTCTGATTACCAATATCATGCTGGTGATTCCGGGGTTGCCTCTGACCATCGTGATTTCTGCGTTGATGCCTTCCAAGGGCACGATGATGTTGGTCATTGTTATTTCAATCACCGCATGGGCTGGCGGTGCCCGTGTACTGCGGGCGCAAACATTGTCGATGCGTGGGCGTGATTATGTTCTTGCCGCAAAAATTGCAGGTGAACGTCCGTGGCGCGTGATTACCGTTGAAATTCTGCCTAATCTGTTGCCTGTGATGGGATCGCAGTTTGTGTTCTCCGTTATTATGGCAATTCTGAGTGAGTCTTCGTTGTCCTTCATTGGCCTGGGATCGACCCAATCCTTCTCGCTGGGAACCATGCTGTATTACGCGCAGAACGGTTCTGCTCTGAACACGGGCGCATGGTGGTGGTTCCTGCCGCCGGGACTGATGATCGCTACCATCGGCGCCGGATTGTCCTTCATTAATTTCTCCATCGATGAAGTCATCAATCCGCGACTGCGTAAGCCTACCAAGAAAAGCAAGGGAAAGAAAGGGTGAACACGATGGCGACTCAGAATTCTGATATCCTGCTTTCGGTCGATAACCTCGACGTTATCTACGATACGGATAATCCGGTGCACGCCGTTCAGAACGCTACATTCGAATTGCGTCGCGGTGAGATGCTTGGTTTGGCTGGTGAATCCGGTTGCGGCAAGAGTACATTGGCGTATAGCATCAATCAAATGCTGAAAGCTCCGGGTAAGATTAACTCTGGCTCTGTGATTTTCCATGATAAGTCAGGGAAAGATATCGATATCCGTGCTTTGTCGGGGCGTTCATTGCGTGAATACCGTTGGGAGAAAACCTCCATGGTGTTTCAGGGCGCCATGAATTCATTAAGTCCTGTAACTAAGATTGGTAAGCAACTTGCCGATATTTATAAAACTCATCGTCCTCATATGGCGAAGAGCGAACGACAAGACCGTTGCGCACATTTGCTTGAGATGGTGCATGTTGATCCAAATCGTCTAGCTGCTTACCCGTTTGAACTTTCCGGCGGCATGCGTCAGCGTGTGATGATTGCCATGGCTTTGGCTCTTGAGCCGCAGCTGATTATTATGGATGAACCGACCACAGCGTTGGACGTTGTTGTACAGCGTGAAATCATCGAGGAAATTTCGGAATTGCGCCGTGACAAGGGCTTCTCTGTTATTTTTATCACGCATGATTTGCCGATGCTCTTGGAGATCACGGACAAAATTGCTGTGATGAAAATGGTGTCATCGTAGAACAAGGCGTTTCTGAAGACGTGTATTTCAATCCGAAGCATCCGTATACACAACGGTTGCTGAGCTCGTTCCCATCTTTGACAGGAGATCGTGGCTCATTCGTTCGTGTTCCACGCCATGCGTGAAAGGAATAATCATGTCAGTATTGAAGCTTGAGCATGTGAAAAAAGATTTTACCCTGCGTAATGGTTTGAAAACCACGACGATTCATGCGGTGAAGGATGCATCATTCGAAGTTAGCTTCGGATAAGACCATTGCTCTTGTTGGTGAGTCTGGTTCCGGGAAATCGACAATCGCCCGAATGATTACATGTTGGAGACGCCGACTTCTGGAAGCATCACGTTGGACGGCAAGCCTGTCCCTACGCATGGTAAGGATTTGTACGAATACCGTCATAATGTGCAAATGGTATTTCAGGATCCGTTCGCTTCCTTGAATCCATATCATACGATTTTCCACCATATTCTTCGTCCTCTTATGATTAATCACATGGCAAATAGCCAAGAGGAATATGAGCAGAAGGTCATCGAACTGCTGGAACGTGTTGAATTAACGCCTGCCGTCAATTTCATGTATCGACGCCCTCATGAGCTGTCTGGTGGACAGCGTCAGCGCGTCGCAATTGCACGTGCATTGGCTCCTAAGCCAAAGGTTCTAATTGCGGATGAGCCTGTTTCGATGTTGGATGTTTCTTTGCGGTTAGGCGTGCTTAACCTGCTGTCTAGAATTCAGCAGGAAGAACACATCGGCATGCTGTACATTACCCATGATCTGGCGACTGCTCGCCATTTTTCGGATGAGATTATGGTGATGTGTCATGGAGACATTATTGAACATGGTCCTTCTGATGATGTGATTTTGAATCCGCAGCAAGACTACACGAAAGTGTTGCTTAATGCCGCGCCTGATCCGGAGAAGCATTTCGCGAAGATTCGTGACGGGCGTAGCCGTCAGTAATGCCGCATGGAATACGTCTGATCATCATCTGATTGCTTGCAACTCCCTCGGCCTATGGCCGAGGGTTCCATATAAAGGAGCACTTTATGCAAATCGCAAACCCCGTTCTCCCGGGATTCAATGCCGATCCTCGATGATTCGGGTCGGGGATACCTACTACATCGCCAATTCCACGTTCGAATGGTTCCCAGGTGTCCGTCTGCACGAGTCTAAGGACATGGTCCATTGGAACCTGTTGCCGAGTCCACTGAGCCGCACGAGCCAGCTTGACATGCGCGGCAATCCGTCATCCGGTGGCATCTGGGCTCCGGATCTTTCCTATGCGGACGGCAAATTCTGGCTGATCTACACGGACGTGAAGGTCGTGAACGGTGCGTTCAAGGATTGCACGAACTATTTGGTCACTGCCGAAAGTATCCATGGTCCGTGGAGCGAGCCGATTCGCGTGAACGGTGTCGGCTTCGACGCAAGTCTGTTCCATGACGACGATGGCCGCAAGTATCTGGTGCAGCAGACTTGGGATTTTCGTGAGTACCATCATGGCTTCGACGGCATCACACTGACCGAATTCGATGTGAAGACGATGAAGCTCAAGCCGGAAACTGAACGTACGATTTGGCGCGGTACGGACGTCAAACTCACCGAGGGACCACATCTGTACAAGATCAATGGCTATTACTACCTGTTCGCCGCTGAAGGCGGTACCGTGTATACGCATCAGGAAGTCGTGGCCCGATCCAAGTCTTTGGACGCGTTGTCCTTCGAAGGCATGCCGTCGAATCCGTTCATCACGAATTTCGACACGCCGCGTTCCTATCTGCAAAAGCAGGGGCATGGCGCGCTGGTCGATACCCCGTCCGGCGAATGGTATTACGCCTCGCTGTGCGGTCGTCCGTGGCATCACGACAATGAATCCTTCACTGATCCGCGCGCTGGTGCACGCTGGGGCGTGAAACCTCCATCCAGAAGGTCGAATGGACCGAGGATGGCTGGCCGTATATTGTCGGAGGCCATGGCGGACAGCGTTATGTGGATGCTCCGAAGGATGCCATCGAGACCGAGGCACCTGCGGATCACAGCCAGCATGACGATTTCATGTCCGATACGTTGGATTTGAATTGGAATACGCTGCGTGTGCCGTTCGATGGCGAGATGGGCAAGGTCGGTGGCGGCGTGTTGGAACTGCGTGGCCAGGGCTCGCTGTGCAACCTTTTCGATCTGTCGTTGGTGGCACGTCGTTGGCAGGTGTTCAACTTCGATGCGACCGTAAAGGTTGAGTTCGATCCGAAGAACTACCGCCAGATGCCGGCCTGACGAACTACTACGATGATTTATGCTGGTCGTGGGTGTTCGTGACTTGGGACGAGCGGCGGCAATGCCGCGTGATTGAGGTCGCTCAGAACGATTTCAACAACTACACGTCGTTCCTGCGGGATACCGCTCCAGCAGTGCCGGATGACGTGAAGTCCGTGTGGCTGCGCACGAAGGTGCGCAAGCAGTGGTATTCGTATGAATATTCGTTTGATGGGACTTCATGGGTCGATCTGGGCGTGAAACTGGACGCGAAGATCCTGTCGGACGACTATATCCTGCGTCGATACGGCGGATTCTTCACCGGAGCATTCGTCGGTTTGGCTGCAGTCGATCTTTCTGGATACGACAGGGTTGCGAAATTCAGCGAATTCGATTATCGGGAATTGCCCGATAACGAGTAGGTGTTTGGTGGCGACGGGAGCTGTGTTTTCGTCGCCACTGACGTATGCAAGCCGTCATGAATCGTATACGGAGGCTTTATGTGGACTTGTCAAAGATGGAAGAAGGAAGAGCAACGATGCTTGCGATGCCGAAGATTTTCGATGACGGATGTGTGCTGCAATCCGGGCAGGACGTACCGGCATGGGGCTGGTGTGAACCATGGCGGAGCGTTACTGTCACGGTTCAGGAACATGTGTGAATAAGGAGATTCAGCAATGAAGTTTGAATACCATGTCAAACCAACCGGCAGCGATGCGGCGTGCGGCGACGTGGAGCATCCGTTCGCCACGATTTCCAAGGCCGCGCAGATGGCCTCTCCGGGTGATACGGTAATCGTGCATGAAGGCGTATACCGCGAACAAGTCGATCCGAAACGCGGCGGTCTGAGTGAGCATGAGCGCATCACCTACTGCGGAGCCGAAGGCGAAGCACGGCCGGTTATCAAAGGCTCGGAATGCGTGCGGGGCTGGACGGAATTGGCCGATCATCCGCATGTGTGGACGGTGGTACTTGATAATACGATGTTCGGGGATTTCAATCCATTCGCGACCCCGATTTTCGGTGACTGGCTGGAAATGCCCAAGTTCGGCAAGGATCCGGACAAACATCTTGGCG
>ENA-OUNI01000887-OUNI01000887.1-human-gut-metagenome-genome-assembly--contig:-NODE-887-length-13025-cov-2.838735_pt1 | contig 13025 bp, 14 predicted proteins | sample MGYA00242499_ERZ504580 | MGnify/ENA primary metagenome ERZ504580 (study PRJEB26092, sample SAMD00036315) | human gut metagenome | host: Homo sapiens | study: EMG produced TPA metagenomics assembly of... | reverse complement strand
CCGGCTGCGGCGGTTTCCCGAATATTTCCCAGCAGACACCGAATGTTTACTTCTGCGGCACCTTTACGCTGGCGGCTTGAAAATCGCTGTCGAAGACGGCAAAGTCAAGATCCTCCAGGAAGGCAAAGCAAGAAGTTCATCAAAGCTGTCGACCAGATCACTTTCAACGGTTCCTATGCAGCCCGCAACGGCAAACACGTCCTCTACATCACGGAACGCTGCGTGTTTGAACTGACCAAAGAAGGCTTGAAACTCATCGAAGTCGCACCGGGCATCGATATTGAAAAAGATATCCTCGCTCACATGGACTTCAAGCCCATCATTGATAATCCGAAACCTATGGACGCCCGCCTCTTCCAGGACGGCCCGATGGGGGTGAAAAAATGAAACCTATGCGACTCCACCACGTAGGCATTGTCCTGCCGACCTTAGAAAAAGCCCATGAATTCATGCAGAATAATGGACTTGAAATCGACTATGCCGGCTATGTCGATGCTTACCAGGCTGATCTCATTTTCACTAAGTTTGGTGAATTTGCCAGCCCGATTGAAATGATTATCCCCCACTCCGGTGTGCTTACCCAATTCAATGGTGGCCGCGGCGGCATTGCCCACATCGCCTTCGAAGTGGACGATGTCGAAGCTGTCCGCCAGGAAATGGAAGCAGATTGTCCGGGATGCATGTTAGAAAAGAAAGCTGTCCAGGGTACGGACGACATTATCGTCAACTTCCGCCGCCCGACAACCAACCAGGGTATCCTCGTTGAATATGTCCAGACGACAGCACCTATCACCGGCCGCGGCGAAAATCCTTTCGTTAAGAATCTCGGCCCGGAAAAAGGGAAGCTCAACGAAACATGGCATCCCATGCGCCTGCACCATATCGGCATCGTCTTGCCGACCTTGGAAAAGGCCCATGAATTCATCAAGACCAATGGTCTGGAAGTGGATTATTCCGGTTTCGTCGACGCCTACCATGCGGATCTCATTTTCACTAAAAAAGGTGAAAACAGTACGCCTATCGAATTCATTATTCCCCGTGAAGGTCCTCAAAGATTTCAATCATGGCAGGGGAGGTATCGCTCATATCGCCTTTGAAGTGGATGATGTCGAAAAGGTACGTCAGATTATGGAAAGCCAGAAGCCTGGTTGCATGCTCGAAAAGAAAGCCGTCCGGGGAACGGAAGATATCATCGTCAACTTCCGCCGTCCCAGCACGGACGCCGGCATCCTCGTCGAATATGTCCAGACCGTAGCTCCCATCAATCGCAGCAATCCCAACCCTTTTAATGATTGATTTTTTATAAAGAAAGGTGAAAACCGTGTATACTCTCGGAATCGACGTTGGTTCTTCTTCTTCCAAGGCAGTCATCCTGGAAGATGGCAAGAAGATCGTCGCCCATGCCGTCGTTGAAATCGGCACCGGTTCGACCGGTCCGGAACGCGTTTTGGACGAAGTCTTCAAAGATACCAACTTAAAAATTGAAGACATGGCGAACATCATCGCCACAGGCTATGGCCGTTTCAATGTCGACTGCGCCAAAGGCGAAGTCAGCGAAATCACGTGCCATGCCAAAGGGGCCCTCTTTGAATGCCCCGGTACGACGACCATCCTCGATATCGGCGGTCAGGACGTCAAGTCCATCAAATTGAATGGCCAGGGCCTGGTCATGCAGTTTGCCATGAACGACAAATGCGCCGCTGGTACGGGCCGTTTCCTCGACGTCATGTCGAAGGTACTGGAAATCCCCATGTCTGAAATGGGGGACTGGTACTTCAAATCGAAGCATCCCGCTGCCGTCAGCAGTACCTGCACGGTTTTTGCTGAATCGGAAGTCATTTCCCTTCTTTCCAAGAATGTCCCGAAAGAAGATATCGTAGCCGGTGTCCATCAGTCCATCGCCGCCAAAGCCTGCGCTCTCGTGCGCCGCGTCGGTGTCGGTGAAGACCTGACCATGACCGGCGGTGGCTCCCGCGATCCCGGCGTCGTCGATGCCGTATCGAAAGAATTAGGTATTCCTGTCAGAGTCGCTCTGCATCCCCAAGCGGTGGGTGCTCTCGGAGCTGCTTTGATTGCTTATGATAAAATCAAGAAATAAGTCAAAGGAGAGAACAAAATCATGAGTGAAGAAAAAACAGTAGATATTGAAAGCATGAGCTCCAAGGAAGCCCTTGGTTACTTCTTGCCGAAAGTCGATGAAGACGCACGTAAAGCGAAAAAAGAAGGCCGCCTCGTTTGCTGGTCCGCTTCTGTCGCTCCTCCGGAATTCTGCACGGCTATGGACATCGCCATCGTCTATCCGGAAACTCACGCAGCTGGTATCGGTGCCCGTCACGGTGCTCCGGCCATGCTCGAAGTTGCTGAAAGCAAAGGTTACAACCAGGACATCTGTTCCTACTGCCGCGTCAACATGGGCTACATGGAACTCCTCAAGCAGCAGGCTCTGACAGGCGAAACGCCGGAAGTCCTCAAAAACTCCCCGGCTTCTCCGATTCCCCTTCCGGATGTTGTCCTCACTTGCAACAACATCTGCAATACCTTGCTCAAATGGTATGAAAACTTGGCTAAAGAATTGAACGTACCTCTCATCAACATCGACGTACCGTTCAACCATGAATTCCCTGTTACGAAACACGCTAAACAGTACATCGTCGGCGAATTCAAACACGCTATCAAACAGCTCGAAGACCTCTGCGGCCGTCCCTTCGACTATGACAAATTCTTCGAAGTACAGAAACAGACACAGCGCTCCATCGCTGCCTGGAACAAAATCGCTACGTACTTCCAGTACAAACCGTCGCCGCTCAACGGCTTCGACCTCTTCAACTACATGGGCCTCGCCGTTGCTGCCCGCTCCTTGAACTACTCGGAAATCACGTTCAATAAATTCCTCAAAGAATTGGACGAAAAAGTAGCTAATAAGAAATGGGCTTTCGGTGAAAACGAAAAATCCCGTGTTACCTGGGAAGGTATCGCTGTCTGGATTGCTCTCGGCCACACCTTCAAAGAACTCAAGGGTCAGGGCGCTCTCATGACTGGTTCCGCTTATCCTGGCATGTGGGACGTTTCCTACGAACCGGGCGACCTCGAATCCATGGCAGAAGCTTATTCCCGTACATACATCAACTGCTGCCTCGAACAGCGCGGCGCTGTTCTTGAAAAAGTTGTCCGCGACGGCAAATGCGACGGCTTGATCATGCATCAGAACCGTTCCTGCAAGAACATGAGCTCCTCAACAACGAAGGTGGCCAGCGCGTCCAGAAGAACCTCGGCGTACCGTATGTCATTTTCGACGGCGACCAGACCGATGCTCGTAACTTCTCGGAAGCACAGTTCGATACCCGTGTAGAAGCTTTGGCAGAAATGATGGCAGACAAAAAAGCCAATGAAGGAGGAAACCACTAATGAGTCAGATCGACGAACTTATCAGCAAATTACAGGAAGTATCCAACCATCCCCAGAAGACGGTTTTGAATTATAAAAAACAGGGCAAAGGCCTCGTAGGCATGATGCTTACTACGCTCCGGAAGAAATCGTATACGCTGCAGGCTACCTCCCGGTAGGCATGTTCGGTTCCCAGAACCCGCAGATTTCCGCAGCTCGTACATACCTTCCTCCGTTCGCTTGTTCCTTGATGCAGGCTGACATGGAACTCCAGCTCAACGGCACGTATGACTGCCTCGACGCTGTCATCTTCTCCGTTCCCTGCGATACCCTCCGCTGCATGAGCCAGAAATGGCACGGCAAAGCTCCGGTCATCGTCTTCACACAGCCTCAGAACCGTAAAATCCGCCCGGCTGTCGACTTCCTCAAAGCTGAATACGAACATGTCCGCACTGAATTGGAACGTATCCTTAACGTAAAAATCTCCGACCTGGCTATCCAGGAAGCTATCAAAGTATACAACGAAAACCGTCAGGTTATGCGTGAATTCTGCGACGTAGCTGCTCAGTACCCGCAGATCTTCACTCCGGTCAAACGCCATGACGTCATCAAAGCCCGCTGGTTCATGGACAAAGCTGAACACACCGCTTTGGTCCGCGAACTCATCGACGCTGTCAAGAAAGAACCGGTACAGCCGTGGAATGGCAAAAAGTCATCCTCTCCGGTATCATGGCAGAACCGGATGAATTCCTCGACATCTTCAGCGAATTCAACATCGCTGTCGTCGCTGACGACCTCGCTCAGGAATCCCGCCAGTTCCGTACAGACGTACCGTCCGGCATCGATCCCCTCGAACAGCTCGCTCAGCAGTGGCAGGACTTCGATGGCTGCCCGCTCGCTTTGAACGAAGACAAACCGCGTGGCCAGATGCTCATCGACATGACCAAGAAATACAATGCTGACGCTGTCGTCATCTGCATGATGCGCTTCTGCGATCCGGAAGAATTCGACTATCCGATTTACAAACCGGAATTCGAAGCAGCTGGTGTCCGTTACACCGTCCTCGACCTCGACATCGAATCTCCGTCGCTCGAACAGCTCCGCACCCGTATCCAGCTTCTCGAATTCTCTAAGAATCGCCTGATCCATCAGCATCTGGCGGACTGACTCCGAAAGGTGCCTGCTACAGGATAGATTGCCTGCTCCGGCAGACAGTATGGCAGCTTGCAGCCCGCGTTGTGCGGGCTGTGGGCTGTTCATGACGCTTTAAAGACGGCTCTGCCGTTTTTAAATAAAAAACCATATATACAATCTTTTAGGAGGAAACTCAATCATGGAATTCAAACTTTCTGAATTACAGCAAGATATCGCAAATCTCGCAAAAGATTTTGCAGAAAAAAAATTAGCTCCCACTGTCAAAGATCGCGACGAAAAAGAAGTCTTTGACCGCGCTATCCTCGACGAAATGGGTACTCTCGGCCTTCTCGGTATTCCCTGGGAAGAAGAAAACGGCGGCGTAGGTGCTGACTTCCTCAGCCTCGCAGTTGCTTGCGAAGAAGTAGCTAAAGTTGACCCCTCCATCGCACTCAGCTTTGAAGTACACACTATGCTCTGCTCCTGGCCGATCTGGAAATTTGGCACAGCTGAACAGAAAGCTAAATTCCTCAAACCCCTCGCAGAAGGCACAAAACTTGGCGCTTTCGGCCTCACTGAACCGAATGCTGGTACCGACGCTTTGAACGGCTCTACAGTCGCTACGAAAAACGAAGATGGCAGCTACACCTTGAACGGCTCCAAAGTCTTCAACACCAACGGCGGCGAAGCTGATGTTACTGTTGTATTCGCTTCCACGGACAAATCCAAAGGCGCTAAAGGCATGAGCGCTTTCATCCTCGAAAAAGGCATGGAAGGCTTCACGTATGGCAAAGAAGAAGTTAAAATGGGTATCCGCGCTTCCGTACAGCGTGAACTCGTATTCCAGAACGTAAAAGTTCCGGCTGAAAACCTCCTCGGCAAAGAAGGCGAAGGCTTCAAGATCGCTATGATGACCCTCGACGGCGGCCGTGTTGGCGTTGGCGCACAGGCTCTCGGCATTGCTGAAGGTGCTTACAATGCAGCTGTTCAGTATGCTAAAGAACGTACACAGTTCGGCAAACCGATCGCTAAATTCCAGGCTATCAGCTTCATGCTCGCTGACATGAAACTCAAAATCGAAACGGCTCGCCTCGCTGTCTACAAAGCAGCTTGGAAAATGGCTCAGCCTGACGTTAAATCCTACTCCGTAGACGCAGCTATCGCTAAGAAATATGCTTCTGACGTAGCTATGCAGGTCACCACCGATGCTGTCCAGGTATTCGGCGGCTATGGCTTCACTCGCGAATATCCGGTTGAACGCTACATGCGCGATGCTAAGATCACTCAGATCTACGAAGGCACCAACCAGGTACAGCAGATGGTTATCTCTGGCGCCATCCTCAGATAATCAAAGAGTTTCCTAACAGAACTCTCCTCCTTTTGAAACACGTATAGAAATAGTATAAAACAGTATGAGATAAAACCGCTTACAAAGAGAGGCTGTCGCCAATGCGACAGCCTCTCTTTTTCGTGTTTGTAATTTGCAGTTTGTAGTGGCTCCCCTGAGAAGGGGAGCTGACCGCTCCAGGCGGACTGAGGGGCCTTGCTACAGTAATGCGTAAGCCAGCCCCTAACCACGAACCCTGAGTCACTTAACGGGGCTTTACACTGCGGCCTGCGGATTGCGAACTGCGGCCTGCGGCGCTCGTATGGGCGCCCCTACACCAACGCCCGGTAACATTTCTCCGACATGGGCACGGGCACGCCGTACTGGTGAGCCAGGCGGATGAGGGCGCCGCTGAAGGTATCCAGCTCGCTCTGGTGGCCGGCGGCGATGTCCCGCTTGAGGGAGCTCGTGGCATCCATGTCGTCGCTGCCTAAGATGCGGTCGTACTGGTCGTCGACGACGTCGTCGGGCAGGGGGACGCCGGCGGCCTTGCCGACGTCATAGGCTTCCTGCAGGAGAGCCCGGAATTCTTCCCTGCCATGGGGCTGGGAGAGGGCGCCGCCGATGGATGTCCGATAGTACGCCGTCAGGACGTTATAGGCGCAGTTGAGGATGAATTTGCGCCAGATTTCGACGGTGATGTTCTCGGCGATGCAGCAGGTCAGGCCTGGATGGTTGAGGATGCCGTAGACTTTCTTCGTCGCATCGGCGTCGTCCGAACCGATGTAGATACGGGCAAAGCGCCCTTCCTGGCGGATGGAGTAGTCTTCTTTATAAGATGACGTGATGTAGATGGCCGAATCGACGATTTTTCCGCGCTTCATGAGGGCCGCTGCCGTATCGTGATAGGTGAAGCCGTTGAGGACGGGGACGACGATCGTATCGTCGCCGATGCAGGGCAGGACCGCCGTCAGAGCCGCTTCCAGGGAATAATTCTTGACGCAGACGAAGATGACGTCCTGGATGCCTGCCGAGGCGGGATCGTCCGTGACGGCCGGATGGGCCGTGTGGTCGCCGAAGAAGTCGCTGTGGACGACGAGGCCCTTTGTCTGGAGCGATTCTTTGCGCTTCCGCCGGGCAATGAGTGTTACGTCATCATAATTGGCACAGAGGACGGACGCGATATATCCCCCGACGCCGCCGATGCCGGTAATCATAATTTTCATAATTATCAACCCCTCTTTGAATAATCAAGTATACCTTATTATCGCACAGGCCCGGATAAACAGCAAATCGGTCAGGGTATGCCCAAAAAGTATATGAAGATAACATATGAACACTTGAACATATTTAACTTTAATGGTATCATGAAGGCAAATAAAAAAATGAGTCCCTGAAGGAGGCATATCTATGGCAGAAGAATTTTTGAAAGACCAGGCTGTTCCTGCTGCAACGGCCATCACGACGAAGACGAAGCCGTCAAAATGGATGCTGTCGGTACTTGCGGCTGCTGCTGCGGTGACGACGATGATGACGAAGAAAGTCCCTTGTGGACCCTCGTCGCCGGGACGGTGCTCTTTTTAGTCACCTACCTGACCGGCATCATTCCCGATGATTTTTCCCTTCCTGCCTATATCATCGCCTATCTGCTCTTAGGCTACGGCGTCCTGCGGGAAGCTGGAGAAAACATCATGAAGCGCCAGCCTTTCGATGAAAATTTCCTCATGGCCGTGGCTACCATCGGCGCCTTTGCCATCGGTGACTATCCAGAAGCCGTCGCCGTCATGCTCTTCAGCCGCATCGGCGAAGCCATGGAAGACCGGGCCGTCAACCGCAGCCGCAAGCAGGTGGCCGCCGCCATCGATATGCGCCCGGAAGTCGTCCATCGCGTAACGGCCGATGGCTCGACGGTCACCATCCCGGCCAAGGACGCTGCTGCTGGTGATGTCGTCGTCGTCCGCGTCGGTGACCGCATCCCCTTGGACGGTGTCGTCATGACCGGCGAAAGCCTCATCGATACGTCGGCCCTGACAGGGGAACCGGTTCCGGTCATCTGCCGGGAAGGCTCGGAAGTCCTGTCGGGTAGCATCAATACGTCTGGCGTCCTCCACGTCAAAGTGACCAAGCCCCTGGCAGAATCGATGGTCACGAAGATTTTGGAATCCGTCGAACGGGCAGCGGCGCGTAAGCCGAAAATCGACCGTTTCATTACGCGCTTTTCCCGCATCTATACACCAGCTGTCGTCGCCATCGCCGCGGCTACGGCCATCATCCCGTCCCTGGTGACCGGTCAGTGGCACTACTGGATTTATACGGCTTTGACTTTTCTAGTCATCAGCTGCCCCTGCGCCCTGGTCCTCAGCGTACCCCTGAGCTTCTTCGCCGGTATCGGTGCGGCATCGAAACAGGGCATCCTCTTCAAGGGCGGTATTGCCATGGAACAGATGAAGCACATCGGCGCCGTCGTCTTCGATAAGACCGGTACCATTACCAAAGGTAACTTCGTCGTCTACCAGGTCGTTCCGGCCGATAACCGCAGTGCCGATGACGTCCTCTGCCTCTGCGCGTCGGCAGAACAGGCGTCGAACCATCCCATTGCCCGCAGTGTCGTCGCCCAGGCCTGTGAACAGGGCCTGAGCCTGAACGAACCGTCGGAAATGGAAGAAATCGCCGGGCAGGGCCTGAAAGCCCAGGTCGGCAACCATAGCGTCCTCTGCGGCAACCGCCAGCTCATGGATACCTGCCACATCGTCCTGCCGGCCATGGACGACGTCGAGTACGGTTCGGAGCTGTACGTCGCCATCGACGGAGCCTATGCCGGCCGCTTGGTCATTTCGGACACCATCAAAGAAGACGCTGTCGACGCCGTCAAGGCTATTTCCCGCATGGGCATCACGACGGCCATGCTTACCGGTGATTCTCAGAAAGCCGCAGATTATATCGCCTCTAAGACGGGCATAGACGACGTCCGGGCCAAGCTGCTGCCGCAGGATAAAGTCAATCAGATGGATGCCCTGCGTAAGCAATACGGGCCGGTCCTCTTCGTCGGCGACGCATCAACGATGCACCTGTCCTGGCCGGTGCCGATGTCGGCGCTGCTATGGGCAGTGGTGCCGATGCAGCCGTCGAAGCGGCTGACGTCGTCTTCATGCAGTCCCGGGTCAGCGCCGTACCGGCAGCACTCCACCTGTCCCGGGAAACCATGAAGATTGCCATGGAAAACGTTGTCTTTGCCTTAGGCGTCAAAGGCGTCGTCATGATTGCCGGGTTTGCCGGCTATGCTTCCATGTGGGCTGCCGTCTTTGCCGATTCCGGCGTCGCCGCCTGTGTGTCCTCAATTCGGTCCGCATGCTCTATAAAAAATAACTGACCATCTCCCGATGACAGTTCCATAACAGAAAGCCCCGTCGAAGAAATTTCCTTCGACGGGGCTTTGTTGTAGATGCTACTTGATTTCTATTTCGTAAACTGCAGGGGGACTGTCGATACGACGACGTCTAAGTAAGGCAGGGTACGGAGTCTTAGCAGCCAGCCGCTCTGGTTGTGAAGCAGCGGTGCCATAATTTTTTCGTTTCAAATTCCGGAATGAGGACGGTAATCGTATCTTTCGGAGCCGTCTCTTTCCGCAGCTCTTGGATAAAGGTGATGAGCGGGTCCGTCAACTGCCAATAAGGCGATTGAAGCATGATGAGCTCGATGTCGGGTTCCAGTTGGCGCCACAAGGTTTTGATTTTTTTACCCCGTTCATCGTCGCTGTAGACGTGGACGGCATAGATTTTATCTTTCGGACCGCTGATGATCTTGGCGTAGCGAATGCCTTGGCTACGGCTTGAGTCGGGGCCGCGATGGGGATGATGATGATATTGCGGCCTAAGTCGGTGGTCATGACTTTCGTATACTCTTCCGGTGTCAGCAACAGCTGTTCTCGGACGTCATCATAGTGATGATGGACTTTAAGGAACATATAGACCAAGGTCGGGATGAGCAGGACGATGATCCAGGTCCGTAGATGAATTTGGTGATGAGGACGATGACGACGACGCAGGCCGTGACCAGGCACCGAAGCCGTTGATGACGGAAAAGAGGCGCCAGTTTCGTTCCCGGCATTGTCTCCAGTAGACGACCATGGCCGATTGGGCAATGGTGAGGGAGAGGAATACGCCGATGGCATAGAGGGAAATGAGGTGCTCAATATTACCCTGGAAGAGGACAATCAAGATGCCGGCCATGAGCGTCAAGACTTGGATGCCGTTAGAATAGCTCAGGCGTTCACCGCGGTTGGCAAAGTAGCGGGGGACGTAGCCGTCGACGGCCATGAAAGAAAGAAGAGGCGGCAGGCCGTTGTAGGCCGTATTGGCGGCGATGTAGAGGATGACCATCATCAAAATCTGGATGACATAGTAAATAAAGGTCCGGCTGAAGATATCTTCGACAAGGAGGGACAATAGGGTGTAGCCTTGTGTCGGCAAGAGGTGAAGATAAATGATGAGGTAACCGAGGCCGCCGAGCATGCTTGCCAGGATACAGGCCATGATAGCCGTCGTTTCGATGGCGTTTTTTGCTGAGGCGCTTGAACATGGTGACGCCGTTGGCAATGGCTTCGATGCCGGTCATGGAACTACAGCCGTTAGCAAAGGCCCGCAGGACGATGAGCATCAAGGCGGTCTGATTCAATGGGGCTACCGTTTCGACAGCGACGGTATGAGCCGTGAGGGTGCCGTTCCAGATTTGATAGAAGCCGCCGATTAAGGTGATCCCCATGGCAGCCAAGAAGAAGTACGTCGGCCAGACGAAGACGGTTGAGGCCTCCCTGGTACCGCGCAGGTTGACGATCATCATCAGGATGAGAACGCCGAGGTCAAGGTAGACGTGATAAGGGTGGAGGACCGGAAAGGCACTGACCAGCGCCGCCGTCCCTGAAGAAATGGAAACGGCAACGGTCAGGATGTAATCGGCCAGAAGCGCCGCCCCTGCCGTAAGGGACGGGTAGACACCGAGGTATTTCATGGCGATGCCATAGGAACCGCCGCCGCCCGGATTGACCCGGACGACCTGGGTATAGGACAGGGCAACGATGAATAATAAGGCAATGATAGCTAAGACGATAGTCCGAAATAACGGTATGTCGCTAAGGTCGGTACCGAAGCCAGGACGATGGCAATCTGTTCCGGCCCGTACCCGACGGATGACAGGGCATCCGATGAGAAAATAGGCAGGGCCTTCCATTTTGGCATCTGTTCGCCCTCGAGTTTGGTATTCTCCAAAGGCTTGCCGAGAAGGTGGCGACTAATCGTTTTGAATAGCATGATAGCCTCCTTTTTTTATTGTAAGAAACTGCATTTTGCTAAATACAGCTCAGTATAATCCCTTTTCATACTCCTGTCAATAAAGGTTTTTCATGTGTTATTCCTGTTGACCATAAGATTTCAGAAACAATAGCAAAAAGACATCCCTCGCTGCTGCAAGTCAAAGGATGCCTTTTTGTCTAAGGAGGAAATCGTGTTATTTAGAGGCGACGAGGGCTTCTAATTTAGCGAGTCGTGCATTGAGATCCTGGTTTTGGCTTTCCAAGGTTTCAATCTTCTGATTCTGGTCGGTCAACTGTTTATCTTGTGATTCCAGTTTGACGGCCATTTCTGATTTACTCATATGAGCGTAAGGCGAGGATGAGCCGATTTTGAAGGAAACGCCGGCGCTGTACATGTTGTCGTTGTTGCTGATGGTAGCGGGAAGGTTTACCATGGTGTCTTCATTGGAGCGATAGAAGGCGCCGAGGGCTGCGGCATGTTCGCTCTTGTGGGAGCCGAATCCGACGGCGAAGGAGCCTTTGTCATCGGGGGCGAAATCCAAGGGATGGAGTTATCATCACTATCCCATTATTCAGGAAGAACAGCTGAAGAAATTGCTGAAGGCAATAGATGATTTACCTGATAACTACATGATCATCTAGTTCCTGTAAGTCCTAGTTATCTGAATACATGGCTGACAAAAATGTGCAAAAAGATAGGAATACCCCATATTGGTGTTCACTCTTTGCGTCATATGGCCGCTACGTATGCTCTGAATGAAGGGGCATCTTTAACGACTGTACAGTCAATGTTAGGGCATACAAACATACGGACTACGTCCATCTACTTACATCCCTTGGATAGTAAAAAGAAGGAGGCTGCACAAATCATGGGAAAACACTTTGATGAAATGCGGAAAGGGTAGATAGTTACAATAACGTTTATATATGGGAGAGAACGTGTATTGCGTTCTCTCTTCTTTTTTTGTTTTTTATGAATACTAAAACATGTTAATAAAGAAAGAATGATTTCAATTGTTCTTAAATGATGTCAAATGAAGGAACTGATTATATTATCTTTTAAATATTTTTATCAAGCTCCTAAGGATTATAAAGTTTATCCTACCATAGGAAAAACTAAAGTTTTTTCCATAAGTCAAGAAAGAGACTGTATAGCAAAGAAAGGTGGTCATATTATGAGTAAATCTTTGAGGAAACGTAATATCGAAAAACAGTTAAACAACAGAAAGGAATATTATGACAGGGAAGAGAAAGAAAAGAAAACCGTCCAAATAAATACTCGGTGTACAGCTCATACAAAGAAAATACTTGATGAAAAAGTAAAGGAAAGCGGCTTAACCGTATCCGAATATATAACACGCTTGATTGAAGAGGGGCAGGGCAAAACAGATTAATTGTTTCGTTACTGGACCGCGTGTAAAATCGGCGATGCCTTTCATGAAAAAAGCCTCCTTTTTTGCGAATCGTACTCACTATAGCAATCTGGGCAGGCTTTTTCAATATAGAACATAAAATTATCATAAAACTGTTGTAATGACGAAAAATCTGCTACAATAAAGCTGTATTAGTCTGTGTTAGCAGATGTTCACAAAGGAGGTTCCTCATGAAAACATTAGATGAATTGTACCAGCAGATGCTTAAACGGGCTGCTGACGGTAAACCGGTCGGCGGCGATGGTGATCCGAAATTGATCGATTGTCTGGCTCATCCCGACGACCATCCCCTGATCTGGCGGGTCAAGCCCTGTCTCTGTCCGCCCGATGAACGCATCACTGCCAGGAAGCCTGTGACTGGGGCGCTATCACGTCCGGTCCCGGATGGCATCCTCCATCGACGACACCCAGTGCGTCGGCTGCCAGGCCTGCGTCGATG
>ENA-OUNI01000885-OUNI01000885.1-human-gut-metagenome-genome-assembly--contig:-NODE-885-length-13037-cov-3.288459_pt1 | contig 13037 bp, 20 predicted proteins | sample MGYA00242499_ERZ504580 | MGnify/ENA primary metagenome ERZ504580 (study PRJEB26092, sample SAMD00036315) | human gut metagenome | host: Homo sapiens | study: EMG produced TPA metagenomics assembly of... | reverse complement strand
ATCTAAACATCCCCAAAACACAATAGAAAAACTGCACAAAAATAAAAACATAAATTGTTGAAAATGTATAAAAAGCTAACTAAAAAATGTGAAACTTTGCCAGCCAAACAATATAAAAACGAAACGTTGACTTTATAAAACGATGTGACTAAAATCAAGTACAACGATAGTTGCTTCTTATTAAATCAAGACCAAACAAACATCAAAGGTCAGACAAAACACATCTTGAGTTATTAAGAAACAATTTGCGTATCAAATTTCATATAGCAAAAAGAAAGGAGGTAACGCAGATGGATGCTCTGGTAGATGGACTGTTAGAGGAACTCAATTGTGACGTGGTATTCAAGATACCGATATTCGGAGGCATACCCATATACGAGTCGGTAGTAGTCACATGGATAATCATGGCAGCGGTATTTTTACTGTGCTTTTTTCTCGGCAGAAATCTTTCAGTTGAAAATCCCGGACGCAGACAGGTAGCCGTAGAGGCAGGAGTCAAATTCCTTAATGATTTCTTCAGTGAGACACTCGGAGAAAAAGGAAAGGATTACATACCATATCTGGCAACAGTAATCATCTATATAGGAATAGCAAACCTGATAGGCTTACTTGGCTTCAAACCGCCGACAAAGGATATGAACGTCACCGCAGCACTCGCTGTAATGAGCATAGTTCTTATCGAGGTGGCAGGAATCAGGGCAAAGGGCACCAAAAGGTGGCTTAAAAGCTTTGCAGAGCCAATGCCGGTAATACTACCTATCAATATCCTTGAGATCTTTATCAAACCATTATCGCTGTGTATGCGATTATTTGGAAACGTCCTTGGTTCATTCGTAATCATGGAGCTTTTAAAGATGGTCGTACCGGCAATCGTCCCGGCAGTATTCAGTTGTTATTTTGATATCTTTGATGGACTTATACAGGCATATGTATTTGTATTCCTGACAGGACTTTTCATCAAGGAGGCAACCGAGTAAGAAGACCTGATGAGGCATGAAACACCACATCATTTAATTTCACATCGTAAGCATGGAAAATGTAACCTCGCTTACAAAAGAAACAAAATAATTGCTAACCAAAAGAAAGCATATAAGCAAGAAAAGGAGAACACATTATGTCATCAACATTATTAGTAGCAATCGGAGCTGGAATCGCAGTATTAACAGGAATCGGAGCCGGACTTGGAATCGGTAAGGCAACAAGCAGCGCAGTAGACGCAATCGCAAGACAGCCGGAGGCTGAGAGCAAAATCTCTAAATCACTTCTTTTAGGATGTGCCCTTGCAGAGGCAACAGCTATTTACGGTTTCGTTATCGCATTACTTATCATCCTCTTCCTTAAATATCAGGCAGCGTAACTGACAGTTACAACCAGATGAAACAGAAAGGAAGGTAGAGCAATGTTAAAAATTGATCCATGGAACATAATATGGACAGTAGTCAATCTGCTTTTCCTGTACTGGATATTTAAGAAATTCCTCTTTGACCGCGTGATGGGCGTGATCAATCAGAGAGACGAAATGATTCAGAAGCAGTTCTCGGAAGCAAAGAAGAGTCAGGACGATGCAGAAAGCTTAAAGAGCGACTATAAAAAGAAGCTCGAGAGTGCAAAGACTCAGGCAGACCAGATAATACTCGATGCCAGGGCAAGAGCTGAGGCTGAGCAGGAGAAGGCTCTTGAGAGAACCAGACAGGAAGCAGACAGTATGCTTGAAAAAGCAAAAGCGGACATTGCTAGCGAGCAGGATAAGGCAACAAAGGCCGCTGAGGCTGAAATTGCAAAACTTGCCATCTTAGCAGCGAGAAAGATTGTAAAGACAGGTGAAGCTAATGACACAGGCAGCAGTAAATAATGCAATAGTTTTGTACAGGCTGGCTGTAGAGCGTCGTGATGTGGAGGAAGCACAGAGAGTATACTTTGTGACAGAAAAGCTTGCACAGACGCTCGCAAATCCACTTATACCGCTGACCAAAAAGTATGACATCATAGAAAAGGTATACGGATTTGAGAGTGAGCCAAAGCTTATCACAAGCTTCATAAAGGAAATGGTAAAGCTTGGATATGCCGCTGAAATGAATGAAATCTTTGAGGCATATTACAGATACTGGGATGAGAAAAACCATATCATAAGAGCTGAGCTTATCAGTGCAGAGGCCGCAACCGACGAGGAAGCAAATGATGCCAAGGCGCTGCTACAAAGCAAATATCCGGAATATGAAATATCCCTTACACAGAAAGTGGACGAAACACTTTTAGGTGGATATGTGATTAAGACTCTTAATACAGAGTATGACAGAAGCTACGAAGGAAAACTTCGTGAGCTTGAAAGAAAATTGACCAGGAGGTGACCCCTGTGGGCGCAATCAGTGCAACAGACATAATCTCCATTATCCAGAGCGAGATAGAGAATTTCGACTTCGATACCGAGAGCCGTGAGACCGGCGAGGTAATCTACGTCGGCGACGGAATCGCTACAATATACGGCATCGACCATGCCATGTACGGTGAGATCGTAGTATTCGATAATGGAGTAAAAGGAATGGTTCAGGATATCCGTCAGAATGAAATCGGAGTAATCCTTTTCGGAAGAGACCACGGAATCCATGAAGGAACCAAAGTAGTAAGAACAAAGAAAAAAGCCGGAATCCCTGTAGGCGAAGGTTTTATCGGCCGAATCATCAATGCTTTAGGTGAGCCTATTGATGGAAAGGGCGATATCAAAGAGGAAGATTACAGACCAATCGAGAATGAGGCACCGGGTATCGTGGACAGAAAGTCAGTAGATACTCCACTTGAGACAGGAATCCTCTCAATCGATTCAATGTTCCCAATCGGACGTGGACAGCGAGAGCTTATCATGGTGACCGTCAGACAGGAAAGACATCAATTGCCACAGATACCATCATCAACCAGAAGGGAAAGGGTGTTATCTGTATATATGTAGCAATTGGCCAGAAAGCATCAACAGTAGCAAAAATTGTGTCAACTCTGACAAAACACGGCGCAATGGATTACTCAATCGTGCTTTCATCAACAGCCAGCGACCCTGCATCACTGCAGTATATCGCACCATACGCAGGAACAGCCATGGCAGAGCATTTCATGCATCAGGGCAAGGATGTACTTATCGTATATGATGACCTTTCAAAGCATGCGGTAGCATACAGAGCACTTTCACTGCTGCTCGAGAGATCACCGGGACGTGAGGCATATCCAGGAGACGTATTCTATCTCCATTCAAGACTGCTCGAGAGATCAAGCCGTCTGAGCGATGAGCTTGGCGGAGGCTCAATCACAGCACTCCCAATCATCGAGACACAGGCAGGAGACGTATCAGCATATATCCCTACCAACGTAATATCTATCACAGACGGACAGATATTCCTAGAGAGCAACCTCTTCAACGCAGGTATGAGACCGGCCGTAAACGTAGGTCTTTCAGTATCCCGAGTTGGTGGAGCAGCCCAGACAAAGGCCATGAAGAAGGCATCAGGAAGCATCCGTATCGACCTGGCACAGTACAGGGAGATGGAGGTATTCACACAGTTTGCATCAGACCTTGACGATGCCACAAAAGCACAGCTTGCACATGGAAAAGCACTTATGGAGCTTTTAAAACAGCCACTTTGCCATCCACTGTCACTGCATGAGCAGGTAATGACACTTATCATGGCAAACAATGGTGTGTTTGACACAATTGAGACAAAAGAGGTCAAGAAATATCAGGGCGATATCCTCTCATACATGGATCTTTCTTATCCGGAAATCGGACAGAAAATCGAAGAGAACAGAGCCATTGATGAAGAGCTCGTAAATAAAATCATGGATGCAGTAAAAGAGTATAAAGGGTAACAGGTAGTATTATGGCAAACACGAAGGAAATACAGGATCGAATAAAAAGTATCAATGATACGCTTAAAATCACAAATGCCATGTATATGATTTCTTCTTCGAAGCTGAAAAAGTCCAAAAAGATGCTGGCAGATACAGAGCCGTATTTCTTCACACTGCAATCAGAGATGAGCCGAATACTCAGGCATCTGCCTGATATGGAGGACATCTATTTCAAGACCAACGAGGATAAGCTGCCTGAGGACAGAAAGGTCGGATATATCGTAATCACAGCCGATAAAGGACTTGCGGCTCATACAACCACAATATCCTGAAAATGGCTGAGGAGCACTTAAAGAATCATCCGAACCATTCACTTTTCGTACTCGGAGAGCTGGGACGTCATTATTTTGAACAGCGTGGAATTGAGATTGAAAAACAGTTCCACTACACAGTTCAGAATCCGACACTCAACCGTGCCAGAAATATTGCAGAAGAAATTTTGGAGCTATATCTACATAACGAGCTGGACGAAGTTTATATTATCTATACCAGCATGATAAATGCGATTCAGGAGGAAACACAGATGTCACAGCTTCTGCCACTGAAAAAGGCAGACTTCACTGTGCAGATTCCTATAGACATACCGAGGGAGGAACTGGCACTCAAGCCATCGCCTGAGGCAGTCATGGATCGTATCGTACCAAACTACGTTGTTGGATTTGTCTACGGTGCTCTTGTAGAGTCATTTTCATGTGAGCAGAACGCCAGAATGATGGCGATGCAGTCCGCATCAAACAGTGCGAGGGACATGCTTGCAGAGCTTGACATTCTTTACAACCGTGCCAGACAGGCAGCGATTACACAGGAGATTACAGAGGTAATAGCCGGTGCTAAATCGCAGAAGAAAAAGAGAAAGTAGGCTTTTTGATGAAAACAGGAAAAATTATCCAGGTTATGGGTCCTGTTGTCGATGTAGAGTTCGAGGATGAGAACCTGCCGGCAATCAGAGACGCACTAGAAGTTTTAAATGGTGACAAAAAAGTGTGATGGAAGTCGCACAGCATATTGGAAATAATACAGTACGCTGTATCATGCTTGCTTCCAGTGAGGGACTTCACAGAGATATGGAAGTAACAGCCACAGCGCCGGCATCAAGACACCTGTCGGAGAGCAGACTCTCGGCAGACTGTTCAACGTGCTCGGTGAAGCTATTGACGGCGGAGCACAGCCTGATACAGAAGAAAAGTGGGAAATCCACAGAGAACCACCAACATTTGAGGAGCAGAACCCTGCAGAGGAAATCCTCGAGACAGGTATCAAGGTCATCGACCTCCTTGCCCCATATGCAAAGGGTGGAAAAATCGGACTCTTCGGAGGAGCCGGAGTAGGAAAAACAGTCCTCATCCAGGAGCTCATCAGCAATATCGCAACAGAGCACGGCGGCTACTCAATTTTTACAGGAGTCGGAGAGCGTTCCAGAGAGGGAAATGACCTCTGGACAGAAATGAAGGAATCAGGAGTTCTGGAAAAAACAGCCTTAGTGTTCGGACAGATGAACGAGCCACCAGGAGCACGTATGCGTGTAGCTGAGACAGGACTTACAATGGCAGAGTATTTCAGGATGAGAAGCACCAGAACGTGCTGCTTTTCATCGATAATATATTCCGTTTCACACAGGCAGGTTCAGAGGTTTCAGCACTTTTAGGACGTATGCCTTCAGCCGTAGGTTATCAGCCTACACTGGCTACAGAGATGGGTGAGCTGCAGGAGCGAATCGCATCTACAAAGAACGGTTCGGTAACATCGGTACAGGCCGTATACGTACCAGCCGATGACCTCACAGACCCGGCTCCGGCTACAACCTTCGCACATCTGGATGCCACAACAGTTCTTTCAAGAAAGATTGTTGAACAGGTATTTACCCGGCAGTAGATCCACTTGAGTCTACATCACGTATCCTCGAGCCTGATATCGTAGGCGAGGAGCATTATCAGGTAGCACGAAAGGTACAGGAGATTCTCCAGAAGTACAAGGAGCTGCAGGATATCATCGCGATCCTTGGTATGGAGGAGCTGGCAGATGAGGACAAGGTGCTTGTATACAGAGCAAGAAAAATCCAGAAGTTCCTCTCACAGCCATTCCACGTAGCCGAGAACTTCACAGGTATCCAGGGTGTCTATGTGCCTGTAGAGGATACTATCAAGGGCTTCAAGGCATCATAGATGGTGAGATGGACGAGTATCCTGAGAACGCATTTTTCAATGTCGGAACAATCGAGGACGTCAAGGAAAAAGCAAAGACTATGCAGCAGTAAAAGCATAAGGAAGGACAAATCGTATGGCAACAAATACATTTTATCTAAAGGTAATAGCTGCTAACAGAGTGTTTTACTCAGGAAGATGTCGTTCCATAATAGTCCCTGAGTTCGATGGCCAGAAGGAAATCCTCGCCCACCATGAGGATATGGTCATAGCCGTCGATGAGGGCGAGATGAGATTTCAGCCGGAGGGCAGTGACAACTGGGAGTACGCGGTAGTGGGAATGGGCTTCGTAGAGATAGTCAACAACCGTGTGACACTGCTTGTCGAGACAGCCGAGCATCCGGAGGAAATCGATATAGCAAGGGCAAGAGAGGCAAAGGAGAGAGCTGAGGAGCAGCTTCGCCAGAAGCAGAGTATTCAGGAGTATTATCACTCAAGAGCTTCGCTGGCCCGTGCCATGACACGACTGAAAGCAACTTCAGGAAAATAATAAATGTTAATAGATTACAAAAAGAGGTTGTGACAACCTCTTTTTTGTTTACATTACACATGAAATGAGTTACAATGGCTATATATAGGTTAGTAATATGTCATAGAAGACAGGTGGGAATATGAGGATAGTATATGGACTGGGAGTATTGCTGGAAGCAATACTGATTGCACATTGCGCAATCGGTTCCTTAAAAAAACATGACAGACTCGGTAAAAGTGTGTGTATATATGAGACGTTGACATTTGCCTGCGCTATAGTCTTTTTTGTTTTTACATTTGTGCCGGGGCACACTGTTACAGTACTTGCGAAAGGGCTTACTATGGCTCTGTTTGACTGGATGCTCATCGCTCTTATGTTTTATACACAGTATTATACAGGTGCTGTAAAGACCTTCAAGGGAGTGCAGGCTGCTTCCATGATATTTGCGGTGCTGGACACATATATGCTTATAGAGAACACCTGGACTAATAAGATTTTTGATATAGAATCCATAAAAGCTGAGAATATTAAGGTGGTATTCAATAATGACAGCCTATGGTACAGGCTGCATTTTATATTCACATATGCGTTTGTGATTCTGATTATTTTTACATATCTGTATATGATTATCAAATCATCGCGCATGTACAGGGAGGCATATGGGGCTATAGCGGTAGTTATCTTTATCGGCTTTTCGTTTGACATTGCTACTATAGGTTCGGACTCCATATATGACCTCACCATGATTATATATGGTGCTATAGCTATTATCATATATTACCTGACATACAGATATGTGCCGAATGAGCTTATAGAAAATATGCTCTCTCTTGTGGTCCGCGATATGAACAATGGTATCATCTGCTATGACAGAAAGGGCAGGTGCATATATTACAATGACCTGATGGAGGCTATTTACAGACATGGCGGCAATATGTCTGTTTATGAAAGTAAATATAGTCAGTGGATTGAAAAGCTGGGAGATGACAGAAGGGATAGTATGACCTTCCAGACAACAGATATTGAAATAAACGGTGAAAAGCACTACTTTGAGATTGCTACAAGCGCATATATGATGAGAGCAATCGCGTTATATGTGATTATTTTGTATACAATGACCGTACACAGATGTATGAGTCGTGGGAGCAGGAAAAGTACAAGGCATCGCATGACAGTCTGACCGGACTTTTGAACCGTGACCAGTTCTATGAGGATGTGCACGATATGGTGAACAAGTATCATGACACAACCTTCTACCTGATTTGCAGCAATATAAAGGATTTCAAATTCATCAATGAGATATTTGGAATGGAGAAGGGCAATCAGGTGCTCATAAAGCAGGCGAAGCTCATGGCATCGAATCCATCTGAGAGGACCATTTGTGCAAGGCTTATGAATGACCGCTTTGCGCTGTGTCTGCCAAGAGAAGAGTTTGATGAAAAAAGAGTGGCAGATTCAATAAAAGAGCTGCAGCGTGAGTTTTCGGGCAATTCTTTCCATCTGCATACATACATGGGTGTGTATGAGATAAGAGACAGGGATGAGGCTGTCAGCATTATGGTAGACAAGGCTAATATAGCGGCAGACACCATAAAGAATAATTACGACTGCTGTGTGGCATACTATGATGAGCATCTGCTTGAGATATCAATAGAGCAGAGACGTCTGCTCGGTGAATTTGAGCCGGCATTGCAAAATGATGAGTTTGTCATGTACTTACAGCCACAGGTGAAACGTGATGGTGCTGCAAAGGGCGCAGAAGCGCTGGTGCGCTGGGTTCATCCATCAAGAGGCATCCTGACACCGTATGCTTTTATTGATATTTTAGAGAACGCAGGTCTCATTTACAAGCTTGACCTCTATATATGGGAGAAGGCAGCGCAAAAGCTTGCAGAGTGGAAGGAAAAAGGCTATGGAAGCTATCATATATCTGTAAATATATCTACAAAGGACTTTTACATCATAGATATATATGAGACCTTTACAGGCTGATTAATAAATATGGCATAGCAGCGTCCAATCTGCATCTGGAGATTACAGAGACAACGCTGATGACCGATTTTGAGAAGAATATGAATATCATCCACAAGCTTCAGGATGTAGGCTTCAGGGTGGAGATTGATGATTTCGGAAGCGGTTACTCATCACTCAACATGCTAAAGGATATCAGTGCCGATGTGCTGAAAATCGATATGGGCTTCCTTCGCAAATCTGAGAACGAGGTCAAGGGACAGGATATATTAGAGAGTATCATCACGCTTGCAGGCAAGATAGGCATGGACGTCATCACAGAGGGTGTGGAGACGAAAAAGCAGCTTGATATGCTTACAATGATGGGATGTCATGAGTTCCAGGGATATTATTTCTCAAAACCGGTACCGGTATCTGAGTTTGAAGAAAAGTATCTGGTATAGCTATCATGTATATCTATTATGTATATCCAATATATATTTTAGGTATTGTGCAAAATTTAATACACTGTATATTTGGGGCGGGTATTGAAATATCCGCCCTTTTTTCTATAATAATAAACCGTGTGGATTGCTGTAAATATGTAATTGCTGTGGGTCACACGAGGGTGTGGCAGATAACAGCGAATATGAGAAAAAGAGGCGAAAAAATGACTGAAAAAGAAAAAATAAGGATTCAGACATCAGAGACCTTTTTGCTGAGTGCGATTCTGGCACTTTCCGGAGGCTTTCAGGATGCCTACACCTACAACGTGAGAAACGAGGTGTTCTCGAATGCGCAGACAGGAAACGTGGTGCTGATGAGCCAGCATCTGATGATGGGTGAATGGATGAAGGGACTATCGTATCTTTTCCCAATCCTTTCATTTGCACTCGGTGTGCTTGTGGCAGAGAGAATCGGGCATAGATATAAGAAGGCAAAGCGCATCCACTGGCGTCAGATAGTGGTGGCGATAGAGATAATCATACTGTTTGTGGTCGGCTTCATACCACACAGGTACGACATGATAGCGACCATGCTTGTATCATTCAGCTGTTCTATGCAGGTGCAGTCCTTCAGAAAGGTAAACGGCTACGGCTATGCCAGCACCATGTGCATCGGCAACTTAAGAAGCGGCACAGAGAGTCTGTCAATATATCTGCGTGACAGAAATATCGGGGCACTGAAAAAGACCGCGCACTATTATGGAATTATTCTGATATTTGCAATAGGAGCAGGTATAGGCGGAGTGTGCTCACTGCACATAGGAATACGCGCTATATGGCTTCAAGCGTGCTGCTTGCCATTGTATGTGCAATGATGGTCAGGGAACACTGATAAACAGTTACAAATAGTCACGAAATATATATAACGGAGATACAATATAAAATGAAATTATTAAAGCAATTTCTCATCATACTTGCGATTTCGTTTGTAGGTGAGATACTCAAATATTTACTGCCATTGCCTGTTCCGGCGAGCATATATGGCATGGTTATACTTTTCATAGGTCTGCTGACAGGCCTGATACCGCTTAACTCTGTAAGGAGTGCAGGCAAATTCATGATAGAGATAATGCCTGTCATGTTTATCCCTGCGGGAGTGGGACTTATGTCATCCTGGGGCAATCTTAAGCCGGTGCTTGTACCGGTGATTGTAATCACGGTTGTGGCACTTCTTACTGTAATGATTGCTACAGGACATGTTTCACAGCTCGTAATCCGTATGCAGAAGCGCAAGAGGGCTGATGCTGGACAAAATAAATAAGATAGAGGATAATCATAATGGATAATTTGTTTCAGACATCGCTTTTTGCCGGTGTCACAGTAAGTCTGGTTGCATATCTGCTAGGTATGCTTTTAAAGAAAAAGTTTAAGCTTGCAATACTCAATCCGCTTCTCATTTCAATAGTACTGACCATCATAGTGCTTGTTGTGGCAGATGTGGATTATGACACATACAATAAGGGGGCATCGTACCTTAGCTGGTTTCTGACACCGGCCACGGTATGCCTTGCGATACCGCTCTATGAGCAGTGGACACTGCTCAAGAAAATATAGCAGCAGTCGCGCTCGGACTCACGGCAGGCGTCATAACAAGCCTTGTGACAGTGCTTGTGCTGTCAGTGCTTATGGGGCTTTCACACGAGGACTATGTCACACTGCTTCCAAAGTCCATCACGACAGCTATCGGTATGGGCGTATCAGAGGAGCTCGGCGGATATGTGACTATCACTGTCGCAGTTATCGTCGTGACAGGTGTGCTTGGAAATATACTCGGAGAGTTTGTTTGCAAAATATTCAGAATCACTGAGCCTATATCGAAGGGACTGGCGCTTGGTGCGTCATCACATGCCATCGGAACAGCGAAGGCTATCGAGATTGGCGAGATAGAGGGCGCCATGAGCTCTCTTGCTATCGCAGTGGCAGGAATACTTACGGTGGTGTTTGCATCGGTGTTTGCAACTTTTATTGATTTGTCTGAGCGCTTCCTGCGCGTTGGCTTTTTTACAGAAAGGAGCTATATTTATATGATAATTACAATTGCAAGAAAGTGCGGTTGCGATGCAGATAGTATCGGTAGAGCAGTCGCTGAGAAATATCATTTACATTTCATGGACAGAGAGGCTATTGCGGCCGGAGCCAAAGAGGCAGGCTGCTACGATGAGTATGAGGAGTTTTACAGTGAGAGACCGGTTAATTCCCTGCTTTACTCTATTGTGATGGAGACGGAGGAGGATAATGTGCTGCATGATACTCCGGCGAGGGCTCTTACATTTATAGACAGGCTGCCGCTTGAGGACGGCTGTGAGGGATATGTGATTCAGGGAAGATGTGCAAACTTTGCCTTTCAGGGAAGAGATGATGTTGTCTCAGTTTTCCTGACAGCGAATGATGCCTTCTGCGTTGATACTGTGGCTGATACACATGGAGTCTCAGTGAGAAAGGCAAAGACTGTTGTGCGTGAGACAAATGACAACAGAAAGACCTATCACAAATATTATACCGGACAGGAGTGGGGGCAGGCAGAAAACTATGGACCTGTGCCTGAATGTGGCAAAGCTCGGTGTAGATGGTGTGATTGCTATGATTGACAGCTTCATACAAAATAGAAAATAGAAGTGTATATACAAAGGCCGGAATCCATGGGAGTGTGGATTCGGCTTTTGGGGTTATTTTATGTGTTTTTGAAAATAAAAATTCAATGTTGGAAAAATCATATTTTATCATTGGTTGACTTTCAGAAAAAATTTATCTATTATTAAAATAAGATAAAATTGTTAACTGTTCAGTATAACTTTACAGTGGCGTGGAAAGAGGTAAAACAGGAGTAGGGAAACTGGTATGAGAAGGAAAAACAGAGGGAAACAAACGCTTAAAAAGAAGATGCTGAGTATTCTTCTGCTCAGTGCAATGTCAAGTATTCTTGCAGTAGTAATCGTGTCGTATATGACGATCCGAATGATACAGAATGACGGTATCAAGGAGAGTATGCAGATATATCTGGAGCAGATTACACGAGAGATGGACAGTGATTACTATGACATGATCGATATTGTCAATCAGATGAGTCCCGATGGACTTATTGGAAGTGCGACAGAAAGATATTTGAGTTCAAATGATAACTATGATCGATATTTGGAGCAGAAATTTCTCAGAGAAGAACTGATAAAGCTTGGATATGTGAATACAAAGCTTCTTGGCATCACTTATTACGATCCGAAAGAGCAAAAAGAATTGATCGGAAATTTTAACGTCAGGGTGCTGGACCCGTCATATCAGACAATCTCTAAAGTGGTAGTAGGTGCCGATAATACCATTCAGGCCATGCATGATTCCTATCTGGGAATTAAGGAGACACCGGTAGTATCGTGATGCGAAGAGTTTCTTTTGGTAACCAAAAGATGCTGGATATTTATGCAGAAATGGAGCCTGATATGAGTGTTTCAGATCAGCTTAATAAAGAAAAATGGCCATATACCTATATGGAGATGGATGAAAATGGCATTGTGCAGTACAGCAATAATCCGGTGATTGTCCAGGGCCAAAAGATTTTGTCGGAATTACCGAAAAAAGAAGGACATGCTGTAACAAATCAGGAAGGATATAAAATCATGGTGTATCGCAGTACCATTGGATATGCCAATGCCATTGCACTGCCGGAAAATATCTATCAGAAAGAAATGAATATGTGGAGATTGAAGCTGGTGGTTATCATTCTGGCAACATTCGGTATTTTTTCCTGTTCTGTTATTTACCTGTACAGGTTGATATGCAAACCACTTAATCAGTTACAAAAACAGATTATCCAGGTAGGAAATGGGGCATTACATGGAGAAAGGCAGGAATATGAGATCAAGGAATTTGATGACTTGATGCACGAAGTGGAGCAGATGAAGGAACAAATCAGAAATCTGATTGATGATGTTGTGGAAAAAGAAAAAAATATTCAGCGGACGGAATATGAGAAGCTTCTGTATCAGATCAATCCTCATTTTCTGCTCAATACACTAAATTCTG